>ERZ1034984.202-NODE-202-length-66247-cov-22.872356_pt1 | contig 66247 bp, 44 predicted proteins | sample MGYA00520589_ERZ1034984 | MGnify/ENA primary metagenome ERZ1034984 (study PRJEB33766, sample SAMN09781790) | gut metagenome | biome: gut microbiome | host: Homo sapiens | place: Madagascar | study: EMG produced TPA metagenomics assembly of the PRJNA485056 data...
GATGGGAAAAGTCCGGGAGTTTTCTCGTTACCACGCGGTTGTTTTGACGTTTACGCAACAACCCTCCCGCAAGGCAGCGCCACGGGACAGCAACGAGCACAACAGAACGAAACAAGAAGAGGGCCGGGATCAACCCGGCCCTCTTCTTGTGTCCCGCCGCCGCCCCATGTAGGTGCGACGGCGGGTTTCCTCTATCCGGCCTTCGCCGGGAACGGGTGCGCTAGCGCTTATCGCGACGGCGCATGATGCACAGCGCCGCGATGGACGCCGCGCCCGCCAGGGCCACTACCGCAAGCGGCAGGACCAGGGCAAGCTTGTCATCACCCGTCTGGGTCAGCACCTTGCCGATAGGCCCGCTCGGCGTGAAAGTCTTGCCGCCGGGCTGCGTGGGCTGCACGGGCGCCGGAGGCTCGGCGTACGTGTTCGTGAACGCGAGCACGTCGGCATCGCCTGTCACCGTTGCGTTCAAGTGGCCGAGTCCGTCATCGACGACCGTCACGGTCACCTTGTACGCGTGCTTGTCGTACGTCACGTTCGCCTGCGCGTCGTCGAGCTCGGTGAGCGCGAACTCGTACGTGCCGGGCTTGTCGAACGTCAGCGCCGGGAAAGCGATCTTGCCGTCGGCGGCGTTCTTCGCCTTCAGCTCGGTGCCGTCGGCCGCGGTCAGTACGAACGTGAACTGCCCGTCCTCAAGGTTCTTGCCCACCAGCGTCTTGGAGGCGCCGATGACCACGGTCGTGGACGTCGCCTGGTAGGCGTTGGCGAAGCTCGCCTCGCGCGCGCCTTCCAGCGCATGGGCCACGCTGAGCGTGCCGTCGCCCTTGTCCTTCACCGTGGTGACCACGGTGTACATCGCACCGTCATAGGTCACGCCGTTGGCGACGGTGCCGCCCCTGACCTCGTGCAACGTGTAGCGATGCGTGCCGGGCTGCGTGTACTCCACCGCGCTCAGCGCCACGCTGCCGTCGGCGGCGTTAACGCCGGTCGCCACCACATCTTCGCCCTCGAGCAGCTCGAACGCGAATTCGCCGGCGTCCATGTCGCGGCCCGTCAGCGTCTTGGTCACCGCCACCTGATCGGTCACGCTGGAGTGAGCGGGCCCCACCTTGTAGGTGTTGGCGAAGGAGAACGCCGGGCTCGCCGCGTCGCCCTGGCGCTCGACCGTCAGCTTGCCGGCGCCGTCGTCGGTCACCTTGAAGCTGACCGTCTTGGTCGCCTCGGCATCGTTGGTCACGCCGGGCGCGGAACCGCTCTCCGTCACCTTATAGGTGAACACGTGGGAACGCGGCTTGCCGGACTCGAGCTCCGGGTTCGCCGGCTGGTCGGCCGGCTGGTTGCCGGGAGCGACCGCGTCAGCCGTGCCGCTGGCGGCATCGGAAGCCGCTACGGCGCCCGCACCCTGCTCGTCGCCTGCCGCGGGCTTGTCGCCCTCGTCGGCGGCCTGGGCGGAAGCGTTGCCCGCATCCGCGGCGGCCTTGTCAGCGTCAGCAACAGCCTTCGCGGCATCGGCAGCCTGGTCGGCCTCCTTTGCCGGCGTTGCCTGATCAGCGGCCTTCGCGGCATCCGCTTCAGCCTTGTCGGCATCTGCGGCGGCCGTCTGGCCGTTCACGCCCAGGGCGCGGTTGAGGTCGTCCAACGTGAACGTGATGGAGCCGAAGTCCACGTTGCCGTCCGCCGTGTTATTGGCCTTGGTGCGCTCGGGCATGGGAGCGGCCGCATCGTCGGAGGTCACCTTGAAGGTGAACTTGCCCTCGATGGAGGCCGGGGTAAGCCCAGGTGCCGCCTGCAACGTCTTCACGCCGGACAGGCCCACCTGCACCGGCTTGCCCGTGGAGTACGTGTTCTCGAACTTCAGGCCATCGCCCAGGTTCGCCGTTGCCGTAAGCGAGCCATCACCGTTATCGACGACCGTCACCTTGAGCGAGATCTGCTGCGTCTTCGGCGTGATGCCCTGCTCAGCCAGGCCGTCGGTCTTCTCGTAAGCCAGGTAGTTCACCGTCCACGAGATGACTCCCTTGTCGGAGGTCCTGGAGGCGTTGCCGTCCTGCACCAGGCCCTCAAGCATCTCGGTGGTGTAGTGAAGGCCGTCGAACGTCACGGTGCCATCAGCCGCGTTCTTGGCCGTCCGCAGGTCGTCCCCGCCCGTTGCGTACTTCACCGCGAAGGTGAACTCACCGGCGGAAAGCGGACGCCCCGTGAGCGCCTTGGTCGCCGTCACCTGAGCGGCCGCACCGCCCGGGTTGTCAGTAGAGGCGGCATACGTGTTGGCGAAGGGAACCACCGCAGGACCTGTGCCGGCAGCAGACGGATCTGCGCCGTACACGTACGTCTTGTCGCCCTTAGGTCCGGCCACCACGGTCTTGACCGTCAACGCGGCCTTCTCCGGGTTGTCCTCGACCGTCACCGTTACCGTGTACTCCGTCGTGTCGTAGGTGTAGCCGGTAACCTTTTCGCCTACCACCTCGACCACCTTATAGGTGTACGTCTTGCCCACGTCGCTCTGACGCAGCACCACGTGCTGCTCGTCCAGCGCGGACTTCACAGCTTGCACGCCGTCAGCCGCTGCGGGCATGGCGATCTCGGCGCCTTCCAGCGGCAGGCCCAGCGCGTACGCCGACGCCTCGTCGCCAGGGGTCACCTTGATCGTGAACTGACCCTCGGCCATGTCGCGGCCGGTCAGGGTCTTGGCCACGTTCAGGCCGCCCGCCGCCGTGTAATCGATTTCAGCAGCGTAGCGATTCACGAACCTGGTGTTCTCCGCAACTGCAGAGGCCTTGAGCATGCCGGAACCGTCATCGGACACCGTCACCTTGATGGTGGCCACGTTGTCGTCGTACTGGATACCCGGCAGCTTATGGCCATCGGCGGGCACGACCTCGCGCACCTCGTAGGTGAACGTGCGCTTATGGTCGGGCGCATCCTTCAGCATGTCGGACGTGAACTTGATGGCCCCGAACCCGAAGCCCTCCGCATTTGCCTTGGTCACCGTCGCGCTGGTCACATCGTTGTCTGCAGCGTCCTTGGGCAGCGGACCGCCATCAAGCGCCTTCAGCTCGAACGTGAATTCGTCGGAATCAATCCAATCGCGGCCCTCAAGCACCTTGTTCAGGCCGGCGGTGGCGGTGTCGTAGCTGGTCTCGGCTGCCTTATACTCGTTCACGAACGCCACGGTCGCGGAGTCGACGACCTTCCCATCCAACTTGGTGGTCAGCGTCAGATGCTTGTCGGCATCGCCGCTCATGCCCACCGTGATTTCGAGCGTATGCACGCTGTTGTCATAGGTGACGCCGGGCTTAGCGTCGGCTTCAGCGGGCACGACCTCGCGCACTTCGTATGCGAACGTCTTGCCGATATCGGCCTGCGTGAACGCGACGCCATTCATCTTCGCCATATCGCACGCGACGCCATCGGCACGCGCAGCGTTGGTGAAGCTGCGGTCGGAAGCCGTCAAGTGGTCTTCGGCCTCGGCAGCGGCAACTGCGCCTTCCTTGTCCACACCATGGATGCTGAAGGAGAACTCATCAGCTGCCATGCCGCGGCCGTTCAGCCTCTTCTGCACGGTGATGCCGGAGAACTGCGCCTCCTGCTTGTACTCGTTCGTGAACACCGCCCGGTCGTTGTCATAGCTCACCTCGGCGACCAGCTTGCCCTCATGGCCATCGGTCACCTTGACCGTAACCTTGTGCACATGGCGATCGAACACGATGCCGCCGGTTGCAGCGCCCACTTTATCAAGATCGTTGCCGCAGTACTTATCCTCCTGCACCGCGAACGAATACGTGCCGGGCTTCTTGAACGTCATCTCGCCGAAGGAGAACTCGGCCCCTTCGCCTGCCTTCGCACCGCTTGCCACGGCTTCTTTGGCATCCTGCGGGATGACGATGATGCCCTCGTTAACGGCATTCCGTGTGGCGTCATCCGCCTCGCTCAGCTTGAAGCCGAACGTCTCGCCTTCCGCCATATCGCGGCCGGTCAGCACCTTGGTGCCGTGAATCGCCGTATCGCCCTCGAGCTTGGCGGGCTCGGGGTTGTACGAGTTATCGAAGCTGAACATGGTGCCGGTAATCGGTTCCGTACTCTTGTCCTTGTAGTACTGGACATCCACCAGCTCAAGCACGCCGCCACGTTCAGCGATGGTCACCTTCACGGTCCACACCGTCTGGTCGTACACCATGCCGACCGGGTCGAAGGTCTTGTCCTCCAGGACGTCTCGCACGGCACGCCACGTATCGCCGACCTTGACCACCTCGACGATCTTGTACTCGAAGGTGGCGTCGAGCGTATCAGGGTCAAGATCTTTGTACTCGTACTTCGCCGACGGCCACGCAATGCTGCCGCCCGCCTCGACTGTGGTCAAAACACCACGCCATTCGCCGCGCGTCACGACTTCACCCTCGGGCAGAGGCGCCTTGGCGTTGTTCGTGCAAACGATCACGTGGAACATGTCCGGCTTAAGGGGGTTCTCGCCCGTCGTGTCCGTATACGTCTTCGTGCCGCTGGGAGTCCACTTCAGCTCAGAGGTGTTGTACTCGTTCACGAACTTCGCCGTATCGTCCTTGATGGTCTGCGGCGTCTCATATTTCACGCCATTATCGTCTTCCAGCTTCGTCATCACGGACTCCACCGTCAGCGTGCTGTTGTGGTCCTTGTCGGTTACCGTCACAACGACCTGGTACAACGCCTGAGACGCGCTCACGCCGGGATTCAAAGTGCTGAGCTCCTCAGACTCCCAAATCTCATACGTATACGTACCCGGCTTCGTGTAGCTGATGTCCTGGAAGTTGAAAGGCACCTTTGTATCAGCCGGAGTGCCGAACGGCTGCGTTACCTCGACGTGCGTCTCGCCCAGGGTGTTGGCCGGCGGCATCGGCGCTTCAACGGATGTATCGGCATCCTTCAGAACGAACGTGAACTTGTCGGTTTCAAGCCAAGCGCGACCGGTCAGCACCTTCTCGCCCTTAAGGTACGTCTTGCCATCCAGCGTGCCGGATGCGGCATACGTGTTCGTATACGTTACCGCGCTCGTCTCGCCAGCAGCGATCTCGCCCTCTGCACCGGCGGCCTCTGCCGTGAAACCGTCGCGCGGCGTCTCGCTCACCTTATAGTCCCAGCCTGCGGAAAGCCCGTACACGTACAGGGTCTCGCCCGGCTTCAGGGAATGCTTCGCCTGGCCATCCTGGCCGAACGACAACACGAACTTATCGCCCTGCTGCTGGCCGTTCGCGTCTTTCACCACGGCGTTAAAGCTCTTGCCAGCGGCATCCTGCATGGCGATGGTGAACTCGAAGGATTCGTTCGCAAAATCAGCAGCGTTGTACCCATCGGGCAACTCCAGCTGCTTCGTCACCGTCAGCGTGCCGAGCACATCCATGCTCAGCTTGCCGTTGTTGCCCAGATAGGCGTTGATCAGCGTTTCCGCGGAAGACTGCTCGACGCCGCTCCACTTCGGGTTCAGCACGTCCGTGGCCGTTGCCGTGCGATTCTCCTCCTTGACCTTATGCAGCTCGTTGACGTAGGTCAAGCGCGGCGTGCCGGACTTGAAGTAGCAGGCATCCGTGGAATCCTTGCCGATGGCGCCCTCGACTTGCTCAGCGGCACCGCCGGGGAAGGACACATGCTCGGTCTTCGCGACGGGCTTGCCGTTCTCCATGGCATAGTAGTCGTGCTTGTAGTAGTAGGTAGAGCCTTCCTCTATCGACTTCGCGGGAACAGTGCATGCCTCATCGGCGTAGATGGGCGTGTCCTGCGTGAAGTAATAGTAGCTATTGCCCGTTGCCGGCTCGAACGTGGCGACCGCGTCGCCCGTTTTCTCGCCGGACCACTTGTTGGCATAGAAGTTCACCTTGCCCGTTGCGTCGGTGTTCTTCTCAATATAAGCCTTCATGGCTTCATCAGGGTTCTCCAGCAGATCGAGCGCCGCCGGCTTCACGCCGGAGGAGTACAGCACCGAGATCGGCGTGGTGTTCGAGACGCCCATGGTGTCCTTCGCCAAATCGATGGCGAAGTTGCGCAGCGGGATCAAGGACGCGGGCACCTTCACCTGCACCTTGTCGCCCACCGCAGCCTTGTCCGAGCGCGTGACGGTGATCACGACGTCCTTCAGGTCGGCAGCAGCCAGGCCGGAATGCACGTCGCCGCTGAAATGGTACGTGTCGACGCTTCCGTCCGTGGTCTTGTCCGTGGTCTTGGACTTGCAGCCGTACACCGTTCCGTTGTACACGAGCTTGGACAGGTCGGTGACCTGCATGTAATCGCCCAGCTGATCGTCAAAGGTGATATAGCCGGTCTCGTGCTCGAAGCCTCCGCTTGTCTCCGTCGGATAGCCGGCGCCCTTCGAGATTTCCTTGGAGATGTCGTCGAACACATGCTTCAGCTCATCGGCGTTGGTCGCGCTCTTGTAGAACGCGGCGTCTTTACCGTCGGAACCCTTCGCGCGGTCGCCGAAGCTCCATTCGTATTCGCTCGACCACCAACTCGTTTTCTCAGAATACGTCGCAGACGGATAGTTGCTCGACACGGCGTGCATGAAGTTGTTCTCATCGTAAACGCGCTGCGGATCGGGATACTTTGCCGGATCGGCGCCCTGGAAGATGCCGATGGAGTACACCGCAGCACCCGCATCTTTCATTCTCTTGGCAGACCCAACGGCGCTCGAGGCGACGCCCGGATCAAATGCGCTCTGGGTCGTTGGCTTGCCGTCAGTAAAGAAGATGACGATCTTCTTTACATCGACATCGGAACGACCAGAGGTCTGACCCTCCGCAAGCTCCAAGCCTGCGGCGGCATTCGTCGCGCCAGCAGGCTGGATGGCGTCCACCTGAGACGAGAAGGCGCCTTTCGTGTCATTGGTGCACGGAGCCAGCGTCTTCATCACCTGGCTGTAATTGTAGCCATTGCGATCCGTGTCGTTGCCTACCTTGTTGGTCTTGCTTCCGGCGAACTTCACGATGGCGACCTGATGCTGCTTGGCGGCATCCTTGACCGTCGCATTCTGCTTGGCGATCTCGTCGATGAACGAGTTCGCCGCGCTCTGGAGCGCGGCGATGCGCTTCGTCGTGTCGCCGCCGCCCATGGGGTCGTTCATAGACCCGGAGGCATCGAGCACCAGCACGATGTCAAGCGGCGTGGTCGCCGTATAGGACAGGTTCGACGTGGACGACAGCGCCGTAAGCGCGGTCAGGAAGTCCGCACCATTCTCCTTGGATATGGTGACGCCGTTCTTGCTGATTTCATTGTCCGACACAGTCTTGTCGGTCCAGATGCGTCCAACGCTCGACGTGTCGCTCTTGATAAGCCCCGACCAATCCCAAATGGTCGAGGGGTCCGTGACGGCGGTCTTGTTTCCGCCGTACGTTGCCGCCGACGAGTCTTCCGCGAACGCCGCGCCGCCGAACAGCGGCGACAACGCAAGCATCAGCACAGCGGCTAACGCTGCTTTAAAATGCTTCGTCGATTTCATGCCCTCGCCTCCTTCCACCGCATCGCGGCTTTCCGTATCCCCTTGCGCTTGCATATGCGCGCGCTCGGGCTTTTCCGGCACCCTGACATCTTCATGGGCCCACTCCTTCCCGCACGGCCCTCCCATGCCATCGCGCCCGCCGACGTCGGCCTCACTCGCCGATCGTCGAACGCGCGCACAGCCCGTAACCGCGCATCGCGCCAGCGGTGCAAACGGCATCGAGCCGCTACACCTCCTCTAAACATCATTGCCAAAGGGGGTACACGGAACCACGCCGTATTTACGAACGCGAGACTTAGACGATTTGTTTTCGCAGGTGGGTGAAGCGGCGTCAGGGGGTCGTATAAACGACCCTCTGGACAAAACAGCCAAACCGCGGACGCCCCCCGAGAACTCACGGCCAAAGTTAACCCCTTCGGAAAAAATTAAAAAACGATGGCAACGCGACAAGGGATACAATAAGGAAAAGGGTGTGGACACACTTGGAAGGAGGGGCGCGATGGACAACGCGAAACGCGAAAATAGACTGCTCTTTTGCGCACTTGCGTTGTTCTTCTTCGTGTTCCTTGAGTCGACACTGTTCTTCCAAACCAACCTAGCTCAACACGGAGGGCACGGCCCCTTCCTCTCGCAGCTCCCCATCCAAGGCGCCAGCACCCTGGGCCTGCTGGCCTTTCCCCTCAAGAACCGTCTTGTCGGCGAAAAAGGCCGACCGGTGTTCATGGGAGCTGCCACCGTCCTTGGGGTCGCGTGCCTTGTCGGCGTCGCTTTCGCATCCTCGCCGCTGGCGATCGTGTGCACAGGTGCGGGTGGGTTCTTCCTTATCGGGCTCGCCGGCGCCACCGCGTACTGGGCAACGTGCGTGAGGTCGCGCAACATCGCGCGATTCGCAACGCTGATCGGAGGCAGCCACGCGCTCGGCGTGCTCGCGCAGATCCCCTTGTTCAAATTCACGTCGAACCACCTGATCGAGGCCGTCGTGCTTTCCGCGGGAATCATCGCCCTGGGCGCGATCAATGCGCGCATATGGCCGCCCCGATCCGCGTTCGCAGACTTTTCCGCATTGCGGGAACAACGCGGAGGAAATCACCTCGTAAGCAGCAAGTTCGCCGGATGGCGTCTCGACCATATGGCCCCTCGCACCGCCGTCATCGTGATCTTTGCCTTGGTGCTGCTGTTTTCCGTGCTGTTCAACACGCTCTACACCTTTATAGACATTGACTCGCCCTGGACCAGCCAATACACCAACGTAACGCCCCGCGTTCTGATGGCCGTCGGAGGCTTTGCCGGCGGCGTGCTGTTCGACCTGCACCGGGCGCGTTACCTGGGCATCGTCATGTTCTGGATGATGCTGCTCTCGGTCGGCGCGATGCTCGGGGTGGAGGCAGGCGGGCCGTACGTCATCGGGGAAGCCGTCTACTTCCTAGGCTCAGGCGTGTTCACGACGTTCTACACCGCGGTGTTCATCTGGATAGCGCAGTTCCTACGCGCCCCCGACCTGTGGTGCAGCATGGGGCGGGCGCTCAACAACGTGACCGCCATCGCAATCGGCGCACCCGCGCTGCTGGTGATCGATTTGACGAATCCCGTGGCAGTGGTCGTGCTGCTGATTCCCCTGATCATCGGCATCAACGCGCTGCTCTTCGCTGCCGGCATGCTGGACTTGCAACCACGTCCAAGGGGCGACGAAGTCGCAGGGTACGCTGCGCAGCAAGCCGGCGCGCCTGGCTCTGCGGGCAATATCACGCCTGGTCAAGCGGCGGTCAGCGAGCGCACGCCTGCTGCCGGGGGCAACACCATGCCTGGCCCCGACGACAGCGACGCATCCGTCAAAAGGGCAGCTGATGGGATGCCGGAAGCCGCGGAGGGCCCGACACCCGGCGCCGCGCCCTCCGCAGACGATGCCGCCATCGACCCCGAAGCGCACCTTGCGGATTTCGCCGGCCGTTTCTCGCTCACGCCGCGCGAGATCGAGGTGCTTGCCACCGTCACCGCCGACGAGCGCCCGCTTAAGCATGTGGCCGCGGACATGGGCATCTCCCTGCGCGTGCTCCAGCGGCACCTGACCTCGCTCTACCAGAAAACCGGCACGCAATCCCGCGTCGGCCTCACGAAGCTGTTCTGGGAGCAGCCCCCCCCGCCACGCCCCGCGCGCAATATCGCACGCCGTAGGAGAGTCCCGAGGAGGCTACGCTACCAACCGGCAAACCCCGCGAAACCGTTCACCCGCTTCCCCATTGTGAGCTGCCCCCTTCGCCCCATACGCCCCGTAACGCAAAAACCCCGCCGCAACCAAGGTTGCGACGGGGTTTTTGGATCTCAGAAGGCGCAGGGTCGCGCGGCCTTCCCTTTAGCGGAGCACCAGCTTACGCGGCGTTGCGCTTGACGGTGGCCACGATAGTCTTCACGCCCTTGACAGCCAGCACCACGGCCAGCACGAACAGCAGCACAGCCAGGATTGCCTGCACGGCGGGGGCGAAGATATCGCCGCCCTTCATGATGAGCAGCATCTTCTGGTAGAACGTGATGCCCAGCGAGGTCAGCGTGGCGGCCAGCATGAACGCCATCGGGACGAAGAACATCTTGTTGTTGCGGCCCGCGTTGCCCAGCCATGCAGCCACGGCCAGCAGAGCCAGGGCAGCCAGCAGCTGGTTGGCAGCACCGAACAGCGGCCAGATGATGGTGTAGCCGGTCATGCCCAGGAACACGCCGATGACCACGGTGATGATGGTGGCAACGTAAGGGTTCGCCATAACCTTGCGCACGCCCGTGAGGTCCTCGGGCTTCGTGTCGACGGGCGTCCACAGCTCCTGGAACATGTAGCGAGCCAGGCGGGTTGCAGTATCGAGCGAAGTGAGGCAGAACGCGGAAACAGCCAAGATGAGCAGCGCGTATGCCAGACCCTGCACGTCGGCCAGGCCGGGGATACACGCGAGCATCTGGGACAGGCCGTCAGCGAAAACGGCGGTCGGGGAAGCGTAGCCGCCCGCAGCGTACTTGCTCCACACGAAGCCGACAGCGCACAGCGAGATGACGGCCAGCAGGCACTCGATGAGCATGCCGCCGTAACCGATGGGCTGCGCCTGGCTTTCCTTATCCAGCTGCTTGGACGTGGTGCCCGAAGCAACCAGGCTGTGGAAACCGGAGATGGCGCCGCACGCGATGGTGATGAACAGCGCGGGGAACAGGAAGCCAGAAGCGGCGGCCTTGTTCGTGATGGCCTTGCCCGCCTCGTCAACCAGCGCCTGGCCGGTGGAAGCGTCGAAGGCGGCGTTCGTGGCAACAAAGCCGGTGAACGCGGGGATCTGCAGGTTGGACGCAGCACCCATGAGCGATGCACCCACAATGCCGATGACGGCCAAGATGATCATGCCGTACAGCAGGTAGCTGGACAGGTAGTCGCGCGGCTGCAGCAGGATCCACACGGGGGCAACGGAGGCGATAAGGATGTACACGCCCAGGATGATCATCCAGGTGTTGTAATCAAGCGCCAGGGAGATGCCCATGAGCGGGAGGTTGTAGCCGATGGCAACCATGATGATGATCAGGATGATGGCGGTGACGATGTTCACCGGGCCGGGGATGTTGCGGCCACGGGTCAGGAAGCCGTACACCACGGCCACGCCGATGAAGATGATCGAGATCATAGCCGTCTGCTCGTTGGCCAGGTTCGACGCGGCGGCAGCGGTGGCGCTGACGGCGAACGTGTTGGCAACGATGGAGGCAAATGCGGCAACGACCAGCAGCAACGTCAGATACGCGAAGATGCAGAACAGCTTCTTCGCCGTGTTGTCGATATTCTCGGCAACAACAACGGCCAGCGTCTGGCCCTTATGGCGCAGCGACGCGAACAAGCTGCCGAAGTCGTGCATAGCGCCGAAGAAGATGCCGCCGATGAGCACCCACAAAAGCACGGGCACCCAGCCGAACACGGCCGCCTGGATGGGGCCGTTGATGGGGCCTGCGCCGGCGATGGACGAGAAATGGTGGCCCAGCACCACGTAGGGCGGCGCGGGCACGTAGTCTACGCCGTCTTCCAGCTCATGGGCCGGAGTCGGGCGCTTCGGGTCAACTCCCCATTGCTTGGCAAGCCAGCCACCGTAGCACACATAGCCGATGACCAGGATGACCGCAGCAACAAGGAGGATAAGCAATGCGTTCATGGGTTCCTCTTACTATTGCGTCGTGGTTCTTACGCTTGAACGGACAGGTTCGCCTCAATCGTCTGCTTGAGTTGCTTGCCCATCGCGTTCGTGGTCACGCGCTTCGTGGAAAGGTCGGCAACGGCCACGCGGAGGTCCGCCCAGCCGCGGATACCGAAGGCGAAGTTCTTGCGGAACTTGGTTTTGCGCACCAGCCGCAACGCTTCTTCGGTACAGGAATCCGCCACGATCACCAGGGAAATGGCCGACGACATATGGTTCGGTTCGGGAACCACTTTCGCAAGCCCGTCGTTTTCCATGAACGACACGAGGTCACGCACCTGAGTTTCGTCCAGGCGGTTGGCCAGGACGAAGAACAGATACTCGTGCGTGTCGACTTCCCACAGCTTTGCGCGCTTGACCAGCACGTACTTTTCGCCGTAGGAATGGAATTCGGCGTACCCAGGGAAGGTGCGGCCGGCGTATTCGTACTCACGTTGCACATCGAACCAGCGCTCGTGTGCAGCGAGAATACGTTTCAACACGAGGTGCTTTTCGTCCTTTGCCGGGAAGGGTTGCTCCCCAGGCCGAAGGGCTTGCTCTCCAACATGCGCGGCAGCCTGTTCCTCCGCCTCGCACTTGGCCTTTCCCGACGCATCCGCTTGTTGAGCGGCCTGCGCGGTGCCTTCCGCACTCGCCTGAATAGCCGTTTGATCGCTCAAATGCCCGCAATCTCCTTTTGGTATCTCGCCTTTCTCACGTCAAGCGTGAACACCTTATTGTAGTGGCTTGGTAACGAATTCCTAACATGAAATGCCCACATTTTTCCGTTAAGTGGCGTAAACGCGGGGTGGAATGACACAAAAGCGCTCGCGTTGTAGGGCAACCGCACAAAAATGCCCCGAAAGCACGAACTTTCGGGGCACGCGAGAATGCGAGATTGCCTCAACCGCTAGTCTTCCCAGGCGAAATCCTGCTCGCCGTTGAACACCTTGAGGGCGTCGGCAACGGTGTAGTCGGCCAGCGTGATGGCGCTGATGGCCTTCGTCAGACGAACGGCCTCGTCCAGGCTGCGCTGGTGGATGTTGCGACCGGTAGCGTTGCCGTCGGCACCGCCCACATGAATCTGGTCGTACAGCTGGGTGAGGAACGTCTCGGCGTCAACGGTGGAACCGCCGGCGCACACCAGGCCCGTGCGGCCTGCGGCCATGGAAGCGATCTTCAGCGCCTCGGCGGGCGTGCGCTTGTCGTCGCCTTCCGGCTTGGGCGGGTTGACCTTCACGAAGTCGGCGCCCAGGCACAGCGCCACGCCAGCAGCGCCGGCGATAAGGTCCGGGTCCTTCTCGGCGGTAACGGCCTTGCCGCGCGGGTAGATCCACAGCACCACCAGCAGGCCGTTCGCATGAGCGGCGGCAATGAGCTCGCCGGCCTCTGCCAGCATGGTGGACTCGTATTCGCTGCCCAGGTAGATGGTGTAGCCCAGGCCAACGATGTTCACGCCGTTTTCGCGCATGGCCAGCACGGCGTCCAGGTCGTACAGCTGCGGGCTGTACGGATCTTCCTGGGCCGTTTTGACCAGGTTGGTCTTGGAGTTCATCTTCACCAGGTAGTTGATGTTGGGGTAATCGGCAGCGTACTGCGCAATCAGGCCGCGCTGACCAGCCAAAACACCGCACACACCCTGGTCGCCGATCTTGAAGAGATGCTCGGGCTCGGCGTCGGCGATGTCGATGCCCTCGCCGTAGAAGTCCTTGTTCAGATGCTCAACCTTCTGGTCGCACGCGAACAACATGAGGCGGCCAGTCCCGCGGGTGGCCTTCATGTAGTTGTCGACGTACGTCTCGCGGACGTCAGCCAGGACGTCGGCAGGTACCTTCACCTGGTCGCGAGTGATCTTGGGCATGATGTTCCTCCTTTAAGGATGCAAATTCCAAGGAAAGGCAGCGCACCTTGCGCGCCACACGTTGGGTTCATTCTAGCGAAGCCGCAAGCCCCGCCGCGGCCCATACACGGAAAAAGCCCCGACCAACCCGGTAAGCGGCCACTCACCGGCAACAGCCCGCCGCTTAAAACCACTCGCGTTTGTTCAAAACGTACATTTGCTCGAACTCGGTTTGAGATTTTGTGAGGTAGAAGATGCCCTCGACGATGGCGATGACCCAGATGGCCCACACCGCCACGGACAGCGTGACGATACCGCCGAGCACCGACACGCCCAGCATGATGAACCCGGACGTGTTGTAGCCCAGATAGAACTTGTGCACGCCCAGCCATCCCAGGAAAATAGCTAAAAGACCTGCGGCAACGTGATCTTTTTCGCCAACCGTGGGGGCTACGTAGGGCTGCTGATATTGCTGCGCGTACGGGTTTTGCGGCGCGCCGTACGCACCCGGCTGCGCATAGGGCTGCTGCGCACCATAAGGTTGCTGTGCGCCGGTGGGCGTCTGACCAGGTTGCACGTAAGGCTGCGCATACGGCTGGGCAGCGGCGTTCTGGCTCGGCTGACCGGCCTGCGGCGCCACCGGCGCAGCGTACGCGCCGTACGGCTGCTGCGGCTGGGCTTCGACCTGCGGCGATGTTGCTTGCTCGCTTGCCATGCGCGCCCGCGCCGCGTCCAGACGCGCCTGCGCCGCACGCACTTCCGCTTCTGCCGCCGCAACCTCTTCGGCCGCGCTGCGATTGTTCATCGAGTCCATTGCGCTTCCCTCCGCAACTTACACCATCGGCACTTTCGCCAAACGCTTCTTATTACCTGCCAGCCTTATCGCCGCCGCAAACCGTTCGCCAGCGAACGAATCCAACCGCCGCTGTGCCGGCGGTTAGCCCAACGACTCTCCCGCTACTTCTTCTTCGACAGCTTCTCAACTGCGCCGACAATCTGGTCGCGGAAAATCAGGCACACCACGGCCACCACGGCCAGCGCCGCGAAAATGACGATGCTTCCCCACACGTTGCCGTCGACCAGGCCACTTGCCGCGTACGTGGAAATGAGGATGCCCGGAATGCGGCCGACGTTCGACACCACCAAAAACGTGCGCATGCGCATGCTGGTCAGCGGCACCAGGTACGTGAAGATGTCCTTCGGCATGGCGGGGATAAGGAACAGCACGAATACCGTCAGCTCAAGCTTACCCGATTTCTCAAAGCGCTCGAACTTGTCGAGCCATTTGTCCGACACCATGTCGCGCACAAACGGCGCACCCAAGCGATGCACCACCACGAACACGAACGCGCTTGACAGGATGCTGCCGATAAGGATGACCAAGCCGCCAACCCAGGGGCCGTACAGTATGCCGGCTGCCATTTGCGTGGCCTCGCCGGGGATGAATGCCACCACGATCTGCAGAAACTGCAGCGCCAGCAGAATGAGGAAGCCAAGCGGACCGGCGTTGCGCACGTCGTTGATGACCTCGTTGATGCCGCCGGGCTCGAACAGCGTGTGGATGTAGGGCCACAAAAGCCAGCCAAGCAGCCCGATGATGGCCACGAATGCCACCAGGCCGACGATCTTGAAGATGTCGCCACGGCGCACGGGCCTGCCGCGCAGTTCCGTTTCTTCGTTGGCTTTTGCGCGAATGACCTCTCTGCGCTCCTGCACGCGTTCTTTTCGTTCCTGGCGGCGACCGCCGCGTTTAGCTTGCTGCTTTGCGCGCTTCGTCCGCTTGCGGGAGCTTGCTGCTTGCTTCTTGCGCGATTGAGCGGCGATAGTTTTGTTGCGTTTCATAGCGCTCACTTCGCTTTCGGGTTAGTCGCCGTTGCGGGCCTTGTCGTACTCTTCCTTGAACGATGCGAACATGTTCTTCTTTTTGGGATCGGCTTTCTTTTTGGCTGTTGACGTGGTCTTTTTCGTGCTGGAAGACGACGTTTTCTTCGTGGTGCCCGACGGTGCTACGGCCTTGTCGTACTCGCTCTTGAAGTCCTGGAACATGTGCTTGGACTTGCTGATCTGCTTGCCCGTGGCGTAGGCGCCCTTGTTCACGGCCTCGCCGGTTTTCTTCGCAGCGTTGCTGACGACGGGTTTGGCCTTATCAACGGTGGTGTGCACCTTGTCCACGGCCACCGCAGTTGCGGCGCCGGCCGCCTCGGCCACGCCGCCTTCGCTGTTCAGGTCGGCAACTTCGTTCGACACCAACATGGCGCCCAGCTGCACCTCGTCGGTTTCGGTGCCTTCGTCGCCCATTTGCGCAAGCGCTGCGCCCACGCCGCGCTTGAAGCCGCGCACCATGTCCGCCGGAATGGTGCGTTTGCCCAGCAGCGTGTTGGACGCGGCGCCGTTGTCGGTTTCGAACGATTTGACCGTGCCGGTGAGGCGATTGAAGGTGACGTTGCCCACGTAACCGTAGGACTCGCCGTCTTGGGACATGACGGGCAGGCCAACCCACAACACGCAATCGTCCCAGTTCAGACCCGCTTGCTTGCAGTACGCCTTGCCGCTGGTTGCCGCTTCGGGGCGAATGACGATGCGCCCGTCCACCAGGTCGTAGCCGTCGATGGGCACGAACAGGTCCGAGCGGTGGAACATCCACAGCAGGTCGGGGCGCTTCACCACGAACCCGATGACGCGCTTCTCCTTCGGGTGGAACACGAAACGACGCACCTTGCCGATGCGCTTCGTGCCTTTCTTGCCGCCGATTACGCGCGTGCCGGTCAGCTCTTTTGTGGTGATGAGTTTGCTCGCCATGAGACTTTCTTTCCCCCGTACAGCACGAAACGGCGCGCCCTTTTGCACCCGGGTAGGTTGAGGACGCGTCGTTTCGTCATGATGATTTTGAAATGTGAACTATTCTTCTTCGGCCTTTTCCTCGGCTGCAGATGCGGGCTCGGCGTCTGCCGCGACCTCGGGCTCGACGGCCTCAGCGGCAACCTCGACCGGCTCCTCGGCAGCTTCGCCGGATTCCTCGGCGTTCTTGGCAACCTGGTTGGCAATGCGCTGGCGAGCGGCTTCAATCTTCTCGCGCAGCTCGTCGTTGTCCTGCGTGAAGGAAGGCTTCACCTTTGCGGCAACCTCCTGCACGCGAGCAGCCGCCTGACCAGCAACTTCCTGGCCGCGAGCCTGCACGTTGGACACGACTTCCTGACCGCGAGCAGCAACGTTTTGGTACGCATGCTGAGCGTTCGAGCCAGCATCAGCGCCGATGTTCTGCGCCTGGCCCCAAGCAGCGTTCACCTTTTCCGCAACCAGCGTGCGAGCTTCCTGACCCGTGCGGGGGGCGCACAGCAAAGCCACTGCAGCGCCAGCAACGCCGCCTGCCAGGAAAATACCGAGTTTGTTGCTCATAACGGCCTCCTTAAAGGTCCACGATTGAATATCGTTTTCTCGCTTATTATAGGTGCTCGCAACCGCTCGGCCGCTCAAATCGCAGCTTGACCAAAAATCAGTTGCCATTTCGTTAGGTTCGCGCGAAAGAAAGACGGGCTAAATCTTCCGAATGCGCAGTTTGAAACCTTCCGGAAGCGGCGCGTCAAGGAGCAGCGGCAGAAACGGAATGGCATACAGCGGCAAATACAGCACTTTTCCGCGACGCTCCACGTTGCCGCGCGACAACACAATGCCCAGATCGGCCCCGTATCCTTCTGTTTCGAGAACATGGTCAAGCGATGCATGGGCATGGTAATAGCGGCCCGATTTGACCTCGATGGGCACTGCCTTTCCGTTGCCTGCTTCAACCATGAAATCGATTTCTCCCCGCTTACGCGTTTGGTAATAGAATAGGGCCCTTCCCTGCGCGGCAAGCTGCTGAGCCACAGCATTCTCGTATATCCCGCCAAGGTTCGGGTCCTTTTCGTCAAGATAAGCCGCTTGGGAAAGCGTGATGGGATAGCGCGCCATCAGCATTCCCGTATCCGATTGGTAAAGCTTGAATTTCATGGGGTTCGCGGTTTTTAGCAGAGGGGACTTCGGCTCGGCAACCAGGTCCGTCTTCAGGGCAACGCCCGCATTCGTCAGCCACACGAAATCGCGCTGGTACTTTTCATACCGTGCGGCGGGGTCAATCGAGTTCAAGACAAAACGCCGCTGCTCCCCTTCAAGCTGCACCGGAAGCTGGTCGAAAATGCTTTGCACCTGCAGCGCGCGCGTAGCGGCGTATTTCGAAATGTCGCGCCGATACTGCTGGTTTAAATCGGTAAGAACGGAACACACTGCCGCTAAGTCGCCTTCCGAGTCAAGAAAGCACGCGACCGCTTCGGGCATGCCGCCAACCACTAAATAGGTGCGGAAGTTCTCCATGAGAGCTTCGTGGATGTACTGGGCGATGGGCGTTTCGTCTTGGCAGCATTGTCGAACGATGTCGAGGGCCTCGTCCGACGTCTCTGTTGCCCAGCAGAACTCCTGGAAATCGAGCGGGTGCAGGGTCAGCTCGTGCACCGACCCAACCGGATAGGAGCGAACGCCTTTGAATTCGGTGCCCAGCATTGACCCGGAAAACGCCCAGTGGCAGCGACCGTCGCCGACAAGAAACTTTGCCATGGTCATAACATCTGGCGACTCTTGAATCTCGTCGATGAACACAAGCGTTTGACCAGGTACAATAGCTTGGCCTGATAGCACGGTAACGCGCGTGATGAAGTCGGCGGCATCGGAAGCGGCAGACAGCGCCTCGCGGGCCTGCTTGTTATCGTATAGGTTGATTTCTATATACGTTTCGTAATGGGTTTTCCCGAAATTGCGGATAGCGTAGCTTTTTCCCACCTGGCGAGCCCCAATGACCAAAAGCGCCTTTTTGTCGGCAAAGGTCTTCCATATCTCAAGTTTTTTGGTGATTTTTCGTTTCATCATACTGGGTGCGCTCCATCTGCTTGATGAGAAGTTCTACGAATACAGCCTTTCACCTGCATTATCTACGAAATGCAGAATTTTAAAAGCTTGATTTCCGACGAAATGCGGAATTTATAGAAGGCATTTTCCTACGAAATGCGGAATTTTTGGCTGGTGTTTTACGACGAAATGCGGAATTTTGATAAGTTGAGGAAGGCGAAATGTATCGATCAGTTGCAGCAGTCAAGTTTCGCGCACACTTTTTTCAATTTCCCCGACCGTTCGCGGACACGGGCGGTGGAAACGGACCCGAATCCGCGGACACGGGCAGTGGAAACCCCCGTTTCGGGCCGCCGAAAACGGACACGGCCCCACTCCGGCCCTTCGGGGCCTGCTGCTAAAGCCTTTGCGTGAAAATGCCGCGCTGCTGGGTGCTGCACGGCATTTTCTTGGATTCTCTGGATTGATTGAAGCGCGGAAGGGCTTATGCGTCGAGGGCGCTTTCGGCCAGTTCGTTAAGCAGGTTGGGCAGCGTGAGGCCGGCGGCTTTTGCCGCTTGGGCGAACGGGGCTTCGGCGGCGAAGTTGGGGTTCGCGGTGGCCTCGAGGATAATGGCCTGGGCGCCGTCCCAGATCAGGTCGATGCAGCCGCAGTCGCGCATGCCGAGCGCGCGGTAGACCTCCAGCACGGCGCGCTCGATTTCGGCGCGGATGGCCTGGGCGTCCGGCTCGCTGGGGGACAAAGACGCGTTGCGCACAGGCGTATGGAGCTCCACGGCGCCGGCGGTTGCGCGCGCGGCGGCGTCGTACCAGCCGGCGTTCGGCGCAATCTCCACCGGCGGCAGCGCGAACGCATTCCAGCCCGTGCCGATAACGGGAACAGTCAGTTCGACGCCTTCGACCCACTGCTGCACCAGCACGCGGTCGGCAAGCTTCAGGGCCTCGTGCAGCGCCTCGGAAAGCTGCTCGGCGTTCTCCACGCGGCAAACGCCTTGGGCGGCGCTGGCGCTTGCGGGTTTCACGCACAGAGGATAGCCGCTTGAAATACGGCTTTCTATCTGGGGCAACACCGCTTCGGCACCCCATGCTCCGAACGCGCGGCGCGACAGCGTCAGCGACTGCGCCGTAACCGCGGTGGTCACGTCTTCCGTAAGGTTGTGGTACGCCTGCAGCGCTTCGGCAAGGCCCGCCTTGTCGTAGGCGCGGCGGCACACGGCCGCGCTGCTGCCCACGCATGGCACGTTGGCGGCTTCAAGGGCGTCCTGGATGTCGCCGGATTCGCCGTCCGCTCCGCGCAGGCAGTTGATGGCCACATCGGGATGGGAACGCAGCAGCGTGTCCACTAAGCCGCCGTCAACCATAACAAGTTCCGGCTCGTGTTCTGCTTCTTTCAGCGCTGCGATGACGTCGTTCGCCGCGGCAACCGAACGCTCCGGTTCGAACGTTCCCCCAGCTAGCACTGCGATTTTCAAACCCATGGCGGTCTCCTTTCGATCCGCTTTCGAAGTTCTATCTTTGTGTTGCACGTTTTGTGTACAACGTAGTGGTACTCATGCCGCAAGCGAGCTGGCTTGCGAAAGCCGGCTGCTGGACGAGGGCGACGGGTACTTGCTCCCCGTTCGGCAGGCGGCTTATTCCGCGCCGCGCAGCGTTTCGTTCAAGAACGCCACCGCATCGCGAAACGCCCGCAGCGCGACCTGGTCGTCGGCGAACGACACGTCGATGCGCGCAAGACCGGCGCGCTCATCGGCCCATTCGCTGGTGCCGACAATCGGGCGCTCGCGCGGGATGGGCTCCGCTTGAGCGGCCGAGCCCGCGTACGCGTCGGTGCGCGAAGCGATGGGCGCAACGCTGCGCGATGCCGCGCCCTCCCTTGCGTGCTGCTGCGTAACTTGCGTGCGAACCTGCAGGTCAACCACCAGATGTTCCAGCAGATGCGGCAGCGGCGTGCAATCCATCACGGCAGCGAACGTGGTGCCGCGCTCGTTCACGCACGCATGCTGCGGCAGCATCGGGAACGCCGGCAACACGCGCCGCATCAAGCTTGCAGACGTCACGCGCGGTGCGCCGGCAAACGACACCAGGCACACCAGATGGCCGCGATGCACCTCCATGCGCGTGACGCGAACAGGGTCGACAGCCACTACAGCGACCCGCTTTTCAACTGTTCGAGCGTTACCGCGTTGCTGCCAGCCGAATCGATACCGCCTTCCGCAACCGCGCCTTGGAACGAGCTGTCGCCCGATGCGCTGGAGTCCTGCGCGCTATCCGATTGAGGATCGGCTTTTTCGCCAGCGGAAACGCCTGCCAAGCTATCGACAGAAGGCGCATCGGCCGCTGCGTCCACACCCGCGTCCGCAGCGGCGGAGCCGTCAGCCACGGCGTCGGATTCCGCGTCCGCACTGTTGTCGCTTGCGCTTTTCGCCTGGTCAGCGCCAGAAGCGCTTGCCGGAGCGGTGGCACCCTGCGTTTGCGTGCGGTCGAGCACCGTCACGCCATCAACCACAGCCTCGCGCTCGATCTCTTGGCCTTGCATGCTGCGAATAGCCTGATCCAACTGCCACGCGATGTCGCTGAACAGGTTGCCCCAGAACGAAAAATCGTTGCCGTCGGTGATGACCAGCTCCGAGCGATCAACGGAAAACCGGTAGCGACCATGGCCTTCCATCTGGCCAAACGTGAACGTGATGGTTTTCGCGCCCGTGTCCAGCGTGTAGTTGTAGGCAACGTCGTCCGTCAGGTGAATCTTCTCGCCATCCACGGTAACGATTGATGTTGTACCGTTTGCGTACCACATTCCCTGGAAATCGGCCGCGTCGTCATAGCGAAGCCAGCGCCCCCACGAGAACACCGACACCGCAACCACGATGATCGCAAGCACCGTCAGCGCCAAGCCCAAAGGCCAGCTCATATGGAATGCAGGCACCTTGCGCTTTCGGGGCGCAGCGGCATCCGCAGCCTCGGGGTCGGCGGCAGCGTTCGCGTCGGCGCCATCCGCGGCGCCAGCCGCAAACCCGCGCACGCCGCCCGCGCGACGACGCCTGCTGGCTCCAGCGTCAAACGAACCCGTTGATCCCGCGGCATCTTCTTTGCCAGCACGCGCGTCATTCGAGCCACTGCCCGGCTCTTCCTGGTGCGCCAATTTGCGCTGCCGACGTTCCAGTCGACGTTTGGCCGCATCGGCCGCAAGCGATGCGCGCGCTGCATCCTCAGCAGATTTCGCGTCGGCGGTAGAGACTTTCCCTTCAAGCTGTTGCGCCTGGTCAGACGCAGCTTTATCAGCCTTTGCAACCGAGAATCGCTTCGGTTTGCGCGTTTTCGGCTGCCCGCTAGCGCCCGAAACGCTCGGCCGCTTTCCGTCCGAAGACGCGTTCGCAGCCTCAGAACCGGCGGCCCCCGCGCCGGTCGAAGAGCCCGCTAGCGGCGTGCGCGCCTTCGTAGGCTTCGCCGCACCGCCCGCCGCCGGCGCATCGGCACCCGCTGACGTCGACTGCCCCGCGCCGTTCGCCGCTTGATTCTGCTTCAGACGCGATGAGCTTTGCGGCATAGCGATGCGCCGCTTGGGCTTGCTCGGTTTCGCCGGCTGCGCTGTGTTCACGGCCGCCGCGCCAGCACCCTTCGCCGACTGCGCGCCCGCTTCCTTCGCGTCCGCCTCGGGACGCACCTGTCCATGGGCAACCGTTTTGCCCTTAACGGAAGGGCGCGCCGGTTTGGCCGGCGCGCCCTGAACGTTATTCTGCTTCGGTGGCTTTCGCTTCGTTACCACGTGCAAAATACCTTATCTACGTGCGGTTTTCCTACGCTTGCTGCGCGTTTCCTACGCCTGGTCGCCGATGACCTCGACGCCGCCCATGTAAGGCACCAGCACTTCGGGCACCTTGATGGTGCCGTCGGCCTGCTGGTAGTTCTCCATGATGGCGGCCATGGTGCGACCAACCGCCAGGCCGGAGCCGTTGAGCGTGTGGACGTAGCGCGTGCCCTTGAAGTTCTCGGGGTCGCGATACTTGATGTTCGCGCGGCGCGCCTGGAAGTCGACGCAGTTCGAGCAGGAGCTGATCTCCTTGTAGGCGCCGTAGCTGGGCAGCCACACTTCCAGGTCGTACGTCTTGGCGGCGGAGAATCCGATGTCGCCGGTGCACAGGCTGATCACGCGATACGGCAGGCCCAGCAGCTGCAGGATGTTCTCGGCGTCGTTGACCATGGACTCCAGCTCGTCGTAGCTTTCCTCGGGCTTGGCGTACTTGACCATCTCCACCTTGTCGAACTGGTGCACGCGGATGAGGCCGCGCGTGTCGCGACCGGCGCTGCCAGCCTCTTCGCGGAAGCACGGCGTGTAAGCGCAGTAGTGAAGCGGCAGGTCAGCGGCGTCAAGCACCTCGCCGGCGTGAATGTTGGTCAGCTGCACCTCGGCCGTGGGAATAAGGTAGAGGCCCTCGCGGGTCTTGAACAGGTCGTCCTCGAACTTCGGCAGCTGGCCCGTGCCCGTAAGCGTGTTGGAGTTGGCCATGGCCGGGCACCACCACTCGGTGTAGCCGCGGGAAGAATGCGTATCAGCCATGAAGTTGATGATGGCGCGCTCGAGGCGGGCAGCCTGGCCACGCAGCAGCACGAAGCGGCTGGCAGCAAGCTTGACCGCGCGCTCGGGCTCGAGCAGGTGCAGGTCAGCGCCCAGATCCCAGTGCGGCTTCATGGTGATGCCCTCAGCCTCGAAGTCGCGCGGGGTGCCCCAGCGGCGCACTTCGGGGTTGTCGTTTTCGTCGTCACCCACCGGCGTGGTGTCGGCCGGCATGTTCGGCGTGTGCAGCAGGATGTCGTGCAGCTCGGAGTCGGCGGCTTCGCGCTTTGCGGACACCTCGGCCAGCTGGTCGTTGATCTGGCGCACGCGCTCCTTGGCGGCCTCGGCCTCGTCCTTGTTGCCGGCGGCCATCATCTGGCCGATGCTTTTGGACGTGGCGTTGCGCTCCGCCTGCAGGGCCTCTTCCTCGGTGATGGCGGCACGACGGGCTTCATCAAGTTCGGAGAAGCGCGACGCGTCCCATGAAGCATGACGATTCTTCATCGCCTCGGCGACGGCTTCTTGGTTTTCGCGAACGAACTTTAGGTCTAGCATTGCGCGCTCTCCTTCTATAAATCGGTTCTCGTAGAGCAGTTGAACCAGTATAGCGCAGCAAACGCGCGGGCGGCGCAACCGATGCAACGCCTTCACGGGAGCGGCACGCCCACACCCGCGGGGGCGCGATTATCGGCCGTGGTTTACTAGCCAGTTCAGGGCGCTGGCGACGTAGATAGTGGCGGCTTGGGGCAGATAGCCCTCGCTGAAACGCACGCGCGAGGTATGGTGGCCGAACGGACCATTGGCCTCCGAAACCGCATCCGGGATTCCGCGATCACCAGGCGCAACAGCGGACGAAGCGGAGAATGTTTCCTGACAGCATGCCGACTTGCCCGTAGCAAGATGGCCATTCGCTGCGTGATCAGCGGCGAACCGTGCTTCGCCGTCAACTCGGGCGCCGAGCATGAAGTAGGCGGTGGGGACGCGTTGGGCAACGATGGCGAAGTCCTCCGAGCCCATCGCGTGCAGGCCGCCCACTGGGTTTGCGTTGGGGATGGCGGCAGTTGCGGCCGCCAGGCATTCGCGCACCAAGGCGTCGTCGTTACGCAGTTCGGGGACGTCGGTGAGTGTTTCCACCCGGGCCGTTGCGCGATACGTTGCTGCCACCGCCGGCGCAATCTGCGCGATGCGCTCGACCAAAAACGCCCGCTGATCAGGGTCGAACGCGCGCAGCGTGCCCTCCATGACCGCCTGCTCAGGGATGACGTTTGCCGCGTCGCCCGCCTGAAACTTGCCGATGGTCAGCACCGCCTCGGCGAACGGCGACTTTTCGCGCGACATCAGCGTCTCCAACGCCTCGTGGATTTTGATGGCCGCCACGATGGGGTCGACGCAATTCTCAGGCGTGGAGCCGTGCCCGCCTTTGCCCGTCACCGTGATGCGGAACCCATACGCCGACGCCATGGTCACGCCGCCGAAACGCACCGTGCCCACGGGCGTGCGGCTTTCCGCATGCAGGCCGAGCGCCGCGTTGACCTGCGGGTTTTCCAGCACGCCAACGGCCACTGCCGCGCGGGCGCCCTCGAACGTTTCCTCGGCTGGCTGGAACAGCAGTTTCACCGTGCCGCGCAGGTTGGCCTCGCGGCGCTTTAGCAGCGCGGCGGCGCCCAGCAAGCTGGCGGTGTGCAAATCGTGGCCGCATGCGTGCATGCAGCCGTTTTCTGACGAGAACGGCTCGCCGGATTGCTCGCGGATGGGCAGGCCGTCTATGTCGGCGCGCAGCATGATGTACGGCCCGCCGTGGCCGATTATGGCGACCACGCAGTTGCCGTTCAGCAGCGTGGCGAACGGAATGCCCAGTTCAACTAGGCGTTCCTGCACGAACGCGGACGTATTCGGTACCTGCAGGCCGCATTCCGGGCGGCGATGCAGCGTACGCCGCCAACCCACCATTACGGGCTGCAATGCTAATGCTTCTTCATAAAGCTCACTCGCGTTTTCCACCGCTAGCTCCTTCCATGTCATCATTCCGACTTCCCAGCTTTCGCTTCGAGGTCCTCTTTGTCCCAAACTCGCTCAAGTTTGGGACTTAATTCCAACGTGCCTTATAACGGTGAAAATGACTTCGCATTTCCTCAGTTCACAGCCTTGCTGTTTTCGCGATAGCTCGCAAGCTTTCAACAAGTCCCAAACTCGAGCGAGTTTGGGCTCGCACCCTCGCGGCAAGCCAGCGCTCAATCGTACGCACCACCACGCAATCACCTTCCAACCGCCTCAGCCGGAGCCGCCAGGAAATCGCCTTCCAAACGCCTCAGCCGAACCCTCGCGTAACCAAAAATCGCTCATGTATGTGATTTGCTGCCGACCAACCGAGTAGTCGGCAAAATCGCTTTTTGTTTCCCCAGGTCACAAGGTTGCGCTTTCCACTATTACTCGGTAACCACTCAGCAAATCACATACATGAGCGATTTTTTGATCGAACACCTCCTCCAAGCCTGTCACCGCAAGGGGAACGCCGGGGCGCCGGTCATCCGGGCTTCCGCACGTAGCCCTCGACCCCCTGCGCGTTTCACCTGGTCTTTCTTGCCCATACGTTCGAAACGCTCTCGCACTCCGCGGGGAGGACACGCTGACCGTCGTGTTAAACGGCACCGCGATAACCAGCACGAAGAGCTCTCGCGCTCCGCGGGGGGGCCGCTGACCGTCGCGTTCGGCAGCACCGCGATACCGGCACGAAGCGCTCTCTTGCCCCATGGGGAGAGTTCGCTCAACCCGGGCTTCCCTGCGCCAATGGAGTGTTCGAGCTTGCCTTTCGCGTGTGTTCGGTTGCGGCGATAACCGGCTTGCGGAAATTCCCACGACCGTGCGGGCATTTTCTTACATTGTAAACCTATCTGAGTAGTATGCTATCGACTTGTAAAAAATCACCTATAGGTTTTCTGGGAATTGAAAACATCGACCCGGAGAGGGAACATCATGACCACCGCAAACACCGAAGCAAACCTGACCGCAGGCGAAGCAGACCTCCTCGCCCCCGAAACGAGCACACGCCAAGCAAGCGCATCCGCCCGCGCGGCGAGCCCGTCCGCTCGCAACGCCAACCTGTTCACCCGCCGTCGCTTCGTGCAGCTGCTCGGCGTCGCCGGCCTGTCGGCCCTGGCAGGCGGCGCGCTTGCCGGCTGCGCGGGCGGCGACTCCACCTCCGCAAGCAGCGATACGCCGGCCGCCGTGGCCGACCTTGAGCAGACCGACTCCGTCATCATCGGCGTGTACTCGGGCGACTGGGAGAAATCCATCGAGCAGGCCGCGCTCAACCAATTCGCCGACGACACGGGCATCGATGTGCAGGTTGTAGCCGGCGCCGACGCCGAATGGCTGACGAAACTGCAGGCCGCGGGCGGCAAGAACGTGCCGTATGACCTGCTAATTCTGCAACCCGACAGCATCCAGAAGGCGCTTGACGCCAAGCTGCTGCAAGACCTTGACGCCGAGCATGTGCCGAACCTGGACAACCTGTTCGACAGAGTGAAAACCCGCTTCACGCAGGACGGCAAGCTGTACGCCGCCGGCTTCTCCATGGGCCAGCTGGGCATCGCCTACCGCACCGACCTGGTGAAGAAAGCGCCTACGAGCTGGGCAGACCTGTGGAGCGACGACTTCTCGAAGAGCCTGGGCATCAGCCCGCTGACGTACAGCGCCGGCCTGCAGTTCTTCTGGAGCCAAACGAACGGCGGCAAGGACATCGACGGCGCGTTCGACAAGATGGAGCAGCTCAAACCCAACATCTCGTCGTACCCCGACGGCGCAGGCACTATCCAAACGCTGCTGCAGCGCGGCGACGTTGCCGCCGTGCCGTTCTGGGATGGCCGCGCGTTCGCATGGCAAGCGCAGGGCCAGCCCATCGGGTTCGCCTATCCCACCGATGGCCCCGTTGCGGCCATCGCCAGCTGGGTCATCCCGCAGGGCGCGCCGAACCTGGCCAACGCCTACCGCCTGCTGGACTACCTGTGCCAGGCCGAGCCGCAAAGCAAGTACGCCGACCTGTCGTTCTACGGCATGTGCAACAAGAACGCGACGTACTCCGACGATTTCCTGTCGAAAGCCCAGGTAGGCGAAGAGTTCTACAACAACCTAGACTGGATCGACTACAGCGTGGCAACCCCGAACCTGGCCGACTGGTCCACGCGCTGGCAGCAGATCATGGGCTAGCAGGCGGCGAAGGGCGAACTTGGGCCGCGCGTGAAACCGAACGGCACAGCAATGCACACCGCGCGCGGACAGGTGCCCAGCAGCATCGCGACCGCAAAGAGGAAAACAAGCGGCCGAAGAAGACCCACGCGAAAGAGGCCGCAAGCGAAACCCAACAGGTGGCGCGGCCGCAACGTTGCGCGCGTTGTGGCTGCGCCGCGTAAAACCCCACGTCACGGGACAGAAAGGCGAGCACAACCCCATGAGTTTCATCGAAATCGGACACGTCACGCACTGCTACGACGGCAGTACCGTCAAAGCACTTGACGACGTCAACTACAGCATCGAGCGCGGCGAGTTCTTCGCCCTGCTCGGCTCAAGCGGCTGCGGCAAATCCACGCTGCTCAACATCATCGGCGGGTTCGTAGACCCCACCGCCGGCACCATCACCGTCGATGGGCAGGACATCCTGGCAACGCCGGCCTACAAGCGCAACATCGGCACGGTGTTCCAAAGCTACGCGCTGTTCCCGCACATGACCGTGTTCGACAACGTGGCGTACGGCCTGCGCCTGAAAACGAAGGACAAGCAGGCCATCCGCCAGCGCGTCGAGGAATGCCTTGCCCTTGTCCACCTGGAGAAATACGCGAACCGTCGCCCGCATCAGCTGTCGGGCGGCCAGCAGCAGCGCGTGGCCATCGCCCGCGCCTTGGCGCCGCGCCCCGAGATCCTCATGCTTGACGAGCCCATGGGCAACCTGGACGCGAAGCTGCGCAAGGAAATGCAAATCGAGCTGCGCGCCATCCAGCAGCGCACAGGCATCACCACCATCATGGTCACGCACGATCAGGAAGAGGCCATGTCCATGGCCGACCGCATCGGCATCATGCGCGACGGCAAGGTGCAGCAGGTGGGCACGCCGCAAGAGGTGTACAACCGCCCCGCGAACGGCTTCGTCGCCGGCTTTTTGGGGAAGGTGAACGTCAGCCACGCCGCGCAGCTGGCCGGCGGCGCGTTCGCGTCCACCGATTGGGAAGATGGCGAAGGCCCCGTTGCGTTCCCCGCCCCCACCACCATCGGACAGATCGGCGCCGACGAGCCGTTCGTCATCGCCATCCGTCCCGAGCGCATCCGCGTTTCGGCCACCACGCAGTTCGGCTGGCACGCCGTGGAAGTGAAAAGCGTGGTGTATCTGGGCAACACCGCGCGCGTGCGGGCCGCGTTCGCCAAGGCGGGCGAGCTGTCGTTCGACCTGGATTGCGGGCGCATCGCGTCGCTGCCGACCGTTGGCGAAACGCTGTACGTGACCTGGGACAATGGCTCGGCGCTGCGCATAAAGGATGTGCAGTAGCATGGCCGGGGCAAACGTCGGGCGCGCGCCCGAGCGCGCCAGCCGCCGCCACACGCCGCGCAGCGCGCGCATGGCGCTGGCCATCCCCGCGCTGCTGTTCTTGGTGGCGTTCATGGTGGTGCCCATGGCGCTGCTGGTGTTCATCAGCTTCCAGAACGGCGACGCCGGCGCGTTCACCATCGACCGTTACGCAAGCCTGCTGACCAGCCCCACGTACGTCACCGACATTGTGGTGACGCTGGGCGTGGCGCTGCTGACCACCGCGCTGGTGCTGCTTTTGGCCTACCCCGCCGCCAGCCTGCTGGTGAACGCCAAGCGCAAGGGCGTGCGCACGCTGCTGTACATCGCGCTGGTGTCGCCGCTGCTAACAAGCGTGGTGGTGCGCTCGTTCGCCTGGGTGGTCATGCTGTCGCAAAACGGCCTGGTCAACCAAGTGCTTGAGGCCGCAGACGTTATCGAGGAGCCACTGACGCTTTTGTGGAACATGGGCGCGGTGGTGCTGGCGTACGTGCAGGTGCTTCTACCGTTCGCGGTGCTGCCGCTGGCAACGTCGCTGGGCGAGGTGCGCCCGCAGCTGCGCCAAGCGTCCATGAGCCTGGGCGCCGGCCGCGTGCGCAGCTTCTTCAGCGTGGTGCTGCCGCTTACCGTCCCCGGCGCCGTCAACGGCGGCGTCATCGTGTTCTCGCTTACGGCGGGCAGCTACATCACGCCGCTGCTTATCGGCGGCGGCACGCAGCCCATCCTGCCGCTGGCCATTTACCAGCAGGCCATTCAGATTTCGGACCTGCGCATGGCCGCCGCCATGGTCGTGGTGCTGTTGGTGCTGGTGGTGCTCATCATCCTGCCGGCCGAGTTGTTCTTGAAACGTTGGGAGGCGAAGATTTATGGCTAACGCGCAAACCGCCGCACCCGCGGCCGGCACCCGTCGCCACAGCCGCCGCATCGAGCCGTCGCGCATTGCGGCCGGAATCCTCGGAGGCGCCGTGTTCGTGTTCCTAGCGCTGCCGATCGTGGTCATCACGTTCTCGGCGTTTTCGCCCTCGGCGTTCCCCGAGTTCCCGCCCACGGGCTTCTCGCTGCAATGGTTCAACGAGGTGTTCACCAGCCGCGGCTGGATGCGCGCCATTCAAACGTCGCTGGTGCTGCTGTGCATCGTCACGCCGCTGACGGTGGTGCTGGGAACGCTGGCAAGCTATGCGCTGCATTCCACGAAGTCGAAAGCCGCGTCGCTTCTGCAAAGCTTTCTGCTGTCGCCCCTGATGGTGCCGCAGATTGTGCTGGGCATCGCGCTTTTGTACGTGTTCAGCTCGCTGGGCCTTGCCGGCTCGCTTGCGGGCATGGCCATCGGGCAGGCCGTCATCTGCCTGCCGTACGTGGTGCGCTGCGTGAACGCCAGCATCGCCAGCTTCGACCCGCGCCTTGAGGCCGCGTCCAGGAGCCTGGGCGCCAGCCCGGCGCAAACGTTTCGCCGCGTGACGTTGCCGCTGATCAAGCCCGGTATCATCGCCGGCGCCGTGTTCGCCGCTGTCACGTCGCTGGGCGAGGTGTCCATCTCGCTGTTTTTGTCCTCGCCAAAGGCCATGCCCGTGTCCGTGCGCGTGTTCAACTACATCGAGCAGACGTTCGATCCCGCCGTCACCGCCGTGTCCGTCATCTTCGTCGTCGTGTCCATCGCCGTGCTCATCGTCATCGACCGCACCGTTGGGCTGTCGAAAGTCATGTAAGGAAGCATCATGAAACAACCGTCCCGCTACCGCCTGGGCATCGACATCGGCGGCACGTTCACCGACTTCACGCTCGTCGACACGCAGGCGGGCACCACCACCGGCATCAAGGTTCCCACCGTGCCTGCCCACCCCGAGCAGGGCGTGGCGAACGGGCTGGCCGTGCTGCGCGACGAACGCGGGCTTGACCTGGCCGAAGCGCAGTATTTCGTGCACGGCATGACCATCGGCCTGAACACGCTTTTGCAGCGCCGCGGGTCGAAGCTGGCGCTGTTGGTAACCGAAGGGTTCCGCGACCTGCTGACGCTGCAGCGCCTGCGCCTGCCCGTGCCGTACGACTTCACGTCGCGCCTGCCCGAGCCGCTGGTACCGCGCAACCTGGTGTTCGGCGTGCGCGAACGCTTCGCGGCGGACGGCCGCGAGGTGGCACCGCTTGACCGCGCGTCGGTTGAGCAGGCCGCTGACCAGGCATTTTCCCAAGGCGTGGAAGGCATTGCCATCTGCTTTCTGCATAGCTACCGCACGCCGCAGCACGAGCAGGAAGCCGCGCGCATCATCGCCGAGCGCCACCCGCAGCTGAAGGTGTGCTGCTCAAGCGAGCTGTGGCCTGAGGTGCGCGAGTACGAGCGCGCGTGCGTGGCCGTGGCGAACCTGTACATTCAGAAGAACGTCGAAGAGTATTTCGGCAACCTTGAGCGTATCTTGGACGAGGCGGGGCTTGCCACGCGACCGTTCATCACGCAGTCGAACGGCGGCATCATGGACCTGCGCTCCGCGGCGGCCGCGCCCGTGAAAACCCTGTTCAGCGGCCCGGCGGCCGGCGTTATCGGCGCCATCGAGGCCTGCGGCGGCGCGGCGCGCGGTAACCTGCTGACGTTCGACATGGGCGGCACTAGCACCGACGTGTCGTTCGTGGCCGACGGGCAGCCCACGTTCAGCTCGGCAAGCGAGCTGGCGGGGTTCCCCGTGGTGCTGCCCACCATCGACATCCAGTCCATCGGCGCGGGCGGCGGCAGTATCGCCTGGGTGGACGCCGGCGGCCTGCTGAAGGTGGGCCCCGAATCGGCCGGCAGCGACCCCGGCCCGGCCTGTTACGGCAAAAGCACGCTGCCGACGCTGACCGACGCGTTTCTGACCTGCGGTTACTTGAACCCCGCGAACTTCGCCGCCGGACGCATGGCGCTTGATGCCGACCGCTCGAACGCGGCCATCGCGCCCGTGGCCGCGCAGATCGGCAAGACCGTGGACGAAACGGCCGACGCCATGGTGCAGGTTGCCGCGGCCAGCATGTACGCCGAGCTGTCGGGCATCATGGAGCAGAAGGGCTTCGACCCGCGCGACATGTACGTGGTGGCGTACGGCGGCGGTGGCCCGGTTATGGCCAACATCGTGGCCGAAGAAATTCACGCGCGCGGCGTGCTGGTGCCGCGCCGCCCCGGCACGCTGTGCGCGCAGGGAGCGCTGTCGGCCGACTTCGTGTACGACGCCACGTCCAACGTGCAGCTGTTCCTGGACGAATCGACGCCTGACCAGGTAGAACGCGAACTAGCGAACCTGGAGGGGCAGGCGCGCGACTGGCTGGCAAGCCAAAACGCCGCCGTGCTGGAGGGCGCGCCTGTGCGCATCAGTTTCTTCGCCGACGCGCATTACGACGGCCAGGCCTACCAGCTGCCCATCGCCGTGGACCGCAACGCGCTGCGCACGGCGGGCTGCGGCGCGCTGGCCGACGCGTTCAACGCCGAGCACGCCCGCCTGTACGGCCACGCCGAACCGCAAGCGCGCGTGGAGCTGGTGCGCCTGAGCGCGCGCATCGTGGCGCAAACGCCCGCGTTCCCCGACGCCGCGCGCGTTGCCCCCGCCGCCGCAAGCAGCGTGCCGCGCCCCGTTTCCACGCGCGTCATCAGGCACAACGACCTGCGCCACGTGGCCAGCGTCTTCAACCGCGACACGCTGGCGCCCGGGCACCGCATCTGCGGGCCGGCCATTGTGGAGCAGGACGACACCACAACGCTGGTGCTGCCGAACTGGACTGCCACCTGCGACGACAACCTCAACCTCATCATCGCGCCGAACGCGCGCAACCTGTAAGGGGCAGCCATGAGAACCGACGCTTCCGTACTGGAAATCATCCGCAACCACTATTCCGCCATCTGCTGCGGCATGTGCTCTGCCATCGAGCGCACCAGCTATTCGTCCTACGTCACCGAGTCGGCCGACTTCGCCACGGGGCTTATCGCCACCAACGGCGAGTTCTTCGCCTACCCGAAAACAGCGGGCGTGACCATTTTCATGGGGCTGACGCTGGCGCGCACCATCGCCGAATGCGGCGGCAACGAGTCCATGCGCGAGGGCGACATCATCATCACGAACGACCCGTACAACACCGACGGCCTTTCCACACACCTGCCCGACGTGCATGTGATCAAGCCTGTTTTCGCTGATGGGAAACTGCTTTGCTACGCGTGGTCGTTCGTGCACACCGCCGACATTGGCGGATCGGTGCCCACCAGCCTCACGCCGAAGGCCACCGATATCCAGATGGAAGGCCTGCGCATCCCGCCCGTGCGCCTGTATCGCGCCGGGCAGCTGGTTGACGACGTGCGCCGCATCATCCTGACCAGCAGCCGCCAGCCGCAGCTTTTGATGGGCGACATCGATTCCATGATGGCCGCCGTGAACACGGCCGAGGCGCGGCTGCACGAAGCGGTGGCGAAGTTCGGCGCCGACGTGCTGCGCGCCAGCCAGGCCGACCTCATCGAGCAGGCGCGCGAGCGTGCGCGCAAGGTGCTGGCCGTCATCCCCAACGGCACGTACTCGTTCGAGGACTACCTGGACGACGACATGGAAAGCAGCGTGCCGATTCGCCTTGCGGTGGACGCCACCGCGGAAGGCGGGCGCGTGACGCTTGACTTCTCGCGCTGCGACCCGCAGGTGGGCACCGCGTTCAACCTAATCACGAACGGAAGCCACCATCCCTACATCTACCAGGGGCTTATCAACTTCATCATCAGCCAGGACCCGTTCATTCCCGTCAACGGCGGCTTAACCGAGCCCATTGAGATCGTGGCGCCCGAAGGCACCGTGGTGAACGCCCTGTACCCGGCGGCCGGCGGGCTGCGCCACCCGGTTTCCGTGCGTCTGTATAACGCGGTGCTGGGAGCGTTTGCCCAGGTGATTCCTCAGTTGCTGCAGGCAGCAGGTGGCGGGCAGGCCGCTATCGTAACGCTTTCCGTGCCCGACGACGCGCACGGCGGGGCGTACCGCGCCAACGTGGTGGAGCCCATGGGCGGCGGCGGTGGCGGCATGCACGGCGCGGACGGCGTCGACGGCATCACGCACGAAACCGGGTTTTTGCGCAACACGCCCATCGAAAGCCTGGAGAAGCGCACCGACATCCTGGTGCGCCGCTACGAGCTGCTGCCCGATTCCGCCGGCGCGGGCCAGTGGCGCGGCGGCAACGCCATTCGCCTGGACTTCGAGACGCTGCATGCGCGGTCACTGGTGGGTGCGCGCGGGCAGGAGCGCCTGCGCTTCGCGCCGTGGGGTCTGGCCGGCGGGCAGGCGGGCGCATGCGGTTCGGTGGTGCTGAACCCGGAAACGCCGCGTGAGCAGGTGCTTTCCAAGATTGCGATGCTGCCGTTCGAGCCGGGCGACGTTATCAGTCTGCGTTCACCTTCCGGCGGCGGCTGGGGCGACCCGAAGCTGCGCGACGCGGCGGCCGTGCTGGCCGATGTGCGCAGCGGGCTGCTGAGCATGCCGGCGGCGCGCGAGCACTACGGCGTGGTGGTGCGCGCGGCGGCCGACAGGCAGCTTTCCGTGGACACGCGGGCAACGAACGCTGCGCGCGCGGCCATGAGCGCTGCCGCCGGCACGTACGGGCTAGGCACGGAACGCGAAGCGTACGAGCAGGTGTGGACACCGGCTGCCAGCGACGCACTGGCCGTGGGCTTGCGCGCGTTGCCCGTGGCCGAGCGCCCCGCCGCCAAGCATGCCGCGCATGCGGCACTGGGCGGCAGCGGCCAGCCGGTAAGCGCCGCCGACGTGGAAGCCTGGCTTGCCCGCCGCCTGGCGGGCGCGGCGGAAAATGCCGCAGTGGGCGCGGACGCGACCGACGAGGACGAAGCAGGCGCAGGCACCGCAGCCAAATCCGCAAACGCAGCTCCCGCTAGTATCGCAGCGAACATTGCCGCAGCACGAACCGCATCGCCAGCAGGCACCGCAACCGCAGACCCCGTCAACGCCGGAGAAGCAGAAGTCACCGGCACCGCCGCCGGTACAGCAGATGTTTCCCCCAAGAGCGCCGGCATTGCCGCCTTGCGCGAGAAAGTGGCCGCTGACCAGCCTGTTTCCAACGAACAGCTTGTTTCCGCGCTCAAGGGCGCCATCAAGGCGCGCAGCAAGGTGACGTACCTCATCTGGAAAGAGCTGCAGCAGGAATGCCCCGAGGTAGACGCAACGGCGCTGCTTGGCCGCGTGTATCGCGCATGGGGCGCGGCGTGCGGCGAGACGTGGGAAGGTGTGCACGACGCGGCTTCCGCCCTGCTGGCGCAAACGTCGAAGGGCGGCTACCTGACGTTCCAGCAGCAGTTCGTGTGCGCTGGGGCCGAGCGCGCCCAAAAGGACTTCGGCTTCTGCCCGCATATGGAGGCACTTGACGAGTTGGGCGCCACGCCCGAGGAAAAACGCGCGTTCTGTCAGGACATTCTCTCGGAAGGCGACTACGGCAACCTTGACCCGCACCCCGGCCTGACGCTCACGTTCGAACACCAAATCGGCGCCGGCGACGACCACTGCAGTTACGTGATCACCGCAAACTAAAACTTGGCGGGCCCGATGAAGCCGTCAGCAAGCCCATCAGGCCCGCCAAACAACGCGAAGCTCTGCAAACCAAAAAATCAGCGCGCTTGCAGAGCGAACCCCGCGAGCGCAGAGCAAACATCGCGAGCACGAGACAAAGCAACAAGCGCCCCACATCCTACCGTGGAATCAAAAATCGCTCATGTATGTGATTTAACTCGAAAACGCAGGCTTACGCCACTTTTTGTTTCACGTTTTCCAAGGTCACAGAAGTGTATCTTGCGACGATACTCAGACCCCTGCCAGCAAATCACATACATGAGCGATTTTTGTGGTAACCCTGCCGTCTGATGGAAGATTTTGAGGCGCAAGCAACTCCGCCGGCGAGCATGCAAGATAATGGGAGCATGAAAGCGATTTCGAACATAGCAAACCACGTCTTTCGTCACACGCTACCAACGTTTCGCACGCAAGATAGTAACGGCGGCAATGGCCTAATCCGCGAAAATCAAGGCCAGCCGAAAGCCTTGGAGCGAACCAGCCCATCTGTGCCAAAAAGCGCCTCATCCAGGACGGTGCCGAGCGCCGAACCATCACCCCATGCAACTTCGATGGCGCAAAAGACCACGTCGCGGGCGTTTTGCGCTATCGATTGCCCGGGGCGTTGTCCGTTGGTGCTTGAGTTGCGCGACGGGGAACTTGCGCGCGTGCGCGCCAACAAGGCCGCGCCCGCGTGCCATCGCGGCCTGTCCATGCGCGCCTGGGCGAACAGCCCCGATCGCCTTATGTGGCCGATGCGCCGCGTCGGGCCGCGCGGGTCGGCGCAATTCGAGCGCATCACCTGGGACGAAGCGCTTGACACCGTAGCCCGCGAGTTGGCACGCGTGCGCCGCGAGTTTGGCAACGACGCCATCTACCTGGCGTACAGCACGGGTCAATCGTGCACCACGGCCGACCCGTTCGAGCGTCTGCTCAACTGCTTCGGCGGCTTTCTCGACCGCTACAACAATTACTCGAACCCGCAGATCAACGCCATGGTGCGCGCTCTGTACGGCGAAGGCACGCTTTACCCCGGCGGCAGCGACCTTGATGCGGCGGCCGATGTGAATCTGCTGCTTGTTTTCGGCGCTTCACCTGCGGAAACGGGAACCGGTCGCGCCACATGGCATGGCGCCTGGGACCGCGTATGCAAGCAGATAGCCGCGCGAGGCGGACGCATCGTGATGGTCGACCCGCGCCGCAACGGTTCCATCCGCGAAGCCGAGCGAGCGTTTGGCCGCGAAGCAGCGGACAATAGTTTGGCCGCAACGCGCCAATCAGCCGAAACACCGACTTCTACGAATGATGCTTTGCGTTCAAGCTCCCGCAAAACCAGCCCTCTCGATCAAAGCTGCTCATCCGACGACCAACCGGAAAGCTCGGTAGCGGAGCACAACCGCGAAGCCGCGCCCAATGCCAACGTCACATGGCTGCCCGTCAACCCTGGCACCGACGGGGCGCTGGTTGCGGCGCTTTTGCACGAGCTGACGTTTACGCACAACGCGCTGGCCTGGGATTTCCTGCGCGAATGCTGTATCGGCTTCACCGACGACACGCTGCCTGCGCGCTGGCGCGGCAAGGGGCTTTCCGTCCTTGATTACCTGCGGGGCACCGGGTACGACCGCGTGGCGAAAACGCCTGCGTGGGCCGCGCGCATCACCGGCGCAAGCGAAGTAGCCATCCGCGACCTTGCGCGCGAGTTGGCGCACGCGCAGCCCGCGTTCATCATGCAAGGCTGGGGGCCGCAGCGCCGCAGCAACGGCGAGATGACCAGCGGCATGATCATGCTGTTGGCGCTGGCGCTTGGCCAGGTGGGACTTCCGGGGACGAACAACGGCATGAACGTCGCGTGGGGCGGTGGGTTCCTTACGCATGTTTCCGCAGGTCACAATAGCGTTCCCTTCCGCATTCCCGCCTATCGGTTCCTGGACGCCATCGAAGACGGCACGCGCCTGGGCGCCGCCGAAGGCGTGCGCGGGCTTGCGGCCGACCAGCGGCTGGCCCACGGCATCAAGGCCATCGTGTGCCACGGCGGCAACTGCCTGACGAACCAGCATGGCGACGTCAACCGCGCGCATCGCGTGCTGGCCGACACGAGCGCATGCGAGTTCATCGTGAACATTGACGTGGAGTTCACCGACTCGGCGCGCTATGCCGACATCGTGCTGCCCGACCTGTTCCGCATGGAGCAGGTCAGCGTCATGGATGCGGACACATGGGGCCGGCGCATCGTTGCCGCCGACGGCGCGCTTGGGCCGCGCTTCGAGCGCCGCGGCGCATGGGATATGTGCCGCGACCTGGCAAAACGCTGGGGCATCGAAGCTACGTTCACCGAAGGGCTCGCGGAAGCGGAGTGGATTTGCAAGCTCTACGAAGCCGATCGCGAACGCACCGCGCAAGTCAGCAGGCAGCTGGCGCCCGAGAAAAAACGCGTGGCAACCGAAGGTACGCAAGCCGACAGCGAGCAAACCGATAGCGCGCAAACGCTTGGCGCACAACCCGCATGCCAAGCGCAGAAAACCCGCGACGACCACGCCGCAGAAAACGCGCCCGTCAGCACCTTGCCTCCATTCGAGCAGCTGCTTGAACAGGGCGTTTGCTTCCGCGAAGACGCAGCGAACGCGCCTTTCGTTGCATTGGCCGACTGGCGACGCGACCCCGTTGCGCACCCGCTGGACACGCCTTCAGGCAAAGCGGAAATCTTCAGCGAGCACCTGGCCGCCGTTGCCGAGTCGCTGCACGGCACGCCCGACGAAGGCGCCATCACGCCCATCCCCACCTACGTGCCCGAATGGACCGCAGCGGAGTTCGGCGTAGACGAGCCCGAAGACAAGTGCGAAAGAGGCTACCAACCGGCATCTGAAGGCGAACTCGTAAAAGCGCTCGAGCCAAACGCGGGTCAAAACGCCCGCAACTTCGCCAACCCAGCAAGCACAGCAAGGCCGCGCGCCTGCGACCAGGCGCTTCGCGTGTTTGGGTTCCATAGCGTTGCGCGTATTCACTCGTCGTGGGGCAACGTGTTCGCCATGCCGAAGCGGCCGCCGCAGGTCATCTCCATCAACCCCGCAGACGCCGCCGCGCGCGGCATCCGCACAGGCGACCTGGTAGAAGCCACCAACCGCTTCGGCGCGCTGCGCCTGCCCGCCGAAGTCACCGACGACGTGATCGCCGGCACCGTCATCATGCCCCAAGGCGCCTGGTGGAAGGCCGATTCCGCAGCGTTCGCAACAAAGGCCCCGGGCAACCAAGCGCGAAAGAGGACCGCCAGTGGCGCCGTAGCCGCCAGCCCCTGTCCCGTCGATGTTGGCGGCTGTATCAACACGCTCACGTCAAGCCGCCCCTCGCCGCTAGCGTTCGGCAACCCCCAGCACACCTGTTGGTGCCGTCTTCGGAGCGTGTAGCCAGTTTGCGAAGCGTGGTTGTTCTTCGTTTGCGCCGCGGTTTCGCGGCAAGTGGTGTAGTATACTTTGGCTTTGTAAATCGCGCCTGCAGGCGCAGTCGCATGAAACCGTGAGGATCAGCATGGATTGGGTCGGCCTTTACCATTTTCTTTTCGAAACGTACGCCGGAATCGGCGTTATGGTTGGTGCAGGCATCGTCATCAGCCTTATCGCATGCGTCATCATGGAGCGTCGCACGCGCAAAGCGTTCGTCGACCGTCCGAAGGGCGAGGACGATTGGTCGTTCTTCGACGACGATGATGACGAGTAGCACCTCACGTTAATCCACGGCGGCCACTCACTCACACGATTTGCCGCCATAGCAGCGCCGACGTCGCCAAACGTCGGCGCTTTTCTTTTCTAGAGGACTGTTTCACGTGCGCTTTTGATGCGCCATATTCGGTATAGCGGGGTCGTTCAGAAGGGGAAATCCGTTCCCGCCTATGCCTAAGGAGGCACGCCCATGGATGAGAAGAAACCCACAGAACCGCAGGAAATCAGCCGCGAGGAATTCATGAAGAGCCTGCGCCCCGAGTACCGCAAGAGGCAAGGCGAAAAGCGCCAAGCAGCAAGCCGGCGCCAAGCGCGCTAGAAACGAGAAGGGGACGAGCGAAAGCTCGTCCCCTTCTCGCCAGCGCCCGAAGGGCGCGTCACCATTCTCCAATTGCGCCCGAAGGGCGCGCATTCCCTTACAGCTTGAAGCCGATGGAATCCAAGACGCACTTCGGCACCATGAAGCGGACGGTCTTTTGCGGGTCGACCATCTGGCACACTTCCACGTCGGCAACCAGCGACAGCAGCATGACCAGGTCGGCCTCCGTTTCGTTGGTGCGCGACGCCAGCAGGTCCACCATCTGCTGAACGGCCAGGTCAGCGGCCGCATCCAGCGAGTCAGCCGACACGATGATGCCCAGATGCGTGTCGTTTTCGATCAGCGGGTTCACCAGCGAAAGCTCGGGCATGGCCGTCAGCGTGACGGTGGCATGGCCTGCAACCTCGGCGCCGGAAACGCTGATTTCGCCGTCGCCCATGGCCGCATGCATGTCGCCGCAGCCGAACAGCGCGCCGTCAACGGCCACGGGGAAGTACAGCGTGGCGCCCGTGGTGATGGCCGTGTTGTCCATGTTGCCGCCGTGCGTGCCCGGCGTGCCGCAGTTCACCGGCTCGCCCGCCGGCGCCACGCCGATGACGCCGATCATGGGGCGCAGCGGAATGCTCAGGCGCTCGTCCCACACCAGCGTGTTGCCCTGCACCTTGCAGTAATGCGTGGCCCAGCCCTCGAAGCGGTCGCCGCACGGGCCTTCGTCCTTGCCCGTGCACGAGCACGTCTGCTCGTCGAACTCGATGTTGTCGATGTGCACCTTCAGCGCACCGCCGGCCACGGCGCCCTCGACAAAGATGGGGCCGGTCGCCGGGTTCACGGCGTCCCAATCCAGGTCATCCATCTTGTCCTGCGGGCCGGTCAGCTGGTTGCTGAAGCAGTCCTTCGTGCGGATGCGCACCGTTTCGCCAGACGGCACGGTCAGCACCGGCTCCAGGTCGCGGTCGAAGAAGAACAGCGTTTTGTCGTCGTTCAGCTCAATCATCAGGTTCCCCATTCGTTCGTTTTCGCCATCCCCCTCGGGCATGGCATCCGCCACATCTCACGCCGTGGCCGCGTTTTTGTTGTTATGCGCGATTGTGAAATCGCAGTTCAGCAAGCAGTTTGCGAAGTTAGCGCGGCGGAATAGTGTAAACCTTGCCCAGCAATGCAAGTTTCGCGTGCGCAGCATTGCGCACCCGCCAGCGCGTGCGCGCGCCAGACAAGCCCGCAAGTTCCCACCCAGCGAACCGCCGCTGCAACGCACCTTCGGGCACTCCGGTCGCAAGCCATTGCGTTTCGCTATTCGTCGCCTTCGTCATAATACTCGGGATCGGGCAGAAGATAGCTGGCAAACAGCATGATTGCCGTCGAAACCGCCAGCGAGGCGATGTCGAAGGCCGAAGGCGTCCAAGGCGCTTGCGCGGAAAGCGAGGCCGCCGCCAAAGCCAGACCGCCCGCCATAGTTGCCGTGCCGGCCAGCGTGCCGAACGCCGCGAACAGCCGCGTGGGACGCCAGCGCAGCAGCGCGCAAACACCCGCCGCCACAACCCAGCTTGCCGCCACCGCCCACGTGCCCGGCTGCGAAAGCAGTGCCACCATGCAATCGGAAACCACTTCGCCAGCGAACGCACCTGTGGAGAAATGCCAGGTCGCAAGCATATTCCAGCCGAACAGCGAGCCACTTCCCAGGCCAGCGAGCAGCAGCGCGCACATCGCCTGGAACGCCGCCGTTATCATGGCGGGCACCGGACGCAGACAGAACCCGGCAGCCAGCGGGGCCAGCGGGCCCAAGCTCACCGCGCCTGCAAGCGGCGCCGCCAGCACGGCGTTCGCCGACGCATCGTCCGTGCGCCCGAGGTACCACCACCACACGCCCGCCGCAACCAGCAGCACGCAACCCGCCGCCGGGATGCCGCACGCGATGAGCATACCCGAAAATGCCAGCAGCCCCAGCAGCGCACCCAGGTGCGGACGAAGCGCTCCTGCAAGCGTGACCAGGCAAAACAGTCCCCAAAACAGAGGATTGTCGAAGCCCGACGCTTGCGGGATGTTCGCGAACGACACGAACGCCAGCACCGCCGAGCCCGCCGCGCCGCACCCGTGCGACGCCACGCGCAAAAGCATCGGCGTGATGCGGTCGCGCAGCGGAATGCGCGGGGTGCGGGGTGCGGGCGCGGGCGCCTCGTCCTCTGCCGGCCCCTGCACGATTTCGGCCAGCGCCGCGCGACCCTGCGCCGCGTCGCCCAAAAGCGGCGCGAGCTCTTCGGCGAAGTCGCGCACCGACTCGTAGCGCTCGTCGCGTTCGGGGTCCAGCGCGTAGAAGATCACGTCGTCGGCCGCTTCGTCCAGGTCGTCCCAGCACAGCGACGGCAGCACCAGCTCGCCGTCCTCGATTGCCTCCTGCGCTTGGAACAGGTCGGGCGCGAAAAACGGGTTTTCGCCGGCCAGCATCTCGTACGTCACCGACGCAAGCGCCCACTCGTCGCAACGTGCGTCCAGGTTTTCCTGCCGCATCTGCTCAAGCGGCATGTAGCCGATGGTGCCGCCGCCGGCCGGGCCGAACCCCGAGGCGTCGGCCAGCGTAGCCAGGCCGAAGTCGGTCACTTTCACCTGGCCAGCGTGGTTGATCAGGATGTTGTCGGGTTTGATGTCCAGGTGCAGCACGCCGTTTTCGTGAGCAACCTCAAGCGCGTGCGCCACGCCATCGAACACGGCGGCCACGATGTCAAGCGTCAGCTCGGCGTCGTGATCGCGCAGCAGCTCCGTCAGCGTCATGCCCTCGACGTACTCCATGATCAGATACGCCGTGGAATCCTGGATTTCGAAGTCGTACACCGCCACGATGTTCGGGTCGGAAAGCATGGCGGCTGTACGCGCCTCGTCAAGCCCGGGAATGCGCGACAGCGTGCGCACCAACGGCTCGTCGTCGGCATCCTGCGTGAGGCTGACGGATTCGCCTGGCGCAGGAATGGACGCGCGACCTGCGGAAACGAGAGCGGCTTCTTCGCCGGAAACATCCGCTTGCGCCTGCGCTTCGGCCTGCGCCATGGCCCGACTGGTCGCATTGAACAGCCAGGCTTCGGCAGCGTCTTCGTCCTGCGCGCGCGAGGCGCCCGCAACCAGCGCACGGTCGGAAGCCACGCTGCCTTCCGTAAACTGGCTGTCGCCCGCCGCAACCGGCGCGGCCTCCGCATCGCTTTCCCCGCACGCTTCGCCGCCCGATTCCGGCAAATCTTCCCAAGGCGGAATATCTTGTGGGTCGATGGCAGCTTGCGCGCGAGATGCGGCAGCCGAGCCCGCAACGCCAGCGCCCATCAACGACGCGTCCGCTCCCGATGCTCCGGCGCAGCCCGCGCTACCAAGCTCGGCACCGGACGACGCCCCGTGCATCGCAGAGCCATAACTTCTCGCTTCGTCTTCCTCATCAGGCAAAACGATAGCATCGGCACCCGGAAGCGCCGCGCGTTTAAGCTCGGCTTCGGAAAGCGGGATGCACTTGATTGCCACCTTGCGCTGGATACGCGTGTCCCACGCCACCTGCACGGTGGCGAATCCGCCGGCCCCCGCTTTCCCCAGGGGCTTGTATCGATTCAGTATGAGCTGCTTTTTCGTCATGCACACATTATATTGGCCCGGTCGATTCGGCCTATCCCCGCACGGCGCATTTGGCTACAATCTTCGCGACCTACACAGCAACCCCCGCGAAAGGAAGCCTCGTGCAGCCTTCGAACCACTCCGACCTCACCGAGCGCGCCGCTCGTTCGACCAGCGCGAATCAAGATAGCCTCGAAAGCCTGCCCACCCGGAATCAGCCGGCCGGTTTCACCAATCCCGGCGCTGACCCCGAATGCGCCAACGCATTCGTAAGCCTTTTCGCTAGCGGCAAGCCGAAGACGTGCGACAACCACAGCCTTGCCAGCCACGCCCACGTATGCAACGCCAACCAGGCCGCTGCCCCGAAAACGCGCGTCGCCTCGGCTTTCGCTGCGTTGCTGCTTGCGTTTGCGCTGACATTCTCGGGCTTTGGCTGCGCAAGCACCGCCGCGCCCGACGATACAAGCACTGGCGGCAATACGCCCGCCGCCAGCCAGCCGCAGGACAACGGCGAGGTCGACAGCGCCACCGATTCCGCGCGTGCGACCATCGCCGACATCCCGGCGTATTCGGGAGCCTTGTGCATCAACATCAACGGCGGCGTGCCCGGATTCACGGCGCAAGACGAAGCCCGCGGCGCGTTTATGCAGTTCAGCGAGCTGGATTTCGAGGGCCGCTGCGGCGAGGCGTTCGCGCGCATCGGCACCGACACCGTTTCCAACGACAAGCGCGGCGACATCTCGTCGGTTCACCCAAGCGGCTGGGTGCAGCGCAAGTACAGCTTCGTGGACGACGGCATGCTGTACAACCGCTGCCACCTGATTGCCCATCAGCTGTGCGGCGAAGATGCCAACGAACGCAACCTCATCACCGGCACGCGCACGTTCAACGTGATAGGCATGCTGTATTACGAGGAGCTGGTGGGCGACTACGTGCGCGCAACCGGCAACCACGTGCTGTACCGCGTCACGCCGCTGTTCGCCGCAAACGACCTGGTGGCGCGCGGGGTGCAGATGGAGGCGAAGTCCATCGAGGACAACGGCGAGGCCGTGCAGTTCAACGTGTTCGTGTACAACGTGGAACCCGGCGTGGCCATCGATTACGCGACCGGCGAAAGCCAGGAGTCGGCCGACACGCCCGCCGTTGCCAGCAAAGGCGAGGGCACCATCACCACCGCGGCCGCCGCGCGCGCCGCTCAAGCTGCGGGCGAAAGCGGGGCGAGCAGCTCCACCGGTAACGCGGGCGAATCGAGCGATGCGGGCGCATCGGGTTCCGGCAGCAGCTCGACCAGCACAAACGCCAGCGATACTGCCAGTTCGTCCGCTGAGCAGCACGACTACATCCTGAACGTGAAGAACAAGAAGTTCCACCTGCCCACGTGCTCGGCAGTCAACGACATTGCCGCTGCAAACCGCCAAGACTTCACCGGCACCCGCGACGAGCTCATCGCGAAAGGCTACTCCCCCTGCGGCATCTGCAACCCGTAGAACAAACCGCGCCGTCCTGAGTATTTTTATGGTGGCGCGAAGGCAACAACGAGGTTGATTTCGTGTTGGCGAAAGGAACGGCGCTAGCGGCAATTGAAGTGAAAAGCGGGCACGAAACCGCCCAAAGCGGCATGGCCGAGTTCCTGAAGAAGCATCCAGAAGCAAAGCGAATCATCGTCGGCGGCGGCTCGACAGGCGCCTGCAGCATCGAAAGCTTCCTTCTCGATGAAGTGCCGCTGTTTTACGAATAGGCTCATTCACCTGGCAAAATCTCAATTACTCACTATACTGAGTATTTTTACTCAGTATAGTGAGTAAAAATGTTTTATAGGCTCATACGCAACGCGGCCCCGCTTACCATCAGCAGGCTTTTCGCCAACCGCGCGCGCATCCTCCTGCATCGCAAACCACTTCCCGTCAATCGATTTCGCTCACGGCAGCCAACCATAACCTCGCCGATGCCGTAAACAGCCGCAACCACCCAAAAGTCGCAAAATCGTTGACTTTCGTCCCTGCCAGGGTGCAGAAGTGGCAGAACCATACCGTTTTCGGTATAGTTCTGCCACCCCGGAAGCAAGACAAGCCGTTTGCTCGGTCACGTTATCGTGCTTTTCCTCACGCGGGCGCCGCTATCGAATGGGCGAATCGGCTCATTGTCGAAATCGATTCGCATCGCTAGAACAGCGACGTTTGCTCGAACGGGGAATTTTGTTGCGGCGCGGCCGGTTGCACAGGGCGCGAGATCAACGCCACGTCGCCGCGATTCGCCAGCCTATGCCAGCCGTTCGCGAAATCGGGCCACGACGCACGCAGCCACCACACAGCCTCTTGCGGGCTCAGCACCAACGGCATGCGGTCATGAACAGGCAAAACGACCGCGTTCGGGCTGGTGGTCACCACCGAGAAGCAGGTTTCGTCCCGCACGCCCGCAAGCAGCAGCGGTACCTCGTTTTCGGGGCCGAAACGATATCGACGCTTGATGTTCCGGCCCGTTTTCGGACTGCGAACCGTCTCCGTTGCATGCGTTTCGAAGAAGCCGCGCGCGGGCACCACGCAGCGCCCGCGCGATATCGGCCCCGCCCACATGCCAGGGTTCGGCCCCATCGCTTTCTCCAAGCGCGTGTTATACACCGGGCGTTGCGACCACTCAGCAGCAAATCCCCAGGTCAAACACTCAGCGGAAAGCACACCGCGCGAATCGGCAACAACCACGTCAACCGCAGACCCCGGAACAGCATCCGTTGGCACCGCGCCAGCAACCCCAACCAAGCGAGCAGGCCAATCGGGCATCACGTTAACAGGCGAGACCGCCTCAAGCACGCGAACAACGTCCGCAACCTCGTCCCAACCCAAGACCTCAAACCGCCCACACACCGCAAACCCTCGCTTTAATCAGCGTTTGTTTCGCGCGCAATCTCAACGCCGATGCGGTGAGGCACGTCAACGACCAGGGCATTTCCCATGCAGAAGGCACGACGACCATCGCTCATGCCCGTATTGGTCCAACCCTTCGGGAAGCCTTGCAGCTGGTCGAGTTCATCGGGAACCAAACGACGATACTTGCCATCAATCTCAACGACATGCTTGAAACGAGAAGCGCCAATGCCGCCTTCACCCGTCAGAATCGTGCGAGACGGCTTCTCAAGTGAATCCGGGAAAGCCATCGAACCTTCCGAGTAGAAATACTTGAAGCCCGTCTTCTTATTGACGCGCTCTTCACGCTTGCCGCCCTTGAGGTACTTCCACGATTCAAGTTTCTCATCAGGAATGTAAAACTCAGCAGGCACTTCCCCCTCGGGAACCAGCACATTGCCAAGCGCACCAAGCTTTCCCTCGTACTTTTCAGCCGCGTCAAACGTCAAGACTTTGAAGTCCTGCATGACGCCAACCGAGCAAAAAGGCGATTTCTTGCCTGCAAGGTCAAAGTGCTGAGTGATGTCGTAGGGGTCGTGCTGAATCTCAAACTCCGAAATCGAATCCGGCTCCGCAACGGGGAACGCACGCGCCATCACGCCCTCGCGAGCACGCGCAGCCAAATCCCAATTGCTGCTCGTGAGTTCAGCAAAAACGTACACACGCTTGCGGCGCTGGTCAAAGCCGTACTCGCCGCTGTTCACCACATGCCATTCAACCGAATATCCCAGGTCAGCCATACAAGAAAGGATAATTGCGAAATCGCGGCCACGCTGCGTTGCAGGGCTTTTCAGCAGACGGTCCACATTCTCAAGCAAAACGTACTTCGGTTCCTTCAGATGCAAAAACCGATAGATATCCCACCAAAGCACGCCCTTCTTGCCCTCGATACCTCGAGCAGCAGACAGCGGCTTCGCAACGCTATAGTCCTGGCAGGGGAAGCCACCGACCACCATGTCGACGTCTGGAATGTCAATCTTGCCAGCCTCGTAGTCGTCCAGCACCTTATTGATGTCTTCGTTTACGCAACTACCTTCGCCAAAATGCTGCTCGTAGCAGCGCCAGGCGAACTGCTTGCCATCTGTTCCCGGCGGCTCCCATTGGTTCGCCCAAATCGTCTCAAAAGGACCGGCAGCAGGCATATCGAACTCGGGATGATCGGCATTTCGGTAGCCCTCAAGGCCCAGGCGAAACCCGCCAACGCCAGCAAACAGCTCGGCCACCTTAATCGTCATATTTCCCATCCTTTGCCTGATAAAAAGAAGCCGGCCGCTAGGCCTGCGCAAAAATCGAACCTATCCAGGATCGATGATCTTGCCCCAAAAGTCAACTCTCTGCATCTGGTTCTTTTATCAAAATCCGCAACTGGTCCCCAACGAATCGCACTCACGAATCCGCCGCGTCAGATTCATCCGTCTTTACCACTTTATAGATGTAGCTGTTATTCAACCAGAAGCTCTGCCTCGTCATCATCCGACCATCAGGAAGCGGATAAGCGTCTCTTTCGACATCGCCCAATTCCGTTCCGTCAGCAAACCGATACGCAGATTTAGTTGCATGCGGGCGCACATGAGCAACGGCATTGTCTTCCGCCCCCGGCAAATTGTTCTTAACCCTAATGCTTCCGTCTCTCTGCCTTGTTACATCAAGGCAGACACCTTCTTCAACAACCTTTTTCGTTGCCTGCCAGCAATCATGAACAGGGCCGTCCAAATCCATCGTCGGCATAGACCAGAACAACGCGTCTTCCAAACGCGCGCAGCCATCTTCTTTCCTGAACACCACAAAGAAGAATCTTGTCTGCTCCAGATATTCAAATAGCGACGAGCCTTCCCAGTCTTCCTCTACCAAGTCAAGGAATTTGAACGTATCTAGCGATAAGTTTTCCTTTATCCCGCCCCTTGTTTCAAGGCGAACGGTTCGCACCGAGATATTTGCCTTCTCGAACTCCTGAGCCTTCTCACCTCTAACGCCGAGCATGGTGTACGACAAACTTGACCATTGCCGTTTATTGCCCTTGTATTCCAATCCAAACTCTTCGCAAAGTTCGCGATCGGTCTTTCCAAAATGGGGCTTGATCAAGGACAACACGTAATCTTCGAACGTCTGAGTTGCAGGAGCATCGCCCTTGATAATGCAATCAAGATCTTCGCTCTCATTCATTAGGTAGTGGTGCAGCACGTAATCCATGTATTGGCGCTTGAGACAAAACGCGCGCTTCTTCGCCTTTGGACCACCTGGCGCATAATATTGGTCAACCCAGCTTTTGGCCGCTGTCGGCCCCTTCGTGCAAGCACCCAGATAGACGGTCAAACTTTCACTGAGCCGGTCCGCTTTTCCTTCTTGGACCAGCGATGCAATCTTGCGATAGTCATCGCGAATGATTTTCAAGTCATTCTCTGGGATTTCGAACAATTTCGCATAGCGAATTTGCTGCTGATAAGGATCAATCGCCTTGTCGCGATGGTAATACACCAGCATCATCCGCTTACACTTTCGTGCAACAACAGCGTCATCGAATTCCGATTGTATAGGCTCATCGTAGGGAATCATCGAGACAACAAGCCGCTCACCAGCGGAATAATCGCCGTTTTTCTTCTTATCGAAGCACGAGACTTTCAGTTCAACGCCGGCCTCGGGAAAGTCCGCATCATGCTCGCTATTTGCTTTATAACCGAAAAAGCGCTCTTCAACGAGCGTGCCCATTCCGCCTTTGTATTGGCGGTTATCGTAATCGCGCGTTGCTCCATCTGGCGGATAAATTCCCATATCCAGGATGTCTTGGAATGTCTTCCCTTCGAGAACCGAAGCGCGCGAGGCAATGGCCTCAGGAGTTGAATAATCACCGCAAACTGACGTGCTAGGATTCGAAATCCCCATCTCTATCTCCGCTCGCTTAAACTCGCAACTACGCATGCTGCACCTATCGTACCAAACAAGCACGAACACCTCCGCAAGCACAAACAAGACCGGGTTCTCTCCGGAACCTTTTCGCAAGCGAGCGGCGAGCGAATCTCAAATGCGGCCGCGCGTCGAAATGTTCCTGCTCCGCAGCCAAGCGAACTAACGTTGTCCGGCCCGGGCTGGTCCCAGCAACCGCGCCAATCGGGGATGAGATGTGCAGCAATCACTTAGCTCCGGGCGCATGGATTGCGGCAAACGTCTGATTCCGATGCGCACGGATTCCGTTTTCGCGGGATGTGGGAACGTTTGCATTCCCATATCCCGCGAAAACAGCACCAGACGGCCCTCCGCGGTTCCCATTTCTCCGGTTTCTGCACCCCGCACGACAGCCCGCGCCTCATCCAAAGACAGAGGCGTTCCCACTTCTCCTGAAAACGGAATCCCTCCCGCCCCGTTCATCCCACTTCGCCAAATTACGGAACCCACGCTTGGCGCGACAGACAGTAAGCCAAGCATGATGTCACGACAGCGTTTGCGAGGCACAGGCTTTAGCCTGCTCGTGAGAACGCAACATTGCCCATCGTGCTTCTCAACCATTTCCGACCAATCGTTTCCAGCCCCCCGTTTGCTGCCCCATTTTCCCTATCTATCAAATTTGCTAGATGTATCTATCGTTTTTGATAGTCGTATCTAGCAAAAAATGGAAGGTTCTTTATTCGTGAGCAGACGATAGTCCCAGCGCCTCCTTGCACCTCTTTATATGTTTTAGAAATACGTATAAAGAGGCGGGGCGTTCCTTGGTTGCAACTTATACGTTTTGGCAAAACGTATAAGTTGCAGCTCGCCCATCAAGGCGGCCGGCAGCCTTGGCCACCGCTTTCGCGAAAAAAGGGAGGCCCGCTTTCGCGAACCTCCCTATTCTGATAGCTATCGGGCAGGCAACAGCCTGCGCGGTTGCGGCTATTTCTCTTCCGCTTCCTCGTCCTTCTTATCGGCTTCGGTGATGCTGCAGTTCGTGATGAGAATCAGCCCCGCCACGGATGCGGCGGCCTGCAGAGCCGTCACCGTTACCTTCGCCGGATCGGCAACGCCCATAGAAATCATGTTGCCGTACTTGCCGGTTTCGCAATCCAATCCATAGCCCGGCTCGGCCTCAAGCGCCTTGGCAACCTCAACGTCGCCGTTGTAGCCGGCGTTGCTGCACAGCGCGCGCATGGGCTCTTCGAGCGCCTTGCGCAGGATGTCCACGCCGAACTTCTCTTCGTCGTTGGCAACTTCCACCTGGTCAAGCGCCTTGGACGCCTGGATAAGCGCCACGCCGCCGCCAGCCAGAAGGCCCTGGCTTGCCGCGGAACGCGTTGCGCGCAGTGCGTCCTGGATGCGGCTGCGCATCTCGTTCATCTCGGACTCGGTGGCCGCGCCCACGCTCATGACGGCGATGCCGCCGGACAGCTTCGCCAGGCGCTCGCGCATAACGTCAAGCTCGTAATCGGAATGCGGGCGCTTCAGCTCGTTGCGAATAGCCTCGCAGCGCTGGTCGATGGCCTCCTGCTTGCCCTTGCCGCCGATGATGAGCGTGCGGTCCTTCGTAATCTGCACGCTTGCGGCGCGACCGAGCATGCTCTTCTTCGCATCGGCCAAGGTCAGGCCGCGGTCGGGCGTGATAACCTCGCCGCCCGTCAGGATGGCCATGTCCTCCAGCTCGGCCTTGCGGCGCTCTTCGGCGCCCGGCGCCACCACGGCGGCGCTGATAAGCGTGCCGCGCTGGCGGTTCATCAACAGCGAGTTCAACGATTCGCCGCGCACGTCGTCGGCTACGATCAGCAGCGGATGGCCCGTCTGCATGACCTCCTCAAGCACCGGCACAACGTCCTTGAAGTTGTCGGCCAGGCGCTGGTCGGTGATAAAGATGTACGGCTGCTCGAGTTCGCCGGTCATCTTGCCCATGTCATCGGCCATATACGGCGAAATGAAGCCGCGGTCGAACAGCATGCCCTTCTTCACGTCCAGGCTGATGCCGAACTTCGTGGACTTCTCAACGGAGATGACGCCGTCCTGCCCGATTTCATCGAGCGCCTCGGCGATGGTGTTGCCGATTTCCGGGTCGCCCGAAGACACGGTGGCGATTTCGGCCATCTGCTCGCGCGTGGTGACCTGCGTGGCGGACTTCAGCAGCGCATCGGACGCAACGTCGGCGGCCTTCTGGATGCCGCGACGCAACGCCAACGGGTCATTGCCGGCGGTAACGTAGCGCACGCCCTCGCGCACGATGGCGTCGGCCAGAAGCGTTGCCGTGGACGTGCCGTCGCCGGCCTCGTTGTTGGCGGCAGTGGCGGCCTCGCGCACCACCTGCAGGCCCATCTTCTCCACGCGGTCGCGCGAGCCGACATGCGCGGCAACCGTAGCGCCGTCGTTCGACACGTACGGATGGCGCTCGCCTTCCTTCGTGACGCCGACGTAGCGGCCCTTCGGACCGATGGTCACGCGAACCGTGTCGGCCAGCTTCGCCACGCCAGCCGCAAGCTTCTCGCGGGTTTCGTTATCGTACGAAATTTCTTTAGCCATGCTAAGAGCCCCTTCCTTGAGCACGCGCACAACAAAATATGCTACCTACGAAAGTTAGCACTCTTTGGCCTCGAGTGCTAGCCACAGCAGCCTATTAGTCAGAAAAGGGAAGCGTTTCGTTACCTTATTTATCCTTCCAGCCACTCCACAAGGGGTTCGGGGGCGTTGAATACTTCGCAATCGCGACGCCAGTCGGTGGAGTTGAGGCCCGTTTCGCATGCGCGGTCGAGCATTTCCACCATGGGATCGAAGTACCCGCCCACGTTCAGAATGGCGCTTTTCGCGTCGAGTTCGCCCGCCTTCACCTGCGACATGACCACGAAGAACTCGTCGAACGTGCCCAGGCCGCCCGGCATGGTCACGAACGCGTCCGCCAGCTCTATCATGCGCGTTTTGCGCGTGGCCAGGTCAGATTCGCAAATGAGCTCTTCGCACGGGAAGATGTCGCGGCCCTTCTGGTTCAGGCCCTCGGTGACCACGCCGATAACGCTGCCGCCCTCGGCCGCAACGCCGTGCGCCACCGCGCCCAACAGCCCCACGTCGTAGCCGCCGAACACTATGCCGTGGCCGTGTTTCGCCAGCGTGCGCCCCAGCCCGAACGCCGCGTCCACGTACACCGCGTCCAGATTCAAGCTCGACGAGCCGAACACGCAAACCCTCATGGCAAACCCTTTCGATCACAAAATCACAACGCCGCATAGCGTACACCATCCGCAAGGCGAAAAAGCGGGCCTCACGAGTGCGCGCGTACAGAAAACCGCTCATGTATGTGATTTAATCGCACCAGCAAGCGTAGCGACAGCAACTCCATTTCCATTTCCCCAGGTCAAAGGCGTGCGTTACGCAACGCTACTTGGCACCTTTCCAGCAAATCACATACATGAGCGATTTTTGCGCGCACGGCCAGCCGCAACCGGCTTTGCCCGGCCGAACGCCGCCCCCCACGCTACCCGAAGCGCAAAAGGGCCCGGCGCAACCGCCGGGCCCAACAACAATCGCCGCGTTTTCGCAGCCTCTACCTAATTAGTAAGCAACGCTTCGCCGCAACAGCGCGAAACCCGTTTGCGACCTGCCGCTATGCCGCTTCCTCAACGCTGTCCAGCAGCTCTTCAAGCACGGCGGCGTCTTCCTCGACGTAGCCCATGACCAGCTGGGCCAAGCCCTGATAGAACGCAGTGTGCGAGAAGCGACGCATGTCCTCGGTCATCATGGGCAGCCAGTTCAGCAGGTGATCCTGCGCAAACGTACGCTGCGTCTCAAGCTGCTCGATGGCCTTTTCCTCGTCGCCGGCGCGTAGGGCGTCGGCCGTGCGCATGGCCATGCGCTGCATGAACTCCAGTTCCAGCGCGATGTGGTCCTCGCCCTCGGTCCAGTGGCCGCGCTTGAGGTTGTTCTCGCGCAGCGTCTGCAGCACTTCGGCACGCGCTTCCTGCATCATCAGGCGACGCTCGGAGGTGTACACGCTTTCGAAGGGGTACGCGGCGGAGAAGCCGTTCACGCCGTGGCCGATGAACGTGCGCACGTAGTCGATGGCCAGATCGGTGATGCTATCGTCCCAGCTGGTGCGCAGGTAGTCGTACAGCATGTGGTAGCCCTCGTCCACCTTCGCGTTGCCCGTGGCGGCCGGGAAGCGCATGCCCTGCAGCTCGGTGAGCGCCGCTTTGTCGACTTCCTTCAGGAACAAGCGTGCCATCAGGCCATACGTGCGCGCGCGGCCGTCCATCAGCGCCGCCAGGTCCATTTCCTCGGCCTCCTGCGCCGCAACCATTTCCTCTGCCATCCCTTATTCCCCCTTCTTCTCGACCTGCGCGTTCACCTCGGGCAGCATCTTGCGACCCAAGTCGGTCAGCTGCCACGAGCGGTCCTTCCAATGCAGCACGTCGGTGCGCTCCAGCATGTCGATGAAGTGCCCGCCGAAGCGGCGCGGGCTCTGCACAACGGCGAAACCGTCCACCAGCTGCTCGATGTCGTCCTTCGAACGCGGGCTTGCGGCAACGAAGTTCATAACCGCGCGGTACACCTCCACGTACTTCACGTCGCGGTTGAACACCATGTCGCGGAACGCCGACCCATCGGTCATCTGGGCAAACACTTCTTTGCCGGCCTCGGTGGTACGCCACGTGGGGTCGACGCGCTCCTTGATTTCCAGGTACTCGACGCCCTCTTCGATGTCCTCGTGCTCCTCGGCGGTCTCGGGCATCTCAAGTTCCAGCGCGCCGGCGCGTTCGAGCATGCGGCACAGCGTGGTGGTTCCGTACACGGAGCGGTTGTCGGCCTGCAGCGCGTCAACCTTCTCGGTCAGCTCGCTGTTCAGGCAGCCGCCTTCGCACCAACCCAGGATGGAAACGAGCACCGGACGGCGCGCCGGGTTATGATCGAGCATGGCAAGCACCGCTTCAACGGCGCCGCCTTGGCGCTCGGGGCTGTACACCGACTCGCGCAACATGCCCTCGGGCATGTTGCGCATGGTGGGATAGTCCACCGTATCCAACGGGTTGTCGTCGTCCATGTCCTCCTGGTTGATGTCCAGATCGTCCACGGCCAACGGATCGAACTCGTCCTCTTCGTCCCACAAGTCGACGATTTGGTCTTCGGCCATTGCCTTGTCCCCCTGTTCTTCGATCAGGCCGCCCGGCATCCGCGCGGCGTTGCGCACGGGCCTTCGCAAGCTTGCACGGCGCGGGCCTTGCAAGCTCACCGCAAGCGCTTGACGGCGACAACACATGCCGCACGCCGCGCCCCATGGCGGCGATTGCCCGCAAACCTGCAGGTCACGGGCGTTTCCTCTTCGCTGCGGCTCATTATAGGAAGCGCGGCGGGCGCCCTATCATCCCGCAAACCCTAAAATGGCGAACTTGTTGGCCCGCACGGGCTGCGCCGGAACCTTCAAGCATCATACGCGCGGGCTTATTCTGTATTTCCCCAGGTCAAACACGTGCGAATGCCTTGCGGCGAAAACGCACGCCCCGTATACTTCCAATCACGTTGCCGAAAGCGGGGCTTTCCGTTCCTCACAGTTATGCGAGAAGGGAGGCTCTTATGGTCAACGCATCTTGGGGCAAGAAGATTCTTGCCATCGCGGTTGCGTGCTGCGCATGCGCGCTGATCGCCGTACCGGCCTACGCGTTCTACTACGTCCACAGCGATGAGGGCACTCAGGTGGAAAGCAAGGGTGTGTACGAGATCACGTGCGTGCTCGACGAAACCGCCCAGGGCGGCGCGATTCGTAGCGAGCTGGTCCTTGTCCCCGAGGGCAGCACGGTTGCAGACCTGCTGAACGAGGACGTTATGTCCAGCGAGAACCAGAATGGCATCGACGCCATTCACAACTACGACGTCACCAGCTTGAAGGACTACCTGTCCGGCAAGCAGTACACGTGCACGGTGCATGCGGCCGAAAGCCAGAAGCCGGGCACGCAGACCACGCACGACGGTCAGGGCACCACGGGTGAGAGCACCCAGCTCAACCGTTACGACAACGTGGTCATCACGGTGGCATAGCGTTTCGCCCATCGTCTGCTCGGGGCTGGTCGACCAGCCAGCCCCGGCGGCCCCTTTCGCGATCGCGCAAGACGGCACGAGGGCGACGCCGATACCACCGAACGGGAAAACGGCGCTCCCCTTTCCCTGGCCTTGGCGACGCCAATCCCGGCCCAACACCACCCGCCTGCCGCCTCAACGCCGCGGCAGCGCAGAGACGCCGGAGATGCGCATGCGAAGCCGCCTTCTAGAGCGTTCTCCATGAGCGCGCTCGAACGAAATAATCGAACGATTTCAGCCGATTCCGGCCCGCACCCACACCATCATCCCCCGAGGATGATTTTTCAATATTCCCAGGTGAAACGCTTACCTTGACGCTTTCACCCTGAAAATTACCCCGCTCCCTCATACCACCGCCCCTTTGCGCCCGCTATTATAGGGAATCGAAGAGGATGCAATTTAATAGGAGGGTTTTGCGTATGGGGGTACGTGTTCCTCGAATCACGCTCAAGGCTGATTTCGGAGATGAAAGCGCCTTTGGAGAGCTCAGCATGCTGTCGGTGGGCTACGGCCTGCACCAAGCATGGGTGTTCGCGACCATGTTCGGCACCGCTTCGGTGTTCGGCGCGGCGCACACGTTCAGCGGCATCTACAACAGCAGCGTGTCGCTGCCTTACCTTATTTCTTCATGCGTTTACGTTTGCGCGCTCATATTCATGGCACTGACGAACCAGCGTTTCCTGAAGACCTACACCACCCGCACCCTGCTGTGCATAGGCGCATGCCTGTCGTGTGTGGGCACGTTTCTGCTTATGGCGCCGCCGAGCACCGGGTTCCCGCTGTTCGAGCTGATTTCGGGCATCATGACCGGCATCGGTTCGGCCACGCTCATCATCTACTGGGGCACGGCGTTCGCCCGCTGCGACAGCGCGTCGATTGTGCTGAACACCGCCGTGGCCATCACCATCTCCATCGTGCTGTTCGCCAGCGTGTTGCATTACGCGCCCTTCCCCATCTCCGGCACGGCAACTGCGCTGGTTCCCCTGCTTGAGCTGGCCATTCTGTGGAAGAAGACGCCGGATGCGTACTTCAAACGCAACGATGTCCCCATTTTCAAGCCGCTGCCCATCAACCGCGGCAAGTTCATCGTACGCTTCGGCATGCCGGTGCTGGCGCTGGGCATTGCGCTGGGCCTGCTGCGCAGCAATTCCCTGCAGAACCTGGTCATGAACCCCAGCGTGGGCACGCAGCCCATGCTGATGCTGGCCGCCGGGTGCGCCACTGTCATCGTGCTGGTCACCATCATGGCGCTGGGCGGCAGCGACCGCTGGAGCCGCTTTTTCCAGCCGCTGGTGCCCTTCGTTGCCGTCACCATGTTCTTCATCCCGTTCGCCAGCACGGAAAACTACATGCTGACCAGCGTGTTTCTGCTGGTTGGGTTCCTGTGCTTCGAGTCGCTTATGTGGATCTTCTTCGGCGACCTGTCGCAACGCTTCCGTCTGTCGCCCGTGTTCGTGTTCGGCCTGGGCCGCGGCATCCTAGCCTTCGCCATCATGATCGGCACGCTGGCGCCGGTGGCTGCCGTGAACTACGTGCATACCCTGCCGTTTGGCGGCGAAACCGTGGTGCTGCTGATGCTGCTGGTCATCATGTTCGCCTACGCGCTGCTGCCGCGCGAGCGCGAGATCGAGGCCATTGTGGCTCCGTGTCCGCTGGTCAAGGCCGTGTCCGAAAGCTTTGAGAGCCAAAGGGAATCCGCCCGCGTGGCCCAGGCGCGCAACTGCGGCGAGGCCCAGGGCATGACGTGTTCGTTCATGGACGCCGTCCAGCGCGAACGCGAACGCGAGCGTGCCACCGCGGCGGCGAGCAGTGCGCAGGCTGGCGCGCAAGCCGCTAGCCAGGGCGCATCCCAGGGTACGACGTCGGAAGCGACGGCCAATGTGGCCACGGGCACTGCGAACGCGAGCGTCGAAGGCGCTTCCCATCAGGAAGAACGCGCCGACGCGCACAACGCTGATGCCGCATCGGACACGCCGGGCACCTCGGCGGCAGCCGAAAACGCCGCAAGCTCCAGCGACGCTGCGCCCGATGCGCCTGCCGCGCTCGAAGGCACCGCAAGTGCCCAGGCCCAGCAGCCCGCGCAAAACGGCGAAGGCGCTTCCGGCAACACCGCCGCAACAAGCAGTGCCACAGCTTCTGCAACCCCCTCACCTGCGCAAACGCATAGCGCTTCCGCTTCTAGCGCTGCCGGTTCGATGCCTGCGAGCAGCACCGCCTTCGTCACCGTAAGCCGCGCGCCGCTTACGCAGGAGCCGGCCGCAAAGCCCGCGAACGGCAACGACGCCGTGCGCGGCGGCGGGCGCTTCCGCGGCAAGTGCGAGACGGTGGCCAACACGTTTTTGCTGTCGCGCCGGGAAACGGAAATCCTGTTCTTCCTGGCCAAGGGCCACAACGCCGCTTACATCCAGGAGAAGCTCTACATCTCCGAAGGCACGGCGAAGACCCACATTCGCCACATCTATCGCAAGTGCGACGTGCACAACCAGCAAGACCTCATGCGCATGGTCGAAGACGCGCAACCAACCGAATAGCCCAGCGCGGATTTTGGTGAAGCCAGCTTCGCCAAAATCCTCGGCGCATGAAGTCCAAATCTGGCAAGAAATCGAGATTCCTGTATCCTGCATGCCAAAATCGCGCTCTCGTGGCAAGAAAAACGGGTTTCTGTAGCTCCGATCCGCCGAGAAATCCTCATTTTGGCAAGAAACCCCGATTCCTGTAGGGTTTCAGGAGTCCGGAAAGGGTTTCGCGCTACAGAAATGCCGATTTCTTGCCAAGCGCAGAAGCGCGAACGCTTTCCCGAACCGCCTGCGCCGCTCCGAAGAGCGCAACGCTGCCGCTTTTATCCCCCCGCTTTTTAATGGGACAGAGGAAAGGGGGAAGGCCAGTCCCTTCGCCACTCGCTTCACATCGACCCGAGCGGCAACACGATGGAGAGTCAGCCCCTTCACCCCGCCTTCGCCGTCCCTTCACCCCGCCAACGCCATCGGCTACGCCCACGCCTTCGCCTTGCCTTTACCTTCCTCCCTGCCCCCCATTCGCAAGCGGGCGTGCCACCGGCGTGCACCAGGCAATTTTCCGCTTACGATAAAATGACGATTGCGTAAAAGGCCTGGGGCAGCCATTATGATTGTGTCATGATGGAGCATCGGATAATTTGCGGCACGCGCCGCCGATATATGAAACAGCGTTGCAAGGAGCGGTAATGGGCATCTTCTCGAAGTTCGAGGGCAAAATGGAGGATACGTTCGAGGGCACTGCGGACAAAATGTTCGACGCCCCTATTTCCCCTGTTCAAATTGCTAAGAAAGCCGAAAAGCAGATGCGCCGCGAAAAGATGGTCGGCGCCGGCAAGCAATACGCGCCCACGCTGTACACCGTGCTGGTGAACCCCGACGACGACCGTCGCCTGTTCGGTTACTACCCCACGCTTGCAGGCGAAACGGAAACGTACCTGGCCGCGAAGGCGTCCGAGCAGGGCCTGATGATGGACGGCCAGCCGCTCGTGCGCTTTATCGTGGACGAGGGCCTCAAGCACGGCAAGTTCGACGTCATCGCCGAAGCCGTGGCCGCGCCCATCATCGCACAGCTGCGCAACGAGGAAATGCAGCGTTACGGCCTGGCAAACAACGGCTACGGCGCGGAGGCCGCCTACCCTGCGCAGCAGTTCGGCCGCTCGGCTGTCGCCATGGCGCCTGAGCAGCACTTCGAGCAGGCCCCATACGAGCAGCCGCACTATAACCAGTACGAGCAACCGTACGACCAGGGCTATCAGCAACCAGCCGTCCAGCAGGCAGCCCCCGCTTCCAACGGCTGGGAGCCGCAGGGCTACCAGCCCGCGCCCGCGCCCATGCCGCAGCCCGACTTCGCCGCTGCGCCCATGGCCGGAGCGGCGGCCGCAGGTGCCGCAGCCGGTTACGCTGCCGCACAGGCCGCGCCCCAGCCGCAGGCCATCCCGCAGCCCGCGCCTCAGCAGTACGGCGCGCCCCAGCCGGCCGCTGCCGCCAACACCGTCGTGTTCGCGGGCAACCCGGCCGACCTGCAGCAGCCGCATCAGGCAGCTGGCCGCGCTCGCTTGATCGACACGGCCGCGAACCGCGCGTTCGACCTGGCCAGCGCCCGCGTTTCGCTCGGCCGCGAATCGCACAACACCATCACCATCCCCGACATCAACGTGTCGCGCAACCACGCCGAAATCACGTTGAGCCCGCAGGGCATGTGGATCATCACCGACCTTGGCTCCACGAATGGCACGTACGTCAACGGCCGCGCCATCGCAAGCCAGCCGCTCAACGAGGGCGACCACATCTCCGTCGGCACCACCGACCTTGTGTTCACCCTGGCATAACGGAAAGGCGAAGGACACCCCGTGATTGACTACGCGCTACTTCTTATCCGCCTGCTGTTCGTTGCGCTGCTTTACCTGTTCCTGTTTGCCATCATGAAAACGGGGATCGGCGCCGTGCGCGGCCAGCGCAAGCGCGAGCGCACCTGGAGCCTTTCGGTCGAACGCGGCCCGAAAGAGCTGCGCGGCGTGTCCATCGTTGTGCGCGGGCCGGTCATCGTGGGCCGCAACCCCGGCGCAGACATCGTCATCGGCGCGGGCTATGTGTCGGGAAGGCACGCCCGCTTCAGCCTGATGGGGCAAAACCTCTTCGTCGAGGACCTTGGCTCCACCAACGGCACGGCCGTGAACGGCCAATTTATTACCGAGCCCACCGCCCTGCGTAGCGGCGACACCGTTAACGTGGGCGACGTGGCCATTCGTGTGAGGTTTTCATAATGGCACGTGAACAGCGTTCCTATAAATCCACGCAACGCACCCGCAAAGGCGCCGTCACCACGTTCGGCAGCCGCACCGACGTCGGCTGCGTACGCGACCACAACGAAGACAGCCTGATTGTCACGCCGCCGCTGTTCGCCGTCGCCGACGGCATGGGCGGCCATGCAGCGGGCGAAGTGGCATCGGAAATCGCCGTGAACGTGCTGGCGGAATTCGCCCCGAAAGATCTTGACGGAGCCGTGCTCGAGCACGCCGTCGAAGAGGCGAATCGCGAAATCATCCGCGCCGCGCACGACGGTCGCGGCCGCGACGGCATGGGCACCACCATGACCGCCTGCATGCTCGAGAACGAGCGCCTGCTTATCGCGCAGGTCGGCGACTCACGCGCCTACCTGCTTCACCAGGGGAAACTCCAACAACTCACGCGCGACCACAGTTTGATGGCCGACATGATCGAAGCCGGCCAGCTCACGCCCGAAGAGGCGCGCCACCATCCGCAGCGCTCCGTCATTACGCGCGCGCTTGGCAGCGACCCGCACACGCGCCCCGACATGTACGAGATCAACGTGGAAACCGGCGACAGGCTGCTGGTGTGCTCTGACGGCTTGTCGTCCATGATTCGCGACGAGCAGATCGAAGTCACCATGCGCCGCGTACGCGACCCGCAACGTTGCGCATCGCAGCTGGTCAACGAGGCAATCGCCGCCGGCGGCCACGACAACGTCACCGTCATCGTGGCCGATGTCACGGGCTTCGCCGAGAAGCGCCGCAAGAAGATGGCGCGCAAAACGAAGCTGTCCGTGGCGCTGGTGTTCGTCCTGCTGCTTGCCATCCTTGGCGGCACGGCCTGGGGCGTGCACACGTGGCTGCACACCACCGCCTACCTGGGCAACGACAACGGCAAGGTTGCCGTGTACAGCGGCGTGCCCGCCGACGTGTTCGGCGTACCGCTGCACAGCCGGGTGGAAACAACGGACGTGAACGTGTCCGACCTGCAGCCCGGCACCGCCGCGCGCCTACAAGACGGCATTCGCGTAGACACGCTTGACGCCGCAAACGACCTGGTGCAGCAGTACCGCGACGAGGCGGCGCAGCACAACAAGGCGGAAGGATAGCCCGCCATGTCCCGTCGCAACATAGAACTCATCCTGCTGTTGGTGGCCGCTCCCGTGGTGGCCCTGCTGTTCGTGATGATCGCCATCAACGAAAGCCAGCAGGTCAACTTCGATTCGCTGAGCGTGCCCATCGGCATCTTCGCCGCTTTCGTGGTGGCGCATCTTGCCGTGCGCAAGCTCGCCCCCGGCGCCGACCCGGCGCTGTTGCCGCTTGCGTTCTCGCTTTCGGGCATCGGCATTGCCTTCATCACGCGCATCGCCCCGTTCACCGACGCGCCCAACATGGCGCAAGGCCAGGTGGTGTGGCTGTTCGTAGGCGTTGGCTGCATGGTTGCAGTGCTGCTTTTGTTCCGCAACCTGGACAAAGTTGCCAACTACAAATACACGCTCATGCTTGCGGGCATCATCTTGCTGCTCAGCCCGCTTATCCCGGGCCTGGGCCAAGAAATCTACGGCAGCAAGATTTGGCTGCATATCGGCGGCTTCTCGTTCCAACCAGGCGAAATCGCGAAAATCGTCATCGTGCTGTTCATGGCAAGCTACCTGGCGGAAAACCGCGAGTTGCTCTCCGTGTTCACCGTGCGCATGGGGCCTTTCCGCCTGCCCGACATCCGCTCGCTGCTGCCGCTGCTGCTTATGTGGGGCGTGGCCATGCTCATCGTGGTCTTCGAGAAGGACCTCGGCAGCGCCATGGTGTTCTTCTTCGTGTTCCTGCTGATGCTCTACGTTGCCACGGGCAAGAAGTTTTACCTGATCGTCGGCCTGGGCCTTATGGCCGTTGGCGGCGTGGCGGCCTTCATGGCCTTCAGCCACGTGCAGGTGCGCGTGAACACGTGGCTTGACCCGTTCGCCGATGCGCAGAACACCGGCTACCAGCTGTGCCAGGCGCTGTACTCCATTGCCGACGGCGACCTGTTCGGCGTGGGCCTGGGCAATGGTCTTGCCGGCGGCACCGACGCGTTCAGCGCCATCCCCGTTGTGGAAAGCGACTTCATTTTCGCCGACATCGCCGAGGAAATCGGCCTGCTGGGCGCCTCGGGCGTGCTGCTGCTGTTCCTGTGCTTCGCCATCCGCGGCTTCTTGACGGCCGCGCGCGCGAAGTCCGACGTGTCCAGCTTCGTAGCCGTTGGCCTGACCAGCATGATCGTGCTGCAGGCGTTCATCATCGTCGGCGGCGTCACGCGCGTCATCCCGCTGACGGGCCTAACGCTTCCGTTCATCAGCCAGGGCGGCTCGTCGCTTCTGGGCAGCTTCATCATCGTGGGCTTTCTGCTGCGCGCGGGCGACGAGGCCACAGGCATCGAGTCCGAAATGCTCAACGGCACCACGTCCAGCCTGCACTCCAACAGCGTGCTCGGCCGCATCAGCCTGGGCAAACGCCTGACGCACAGCATGTTGTTCTGCAGCGCGCTGTTCGCCATTTTGGTGGCGAACCTGACGCTGATCATGGTGGTGAACGCCGATTCCTACCAAAGCATGCCAGGCAACAACCACACGCTTGCCAAGGAAGCAAAAAGCGAGCGCGGCACCATTTCCACGTACGACGGCATCGTGCTGGCGCGCAGCGTGCTTGACGACGACGGCAGCTACAGCCGCATCTACCCTGCCGGCGACCTGGCCAGCCACGTGGTTGGCTACGTGTCGCAGCAGTACGGCACATCGGGCATCGAAGACGCGTACAACGACACGCTCAAAGGCCAGGAGAACTTCGCCACCTGGACCGATGTGCTCAACGACATGGCCGGCATCGGCACGACGGGCAACGACGTGACGCTCACCATCAACTCGAAGATCCAGCAGGCAGCGCAGGACGCCATCGCCGGCAAGAAGGGCGCTGCCGTGGTCATGGACCCGAAAACGGGCGCCATCCTTGCCATGGCCAGCGCGCCGACCTACGACGCCGCCAACTTTGAGCAGGTCATCGCCGCGGCGAACGCCGACAGCTCCGACTCGTCGCTTATCAACCGCGCAACGGGCAATCTGTACGCCCCCGGCTCCACGTTCAAGATGGTCACGTTGTCCACGGCGCTTGAGGACGATGTTGCCAACGAGTCCACCACGTTCTCGTCGCCGGGCACCATCGACATCGGAAACGCGTCCGTGTCGAACTTCAACCACATGAGCTACGGCACGCAAACGCTCGAGCAGGCCACCTGGTGGTCCGCCAACACCGTATACGGCCAGCTAGGCGTGCAGATGGGCGCCGACAAGCTGGTGGAAGGCGCCGAGCGCTTCGGGTTCAACCAAACGTTCGACTTCCCGCTGGTCATGTACACGTCGCTTATGGCAGACCCCAACGAAATGACCGAATGGGAAACCGCCTGGGCCGCCGCCGGCGTGCCCGTCAACCCCATGAACCACGAGAGTCCGGCCGGCCCGCAGGCCACCGTGCTGCAGATGGCCATGGTGGGCAGCGCCATCGCCAACGACGGCGTGCAGATGACGCCGTACCTGGTCGACGGCATCTACAACGCCAACGGCGAACGCAGCTTCACGGCGCAGCCGCAAAAGCTTCGCACGTCCATCAGCGCAGAAACCGCAAAACGCGTGCGCGAAGTGCTCAAGGGCGTCGTGAATAACGGCACCGGCACCGCTGCGCGCATCGACGGCGTGGACGTGGCCGGCAAAACTGGCACCGCCGAGAAAAACGACGGCAACGACATGTGGTTCGTAGGCATGGCTCCCGCCGACGACGCAAGCATCGTGGTTGCCGTGGTAATCGAAGATGGCGAAGAAAGCGAAGGCACCATCAAAGCGCATGATATTTTGGAAACCGCTTTGGAAGTTCAGGGCCTGTTATAGATAAAGTGTGCTCGGCGCGGTACTATGAGGGTTACGCAAATACCGCCCAGCATGTGACCTAAAGGAGTTTAAACGTGACCGGAAACATGATCGGCAGGGTGTTCAACAACCGCTACCAAATAACCGAGCGCATCGGCATCGGCGGCATGGCCGAGGTGTACCGCGCGCAAGATAACGTCTTGGGTCGTATGGTGGCAGTAAAGGTGATGTTGCCCCAGTACGCCGCAGACCAAAGCTTCACCCAGCGCTTCAAGCAGGAAGCGGCAAGCGCTGCCAACCTGCAAAGCCCCTACATCGTCAACGTGTACGACTGGGGCCAGGACGAAGGCACCTACTACATCGTCATGGAATACGTGCGCGGCTCCGACCTGAAAACCGCCATTAACCAGCGCGGCGCCATCAACCAGCGCAAGGTCGCCGAAATCGGCAGCCAGGTGTGCCAGGCGCTTTCCGTAGCCCACGGTCTTGACATCATCCACCGCGACATCAAGCCGCAAAACATCATGGTGCAGCCCGACGGCAACGTGAAGGTCATGGACTTCGGCATCGCGCGTGCGAAGAACTCCACGAAAGAGCAAACGTCCAGCGTGCTGGGCACGGCGCACTATATCTCGCCTGAACAGGCACAAGGCAAAGAACTCACCGCCACCAGCGACATCTACTCGCTGGGCATCGTGCTGTACGAATCCGCCACGGGCAAGCTGCCGTTCGACGGCCCCGACGCCGTCAGCGTTGCCATGAAGCAGGTGCAGGACGAGCCGGTGCCTCCGCGCGAGCTGAACCCCGAGATCGATCCGTCGCTTGAGGCCATCATCATGAAGGCCATGGCGAAAAACCCCATGGAGCGCTTCGCCACCGCAAAGGAAATGCGCTCGGCGCTCAACGACTACCTGGCCGGGCGCCCCGTTATGCTCGGCGGCGGCTTCACCAGCGCGCAAACGCAGGTCATGAGCAACGTGCCGCCTATCAGCCCCATGGGCGACGGCACCGCGGTTATGCCTGCAGTCGGCGGCAACCAGCACGGTACGTCCAAAAGCGGTCAAAGCCACTCGTATATGTCGGACAACACTGCGCCGAAGAACAACAAGAAGAAAATCGCCGCCATTGTTGCGGCCGTGGTTGCCGTGGCGGCGCTTATCGCCATCTGCGCGTTCGCGCTTGGCGGAAACGGCGACAGCAAGGAGCAGATCGAAGTTCCCGATGTCACGGGCCAAACGCTTGACGAGGCGAAATCCGCCATCCAGTCGGCCGGCTTCACGGTTGGCACCGTGCAGCAGCAATACTCCGACAAGGTGGAGTCCGGCAAGGTTATCAGCCAAGACCCCATGGGCAAGTCGAAGAAAGCCAAGGGCTCCAGCATCAACTTGACGGTTTCGCAAGGAACCCAGGAAATCGAAGTGCCTGACCTTACGGGCAAAACCGCAGATGAGGCTAAGAAACTCTTGCAGGCAAACGGCTTGAAGTTCAAGGCCGGCGCCGCTGAATACTCCGACACCGTCGACAAAGACCTTGTTGTGCGCCAGAACGTTGAGGCCGGTTCGAAGGTTGCGAAGGACACTGTGGTCACGTACTACCTGTCGCTTGGTTCCGAAGGCTCCTCCGTGCCTAACGTGGTCGGCCAAACGCGCAGTGCCGCTACCACCACGCTGAACAACGCCGGCTTCTACGTCACGTACGATGAGCAGTACTCCGACAGCGTCGCCGAGGGCGTCGTCATCAGCCAAACGCCCGAATCCGGCAGCAAGCTGAAGGCAGACGGCACCGTGAACATCGTGGTCAGCAAGGGCAAGGAAAGCAAGGCCGTCAGCGTGCCGAATGTTGTGGGCCAGTCTGAGGGTGCCGCAACCACCACGCTCAGCAACTCCGGCTTCCAGGTAACCACCGAATACCAAGCCAGCACTTCGGTTTCCGCCGGCAGCGTTATCAGTCAAACGCCTTCAAGCGGATCTGAGCTTGATCCCGGCAAGACGGTGCACCTGGTCATCAGCACCGGCAGCGGGTCCACGGGCGGCGGTTCCGACAACAGCGGCAGCGGTGGCTCCAGCACAGGTGGCGGCTCTGGTGCCAATTCCACAGGCGGCGGCTCCGGCACCGGCTCCAACAGCACCAACTAACCAAAACGCGACACTCACTCGCGCCAACGAGAAGAGCCCCCGCCAAGGGGCTCTTCTCGTATATACGGGACAAGGGGACAGTCCCTTTGTCCCATACGGTGTGGCGGAATGGGGCAAAGAGACTGTCCCCTTGTCCCATTCCGCACCTGACAAACGACCTGGCGTCGTCAAGAAACCAGCTTCCCAGGGAAAGCCCGGTCAGGCGGTCAAGCTGGCTGCGCTTGCAAGCGCGCCGGCATTCGATTCCTCGAACAGCCCTTCGTGCGCGTTTCACCCAGCGCCGACATCAGCCCGCGGAAATTCCCCAGGCCCGTTACCAAGTCCGTCACTTCGGCGGCACTGCGGTTGATGATGTAGCCGACGTATACCGTGGGCATGCCATCGGTGCCTTGCGTAAGCTTGTAATCGTACATCTTGCGGTCGGCATCAAGCGCGGTCTGCCTGCGGTCATCGCCGCGCGCCGGATCGGTCAAGGAGCACCCGTAGCTGAACGAGAACACCAGCGAAGAGGCGGGATCGTTCTCCTTCAGAAGCTCGCTGCGGCAACGCGCCAACATCCAAAGAAGGCTGCGTGACGTCGTCTTTCAGCAGCACGTCCAGGTATGCTTCCAAAACGCCTTCGCCCTGTGCGGCAAGCGGAACCTCATCGTTGTTTTTCGGCTCATCTGAACTGGGCTTTTCGCTATTGATATTCTCCGAGCTAGCGCTGTTTGATGACATCGCATCCCCCTTCGGATTGCCTTGTCGCAAGCGTTTACGAGCCCCTTGCCGCGCAATGCCTGCTCACCCTCCTCACTTCAAGTAAGCTCTATTGCATTGCTAATTTAACTGGTAACCAAAAAAATTTTCGTAGGTTGAAAAAGTAAGCGCAACCTCGTTGCGTTTACCCAGTCAGTGCGGCG
>ERZ1034984.203-NODE-203-length-66233-cov-24.016622_pt1 | contig 66233 bp, 57 predicted proteins | sample MGYA00520589_ERZ1034984 | MGnify/ENA primary metagenome ERZ1034984 (study PRJEB33766, sample SAMN09781790) | gut metagenome | biome: gut microbiome | host: Homo sapiens | place: Madagascar | study: EMG produced TPA metagenomics assembly of the PRJNA485056 data...
CAAGGTAATCTCACTTCGGGAGGATTTCTAGATGGGGCTCACTGGGCATATACGGAGAAAGAACCAACGTCGAAAAGCAGAGGAACTGAGGAAATTTTCAGGGGGATTTGCAGACCATGTTCCGCAATTAACCGCTGCAGTGGGGACTGATTGTACATCTGTGTTGCATGAACTGCAACAGTCCCTCATAAGCGCCCCTTTTGTGTTTTTCGGATTTAAAAGAGAAAACGCACCCTTACTTTTTTGCAAATAAACTTATCGCAATATACTACGTTTTTCCGAAACTTCAAGAACAGCCGAATCTGAAACATCAATATCTGTTGTTTCTTGCTCCGCATTGTGATTGCCCTTCAGACACGGAGTCAATTCCAGATAAATTCTTTTCGGAATCTCATCCTTGTTTTTCCGCGAAAGTTGAAGCGTGATTTCCGCTGCCATGATTCCGACGTCCCGTACGTTGTACTGATAAACCATCAAGCTGTCGAACCAGTCAGGGAAATTCCCTTTCGGTTCTCCACCTTGCAGGGATGGTTGAAGATTACGGTACATTTCCAGCATTTCCATTCCGCAAATCGTATCGACGTGAAGACGTTTGCATTCTACACCCATTTGAATCATTTGAGGAATACAATGAAGTAAAAGCACGTAATGACTGCACCAGATACCATCGACCTCCCGCAATTCGTCAAATGCAGCGGAAGAAAAACCTTCATTCCAGAAAAACAGTTCTTTAATCTGCGACGCAGGGATACCTTTTTTTCGCAGCGTCTCACGGTAGCCCCGCGCCATTTCACGAAACATGAAATGGCGATAAAACGTCTGAATGAGGCCGAATTTACGGCAGCCGTTCCGCAATTGACGCAGAGCAGCCTGACTGCCGGTTTCGTAATCGTGAAAGCCAATTTGATAGAATTCAGGAATGCCGGTCCCGCCATAAAGCGTGATCACCGGCGGATACTGAAGATATTTTTCCAAGACCTTGCGGATATGCCGAATCGCATAGTTTCTCCCCGCTTGTCGCGTCGGAATATAGAGAACAGCTTCTGCATTGTAAACCAGCATCTTTTCGAAGGCGTCTGCTTCGGATTTCAAAGTCTCGTCACAAGTGATCACCGAAAGATGTTTATCCTGAAGATCCAGCGTATTAGATACGCCGTACAAAAGCGATTCCGTAAGCGACTGCATCCAACCACCGATGATCAGTCCGAGACAATTGGAATTCTTGGAATGCAGCGCCTGCGCGTAATAATTGACCTGAAATCCTACTTCAGCGGCTTTGGCCCGAATCCGGTCATAGGTGATCCTGCTGGTACGGGAGGTTTCCCAAGGCTGATTCAAGACGCGAGAAACGGTGGAGTGCGCCACGCCGCAGAGCGCGGCAAATTCCCGAATATTCATCCTCCCACCTCCTTTCATCCTGATTTTTTATGTGTTAAGATACTGCCACCCTTGCCAAAAAGCAATCCGACATCCGGTTCGACAATCGAAACTTCCCCAGAAACGCATTGAAAATGTGGTGGTATTACATAAACGGTTTATTTTTTGATCTCCTCTTCCCGGTATTACGACTATTCTGGACCAAAGTTGCGCCCATGTCTTTCTGTAACGTTTTCCAGCTCCTCCAAAGTCTTTTATTCTTTAAGTTCTGTGAATTTATGATTACTTTTTGGGCCAGCTGAGTTTCCGGTCATATTCCCGGGCGGCTTCTTTGGGATCGCGGGCCGGTGATACAGAGTATCGCATGAGGACATAAAACAAAAAGCAAACAGGAAAGGAAAGGCAGGATTCATGTTTGAAATCGAAATAGTATAAATAAGGTATTGGGAAAGCGAAGCATTAAATTTACAATCACGCCGACTGCCGAAATAAGTCGATGCCGCAGAGCATCGGCGTTTGAGGCGGTCAAGTGAATGTAAGTTTAACACGAGAAAGCACGATTTTATTATTCAGGGATAAGAAAGTGATGCGTAACGGCATTTGGGTATTGGCGGCGCTGTTGCAGGGCGCGGCGATCCCGACGTTCCTGGTCTTCCTATGCTGCCAGAACGTAATCATGCGCGGCATTGTAGTGCCGGTTGAAAAGTGAGCCGTTCCCGCCTCAGCGCGCCATCAGCGCGAACACGCCCCACCCCAGGTATTCACGCGTGTACGTGACATGGCGCCGGGGTTCCGAAGTCAGCAGGGCCCGAACCTCTTTCGCGAAATCGTCGCCGGGATTTTCCGCGAGCCAGCGGCGCATGGTGAGCCATTTGGCCGCCTCGTACCTGTCCCAGCCCTCCTGATCAGCGAGGACCATTTCCACAACATCATAACCCAGCTCGCCGAAGGAACCGACCAGTTCCGGAAGCATCAGGAAATCGGAGATGGAACCGGCAAGGCACTCCCCGGCAACCTCTTCCGTCGGCGGCAGTTGCCGCCAGTAGGGTTCGCCGATCAGGAGGATTCCTCCGGGGAGGAGGCTCTTCGCCAGAAGTTCGATGGTGCCGGCGACTCCGCCTCCGATCCACGTGGCGCCGAGACAGGCCGCCACGCCGGCCTTTTCGGCGGCGACGTAACCGGCGGCATCGCCGTGAATGAACTCTACCCGATCGGCGACTCCAAGCTCCTCAGCTCGGCGCTTCGCCTGTGCGGAGAACAGCCGGCTCATATCGACGCCGACGCCGGTAATGCCGTAATCACGCGCCCAGGTGCAGAGCATTTCCCCGGAACCGCTGCCGAGGTCGAGCACGCGGGTCCCCGGCTCCAGACGCAGCACGGCTCCGAGGGTGGCGAGCTTTTCCGGGGTGAACGGGTTATGGATGCGGTGAGCGCTTTCCGTAACAGTGAAGATGCGCGGGATGTCCATACAAAAAAATTCCTTTCAAGAGGCTGTGTGACTGCAGGAACACGCCGCCTCAGGCTGTCGCATTCCGTTCCATGAATTGTTCCAGATGTGTCGTTAAGAGCTTCGCGCTCTCCGCTTTTTCCATCTCATCCGCCGCAGCGTCCGCCAGGCTCATCAGCAGATAAAACGGCGCATAAAATTCAACCGCGAGCAACCGGGGATCGGCTTTTTTCAAAGCCCCCTGCCCCATCAGTTCGCGGAACAGATCTTCCATATAGCTGACCGGCCCGCCGGCCAGGATTTTCTGATACAAGGCCGCCATTTCGGGATTTCCATACTGCTCCAATACCAGCATCCGGCGAAAATCACGGGCGAATTCATCCGTGGTCCAGAACCGGAACTGCGCCTCGGCGAACGCCCTGATCCTGCCGACCGCGGTATTCCGGTAAGCCTGCGGCTGTTTTTCAAACACCTCCTCCGGAACCTCATACTTCCGGGCGCGTCCGACATCCATCCGGCACATGCGCTCCACAATGCTGTCGAATATGTCCCGTTTATTTTTATAATGCCTGTACAAAGCCCCTTTGGTGATCCCCAGCTCTCCGGCGATTGCGCTGACGGAAACCGCCTCATAGCCATATTGCGCAAACAGCCGGAGAGCAGTACGCAATATCTTTTCCTTTGTTCCGGTCATCAGAGACTTCCCCCCCCATCACAGTAAACGATCGTTTACCCGTTTAATATAGTGAACAATCGTTTACTTGTCAAGAGAGCATGACAAATTTTCTTTAAATTTCCCGGATTGTCCGCACCTGTCCTGCTCCGGCAGATGACAAGCCGCAGAATTTCCGGCAGTCCGGAACGTGATTGCGCATCCGGTTATAAGACGCCTGCAAACTTTTCCACGAGCCTTTCACGGAATACTTCGGCGGCTTTGGAGAAAACCTGATATTTCTTCCAGACGATGCAGGAGCCGGATTCCAACATCGGATTCAGAGGGCGGAAGCATAATTTGTCTCCGGCGATATTATTCCTGTGTTCCAGCGTCAGCGCGCAGCCGAGTCCCCGTTCCACCAGAAGCGAGGCGTTGTAAATCAGGTTGTGAACCGCCGCGATATTCAGTTTGTCGAGATCGTCGCCGAACCATTCGGCATAGGGATTCCGGACGGCTTTGTTGCGGAGGTCGCGCCGGGAACAGATCAGAGGGAGTTTCCGCAGATCCTCCGGCGTAACGGATTCCTTTTCCGCCAGCGGATTATCCCGGCGCATCAGCACGCCCCACGCATCTTTGACCGGCAGAGCGATGCTGTCGTAACTGGCGATATCGACCGGCTGGAGCAGAACGCCGAAGTCGAGCAGTCCGTTGTCAAGGCGCTCCATCACATCGCCGGCGACTCCGGTGTACAAGTGCCAGCAGATACCGGGATAATCCTCATGAAGTTCGGAAATCGCATCTGCAACCAGATCCATCGCCTTACTCTCCCCGCCGCCGATATAGACGTCGCCGGAGACGTTTTCACCGATGGCGTTGAATTCGGCTTCCGTTTTTTGCACCAGCGCCATGATCTCCTCGGCGCGGCGGCGCAGCAGCATCCCTTCCGGCGTCAGCGTGATATGGTGGGTTTCGCGGTTCAGGAGTTTTTGCTCGAGTTCCTCCTCCAGATCCATCATCTGACGCGAAAGCGTCGGCTGGGTCACATGCAGGTAATGGGCCGCCCTGGTAAAGCTGTTCTCCCGCGCCACAGCCAGAAAATAACGTAACAGCCTGAGTTCCATATTTTCTTCTCCTTTCGGGTTGCCATTACGATAGCATGCAATTCCATGCTTTTCAAGCATTATTTCCATAATAAATAAGTATTTGCTATTTATGGCGTTTGCATTACATTGAATTATGGAAACAGGAATCCGCATTTACGAAATGCAGGACCGCAATCTTCAAAAGAAAGGAAACAAAATGAACAAAAAGGCGGTGGCGTGCATGATGGCGAGTGCCGTGTTCTCCATGTTCGGCAGTCCGGCGGAAGCGTCAGCCGCTCCGGCGACGCCATCGCGAACTGGGTCAATGAATCCGTAACCGTCAGCAAGTGAGGCAAATCATGAAAAAAATCGCTCTCTTTGGAACTCTTCTTTCCATCTTCTGCACCGTCAATCACCTGGAGGCAAACGACACCATGAACGCATTGAACACGAAAGAACAGAAAATCGTCGCCATCGCCGCATATACGGCGCGCGGCGACATGCCGAATCTGAAAACAGCACTGGCGGAGGGACTCGACGCCGGGCTCACGGTCAACGAAATCAAGGAGGTGCTGACCCAGCTCTACGCCTACTGCGGATTCCCGCGCAGCCTGAACGCGCTCGGCAACTATATGGCGCTTCTCAAGGAACGCGAGGCGAAAGGGCTCAAAGACGCACCGGGGAAACTGCCCGGCCCGCTTCCGGCGGGGAGGAGCATCGACTTCGGCACCGCCAACCAGACAAAGCTCTGCGGCGCGCCGGTCCGGGGGGCGCTCTTCGACTTCGCCCCGGCGATCGACGAATACCTGAAAGCCCACCTGTTCGGCGACATCTTCGGGCGCGACAACCTCGACTGGAGAACCCGCGAAATCGCCACTGTCGCCGCGCTCGCCGCGATGCCGGGCGTGGAGAGCCAGTTGAACTCCCACATCGCCATCGGCAAACACAACGGCGTCACGGATGCGCAGGTCGCGGAAATTCTGGAAACGGTCAGAAGCAGCACCGTCAGCGCCTTTCCGCGCGGCGGAGAGAACACGGCATACGCAAAATACTTCAGCGGCAAATCCTATCTCGCCCGCCTGACGAAAGACGGCCGCCTGAACGTTCCGGTCGCCAATGTCACGTTCGAACCGGGCTGCCGCAACAACTGGCACAGCCACACCGGCGGTCAAATGCTGATCGCGGTCGGCGGAGTCGGCTACTATCAGGAGCGCGGCAAGGCGGCCCGGCGTCTGATTCCCGGCGACGTGGTGGAGATTCCGCCGGAGGTCGATCACTGGCACGGAGCCGCACCGGACAGCTGGTTCTCGCATCTGGCGATCGAATGCAACCCCGCGACCAACAAAAACACCTGGCTGGAACCGGTCAGCGACGCCGATTACAAGGCGGCGACCTCCGGCAAATGAACAGGAGACGGCGGGATGAAGCATCTTCCGATGGGATGGCTCCTGCCGGCGGCGGTTCTGTTTGGATTCACAATGTCGGGAACCGCCGCCCACACCACTGAAAAAGAGGCAAACATGAAGAGCGGAAAAACAGCGAAAGTGACGGCGGAAAGCATTGTACGGCTGTCCAGAATCACCGTCGATCCGGAGCGTCTTGCGGAATATCTCGTGTTTGCGACTGAATGCGGGAGACGGTCCATGGCGGAGGAACCGGGCGTACTGATGATGTATTCGATGCAGGACAAGGCGCATCCTGAACAGATCACCATTCTGGAAATTTATGCGGACTCCGCCGCTTACGAGCGTCACATCAAAACCCCGCACTTTCAGAAATACAAACAAGGGACGCTGGCCATGGTCCGGAAACTGGAACTGCTGGATCAGACGCCTCTGGTCCCGGAAATGAAAATGAAGTGACAATATGAACCGGCGCGAATTTCTCAAAACATCCCTGATGGTAACGGCGGCGGCCGCCGGAACCGCGTTTCTCGGCGGCTCCCTGCTGACCGCGGCATCGGCGCAAAATTCCAACACTGGAGTAAGAAACGGCAAAATGAAAATACTGGTCATCACGGGCAGCCCCCGGAAAAACGGCAATTCCAACACCCTCGCGGAACACTTCATCAAAGGAGCGCAGGAGGCCGGACACGAAGTTGTCCGGTTCGATGCGGCGTTCAAAGAGGTGCATCCCTGCATCGGCTGCAACCGCTGCGGCATGAACGGCCCATGCGTATTCAAGGATGATTTTGAATTCGTCCGCAAACATATTGTCGATGCGGACCTGGTGGCTTTTGCGACGCCGATGTACTATTTCGGCATCTCGGCGCAGATCAAGGCGGTGATCGACCGTTTCTATGCAATCAACGGGCGGATTCACGTTCCGAAGAAGGCGGTGCTGATGATGACGTATGCCAATACCGCCGCCTCGGAAGCAAAGCCGATCATTTCACATTATGAAGTTCTGCTGAACTATCTTGGCTGGACCGACGCCGGGCAGATCATCGCCCCCGGCGTCTGGCCGGTCGGCGCAATCAATCACACGAAATACCCGGAACAGGCATACCGGCTCGGAAAGAACGTATAAGGAAAAAATTCATGGACAGACGCGATTTTATCAAGACGCTCGGCATCGCGGGCGGCGCAATGCTGTTGGCCGGAACGGCCGGCGCGGCAGCGGCCAAGACGACGGCGCCCCGGAAAAACAGCGGGATCGATCCGCTGCTGTCCGGAATCTGCGACATTCACATACACTGTTCGCCGGACACCCGGCCGCGCTGCATCGATGAATTCACGCTGGCGGAACAGGCGAAGCAGGCCGGCTACCGGGCGGTCATGTACAAGTCGAACGACTGGAGCAGTCACGACCGCGCTTACCTGATCCGGCAGGCGCTCCCGGATTTTGAAGTATTCGGAAGCCTCTGCATGAACCGCGTTCACGGAGACAGAGTCAATGCGTATGCGGCGGAACAGGCGGTCAAGACCTCCGGCAGGCTCTGCCGCTGCATCTGGATGCCGACCCTCTCCGCAGCTTATCAGCATCAATGCGACAAACTCCCGGGGCCGGGAATCCCGGTGCTTGACCCGCAGGGCAAAGTCCTGCCGGAAGTCATCCGGGTCATGGAGATCTGCGCCGAAGCGGATATCATCTTCGCTTCGGGACACAGTTCGCCGCAAGAGAGCCTGAGCCTGGCGAAAAAAGCGCGGGAGGTCGGTGTGAAGAAATTCGTCGTCACCCACGTCAACTCGCTGATCTGGAAGATGACGCCGGACCAGATCAAGCAGGCGGTCGACTTCGGAGCTTTTGTGGAGTACTGCTATCTGCCCCGTCTCTGGGGCCCCGGCACCGGCAACCCGCAGTTCGAGCGCCAGAGCCGCGAGGAGTTTCTCAACTATGTAAAAACTGTGCCGGAACGCAGTTTCATCACCACGGATCTGGGACAGCAGGGCAATCCGAATCCGATCGACGGAATGCGGCAGTGCGTCCGCGAACTGATTGAAGCGGGAATCCCGCAAAAAACGATCGACCTGATGGTGCGAGACAATCCGGCGCATCTGATCGGGCTGACTGCATAAGAAACGTGGAGGAAACACCATGAATCGACGTGAATTTCTGAAATCAGCGGCGCTGGTGACCGCCGCCGGAGCAATGTTCGGCAAAGGCTCCGTGCTGAAAGCGGCGGAAGCCCCGGCGGGGCCGGTCTTGAACTTCAATCCGCAAATGCAGTACCGCCCGATGGGGCGTACCGGCGTCAACGTCTCCGCGCTCGGCTTCGGCCTGTTGCGGCTGCCGATACTCGCAGACGGCAAGACCGTGGACGCGGAGCAGAGCGTCGCCATGATCCGTCGCGCAATCGAAGGCGGCGTGAACTACATCGACACCGGCCGGGTCTATCTCGGCGGGCAGAGCGAAGCGGTCGCCGGGCAAGCGCTCAAAGGCGGCTGGCGCGACCGGGTTTACATCACCTCCAAGTCGCCGTGGTGGATCATGGAGCGGCCGGAGGATTTCGAGAAGTTCTTCGACGAATCCCGCCGGGCGATCGGAACCGACGTGATCGACTTCTACCACATCCACATGATCATGCACCGGGGCTGGAAGGAGAAGGTGATCCCGTTCAAACTGATCGACAGGATCATGAAGCTCAAGGAGCAAGGAAAGATCCGTTTCGCGGGCTTTTCGTTCCACGACCGGCTCGGACTGTTCAAGGAGGTGGTCGAATCCGCCCCTTGGGACTTCTGCCTGATCCAGCATAATTATCTCGACTATGAATATGAAGCGGGATGTCTCGGCCCGAAGTACGCCGCCGCCAACGGCATGGGACTGGCCGTGATGAAGCCGGTCCGCACCGGATTCCTCGCAAACCTGCCGCCGTCCATGCGCGCCGCACTCCGCTCGACCGGAGTTGAAAAGCCGGACACCGAATGGGCGCTCGACTACCTGTGGGATATCCCGGAGGTCAGCGTCGCGGTCAGCGGCATGGGCTCGATGGCGGATGTCGAAGCCAACCTCCGCTACGCCTCCAAAGCGAAGCCGAACATGCTCACGCCGGATGAACGCAAGGCGCTCGGAGCGGCGATCAGGGCGTTCCGGCAGGCCCCCGGCCACATCGACTGCACCGGCTGCTATCAGTGCATTCCGTGTCCGCACAACGTGGCGATCGGTTACATTTTCGCTTACGTCTACAACAACTATCTGCTGCACAAGAACAAAAAGAAGGCGCTGTTCGACTACACGGTCTCCATGTCGCCGATCCAGCGCGGCGCGCCCGCGTCGGCGTGCGTGAACTGCGGCGCCTGCCTCGCGAAATGTCCGCAGAAGCTCAACATCCCGGAGCTGCTGAAACGGGTCAGAAACGATCTCGAAGCGTAATCATGAAAAGGAGAAATTCACCATGTCGCTCGGTTTTACGGAAATCATTCTGATCGCACTCTTTATCCTGATCGTATTCGGCGCAAAACGCATCCCCGAACTCGCCCGCGCCTTCGGCAGGGCCTCCTATGAATTCAAAAAAGCGAAAAACGCGCTGTCCGCCGAAGGGCAGGAGTTGATGGACGCAGCGGAAGAGACCGCAGCAGAGGAGGACCGCCGAAAACTCCATTGAGACTTCCGGCGCAATAGAAAGCTGCATGATATACCTTTCAGGCATATCATGACATTACAAATAAGTATTTGCTATTTCTGTATTTCATTGTAAATTGAACAACAGAGAACATGACAAGGAGGTGATCCATTTGAATGAAGTTCAACCAACGGACCTTCCGCTTCTCCGGAACCTGGAGGATGCCGGATGTGATGCGGAAACGGTCGAAAAGTATTTCCAGCTGCGGCAGGCGGGAAAAATACGCGATCAACAGCGATTGCTGTCGAAACAGCGACGCCTGCTGCTGGAAGCCCTCCACGCGAACCAGCGGAAAATCGACAACCTCGATTACCTGCTGTATACCCTGAAAACCACACCCCGATCATCATAAAGGAGCCTGAACATGCAATCACCAACGACAGCCTTTCTCGCCGGCGCTCTGCTGCTCGCCGTCAACCTTCACGCAGAAAACCAGAGGACGAAAATCATGAACAACAACATCACCCCGCAGAAATTGGTTCTTGCACAGGAGTGGGACAAGACCTTTCCCAAAAGCGACAAGGTGAACCACCGTAAAGTCACTTTCGTCAACCGTTACGGCATCACGCTGGCGGCGGATCTCTATGAACCGAAAAACGCCGCCGGAAAACTCGCAGCCATCGCGGTGAGCGGCCCGTTTGGCGCGGTCAAGGAACAGTGCAGCGGCCTCTACGCCCAGACTCTGGCGGAGCGCGGTTTCCTTACGATCGCCTTCGACCCGTCGTTCACCGGCGAGAGCGGCGGAACTCCGCGCCGGATGGCTTCGCCGGACATCAACACGGAGGATTTTCAGGCCGCGGTCGACTTCCTCTCCACTCAACCGAACGTCGATTCTGAACGGATCGGAATCCTCGGCATCTGCGGCTGGGGCGGTCTGGCGCTGAATGCCGCCGCACTGGATACGCGGATCAAAGCCACCGTCGCCTCCACCATGTACAATATGAGCCGCGTGAACGCCAACGGTTATTTCGACGCCGCCGACAATGAAAAAGCCCGCTATGAAACGCGCCAAAAGCTGAATGCGCAGCGTACGAAAGAGTACGCGCAGGGCTTCTACGAGCAGGGCGGCGGCGTGGTCGAACCGCTCCCGGCGGATGCGCCGAAGTTCGTGAAGGACTATTACGACTACTACAAGACGCCGCGCGGCTACCATAAGCGGTCGGGCAACTCCAACGACGGCTGGACGGTCACGGGCACGATGTCGTTCCTGAACCAGCCGATTCTCGCCTACTCCAGAGAGATCCGCTCGGCGGTGCTGCTGATCCACGGCGAAAACGCGCATTCGCGCTACTTCAGCGAGGACGCCTACCGGGATATGTCCTCCTACACGGACTACCGCGACAACAAGGAACTGCTGATCGTTCCCGGCGCATCGCACACCGACCTCTACGACGGCGGCGGCAAAAACGCGATCCCGTTCGACAAGCTCGACCGGTTCTTCACCGAACATCTCAAAAAATAACCCATAAACTGCGGACCGGGTTGTTCCATGCGATAAAAAATCAGGAAATTTTCAAAACGCTTCTTGGCTTCGGGCCGTTCAAAGCGTATAATAACCCCCAAACAAAAAAGATTCCAAATCGCAGAGACCCGATCCCATGAATGAGAAAAGCAATTCCCCGGCAGCCGTGAAAATCCGGGGAGCAAGAGTACATAACCTTAAAAACATCGACGTCGATGTCCCGCTGAATCAAATCGTCGGCATTGCCGGGGTCTCCGGCTCCGGCAAATCCTCCCTCGCTTTGGGCGTGCTGTATGCGGAAGGCTCAAGACGTTATCTGGACGCGCTTTCCACCTACACCAGAAGACGCATGACCCAGGCGGCCAAAGCGCAGGTGGACGAAGTGCTGTATGTCCCGGCGGCGCTCGCGCTGCACCAGCGGCCGGGCATCCCGGGCATCCGCAGCACTTTCGGGACCGGGACCGAGCTGTTGAACAGCCTCCGGCTGATGTTCTCCCGGCTGGCAAATCACCGCTGCCCGAACGGGCACCTTCTGAAGCCGTCGCTGGCCGTCGCCGCGGGGCAGGAGCTGGTCTGCCCCGAATGCGGAGCCGCTTTCTTCGCGCCCTCCGCCGAGGAGCTTGCCTTCAACAGCCAGGGGGCCTGTTCCAGATGCGGCGGCACCGGAACCGTCCGCACCGTGGACCGGGCGACGCTGGTGCCGGATGAATCGCTTTCGATCGATCAGGGCGCTGTCGCGCCGTGGAATACGCTGATGTGGTCGTTGATGACGGATGTCTGCCGCGCGATGGGGGTCCGCACCGACGTCCCTTTCCGGGAGCTGACGCCGGAGGAGCGCGAGATCGTTTACAGCGGTCCCGCCGAAAAGCGGCACATTCTGTACAAAGCCAAAAACACCAATCAGGCCGGAGAGCTTGACTTCACCTATTACAACGCCACCTACACCGTCGAAAACGCGCTGGCCAAGGTGAAGGACGAAAAAGGCATGAAGCGGGTGGAAAAGTTCCTGAAACAGGAGGTCTGCCCCGAATGCGGCGGCACGCGCCTGTCGGCGGCGGCGCGCGCCCCGAAACTGCGCGGAATCGGCCTCGACGAAGCCTGCCGGATGACGCTCGCCGCGCTTGTCGATTGGGTGGCCGGCGTTCCCGCCGCGCTTCCCTCGGAAATGCGCCCGATGGCGGAAAGCATCTGCGAATCGTTTCAAAGCGCCGCCCGGCGGCTGCTGGAGCTGGGGCTGGGCTATTTGACCCTCGACCGGGCCTCCTCCACTCTCTCCACCGGCGAGCGGCAGCGCATGCAGCTCGCCCGCGCGGTGCGCAACCGCACTACCGGCGTGCTGTACGTGCTTGACGAACCCTCCATCGGGCTGCATCCTGCCAACATCGCGGGGCTGAACGGCGTGATGCACGACCTGGTTGCCGACGGGAACTCCGTCCTGCTGGTCGATCACGATACGCAGATTCTGTCGGAAGCGGACTGGATCATCGAACTTGGCCCGCAGGCCGGCGCGGAAGGCGGGCGCGTCATCGCGCAGGGGACGGTTCCGAAGCTCGGACAAAGCAAAGACTCCATGATCGGCCCGTTCCTTTCCGGAAAAGCCGAAGTGCATGTGAGAAAAAACGCCGGTGCGGACCGGATGTTCGAAGCCGGGAGAATCCATCTTTCCACCGCCGCCATCCACACGGTGAAACCGCTTGAAGCCGATATTCCGAAAGGAAGGCTGACCGTGGTTACCGGGGTTTCCGGCTCCGGCAAGACCACCCTGATTCTGGAAAGCCTCGTCCCCGGCCTCGAAGCCGCCGTCACCGGCGCGGCATTGCCCGCGCACGTCCTCTCCCTCAAGGCGGAAGGCATCGCCCGCGTCAAGCTGATCGACGCCACGCCCATCGGCATCAATGTCCGTTCCACGGTAGCGACTTACGCCAACGTGCACGACGAACTGCGGAAAATTTTCGCCGGAACGCCCGACGCCAGGCGCCTCGGCTTCAAGGCCGGGGATTTCTCCTACAACACCGGCAAACTGCGCTGTCCGGTCTGCGACGGCACCGGGGAGATCAGCCTTGACGTGCAGTTTCTGCCGGATGTGGACGTGCCGTGCCCCGACTGCCGCGGCTCGCGGTATGCGAAAGAAGCCGGCGCAATCCGGTATGTCAACCGCTCCGGCGAAGCCTGTTCCCTGCCCCGGCTGATGGCGATGGATGTCAATACGGCGCTCAAAGTCTGCGGAGACCTGAAAATCATTCACCAGCGGCTGCAGGTCCTGCAGAAGCTCGGCTTGGGCTACATGACCCTCGGCGAAGAGACGCCGAGCCTCTCCGGCGGCGAAGCCCAGCGGCTGAAGCTGGCGAGCGAACTGGGCAGAACGCAGTCGGATTCCGTTTTCGTATTCGACGAGCCGACCATCGGCCTTCACCCGCTGGATGTGCAGGTGCTGCTCGGCGTATTCCAGACGCTCATCGAAAACGGCGCGACCGTCGTCGTGATCGAACACGATCAGGATATGATCCGCAACGCCGACTACATCATCGACATGGGGCCGGGCGGCGGCGAGGAAGGCGGCCGGATCGTCGCCGCCGGCACTCCCGACGAAATCATGCGCAATCCGGCCAGCATCACCGGCAGGTATCTGAAGTGAACGCCCCCCTTCCCGGAATCACCGTGATCCCGGCAAAGGCCATTCCTCCCTGTTGCCGGCGGGTGCGGCGGCAGTACGGAGCGCCGCAAGCACCGTTCCCGCATAGAAGCGGTGCGTGAAGTCATTCGGGTGGTTCACCCCGTTGCCGGTCAGGTCAAGGAACTTTTTGTTGCCGAAGCACCTCTCCCAGTGTCCGCCCACATCGACAAAAGCGATGGCCGGATCGTTTTCCGCCACAGCCGCCAGCTCCCTCGCCAGCGCCCGTGTCGCGGCGGGCGGCGTATTCGCCCACTGCGCATTGCCCGGCATGGAGCCGATCAGCACAAATTCCATCGCCGGATTCCGCCTCCGGGCGATCGCGGCCAACTGCGACGCCGCCTCCCGGAACCCGGCGGGGGGAACACTCAGCAAGTCGTTCATGCCGTAGGCGATAAACAACAGGTCAGGCGTAAAGTCGTTCAACCACGAATCCAGATGCGCGACGCCGTGGCGGCAGCCGGTGCCGCCCACTGCGAAGTTGCGCATTTCCGCCGCGTGCAGCCGTTCCGCAACCAGCTTTGCATAAGGCGGTTGAAAGGGAGGAACCCCGATGAACCCCGTCGCGTTCCACCCTTCGGAGATGCTGTCGCCGATCAGGGCGACTCTGCGCACGCCGTCCCGCCGGAAGCGGGGGAGTTTCCCGGCAGGAAGCGGAGGCGGCTCCGGGATCTCCGCCTCCGTCCGGTAATCGATTTCAAGCTGGTGCCGGGCGAAGAAGTCCCTGCGGTCGAAGCGGATCAGTCCGCCGCCGGGCCCGCCGGAGAGCGCATTCGCTCCCTCCGCCGGAAACAGCACCGCGCCGTCCGCGGGAGGATACAGTTCCTCCCGTTCCAGACGCGGCGCGGCCGATCCGGCGGGGCGCGTCACCTCACAGCTGCCGGGAGTCCATCCCAGATCCGTCCCCGGCCGGAACTCCTCGCCGGTGGTCGAATTATAAACCCGCACCACCTCCGCCGCCGGAAACGCCAGCGCGGCATGGTCCCCCGCCGCGAACAGCACGGTTTCTCCTTGAACCAGCGTCATTTGCGCACCTCAAGCACCTGTTTTTCATAGATGCGGATTTCGTCGAGAAACCCGAGTCCGGCCGGAACGTCGTTCGTCAGGCAGAAGTACTCCCAGACTGCCCCCCACGGCAGCGACCTGGCCTCCTCCTGCGCCGCCAGCCGGGCGGTGAAATCCCAGCACGCTTCCGCCTCGCGGGCGGCGGGCGGCTCCAGCAGAGCGACCAGCAGCGCCTTCTGGAAATCGCGCGCTCCGATCACCCACGCGGCGACACGGTTGATGCTCGCGTCGAAATAGTCCAGCGCGAAATGCACCTTGTCCTGATAACCGTAGGCAACCGCTTCGCGGGCAATGGAGAGCAGTTCGTCATTCAGCACCGTCACATGGTCGCTGTCCCAGTGGACGCCGCGGCTGATGTGCAGCAGCACCTCGTCGATCAGGCAGAACACCGCCGGAAGTTTGTCCGCGACCGATTCGGTCGGGTGGAAGTGGCCGGAGTCGAAGCAGGGCATCTTACGCCGCAGCGCCGCGTACAGCAGATAAAAGTCGTTCGAGCCGACCGTGCAGGACTCCGTGCCGATCCCGAAGAGCTTCGACTCGACCGCGTCCCGTTCCAGCTCCGGCACAAACGGTTCCTCAAAGCAGGCGTCCAGCGCGTCGCGCAACCGCAGCCGGAAGCCGAAGCGGTCGGCGGGGGTGTCCTTGAACCCGTCCGGCGCCCAGAAGTTGCAGACCGCCGGAGTGCCGAGCACCCGGCCGAACTCCGCGCCGATCCGGCGGCAGGCCCGGCCGTGGTCGATCCAGAACCGGCGGATTCCGGGATCGGGGTGGGAGAGTGAAAAGCCGTGATCCAGAAGCGGATGCGAATAGAACGCCGGAGCGAGGTCAAGACCGATCCCCTTTTCTTTCGCCCACTCCAGCCAGCCGGAGAAGTGCTCCAATGTAAAGCCGTCGCGATCCACGCCCGGCAGCATCCGGTCCACCTGATGCCCCTGCAATCCCACCCGGTGACGGCCCGGAATCAGCTTCAGCGCCACATCGAGGTCGGCGCGCAGTTCCCCGGCATTGCGCGCCCGGCCCGGATAGTTGCCGGTCACCTGGCAGCCGCCGGTCAGGGTGTGGCCGGTGTTCTCAAATCCGGTCACGTCATCGCCCTGCCAGGCGTGAATCGACAGCGGAATGGCGGCCAGATGCCGCAGCGCGGCATCGGCATTCACGCCGCATTCGGCGTAACGTTCCCGGGCGAGTGCAAAGGTCTGTTCAATCCGGTTCATTCTGCATCCTCCAATTGTACAAGGTGGGTTCCTGTTTCAAGTTTCGAGCCGTCGGGCAGCACGGCGGAGCAGCCCTCCGGAATACGCAGTTCCGCTTCGATCCCCTGCCCGCTGCGTTCCAGACGGACCGCGATGTTGCCGCGCGGCGTCGGAATCCGCCCCTCGGCGAATGTAAGATCCAGCAGCGCGGGGCGGAAAGAAAACTCCGCGAAACCGGGCGCCGCCGCCGTCACTCCGAGAATGCCGGTCTGCAGAAATTCGAGCGGCGACGTGCCGAAACCGTGGCAGAGGCTGCCGCTGCGGTTCTGCGAGGCGCGGCCGATCTGGTAAACCCCGGCTTCGTAGAGGGTCGGGAAGCCGGTCCGCGCCATCCGGCCCCAGTGGCGGCGGATGCGTTCCAGCCCCGCCCGCCGCCTGCCGTGCCGGATCATCGCGCGGAACACGTAGAAGTGCAAATAGAACTCCGGCTCCAGCAGTGTTTCATCCGTCAGCGCCGCGACGAACCGCTCCCGCTCCAGCCCCGCCAGCAGCGCCAGCGCGTGAGCGAGCTGGCTGGAAACCGTCGTATCCTCATCGCCTCTTTTGACCGGATCGACCAGATAACCGGTTGCGGGGGAAAGGAATGCCGGTTCGATCGCGGCGGCAGTCCGCCGTCTCCGGCGCTCGTACTCCTGACCTTTCCCCGAATCGTATCCGACCAGCTCCGCCGTCTCGTTGAAACACTGCAACGCGCTCACATACAGGCTGTTGATCATCGATTCGCGACAGTCATTGAAACGGTAATTGTTCAACTCGAAGCCCCAGTCGAAAAAGTTCCAGTACCCCTTCGGGGCGGAAATCAGGCCGTCGGCATCGGCCAGCCGCTCAAAGGCTTCGATAATCCGCTCCATGCAAGGGAGATAACGCCTGACCGTCCCGCCGTCCCCAGACGCCATCAGATAGTCGTGCAGCATCGTCATCAGAAAGAGGTTGGTCGCGGGCAGCATGAAATTCTCGTTCTGCGGCTGCGGACAGAGTCCCGGCACCCACCCCTCCGGTGTCTGCTGCGAAAAGGCCAGCTCGAACGCCCGGCGGTGTATTGCCGAACTGCCGAACGCCGCCAGCGTGGTCCGGTTCTCCACGACCAGGTCGTTGACCCAGAACGCGCGCTCCCGCCACGGGCAATCCATGAAGATGTCGGTGGTGCAGGATTCGAGCGTTTCGACACACATCTCCCAGACCCGGTTCAACTCCGCGTCGCTCGAATGGAACCGGCCGCGATGCACGTATGGATAGCGCATTCCGGTCGCGCCGACCGAACGGATACAGACCGGACGGCCGAAGTTGCGGAACACCAGCTGCACCACCTTGAAACCGCGCTCCAGTATCACCGTGCCGATCTCATTCTCCCCTTCCCGCAGGATATAGCGATCGGTGAAACGGTAGATCGGGCGTACGAATTCCGACTGCACCCGGCCCTCGTCAAGTTCTTCCCCGTAAACGATATCAACCACCGTTCCAGCCGGAGCCTCCGCGACGACCCGCAGCCGCCCGATCAGTTCGCGGTCGAAGTCGAACACCAGCGCCGCCCCCTTGCCCGCCGGATCGGGCATGATCCGGTACATCCCGCCATCCGCCTCCTGCTGCAGCCGTCCCGGCGGCAGCGGCTCCCACGGTTCGCGGTTCAGGTACACCGGAAGTTCATCCAGCGAAGGCGCATCCCCCGGAGCCACCGCCGCGCAGTTCAACAGGTCGGCCGGACGCAGGAAAGTCTCGACCAGCGCCGGAACGTTGCGCGGCTTCAGCTCTTTGCCGCACAGCTTCTCATCCGTGACCACGGCGGCGTTTTTCCACCCCTCCGTCACGCCGTTTTTCCACTCATCCGACGCGAGCCGCAGGTCGCGGTGCACCATGAAACCGGTCTGCAGCGAAAAGAGCGGCACCGGAGTTTTCCATTCGGGCGCGAGGCGCAGCTTCCAGTCGGGGCCGGTCCCGACCACGCCGGGAATTTCCAGCCGGAGCGCCGGAGCCGCCGGGGCGACGATGAAGTTCTCCCGGACCGGCGAATACACCAGAGCCGCAATTACATTGCGCCCCGGGCGCAGCAGCGGCGCAACCTCCAGCGTATCGAAGTAACAGAGCTTCGCGGTGCCGCGCACCGGGCCGGAGGCAACTTTCAATCCGTTCAGCCAGAGCACATAGCTGGTATCGGCCGCGATCCGCAGCAACGCCGACTCCGGCACTTCGTCCAGTTCGAACTCCCTGACCGCCTGAAAGTAACAGTTTTCATAGCCCGGCTCCAGCTCCGGCCCGATCCAGTCGGCCTGAAAGCGGAAACCGGCAACCGGTTCCATCACCAGATGATCCATTCGGCACACTCCTTTTTGTTGATTTTCATATATTATACCCGAAATGTCTTTGAAAAAAAATGGACGCAAACCGTAAATTTGTGTACGTTTGTCACATTGCGGGCTTGTAAAAGCGCCCGGACACCGGTACAATACGAAAAAGAGGAGAACACAGAATGGAATCGTTTCAGGTCAGAACATACGGCCCCTCCCCCTGCCGGGCGGCGGTGCTGCACGGCGGTCCGGGCGCCATCGGTTCGGCGGCGGGGCTGGCGCGCGGCCTCGCCGAATCCTGCGGCGTACTGGAGCCGCTGCAATCGAAATACTCCGTGACGGAACAGGTCGAAGAACTGCACCGGCAATTGACCGCCTACGCCTCCCGGCCGCTCGTGCTGATCGGACATTCATGGGGCGCATGGCTGGCGGCGCTGTACGCCGCGCGCCATCCCGGTCTGGCCGCCAGGCTGGTCCTGATCGGCTGCGGACCGCTGGAAGCCGCTTACCTGCCGCAGCTTGAAGCGCGCCGCCTCGCCCACTTCACGCCGGAGGAGGCGGCCCGATACCGGGAGCTGCTCGCCGCGTTGAGTTCTCCCGGTTCCGCGCCGGATGCGCTGCTGCGACAGCTCGGAACGCTCTGTGAAAAGGCCGACAACTTCCAGCCGTTTGAGGAACCGGACGGGGATTCCGGCACGATCGACGGCGAGATGTACGACAAGGTGTTCGGCGAAGCGGCGGAACTGCGCCGGGACGGGAGGCTGCTTGCCGCTTTCGACCGCATTTCCTGCCCGCTTGAAATCATTCACGGCGTCTACGACACCCATCCGCCGGAGGGCGTCACGGAGCCGCTGGCACGGCGCGGCATCCCGTACACGTTCCATCTGCTGGAGCAATGCGGCCACACGCCGTGGCGCGAGCGGTATGCCAGAGACGAATTTTTCCGCCTGCTGAACGATGCGGTCAAAAAGGAAGCACGATAAACTCTTCCCGCCCGGTACCAGACTGATGCAGAAACAGGGACAATTTACAGCACCTTTGAGAAAAACTCCTGCAGGCGCGGATTCTTCGGGTTGTCGATCACGTCGGCAGGAGTTCCCTCCTCGACCACGCGGCCCGCATCCATGAACATCACCCGCGAGGCGACCTCACGGGCGAAGCCGATCTCGTGGGTCACCACCACCATCGTCATCCCCTCCTGCGCGAGGTCCTTCATCAATGCCAGCACTTCGCCGACCATTTCGGGATCGAGCGCCGAAGTCGGCTCGTCAAACAGGATCACATCCGGATTCATCACCAGCGCGCGCACGATCGCGATGCGCTGTTTCTGGCCGCCCGAAAGCTGCTGCGGATAGACGTCGCGCTTATCGTAGAGGCCGATCCGCTTCAGCAGCGCGTCGGCTTTCGCCGTCGCCTCCGCCCGGGAGGAGCGGCCGGTCTTGACCGGCGCGATCGTGATGTTTTCGAGGATCGTCAGGTGCGGGAACAGATTGAAGTGCTGGAACACCATCCCGACCTGCTGCCGGAATTTGTTGATGTCCGCCTTCGGCCGGTTGATCAGCCCGCCCTTGAAATAGATTTCGCCGGAGCCGGGTTCCTCCAGCAGATTCAGACAGCGCAGGAAAGTGCTTTTGCCGGAACCGGAAGGCCCCAGCACGAACACTGCCTCGCCCTGATGGATTTCGGTGGAGACGTCATTCACCGCGCGGAGGCCGTTGAACTGCTTGACCAGATGATTCACCCGGAAAACCGGGTCGGCAGGATCGACATTACTCATTGTTTTTCAGCCTCCGTTCCAGTTTGCCCAGCAGCCAGCTGAACAGCATCACCACCGCCAGGTAGATCAGCGCCACCGCGATCAGCGGCATGAACGCCGTATAGGTCTGGCTGCGGATGATGTCGCCGCCTTTGGTCAGGTCCTGCAGCGCGATGTATCCCGACACGCTGGTCTCCTTCTGCAGGACGATGAATTCGTTGCCGAGCGCGGGCAGCACGTTCTTGAACGCCTGCGGCAGGATGATGTAGATCATGGTCTGGATATAGCTCAAACCGAGGCTGCGCCCCGCCTCGAACTGCCCCTTGTCGATGGACATGATCCCGCCGCGGATGATTTCGGCCACATACGCGCCCGAATTCACGCCGAAAGCGACGATCGCCACGAGAATTTTACTGATATTCACCGAGCCGAAGATCACAAAGTAGATGATCAGCAATTGCACCACCACCGGCGTGCCGCGGATCACGGTCAGATAGAGCTTGCACAGCCAGTTGAGCAGCCGCAGCTTGCCGGTCTTGTCGTGGGTGGAGCGGATCACCGCGACCGTGAAGCCGAGCAGCACACCGAGCAGCACCGCCGCGAACGAGATGCCGATCGTGGTCCAGAAGCCGTCCCACAGATACCGCCAGCGGTCGTCCTTGATGAAGTTCAAATAAAAGGAGTCGCAGAAATCCATCCGGCAGCCTTGCAGCCAGTTCCAGAAGTTGTCCATCGGGATTCCCGCCTACTTGATGTATTTCGCCCGGATCGCCGCCATCCCGCCGTTTTCCTTCAGCTGCCGGATCACGCGGTTCACCTGCTCCAGAAGCTCGGAGTTGCCCTTGCGGATCGCAATCGCATACTCTTCGACGGTAAGCGGTTCCGGCAGGATCAACAGGTTCTTGTGCCGGTCTGCGAAAATCTTCGCCGGTTCGCCGTCGATCACGATCACGTCGATCTTGCCGGCATTCAGCGCGGCGACCGCCAGCGCGCCGTTCGGGAAGCGTTCCGGTTCCTGGATGTTCTTCGTCACATAGGCGTCGCCGGTGGTGCCGTGCTGCACGCCGATGCGCTTGCCTTTCAGGTCGTCCCTGCCCTTGATCGCGGAATTTCCCGGCACGATGATCACCTGCCGCGCCTCCACGTAAGGCACGGAAAAATCGATCTGCCGCTTGCGGTCCTCGGTCACGGTGATGCCGGAAGCGGCCACGTCGGCCTTGCCGGACTGCACCGCCGAAATCACCGAGTCGAAACTCATATCCTCGACGACCAGCTCCTTGCCGATTTCGCGGGCGACTTCGGTCATGATATCGACGTCGATGCCGACGATCCGGTCGCCTTCGCGGAATTCGTAGGGCGGAAACGTCGCCTCCGCGACCATCACGAGTTTATTGTCGGAACGGCCGCAGGAGCAGAGCACCGCTCCCAGCACCGCCGCCGCGCCCAAAGTTTTCAGAAAACGTCCGAACTTCATAGTTTCATCCTGTGTTATTTTCCTGTAAAAGTTATACTATAAATCCCTTTCGGAATAATTGCAACAAAAATTTTCCGTTTCCTCTCCCGGAATCCATCCCCGCCCGCAATCGGCAGCGCATTTGACTTTTTTCATTTCGGATGTACAGTGATAAAAGTTTCATGCACAGTGAAACCGGATAAAACCTGAAAATTTTGAGGAGGAAACAACATGTTCAAGAAACTCGCCGTACTCGGATTCGGACTCGCCGCTCTGGCGTTCGCCCTCGTCGTCGCCGGCTGCGCCAACTGCCGCCACGCGGAGCGCGACCGCCAGATCACCGGCATCACCTGGCAACTCGACCTGTCCAGCCTGAAAGGCGTGCAGAATCCCAGTGAAAAACCGATGCGCCCGATCACGCTGCTGATCGCCGCCGACGGCAAGGTCAGCGGCTGCGCCGGCGTCAACCGTTATTTCGGCACCGCCGTCGTCGACGAAGCCGAGGAGGACCTGAAGTTTCCGCCGCTCGGCACCACGCGGATGGCCGGGCCGGGCATGAACTACGAAACCGCTTATCTTCAGATGCTCGCCAAGGTCGAGGAGTACAAAATCACCGGCGACCTTCTGACGCTCTACGGCGACGACGACGTCAGGCTCGCCCAGTATGTGAAAGCGAAGATTGCGGAATAATCCTTCCGCTGATTCAACCGGAGCCGGTCGGACTGACCGGCTCTTTTCATGAAAGATTTCACCATGACCTTTGACGAACTGTACCGGATCGCCCGCGAAACCTTGAATCCGCGCGAACTCTCCCGCAGCAGCTCCGCCGGTTCCGTGGCGGCGGCGATCCTGACCGACCGGGGGAACGTCTACCGGGGAGTCTGCATCGACACGCCCTGCTCGATGGGCTTCTGCGCCGAACACGCCGCGATCGCCGCGATGGTCACCGCCGGAGAGAACCGGATCGTGAAACTGGTCGCCGTGATGGAGGACGGTTCGGTCGGTGCTCCCTGCGGGCGCTGCCGTGAATTCATCTGCCAGATCCACGACGACAACCACCGGTGCGAAGTGCTGCTCGAAGCGGGCAGGACCGCCACGGTCGGAGAGCTTCTGCCGATGCGCTGGAACTGATCTTTTCATCTCCATTTTACCGGAATGCCGCCTGATTTCCACGGCATTCCGGTATTTTTTTGCCGATTTCTGTTGACAATTCCTGTCATTACTGGATAGCACGCCGATTTCCCGGAAGCCCGGAGCTTCCGATCGGAGTGAAATAACCGGATAATAACAAGGAATCAATTCATGGCCAACCAGGATCCCCCCAAAGTTCCGCGCGAACTCAACATCAAGATCGACCAGTGCCTGCTCAACGACCTGGTCAGCAGCGACCGATCCATCAAGATCGAGGACAAAACCGACTCCTCCGGCGACGACAAAAAGCCCTATCTGGATCTGAGCATCACGATCCGGGCCGGAGCCTCCGTCGGCGAAGTGTTCCGGACCGATCAGGACAAACCCGACTCCCTCCGACTCGCGGAAGGCGTCACCGGCCTGCTCGTCGCCGAAGTCGAGGGCGAAGGCGACAACCGGAAAGCGAACCTGACCGCCCGGCCCGCCACCGGAAGCAGCGCTCTGCTGACGGCCGACAAAAACGGCGAATGCAACTGGCTGCCGGCCTCCGGCGGCAATGCGCTGCTGTTCTCCCCCGAAAGCGGCGACCTGACCACCGAGCAGGTTTCGAGCTGCGACTGAATCCCGACAATCCACTTATTACACGAAAGAGCAATACATCATGAGCTGTTCCTGCAAGAAAAACACCATCGCCGACAAGCGCCCGGACGAACCGTGCATCTACTGCGCCCACAAGCACATCTCCACCGCGCGTGCGTTGTACGACCTCGAAATCGGCTACCGGAGTTTGAATAAATCCGACGCGATCGGCCAATTGATTCTGGCCGCGTGGCACTACGACAAGGAACACCACGACCTCGCGCTGAAATGCCGCGACTGCTGGCTCAAAATCGAACGGCTTCAGGATTGCCGCGACCAGCTCGCCGCGCTTCAGGAAACCGCATGGAAACTCGTGACCGAAGACCGCGACCGCCTCGCCGCCGACGGCAAAAACAACTGAAAACGATTCAACACAAAGGAAAATTCATCATGGCAGACAATCAGACGATCCCGGCTACCGCGTTCTCCGTTTCCGGCAGCGCCGACGGCTTCAGCGTGCAGGGTTCCTACCCGTTCATCAATGAGATCAGGAGCGAAGACACCACCATCGCCGTGTCGAACGGCGACAGCAGCCCGGTCAACATCCAGGTGACGATCCGGACGAATGCGAGCACCGGTTCCGTCCTTGAATTCATCCGTCCCCGGCAGGAGAACGAACAGGGGCAGACAGAGGAGATTCCGGGCGTGCACGAACTCGCCCTGAATCAGAATGCCGACGGCATTCTGGTGGCCGGCGGCGGCGTGCTGAGCACGGTGGCCTTCCCGGAAACCAAGGCGGTGCTGGTCGCCGACGGCCCGGACTCCTGCCATTGGGAAACGGCCCCGGACGACAAGGATGTGGTGCTCGGCATTCAGGACGGCAGATGGCACTGGTACGAGATCGCGACCTGCGAAAACGCCTGCGACGACGCTTCAGGCGCCAACTGATTCATTTCCCGGAACTCAATTGAAAAGGATGATGCACCATGGCATTTCTGACAGTAAAACCACCGGTCAACGCCCAGTTCGCCGAAGCCTACAACGCAATCGTGGAAGGGTGCTGGAAACGCGGCTTCGGCCTTGACCTCAAAAAGAAAAAAATCGGCGGCTTCGACGGCCAAAATCGCAAGGAACACGAAATCACCTCCGAGGATATGCAGCAGCTCCGCGATATCATCAAGGAGGGCAAAGATCAGTTCTTCGATCGATCAAAGCTGAAACTGTCGCTGCCGGACCCGTTCAGCGACGAGGAAGCCAAGCCCGAAATCAACGGCGGCAAGGGATTCCTGCTGATGCCGGGAGCTTACACGGAATCCGGTGAAAGCATCTACAGCGAGGAAGGGAGCGCCTCCGGTTCTCTGCCGGTGCTCTGGGAACACTTCACCGACCTGAAAGCGGTGCTCGAATCGCTGACGACCCGGAAATACGACTATTCCGTCCACATTGCGATGAATAGCACCGACATGGATGTGCAGGTCGATTTCAACCGGGGCGAGCTTTCCGGCGAAACCCACGACCGCGACTGCTCCGGCCGGCGCGCCAAGGATGACTGGAACGTCAAATACAATATCATTTCTCAGCCCGACGGCGAAGGGGAGTGCGACTTTCTACTCTATTTCCGGTCCGCCTCCGAGGAAGGAACTCCGGCGTGGAAACTCGCGGACGGAACGTTGAAAGCGGCGGACGCCTTCAAGGTCAACATCGCGCGGATGACGCAACTGGTCAAGATCACCGATCCGCGCGCCGCCGGCTGGAATACCGAGTGCGACATCCAGCCCGTCTGCGCGATCAGCCACCGGATCAAGCTGAAAGCGCCCGACTATATCCCGGATGAATCCGTCAACGGTGTCGCGGTCGAGGCCTGCAACACCTGCTGCGGCCAGTTCACCAGCCCTTACGCCTATTTCAAGGATGCGATGAGCGCCTTTTCCGGCAAAGTTCAGATTCCGCTGGCGATCTCCTCGAATATGGGCTGCCGTCTGCAGGTTGGGCACTATATGGCGGTGTTCAACTTCGCGGGCGACCGGTACGGCCAGTACAACTGCGACAGTTGCATCGAAGATGAGTTCACCGGCTCCGGCAGTACGAAAAAAGGCGGCTCCACAAGCTGGAAGTTCGTGTACCTGCGCCGTCCCACCGGAGCGTTGGTGCCGTTTTTCCGCAAAGGGGGCGAATACCATTCCATGAACAATGCCGGACATTCGCTGCATGACAACGGCGGCGCCGGTAATTATACGTTGCGTTGCGCCGATGGTGTTTCCCACATTTTCCGCTGGGGACAACTGGATCAATGTCACAGCATTTTTGACGCATTTTACCAACGTACCTACCTGCCGGGCGAGCACGTCAAACGCTCCGGTTCCGGTTCTATTTACAGTTTCACGAGTTCGTGGGGAATGGTCAATATTCACGTCAACGGCCGTTCTGAACCTTCTCTCATGAGTTATTTTCATCCCGCCGCCGCGAACCGCCGCCTTCGCCGGGCCTCCGTGCGCGATACGGAATTTCAGGATCAGGAGCCGGTCGGCGGCTTCACCCGCAGCACCGATCCGGCGGATGCGGAGGGATTCAGCCCCGCCGATTTCTTCCCGACGGGCGAAGCGCCCGACTACGGAACTCCGACGGCGTACAGCATCATGGACTTCCAGAATACCTCCGGCGCGCTGTCGGCCAAATACATCGAAATCACCTTCGACACCGGAATCGTCGCCAAAGGGTTCTGGAACAAGGAGGGGAATACGCTGATGCCCGCCGAACTGACCGTGTTCGAGCGCAGCGCGCCCCCGGCGGAGGACAATCCGAATCCCGACGCCATGCTGATTCAGGAAAAGCAGACCCACATCCGTTACAGCGCCAACGGCCGCAACGAAGCGGTCAGCGTCCGGTTGAAGCAGGGTTTCCCGTTCGGGGAGCGGACCGTCGCCGAATACCGCAACTACGGCACGGAACAGCAGCGCGAGGCGGTGACCCGGTATATCGCCGCGCCGGGAGCCGCCGGTTACAGCCGCCCGGAACTCGTCACCGATTTCGATGGCGGCTGGACCCGTTACGAATACGATTCGTCCGGGCGTACCGTCAAAGTCGTCACCCCGTTCGGCGACGCGCTGCCGGACGCGCCGGAGGACCAGTGCCGCGTCACTGTTTACGACTACACCCCGCTCGCCGAAAACGAGGAGGTAATGGAGAACGACCAGCGCATCCGCACCACCATCGAAACCACCATCGGGCAGGAAACCGCCCGCCGCTACCGCCTCTACTTCCCCAACGAATCGTGGGATGTGACCGCGGCGGCTCCGGGCGCCGCCTATGACGATCCGGCCAACCGGGTCACGAAAAGTTTCTCCTACGCCGACGGCGACTTTGAAGGCAAGGTGCGGCGGGTCGAAAACGCCGACGGCACCGTCACGGTAACGTCCTACGCCAAGCTGAATCCGACCGTGGACGAAGACGGTCAGGAGACCTTCGAGCTTCAGACCACCACCGAGAGCGGCCGGCTGCCGGATCACGGCACCCGCACCGTCACGGTGCAGAACCTGATGGGCGACACCGTCGAACGCACTGTTTACGACCTCGAAAGCGGCCTTTTGATTTCCCAAAGCAGCTACACCTACGACCAGTACGGCCGGGTGCTGACCGAGACGACGGCGGACGGGGACGTGACTTCGACCGAATACAACTGCTGCGGCCCGCGCCGGATCGTCGCGCCGGACGGCTCCGAAACCGAATATGCCTACGACAGCTTCAAGCGGCTGAAGTTCGAGAGCCGGGCGGGCGTGACCACCTACCACACCTACGACGCGAACGACAACGAAACCGTCACCACCGTCGTCGGCAGCGCAGGCGGCGAACTGGTGACCACCCGCGTCTACGATGCGGACGGCGAGCTGGTCAGCGAAACCGATCCGGCGGGGGCGACCACCGCCTACGCCCGCGGCGCGGGCTGGCAGGAGACCACCGACGCGCTCGGCAACACCAGCCGCACCGAATACTTCCGCGACGGCAGCGTCAAGCGGATTTCGGGGACCGCCGCCGTGCCGCGCAGCTACGAATACGGCGTGGAGAACAACGAGCGTTTCACGCTGGCGCGCAGCTCCGAAACCGAATGGAGCAAGAGCTATACCGACTTCATGGGGCGGTCGTACAAGACGGTTTATTCGGACGGCTTCACCGAAACCACCTCGTTCGACGCCTGCGGGCGCGCGGTGAAACATGAAAATTCCGAGGGGCTGAAACAGCTGACCGTCTACGACGACGCCACCGGCAAGCAGAAGTATCAGGTGACCAAGCGGGCCGACGCGCTCGACGAAATCAACTGGAGCGGCGACGCGGTCACCGAGTTCGAAAGCGGCTACCGGCTGCGCGACGGCCTGGTGGTCAGCTTCGACCGCACCTTCCTTTACCATGACGGCGAACGGCAGCTGTACGCGGTTCAGGAGACCGCCCGCGACAACAAGCACAGTTGGGAAACGCAGCAGGGACGCACCGCTTCCACCGTGCGCACCTGTTCCGGCGACGGCGAAATTGAGGAAATCGTTACGAATTTCGACGGCACGGCCTTGAAAAACACCTACCGGAATGATATGCTGATTACAGGGGAACACAGTGTGCTCGGCGATACGGTTTATCTGTACGACGAGTTCAACCGGGCCGTCGGCAGCGATCACAAGGAGGGCGGAGTGCTGCGAAGTGTGCGTTACACGCTGGATGCCGCCGGGCGTCAGTTGGCCGTGACCGAATCCGCGCCGGATCTGTCGCGCACCGTGTCGTACACCTACGACCCGCTCGGCAACAAGCTCACCGAAACCACGCCGGAGGGGACCGTCACGAACTACGCCTATACTCCGCAAGGTCAGGTCGCCTCGATTTCGGGCGGCGTGTACCGTCAGGAGTACGGCTACGACGCGCAGGGGCGGCTGACGGCGCTGACCACCTATCGGGACGACGACGCCCCGCAGGTGACGGCTTACGAGTACGACGCGCGCGGACGGCTGAAAAAGAAGAGCTACCCGGATGGGAACAGCCTCTCCTACACCTACCGCGGCGACGGCAAGCTCGCCTCGCACACCAACGCCCGGGGACAGGAGTTCACCTACAGCTACAACCGCGCGGGCGAACAGCTCGCGGTGACCGGCATGGACCAGAGCTTTGAATACGACCTCAACGGCAGGGTGGTCAAGGTGACGGACCGCGCCGGGGTGCGCGAATTCACCCTCGACGCCTTCGGCAACGTGCTGGCCGAAACCGTCCCGAACCTGCCGGGCAAGGTCATCACGCGCAGTTACGACGAATTCAACCGGCAGACCGGCCTGACGCTGGACGGACATTCGGTCGCCTACGCCTACGGCGCGGACGGGCGGCTCGCTTCGGTCGCCGACGGCGCGGCGACGCTGCGTTACAGCTACCGCCCCGGAACCGGGCTGGTCGAAGCTGCCGCGTGGCAGGTCGGCGAAGCCGCCCCGTTCCTGACCACCGCGTTCCGGTACGACAGCCACAGCCGCCTGACCGGAATCACCGCCAACGGTCAGCCGGTGATCGGCTACACGCTGGATAAGGACAGCCGGCGCACGCAGGCGGCCCTCTCCGACGGCAGCCGCTGGGAGTACGGCTACGACCCGCTGAACCAGCTCACGAGCGCCGAACGCGCGGATTCCGACGGCGCGGCGCTGAATGCGATGAGCTACCGGTACGACGGCATCGGCAACCGGACTGCGGCGGAGGAGGACGGCGAAGCCTTCGCCTACGCGAGCAACCAGTTGAACCAGTACACCGCCGTGAACGACCAGCCGCTGACCTACGACGCCGACGGCAACACCCTCACCACCGATGACGGCTGGCTCTACACGTGGAACAGTGAAAACCGGCTGATCCGCGCGGAAAAGGGCAGCGTGAAGTTTGAAGCCGGCTACGACTACATGGGCCGCCGCTTCGAGAAGAAACTCTACGACGGCGAAACGCTGACCGTCCACCGGAAATTCGTGTACGACGGCTACAAGCTGATCGGGGTTTACGATGCGCTGAACAACGACGCGGAGGAACTCGCCTTTGTCTGGCAGCCCGAAACCGCCGGTCTCGACGTGCCGCTCAGCATGAAGCACGACGGCGCCGCGTACTACTACGTGACGGACGGCAACAAGAACGTGACCGCCCTGTACGACGCGACCGGCGCGGAAGCCGCGAACTACGTCTACGGCCCCTTCGGCCAGACGCTGGCCGCCAACGGCCGCGGCGGGGAAAGCCCGGCCGCCGTCGACTATGAAGGCGGCAAGGTGGCGGCGATCTGCAACCTGCTCAGCAGCAACGGTGATGAAATGCACCGTCCCGAAGACCTCGACCTCGACATGCTGTTCTGCATGGAACTGGGCGGCGACTCCGGAATCGGCGGTGACGGCAACGCCTCCGCGCTGCGCACGGTGTTCGGCATGGAAGCCATGGATCGCCGCCAGTACGGCGCTTCGACCTCCTCGCCCCTGCCCCCCGGCGGCCTCGCCCTCGTGAACCCGTTCCGCTTCAGCAGCGAGTTCCACGACGACGAACTCGGTCTAGTCTACTACAACTACCGGTACTACAACCCGCAGTTGGGAAGATGGACCAAGCGAGATCCGATCGGAGAAGAAGGTGGAATTCACTTATATAATATTGCGACAAACAATATTATAAACAGCACAGATATCAATGGCTTAGATACTTTACTTATTATCGTTGGCGAGGATTCCCAGACTCCTCGCGGAAAGACTAGTATCTTCAAGAATGCAGCTAATATCATGGCACAAAAATATCGGTCATCTTCCACATATGATCCTGAATATGATGCTACCATTATCATCGATCTAACGGGAAGTGATAATGCAGCCTTCTCTATTCTCGTTTCTGCATTTAAAAAAGTGAAATGTATTCGATATTTTGCATACTATGGTCATGGAGATTCTAACCATTTATTCCTAACATCAAGTGCAGGAGCCGGATCAAATCTTTCTGCTCATGGGGGTGTAAAAGATCCTCAAAATCCTATTTCATTCAATTCCTCACCATTAACAGGTTTATCAAAAATAAATATAACAGCTCATCCTGAATTTACCTTGGGTTCCTGTCGAGCAGGAAATAGTATCGCGTCTTCATTTGCCTACTATTTCAATGCTCCAGTCTATGCCTCAAGCGGAGGAGTTAATTATAGACCTGATGGAAGTATGTATACCTCTTGGAAAGAGCCTTTTGATAGGTTTGGTACATACTATCCTTCAGAAAGTGATAATCCTGATTTTATTCCCAATAATCCCAAAACAAGAGATTGCTGCTGGGGAGAAGAAGAAGCCAAGAAATTAAAATTTTAGGACTAATATTATGAAACACAAGAAAAAAATTATATTTCTTATCATCACCTTCACAGCAAGCATAATTACTATACTATATTTATTTAGGGTATCGATATTTCGCTTTATCGGTAATACATTTCAAATATGCCCAGAAGATCCGGCAATATACGAAATGGAAAAATTAAGTCAACTTATACCAATTGAGAAATATAAGAAAATTTTTAAAGAATATGGAAATCCAAGTTATAATTTATCTATCGAGGGAAACGCTGTACGAGTAATTTATTATAATGGAAAAACCAGTTTGTTTTCTAAAAATAAATTAGGCTATATATTCATAAAGACTGTTCCAAACATGCAATCAGGCATTTATAATTATGGAAGAATATATATCATCACAAATACCCCGGCTCCGAAAGGATATTATTACCAATATGAAATAACTGAACTACTAGCTCAACGAAAATACTCTAATGACTTTGGCTGGTTTCAAGTAACAGATTATGACGGGAAATATAAATTTTCAGACAAGATAAAAAGATATCCGTAAAATATCATATAATAGTAGTTTGTTTATATTGATCAATTGATATCTCTATTTTCCGACAATAATATTGTCGGAAAATAGAGAAAATCACTAGCCCCTTCCCTTCTCACTTCTCAAGACAAGGAAACTGTCATCATGTTCTGGACACAATGCGATAAAATCGTGACTTCCGGCGGACCGGTCAAATGCGACTTCTGCCCCTGCCCGAAATACATCTACGTGTGTTTTACTGAAATCACCTGAAATCAATAAAGAAAGATAATTTCAGATTGCTCTTGAAAAGCAGCAGTCAATATAGTATGGTGTATCAAGAAAATAAGACCGCTGAATCTGTATGAATAATAAAATCTATTCCCCAAAAGCAAAATTATTTTATCATACAGTATCAGAAACTGGTTTACCAAAACTCTTTGAGAAAATCTTGGCAATGAAAAAAATAAAAATCATCTTATCATTATTTTTAGTATGGTGCATGATTGGCTGTGTCAATACCCAAAAACACAATAAAGAAGTGTTCAAGATCACTGATGCCAGATCATTAGGAAAATTTTTGTATTCTATAGACAACTTCGGGGTATTATTTCTTCCTGTTGATGAAAAAGCAATACAAGATTTTCAAGAAACATATTTTGCAAATCCAAAAATCAAACTTGTTGAATTGGGAATTTTTCGTAGCCCCGATTTCGATTGGAAAGAGCGGCAGAATGAACTAATTATTCATTTTTTCATTGCTCCCAATACAGATATAGCTAAAAAAATGCAGAAAAGTTCCCAATTGGGAACTTGCTATCGTAACGGAAAATTCATAATCAGTCCACACCCTTCGCGCGACATCACTTACATAAATAAGTTTAATAGTTTGATAGCGGATGTTGATGGGAATCTGCTAACTCCCCCCTTTGAAATAGGTGAAGATAAAATCCATCCTTTACAAGTAGATGGCAAAGGTTTGCTACAGGTAATATCCTATAAAAGACTCAAAAACAAATAGATACTCTTCTAATGTATGGTATCAAGAAATATAAAGTTCGTTGGGATAAAAATGGTAACAGAACAATTGAAGAAATGCAATAAAATTATATTACTGACAGCCAGTTGCGTAATTACAATATCAGTCTTCTTTTCGCTGTTTGGTTGCGACATCAGCCCTAACGATTCAACTGAACCCAATGAACAAGACATTAAGCTTTTAGGCTATTCTGAAATAGTTTTTCCAGAGAAATATGAAATAGCTTATTTCAGAAATAATAATCTAAAGAGGAGTGACTTTTGTACGACTTGGTTCTTTTACTCAAATCAGGAATTTCATTTCCCCTCATACGCTTTAGTTTCACGGGAGAAATCTTTAGGGTTATCAATTACGAAGGAGGATGTAGATATAATTGATTTTATATCAAAATATTTAACTCGCTCTCAAATTTTAAAGTATAACCTTTCTTCGAAGAATTTAAAAGATTATCAGTTAATTCACTGGCATTCAAAGGGATTTGCATTTATGTCATATTCATTTAAAACCGATCATGGTAATTTAATTTATCTACAAATATTGGAACAATATAAGAAGAAAAAATAATTTCAGCTCCGGCGCTATTAACGCCAAAGGAAAATTTCCTCAATCTCTCCAATTGGCGGCGGATCTTTCCGCCGCTTATTCTCCCTTTCTCAACTCTCAAGACAAGGAAACTGTCATCATGTTCTGGACACACTGCGATAAAATCGTGACTTCCGGCGGACCGGTCAAATGCGACTTCTGCCCCTGCCCGAAATACATCTACGTCACTCGCTGCGACAAAACCGAAAACGATTTCGACGACTGCGACTGCAATCCCGAAACCGCATGGGAACGCGCCCGCCTCGTGACCTACTTCGCCTCCGCAAACGGCTGCATCAACGTGGACGGAGCCTGGCGCCGCCTCAATCACACCTACTACCCCGCCGACGGCTCCGAGTTCTCCGCCAACGGCAGCATCTACAAAGCCATCGAAACCGGTGAAAACGGCCCCAAAACCTACGACACCCGGCAAAAAGCCCAAACCGAATGGGACGCCCACCCCAAATCCCACTGGGGAGAAAAGGTAATCGCCGCCTGTACCTGCTGCTGCCTGCTGGATGCCGAATACACAGCGGAGTTCAATCTCCAAACCTATTCTTACAGCCAAATGTGGACACAGGCTTCCGAACCGGTTGTCATCAGTACAGCGGAAAGCACAAACTATCTCAACTCACAGGGAGCCGGTGCCGAAGTCGAATTCAACACAAGGGCTAAAACTGCCAGAATTGCACAATATCATGAACGTTCCGAATATAAATGCACATGGGGCAATGCAACCAGTCCCGCCGACGACTGGCAGTGCGAAACCGACCAGACCGAAGGCAATGTCATGCTTCAGTTGGCCCTCTCGGAGAATTGCGACAAACTCCTTCTGACCGGACTGAATATCCGTACCGAATCCGTGTACGAAAACAGATGCGGCATAGCATCACATGATTCCGACTGGCTTGACAAGGTTCTGGATGATGGCGGTTCTTACCCGGAAATCCCTTTCACAGGATATGCGGAAGGAACCTTCCAGCTCAACTTCTCCAAAACCACCCATCAGGATCTGGATACTTACACCAGTTCCCTGAACGGGCAGATCACCTTGAAGCGCAAAAGCAAGTCGCTGCCGCCGGCAGCCTACCGCGCCGTCTACGATCAGCTCTCCCCCAGCCTGAAATAAGCCCCAATGGAACTGTCGCCCGGATTGAGCATGTACCGATCCGGGCGACAGTCCGTTTCGCCCCGCCCGACCGCGTTTTTGCACCGGAATTGCATCCGCCTTTCCATTTTTCTTCCCGTTTTCGATTGCATGTTGACAATTTCCGTACAAGTGAGTATTCCCCTCTCAATCTAACATTTATGGAGAAAAAAACATGTTCTGGACCAAATGCGACAAAATCATGCTCAACAGCTCCGGCAGCCTGGAAAGATGCGACGACTGTCCTTGCGGCTATTGGGGCATCTTCGTGATTGAAGTGTATTCAAAAAGCTATAAGAAAGGAGAACAGGATTCCCGGTTGACCCGGGATAACTACTGTTATAAAAACCTGACCACCACAGTTTTCCAAGTCACGGACAATACAGTCGATCTCGCTTCTTATATCGATTACAGAGGCGAAAAACTCTGCGTGAAGCTGTCGAGGACCGCCGACCCGGCAACCGGAATCGTGGCAAGCGTGGACAAAGATATCAAAGACCCCGCCTCATCCGACTGTGATGAATGGAATGACGACTACACCGTGTGCCTCAAACCGGCGGAATGGCGAATCCATTACGAAATCAAAGTCTACCGGATCGGCGATGCGTATGACGATTACACCAAATTCGCCCGCTACTTCTATTCCGGCTGCGGCGTCTCCCCGGACGCTTCCGGCCAGTACCCCGCCATTCTTGAGCTGAATTACGGCCGGTGGACAATGACCGGCAGCGCCCAAAACTGCATCTACAATTACTGGCAGCAGGAGGCCGACAGACGGTACAAGCCTTCCTGCATCATCAACTATGATATTTACACATGGAGCTTCAATCTCTGGTATCCCTCCGTCGAATGTGTCGAAGAAGAATATTGCTATAATTACTGCAATGGAGATTGCAAAGCATATGATGACGAGATGAATTGCACCGACTGCGACGGCGAACTGGTACGGAGTTGCGAAACATATTGCGATCATCCCATTCATGACTCGATTCTGGTCAACTTCACCAATGAAGAACAGGAATATTATTATACGATCGGAGGACGTGCCTATTTTGAAGACAACGTCTGGAAATACGAGTCGCCTGACTGTTGCGAGTTCTGGTCCGGTACAAGGTCCGCCGTCGGTCAGGTCAATTCTTATGAAGAACGCCGTACCAGACCGGAACATTACAATCTGGATGACTCCGCCTCCGTGGCAGCCAATATTCCCGGCAGCTGGGGCAATATGTGCTGGAGCGGCGAACATGAGGCATACCACGGCAACCATCCGACCTACAGCCAGTTCTGGAAAAAATTCCAGTTCGCCAAGCTGAAGTTTGAACGCGGAGAAAACACCCCGCCCGGCGCCAGCGGCGTACAGGTCATGATCACCGCTTATTCACATAAAACCGACGACGAGGATGCAATCGAAAAAAATGTCGATACCTATATGTACGAAAATGAAACGGTTACATTCAAATTCGGAGAAGAGAAAGAGCTGCCGCGCTGCGACAATATGAGAACATATTACATCAAAAACGAACAGGACTGTTCCGAAGACTGCGAGGAAGGCGGAAGACCCGACCTTTACCCCCAGGGCTGGCACAGCACAACCGAAAAATTCTACGTAAGCCTTGCCGTTATCAGATATGTTTACTGAGGTATAAAAAATGATCAATCTGAACTCCATGCTCATCAACGTCATTCAGGTCGGCAACCATGTGATCGCCGGCACGCGGCGGCCGGCCGACTTCCATGCACTGCTGCATGAATGTTCCACGGTTTCCCGGAATATCGACCCGGAAGTTCACAATGTTCTGTCGAATGTGGAAAGGGATATCAGACGGAAGCGGTTGACGGTTTCTCCTCATACGCTTGAAATCCTGTCGTATTTGCTCGACAAAATCAATCCCGCCGTTCAGACACTCCCGGACACTCCTCCGGAATCAACTTTCCACGCTCCGGTTTCCTATTTCAACGTTTTTCACAACCTGAGCGACGATCTGAAAACCGACTCGTAAGCCGCTTGCGGAGTCAACGGTCATAATTGTAACAGAAAGACTTTTCTCCATTTTCTCAACCGGCGGCGGATTTCCGCCGCCTTCCTTCTTCCCTGCCCGGCTCTCCGGGCAAAGGCTTTGCCGGTAGATCCCGAGATCCGATTGTCGTTTTACCTGGCAGGAAACCACGCTGTTCGGCAACTTGCCGGCTTTACCGGACTGCCGGAGTGCGTCCGTCAAAAACGTGTGTTTTTCCGAAAAAAAGGCAGCTTTATATTTGCGTTTCTGAAAAAATGGAGCTAGTTTTTCATACATCTTGTAACTATGAGGAAACCGACATGGAAAAGATCAAGATCGGCCTGTACGGCGACAACGGCCATCAAATCTGGTTCGCTTTTCAACACCCCGGGGCGGAGATCGTCGCGGCGGCCGGAATCGCTCCCGAAAAGATTCCGGCGGAGCATCGTTCCGCACTCCGTTTCTGCGATTCGCTCGACGAGCTGCTCCAGACCGACGCCCAGTTGATTTCGCTGTGCTCGCCGCTGCGGTCGGAACAGGCGCGGCACGCGCTGCGCTGTCTGGAGGCGGGCAGGCATGTCTACGCCGAAAAACCTTGCGCTTTCCGCGAAGAAGAGTTGGACGAAATCATCCGCACCTCCCGGCGGGTCGGCCGGAGATTCCACGAAATGGCTTCGGTCGCGTTCCAGGCCCCCTACGCGGCGCTGCGCAAATGCGTGGCCGCCGGAACCATCGGCGAAGTCCTTCAGGTCGTCTCCCAGAAATCCTATCCGTGGCGGCTGGAACGCCCCGCGGACGAGCATGTGGACGGCGGCCTGATCCGGCAGGTCGGCATCTACAACCTGCGTTTCATCGAACACCTGACCGGCCTGCGCGTCACCGAGCTTTTCGCCCGCGAGACCAGGCTCGGCAACCAGGGGCCGCAAAGCGAATGCCGACGGGCGGTCTCCTTCAGCATGGCGTTGAGCAACGGCGCGATCGCCAGCGGAGTTTCCAACTACGCGGGGCCATGCGCGCCGCACTGGAACTCCTGGGGATATGAAAACGTGCGCATTTTCGGCGTCAACGGCTTCGTCGAATCGGTCAACGGCGGCGAAACCGTCCGGTACTACACGCCGGAGCAGGGAGTCGTGCCGCTCGATCCGAACGATGGCGCGATCGACTGGTTCGACACGGTCCTCGACGAAATCCGCACCGGCGAAGAGCTGATTCCGGTTCCGCTTGAAACCGAGCTTTCCCCGACCCGCTGGGTGATCCGGGCCGGAGAGCGCCCGCTGCGCAACCTGACGGAACGGGAGCATTGAACCCGCCGCAGATTAGATAAGCCTAACGGCTGATGAATCACAAGATTTTGATTATCATCATGTTAGACCGGAATAATTTTCTGTTTTTCTTGCCGCCGCGATTTGACTTTTACCATTCCCGCCGGTATGGTAAAAGCAGTGATCAGGGTTCCGAAAGCGGGACCGGAGAAATAAACCAATAACATCAGGAGGTGTAATTATGGCCGCAGAAGTGAATAAGGAAAAGTGTACCGGATGCGAAACCTGCGTCGGCGAATGCCCGGTCAGCGCGATCAGCATGGTTGACGGCAAGGCTTCCGTCAATGCCGGCGACTGCGTCGATTGCGGCGCCTGCACCGGCGCCTGCCCGGTCGAAGCCATTACGCTGGGGTAACATCCGTTACAGTACCATTTACGGCCGCTCCCGAAACAGTCGGAAGCGGCCGTATTCTGTACAATCTCCATCCAACCGCAACGACATTCATGATCCGGCCGGATCGATCCAGATATTTTCCGCGTCGTCCAGCGACAGGTCGCATTCGCGGCCGTCGACCCGGCAGACGCAGCGGTTCACTTCCGGCAGCAGCCGTTCCACCGTGACCGTCGCTCCGACGGTAAGGCCCTGCGCTTCGAGCCGCTGCGGTTCGGCGATATTCGCGCCGAGCTTCAGCACCGTCGCATGTTTTCCAACTGGTAGCGCGGGTAGGACCGTGCCGACTTCCCGCTCGGCGTACCCCAGAAATTCAAAAGCCTCCTCCAGATAGTTCCGCAGCGCCCGGCAATCGTTGCGATGGCGGATCGCCCCGGAAATGATCTGCATCCGGCTCGCAGTGTTGCCGTCGACCACATGCTCGATCCGGCAGGCGGCCTCGCCGGAAATTCCCGCCGGAAGCCCGAGCAGCTCGTGAAAGAAATCCTCCAGCACCCGGTGTTTCCGCCGCACCCGTTCGGCCATCGCGATACCGGCGCCGGTCAGCATCACCGGCTGGTTCGGCCGGTAATCCACATAGCCGCCCCGGGAGAGCGTACCGAGCGCATAGGTCACCGACGGCATCTTCACCTTCATCCGCTCGGCGATGTCGCTGGTGTGCGCGTGGCCGTGTTCCTCGATCAGGGCCGCAATCGTCTCCAGATAATCCTCCAGACTGGCGGAGAGCTGGATCGCCTCCGCCTTTTTCGGACCCGTTTTCAGCATTCCTCCTCCTTTTCCGGCTCTTCTTCCCACGGCGGCCAGACAAAGGAGTCGAGCACCACCGGTTCCCCTTCCCAACGGCAGCAGCGGCACTTGTCGCATCCGCCGCAACATCCACCCGGTTCCATACACATTATTAGATCATCCTAATATAAAATCCGTAAAAAAATCCACTCCGCAAAGTGGACTCGATTTACTATAATCCGAAAAGGGGACGCCTGCAAATTAGATCTTGCTAATTTACATTTTTTTCTTCCGTTTCCGCCCGCTTTCTGCGCAGCTCGGCCGCTTCGGCGGGCGTGATCTCCTCAAGCCGGACGTTGTCGAACCAATAGACTCCGGCGGGCCAGTAAGCATAGATGCGCACTTTCATCTTCACCGTCTGCGGCGTCGGCCTGAAAGTGATCGAACAGCTCCGCCAGCGGTCCGCCGCCCCTCCCGGCGGCGCCAGCCTCGTCTGGTAGCAGTCGGTCAGCGTCTTGCGCTTCGGATGGATCATAAAACCCTTGATCCACACGAACGGCGTGCCTGCCCCGCGGTAGTCGACCGAGAGCTTGTAGTCCTGCCCCGGCTTCACATCCAGCAGCATGCTGTCGAGCGCGGTTCCCTCGTTGGAACCGATGCTTTTGAGCGGCTCTTCCGGGATCACCGCTTTCGGAGCGGACACATCGGGATTGCGCTTGCGCTCCTTCCAATAGGCGAGCACCTGCTTGCGGTCAGGACGGGTGTCCAGTTCGAGGATGCGCCCCCGTTGGCCGTCGTTCCGCCAGAAGCTGGTCAGGTTGTCCGTCTTTTCCCAGTGGAGCGCCTCCTTGCCTCCTTCGTCGAAAGAGCCGTTCGGCAGCAGGTTTTCCCCCGCCTGAAGCGCGGCGGCCAGCAGCATCATAACCGATAGACCAATACGCATACCTTATTCCTCCGTCCTTTCCGCGCCCAGCGCCTTGAAGTAATCCCCGACCCAGTCGTCGAACCCCGCCGGAATCTTTTCGGCCGCGGAGGCTCCGGTCACGAATCTGCGCAGCCGCGTGGTCCGCACTTTTTCGGCGTCCGCCTGCGCCGCCGCGTCGATCGCGGTTTTCGCCCGGCGCAGCGAGGCGGCGATCTCCCCTTTGATCCGGCGGATGTCCGCCCCGCCGGCCGAACCGGAATCCGCCGCCCCCAGCTCGTCAATCTGGCGCAGCGCCGCGTAGAGTTCGCCAGTCGGCAGTCCGCGCGCGCTGACCTGCCGCAGCAAAGCGAGGGTGCGCTGCTTAAGCTCGGCCTGCTCTCCCACCAGCCGCGCGGTGATGTTCGGGTCCTGATCGGGCGTGGTGCCGCTCAGCCCTGCCGAGCCGACGCCGGACTGCTTGCCGCCGCCCGTTGCGCCTCCCTGCGGATCGTCGGAACGGTCGTCCACCGTCCCCGCCTCGAAGGGAGATTGCACCAGCCGGGTCGGGGTTTTACGCCCGCCCTTGCCGGTCGCGGTCTTTTCGACGAACTGGCCGGAGGATTTGCCGGAACGCCCTTCGCCGGAACGGCCTCCCACCTCGTTGTTGTTCGGCAGCACATTGCCAGTGATCCCCTTGGCCTGCATACTGTCGATGGTGCCGTCGGAGACGCCCCAGCCCAATCCTTCGTCGGTATCGAAAGTAAAGGAATTGGTGCCGTCCTGCGTATCCTCGGTCATATCCTCCTCGGTTTCGATCAGGTCGCCGATGATGTCGGTCAGCTCCGCCGGCAGATCGGTCAGGTCGACGTCGGCCATCTCGCCGTTCTCCTCGGAAACCCATTTGATGTAATCCTTCGCGTCGGCAAGCCACCGTTCGAGGTTCGCCGCGACCGCTTCGGCGCTGTCGCAGGCGGTGTTTTCGGCCAGCGTCGCGATCTCGATCTTCTTTTTCAGCAGCGCGTCGCCCGCCTTCTGCAGCTCCTCATACATCTCGACGAATTCGTCGGCCATCGCGGAGTTGGAGAAATCCTGGCTCTGGAGCTTGGAAAGATCGTTGAAGGCGGCCCGGAAGTACTGCCCGAACTCCGCCTCTTTCGCGGCGAGCTTGCCGAGCAGTTCCTCCTCTGCCTCGCTCCAATCGTCGGTTTTGGCGGGGTCGAAGGCTTCGGTTTCCGCGATGATCTTCTTCTGCTCGGTGCGGAACTCGGTCAGCTTCTCCTGTACTTTGGCGAGCTGTTCGTAGAGCTGTTTTTCCTCGGCGGCTTCCAATCCGGCCTGCTCGCGCTTCTCCCACGCGCGGCGGACGGCGGCGAGGCCGGTCAGCAGCCGCCGCAATTCGTCGATCGCGCGGCTCTGTTTGAGCACCACCTCATTCAGGTGGCGGGTCAGCGCGTCGCCGGAACGGTTGAAGGGGGAAGCGGTCTGTTTCTCCAGCGGTTCCAGCTCTTTCGCCACTATCGCTTCGATCGCGGGAAGCACCTGTTTCGGCAGCGAACCGGCCTGCTCCATCCCGCGCGCCACCGGCAGCGCCGAAGCGGCGAGACGGCGGACGTCGCGCTGGCGGTTGCGCAGTTCCCGCGCGTCGTTGACCCGGAAATTGCGAAGCCGGGCGGTCACGAAGGCGCGCGCCGCCTCCTGTTTGTCCAGCACCGCGAACAGCAATTTGTAGAGCCGCCCGTCCCCCCGGTCGGAAGCGGCGCGGCGCAGCTCCTCCAGCGGATCGGTCACATGGATCGTCAGTCCCGGCGCCGTCCCCGGTTCGCCGCCGGGCCGGAAGTCGAACGCCGCCGCGCCGACCTCCACCGTGCTGCCGACCGGGAAATCGCGCGGAGTCAGCCGGAACGGGACCAGCTCGCGCACCTCGGCGCGGGCCGGTTCCGCCGGATAGTCGTAACTGCGGATTTCGGCCTGCTGTCCCTCGCGCCGGGCCAGCAGCGTGATCCGGCGCACCGCCGCGTCGTCGCGCGCGGAGACCTCCAGCATCACCGTGGAACCGGCCGGAGCCTCGAAATTCCGCTCCCGGTTCAGGAAGCGCACCTCGGGAGCGCGGTCGGGGCGGCACTTCAACAGAAAGCGAGCCGAATCCGGGTAGCAGATGCCGCCGGCTTCATCGATCAGCGTTGCAGTCAGGGTCGTATCCTCTTCCAGCCTGAACCGCCCGGCGGGAACGATCTCCACTCGGTAACCGTCGGGAGGCTCCGCGTCCAGCCGGATTTCGGTATTCCGCCACAGGGTGAATTCGCCGCGCGGTTCGGTGCCGGTTACCGTCTTCTGCCGCAGATAGGCGGGAGGCTCCGCCGAAAACTCCAGCTTCGCGAAGCGCGGCGAAGGACGCACCCTGACCTTGCAGAAGCGCGACGCGTCGCGGCCGCACTCCACCCGGTAGCGGAAGTCGCGCGTCACGCCGGAAAGCTCGCGCACCGCGCCGCCGTCGTGTCCGGCCATGTCGAGAGTCGACACGCTTTCGCCGGATTCGATCCGCAGCCGCAGCCCGGCGCGGGGCCGGCCGTCGATCAGCGCCGCAGCCCGGATGCGGATTCCGCCGCCATACGGGATTTCCGCATCGCCCGGCTCCACTTTGAACTCCGTCCGGTTGACCGGGGCCAGTTCCTTCCACGGCAGCAGGATGCGCAGCGCCGCATTCGCGGCGGGACGCGGCCAGATTGCGGCGTACATCAGGATCAGCAGCAATACGCCCGGCAACGCCGCCCCCCAGCGCCGGATTTCCGGAAGCCGCCGGATGCGGAGAGGCTCCCGATCCATCGCCGCCTCCTCCGCCCGGCGCTCGTACACCTGCCGGATCGCGGCGGGAAGTTCGTCCCGGGAACGGAATTCGACGCCGTTCACGAGGGCATTGTCCCGGATGCCGAGCCGCCGTTCCAGCTCCAGCGCAATCGCGCGGTCGCTCCGTTTCGCGAGCCGCCGCCGGAAACGGCATGCCGCGACCGGGAAATACAGCAGCGCCGCCGCCATCCCGCCCCAGACCAGCCAGCGCAGCAGGGCGTTCCAGCCGAACAGGTTGTCGATCACTGCGGCGGCGAGGAAATATGCCGCGCACACCGTCGTTCCCCGCAGGAACGCCGCCACGCCCTGTTTCCGCGCCAGATAGCGGCGGAACTCAATCAAGATTGCGGATAAATACCGCGCCATCGTTCCCCTCCCGGGCCGCATTGATTTCGACCCTGTCGCCCGGCTTCACACTGCCAAGCCGCTGAATTTTAAAAAGTTTCCGCACGGAATCCCGGCCCGGCTGCTTGTAACGGACCGGGATCTGGCGGGTGTCGAGCTTCCACGTTTCGCCGTCGCAATGGAAGTTCCAGATGTCGAGGTGCCATACGTAACCGCCGTCCGGCGTATGCTGCCCGGCGGCGTAGTAGTCGCCACGCCGCTTGTAGACCAGCGCGCGGGCGTGCCGTGCGCCGCCATTCGCCTCCAGCAGCCAGCGTTCCCTGAAAAAGTCGTCGGCCAACGGAAACACCTTGCGCATCCCCGCAAGCTCGTCCGGCGCAACCGGTGTTCCGTTCAGTCCGTAGAGCACCGCCCGGTCGGTGCGGACGTACATCTCGTAACAGCCCGGCAGCAGTGGCGGAAAGGTGAAATTCTCCCCATCGCATTTTGCATGGATCACCACGCCGCGCTCCACATCAAGCAGCGTCGCCGCTTCGAGGCGGCCGTAACCGGCAACCCGGCCCGATACCGGTTTCGCCTCCGCCTTCACCGCCTGCGGGAAACGGACCGATACCGGATAGACCAGCGATTCGAGCGTCTCGCCCACCTTGCCCCTGATCTGGCGGTTCAGGAAAACCTTGCGTTTCTTCCCGTCTTCGCCGCGCAGCAGCAGCACCGCCGAAATCACGTGGCCGCGCAGTTTTTCACCCGAAATCAGTTCGACTTCCGTGGCGAAATTCACAAACGGATACTCCCCTTCCAGGTAGGTTTTACCGGCCTTGCCCGCTTCGGTGTAGAGCCACGGGCGGTTCATCGTTTCGGTTTCGACCAACTGGGTTATGCCCGCGAGGTCGGGCAAGGTGAATTTGCGCTGGATCTTACTGTCGGGAAGCCGCAGGATCAGCGGGCGCGCGCCCATGATCGAAAGCTCTCCGACGGCGGAACTTCCATCCGAAAACCGCACCTCCGCCGGTTCCGCCGCCAGAACGGAACAGGCCAGCAGTGCGCCGAGTATCCCAAGCCATCTCATGTCAGTTTCCTCCTCATCAGCCAGGCCAGCGCCGCCAGCAGCAGCACGGCGGCGATCAGGTACGGGGTTTCAAAGGCGGGGCGGAATTCCCGCTCTGCCGCATTCTGCATCACCAGAGCGCGCAGCTCCTGTACCAGCCGGTCGAGGTCGGCGGGGGAGTAGATCCGCTCCGGCGCCGCCGCTTTGCGGAAGTTCGCGTCGAGTGTGCGTACTTCATCCGGTTCCGCGAAAGCCGAACCGACCGCGACCGGCAGCACCCGGCGCGTCTGCTGTGCCGAACCGCCAGCGGCGGTGATCTCCAGCTCGCCCGCCGCTCCGTCTGCAAAAGAGGTCCGGGCGGTGAACACGCCGGATTTTCCCCCGGAAAAGAACAGCGCCGTGCGCCTGCCGTCCAGCCCGGTAAAACCGCCGGTGACCTCCGCCGTTCCCGGCGGCGGCGTAACCCGGACCGTAACCGTCTCTCCCGGCAACGGCACGGGCGGCAGCAGCTCCACCTGCAACTGCGCCGACGCCGAACGCCCCAGATACGCGGTCAGTTCCGCCCAGAACGTCCCGAAATTGGCGTCGCGTTCCGCCGCGTTTTTTCCCCACAGCGGCAATCCCTGCGACAGCACCGCCGCGACCTGCCCCCTGCCGTATGGCATCGCGACCGCCAGCAGGAACTCCCCGGCCTGCAACAGCACGGTCGTGCCGGGCTTCAGGGATTCGACCGCTTTCAGATTGCGGATCGCGCCCCGGTTCAGGCGGCCCGCGAAAGGGCTGCCCTCCGGCGCGGCGATCTCCAGCGGAGTATCCGGCAGCGGCTGCACGGCGGGAATGAAGGGGAGCAGCCGCGCCGCAGCTCCGCCGGAAACCCGGAAAGAGTCTGCGCCGCCCAGCAGCACCAGCGTGCCGCCCTGCTCCACATAGGCCTCCACCGCCGCCAGTTGCGCGGCGCTCCAGCCCGCTTCGTCGAAGTCGCCGAGGATCAGCACGCCCACCGGCTTCAGCGCCTCGGCGCGGTCGGGTATGCCCTTTTCAAACGCCTGCCCGGCGCGCGAACCGATCCGGCGCACTCCGCCCCCGGCCCCCGCCGGATAGAGCGCGGCGAAATCCGCCCGCACCCGGGTGAAATAACGCACCAATGGCCGGAAACCGGCCGAAAGGCGCGGGAACGAAATCAAAGTAAAGCGCGCGTCCGGCTCCGCATCAACCGCGACGGCGCGGCGGTTGTCCAACGCCGTGACCTCATCCGGCAGCGACGAAAGCTCGATGGAGAACCGGTGCAGTCCGGCCATTACCGGTTCGGTCTTCAGTTTCACCGTTTCCGTCGCGCCCGGAGCGAGTTCAAATTGCTCTGCTTGAATTACTTGCCCTTCTTCCAGAAGTTTCAGCTCCAGCTTCTGCGGCGCATCGTAACCGGTCAGCGTGACCGGCACCGGGAATTCCACCGTCGAATCCGCCCGCACCGTCTCCGGCACCCGGAATTCGCCAAGCGAAGCGTTGCGCGCCTCCCCCAGCTCCGTACCGAATTTCACCGCAAACACCGGAGCCGAAGCGCCTCCCGGCCGCCAGCCGGAAACATCGCCGCCGTCGCTCAACACCACCGCCGCCGACAGAGCGCCCGCGCCGTGAAGTTCATCCAGTTTCGCAAACGCACCGCGCCAGTGGGCGGCAAACTCCGGCTTCGCCGCTTCGCCCGGCGTCAGCCGGTAGTCGAAGGCGTAGCGCGTGACCGGAGCGGCGTCTCCGAAACGGCGCAGGAAGCGGTCCGCAAACGCATTCGCCGCGTCGAGCCGGGTTTTGCCGTCCGCATCGGGGACCTGCATCGAAGCCGAAGAATCCACCAGCAGCGCCACGCCGCCGTTTTTGGAGTCGGGCCGCCGCACCGTGACCACCGGGTCGGCGATCATCACGCCGAGCAGCGCCGCGACCAGCCAGCAGACCAGCCGCAGCCGTTTGCGCCCGACCGTGCGGTAAATCACGAAACACACGCCCGCCAGCGCCGTCAGCAGCAGCCAGACCGGAATCAGAGGATCGAAGGAGATCATCGCGCCGCCTCCTTTCCGAGATACGAATCCACGCCCCAGAGCAGCAGCGCCGCCAGCAGCAGCCAGCCCGCCAGCGCACTGCCGCGCCGCAGCTCATCAAGTTCCAGCTTCCAGTCGCCGCCGGGCTGAAGCTCCCGGACGCCCGGCAGCCGGCGGCGCAGTTCGGCGCCGGAGGCCGACGCGAGATTCGACTCCGCGCCGACCGGCGCGCCTTTGTCCAGTCCCGGCTTCGCACCGCCGGAGGCCATGTAATCGGTCAGCTTCGCCATCGCAACCGGAAAAGAACGCAGCAGCGGCCAGTTGCTCGAACGGTTGCGCAGGCCGAACGCCCCGAGGTAACGCCGCCCCTCCCCATCGCGCCGTTCCAGCAGCAGCGGCCTGCCGTCGGCCAGCGCCAGCAGCACTGCGTCGCCCGGCAGAGGAACCAGTTCCGCCGGAGAGCGCCATTCGACCAGGTCGAGCTGCAGCACGTCGTTCAGCTCCGCCAGCGCCCCGGCGAACTTCGCATTTTTCCCGTTTCCGGCGGATTTCGCGGCGGAAGCAGGCAACTGCCAGAGCCGCCCGCCGCCGCGCACATAGGCGTCGAGCGCCGGGTGCGCCGCGCCGCCGGAAACGACCACCAGCCCGAACTCCCGCAGCCGGTCGCTGGAAAGCTCCGCCGTCCCCAACGTTTCCAGCGTCACCCCGCGTCCGCCGTCATTGCCCGGATCAAGCGCATAGCGCAAAAAGTAAAAGGGATCGGCCCCCTGCCCTTCGCCGCGCACCAGCCCGATCTTCAGCGGTGCCTCGGCGCGGAAAGTGAATCCGGCGCGGTTGTCCTGCGTCACATTGCCGTCCTCGACTGTAACACTCCCCGAAGTGAGGCCGGGGGCCGGAGTGAAGGAAAATTCCAGCTCCCGGCTCTCACCGGGGGAAAGATTCAACAGTCGCTCGCCCGCTTTCCGCCCCCCATAGCGGAATTCCAGACGGCTCTCCGCGGGCCGGCCGGAGTAGTTGACCGCTTTCACCCGGAGCTGCTGCTCCACTCCGGCGCGCGGCGGCAGCACGGCTCCGCCGGAAACTTCAACGGCCAGATTGTCGTCGCGGCCCCGCAGCGCCAGCGCGTAAATCCGCAGGCCGCGCCGCTCTTCCCACTTTCCAAGCATACTCTGCTGGAAGTCGGAGATCAGAAAAATTTCCGTCACCCCCGCCTGTTCCGCCGCCCCGGCGAGCGCGGTCCCCAAAGTCGCGGCGCGCGGCCGGAGCTTTGCGGCGCGGATCGCCTCGCGCAGCTTGTCGCGGTCGCGGGTCGGCAGCACGCCGGGCACATCCGACGTGAACACCAGCGCGGTTTCGCCGTCGTCGAAGGAATCGGCCAGCGACAGAGCCAGCCGGCGGGCAGCGTCGAACGCACTCTCCCCGGCGGGCAGCTTGCGCTCCATCGAAAAGGAGTCGTCCAGCACGATCACCCGGCGCGGTTCGTCCCCGGCCGCGAGTTTCATCCCGGTCAGCCGGGGCTGCGCCATCGCCAGCACCGGCAAAGTCAGGATCAGCAGCCGCACCAGCAGCTTCAGCCAGTCGCGCAGTTTGCGCCGCATCGCCGGATGGTGCTCGTCGCGCAGGAAGAAGCCGACGTCGGAAAACGGCACCACCTGCCGCTTCCTGCGGAAATAGAGATGCAGCACCAGCGCCGCCCCCCATACCGGCGGCAGCAGCCAGAGCCACAGCGATGCACCGAAGTCGATCATTTAAAAGAGCTTCTCCCGTTTTGCGAAATAAGCCGCCAGCGCCCGTTCAAACGGGGTGGAGGTGGACAAAGTTTCAAACATGAAGTGCAGCGAATCGCACAGCTTCCCGAGCCTGCGGTTGTGTTCGCCGAGCCGTTTCAGGTAGGACGCGCGGATCGGCTCCGCCTCCAGCTCCAGCCGCTGCCCGGATTCGAGGTCGCGCAGCTCGACCCGCCCCCGGTAGGGAAATTCCAGCTCCGCTTCGTTCAGCACCTGAAACAGGATCACTTCGCACTGCTTGAAGCGCAGCAGCCGCAGCGCCGCCTCGAATTCCGCGTCGACCGTGAAGAAGTCCGAAAACACCACCGCCAGCGAGCGGCGCGGCATCTGCCCGGCGATCTTCTTCAGGCAGCCGCCGTTGCGGGTCGGCCCCGCCGGGACGAGCGTTTCGAGCCTGCCGAGCAGCGCGGTCAGGTTCGCCCGCCCGGCGCGCGCCTCCGAAGCGCATGTGACCTCGTCGGAGTACACGAACAACCCCGACGCATCGTGCTGCCGGTACATCAGATAGCAGAACGCCGCCGCCAGATAACACGCATAGTTGAACTTCACCGTATGCCCCGCCGGATCGGCCATCGCCATCGACCCGGAGGAGTCGAGGATCACGTAGCTCGCAAGGTTGCTCTCCTCCTCGAACTCCTTGATGAAGTATTTGCCGCTGCGGGCCAGCGCCTTCCAGTCCAGATAACGGATCGAATCGCCGGGCGCGTATTTGCGGTCCCCCGCGAACTCCGATGAAAAACCGTGATAGGGAGAACGGTGCAATCCGAGCAGCGCCCCCTCGACCAGCGAGCGGGCCACCAGTTCGATCCCTTTCAGACTCTCCAGCGTGGAGGCGGGCAGATAGGTGAATCCGGCGTTGCCCATCGCATCACTCCGCGCTTTCCGGCACGTATCCGATCAACTGTTCGACGATCATGTCGCTGGTGAGGTTCTCGCCGACCGCGTGGAAGTTGCAGGCGATGCGGTGGCGCAGCACCTCCGGCGCGAACCTCCGCACATCGGCGCAGCTCACGTTCAGCCGCCCCTCCAGCGCCGCCGCCGCCCGCGCCGCCAGCAGCAGATACTGCCCGGCGCGCGGCCCGGCCCCGTAGGAGAGGTTCTCGCGGATGAATGCGGGCGCTTCCGGGTTCTCCGGCCGGGACATCCGCGCGAGGTCGGCACAGTAGGCGATCACATGGTCGCTGACCGGAATCTCCCGGACGCAGCGCTGCAGATAGATCAACTGCTCGGCATTCAGCACCGGCTGCGGCGCCGGACGCCCGTTGCCGGTGGTTTCGCGCAGGATCGCGATCTCCTGATCCCGCTCCGGGTAGGTCAGCCTGATCAGGAACATGAAGCGGTCCAGCTGCGCCTCCGGCAGCGGATAGGTTCCCTCCTGCTCGATCGGATTCTGCGTGGCCAGCACGAAGAACGGGCGCGGCAGCGGCAGACGCATCCCGTGGTTGGAAATCTGTTTTTCCTGCATCGCCTCCAGCAGCGCCGCCTGCGTCTTGGGCGGGGTGCGGTTGATCTCGTCCGCCAGCAGCAGATTGGTGAAGACCGGGCCGGGCACGAAGCGCAGTTCGCGGCGGCCGCTGCCCGGCTCCTCGTCGAGGATTTCGCTGCCGGTGATATCTCCCGGCATCAGGTCCGGGGTGAACTGCACCCGCCGGAAGTCGAGGTCGAGCGCCTGCCCGAGGCTCTGCACCAGCAGCGTTTTCGCCAGCCCCGGCACCCCCTGCAGCAGACAGTGTCCGCCCGCGAGCAGCGCGGCGAGCACCGCTTCGATCACCTCCTCCTGGCCGATCACCGCCTTGCCGATCTCCGCGCGGAGCTGCGCGAAACTTTCGCCGAGCCGTTCGAGGTCGCCCGGAAGCCGTTCCAGATCATATTGCATATTCCAGATTCCATTCCTAATGGGTTAAAAAGTAAGTCACGATCGTGCCGCCGAGCCGCCCGGCGGCGGAAGAAAGGTACATCACACTGCCGGGGCGCGGCACCTGCTGCCAGCCCCCCGCAAGGTCGACCGGCGAATAGACCAGCGCCAGCCGGTCGCCGTCGGAGACGCCGTACAACAACGGAAATGTTTCGCCGGGATAACGCGCCGCCGCCTCCGCCGTGAAACCGGAATCGGCGAACTTGTACGGCCCGTGGGTGAACAGCACGTGGTCCGCCGGAATGCGTCCGAGCTTCTTTTCCGGGTAGAGCCGCGCGATGAACCGGCGCGCCGCCCCGTCGAACTCCGCCAGCCCCATCGTGTTGTTGACCAGCAGGAAGCCGCCGTCGTCGAGGTAGCGGCGCAGTTTTTCCAGCGCGGGCTTCTCCAGTGTAAAATCTCCGAGGCCGTTCAGGAATAAAAACGGATAGTCCGAAAGCTCGGCGCGATCGACGTTCACGTAGCTCACGCTGCCGGAGGTGTTGACCTTGAGATTTCTGCCGAGGTAGCGCAGGAAGCGGTCGCCGGAGCCGGGGTCGGAATTCCAGAACCCGTCGGTCACCAGCTGCGCGAAGGGCACCTGCTCCGGATTCGCCGTCCCCGGTTCCGCCTCGCTCTCCCCGGCCGCGTACCGCCGGGCGCTGTCGAACCAGCCGACCGCGTACAGCGCGAGGTTCACGCCGAGGTCGACCGCGGCGGCGGGTTTGTAGTAACGCGCGTCCGCGATCAGCTCCGGCCTGGCATTATCCCAGCCGCAGCCGAGGCCGACCGGAGAGATCACCGCCGCCAGCCGGGGGCCGAGAAAAACCCCTTCCAGCTCGAACGGCTGCGCTTTGCTCCGGTTGGTTTCACCGGCGACCAGCGATTTGGCCAGATGAAAGACCGGATGGTCCGCCGGAACCCGCCGCAACGGGGCTTCGGGCAGGATCTTGCGCATCTCCCCGACGGCGCTCCGGCTGAAAAACGGGGAACCGGCCACCGAATCGAACCAGACCATCCCGCCGTCCAGCAGATACTTGCGCAGCCTCGCACGCTCTCCGGGCGTAAAGGAGATGCTCCGGCCGCCGGAGAAGAGCAGCACCGGCACCTCCGCCGGATCGCCCGACAGCATCCCGAGATCGAGCGTGACCGCCTGATACTCCAGCCCGCTGCGCCCTTTCAGGTGGCGGAGCAGCTGCTGCGCGTCCGCCGGAACCATATTCCAATCGAACACCCGGCTCACCACACCGTTCGGCCAGGTGTAGTCGAGGTAGCCGCCCCAGATCACCTTGCCGATCAATGTGGTCGGCGCAGGCGGATGCTTCTGCTCCGAACGGCGCAGCGGCGTCGCGGGCAGCGGCAGCGGCGGCAGCGATTCTCCTCCCTGACGGCGCTGCGCTTTCGCCACCGGAGGCTGCCCCACCGGCCTCAGAAACGCGTCCTCCTCCGGCCCCGCCGCACCGGCCGCACACGCCAGCGCCAGCAAACCGCCGATCAACCAATGCTTTGTCATCGTTCAACCTCCCGGTTGCGGATTTCATTGAGCAGCCGGGCCGCGGTTGCGGCCGCATGGGAGCGCGGAGCGGCGGCGACCGCCTGCTTCCAGCTTCCGACGGCGGCGGCGCTTTCGCCGCGCCCGGCATAGAATTGTCCCAGTTCCAGCGACAATTGCGCACACAGCTCGTCGTCCGGCTCCAGCAGCAGCGCCTGTTCCAGCAGCCGGGCGGCGGCGCGGGGGCGGCCGAGACCGGCTTCAAGGCGGCCGCGCAATTGCAGATAATCGGGAGAAAGCCGGATCGCGGGCTGCTTTTCCTCCAGTTCGTCCGCATAGCGCAGCCCATCAGCGAACTTCTTCAGCACGATCGCGTTGCGGATGCTCAGCTTCACCCCGTCCAGCGCCAGGAGCTGCCGCGGCGTATAGCGGTTGGCCGGAGCGTCGATCCGGGCGGCCAGCGCGGAGGCGGCGGCTTTGCCCTGCCCGGCTGCGGCAAGCTCCATCTCCAACACCTCGTACGGGCGCACCCGCGCCTTCGGCAGGGCGGAACGGTCGATCTTCGCCAGCTCCGCTTCCGCTTCCTTCCGTCTGCCGAGTCCGTAAAACTCCACCTCCGCCAGCGCCAGCCGGGCGGCGCCAAGTTCGGCGGGAGCGGTCAGGCGCCCGATCAAAGCGCGCAGGTCCTTCGCGGCGTTTTCATACTTTTCCTGCTTCAACTGTTCTTCAAGCCGGGTCGCCTCATAATGGCGGAACAGCACTTCAGGCTCGATCGCATTCTGCCTGCGAAGCAGCGTCTCGTAAAATTCTTTGCTCTCCTTTTCCAGTTTCGCGCGGCGCAGCGCCTCGCTCAGATAGCGGTATCCCTCCGGCTGGAGGCCGTTCTTGCGCTCCTGCTCCAGAGCGGTGCGCAGGATCTCCGCCTCGCGTCCCGGCTTCGGCAGCGACTGGCTGAAGCGATAGCTCAACGCGACCGCATGCGACACTGTTTTGCCGTCCCCGGCCGTCACCGTAACCGTGTAGTCGCCCGGCTTGAAGTAGGCGTGAGCAAGCAGCCCGCCCGCTTTGCAGCCGTCCCCCCAGTCCACCGACCGGATCACCGTGCCGGGCTGGGCTTCGACCTGTACGAAATAGAGCTGCCGGTCCCCCTCGGTGAGCATTTCGTCGAGCCGCCAGCCGAAATCGTCCAGCTTGCGTCCGTAACCGTCCAGCCGTGGGCCGACCTTCGCGACGGCGGAGGGGGTGAACGCGGACTCCGGGATCGCCGCGAATTTTCCGCCGCCGGGCGGCTGCCACGCCGCGATCGAGTAGCAGCTACCCCGGAAATTGGCGTGCAGATAGGTCAGGCGGTGCGTTCCGGCGGCGAGTTCGATCTTCCCGGAATGTTCGCCGCGCAGGCCGCCCCACACGTCGTGCCGTCCCGGCCACGCGGCCACCGGCCGGCCGTCGATCTCCAGAAAAGAAGCATCGGTCGAAGCGGTGTAAAAGGTATAAGTCCCCGGCCTGACGATATGCAGCACCCCTTCAAAGAGATGCAGACTGCGGGGATTTCCGGCGAGCGGATTCCAGCCGGAGTAGACCCGCTCTTCGACCGTGCGGCCGACCGGCACACCGGAATCCAGCAGTTTTTCCAGCTCCTCCCGGGTGTTGGCGCGGCCATCTTTGATCCGGTAGATGCTGCGGAGCACACCGGAGGCGGGCTGCCAGCCGCTCGCGGGATCGGTCGGCTTCTCCCCCTCGATGAAACGCAGCCGCTCGCCGGGGCGGGCATTAAAGGCGAAGCGCAGCAGCGAACCGTGCCGTTCCAGCACTCTGGCCGGAATCTCCCGCCGGTTCGCGCCGACCAGCCGGAACTCCGGTTCGTCGAGATGGCATTCGGCCTTGACCAGCAGCTCGGGCGCGGCGGAATTCCACGTCCCCGGCACCGTCACGTAACGTTCCGCCGCTCCGGTTGCCGATACTATAAAAAACATCAGGCAGGCGGCCAGAGCCGCCGCGTATTTGCTTTGATTTCCACTCTTCAACATGCCGTCCTCCGGAATCACCGGAAATACAATCGCTCCGACGTGCGGCAGTTTCAAATGAAATTGATGTTTTTTCCGTTACATTTTGGCAATTCCCGCTCCGGGACAGTGCGGGGAAACACTTGTGAATCCATAATGCGGGGAAAAGCGGTTTGCTTTTCGCGACAGCCGGAATATATTATAAGGCATTCTGAAATGCCTGAAAAAAATCAGAGGATATCATGAGTGCAGTTTCATTGAGCGCCGCCCACCGCCGTTCCGCGTTCGCCGTGTGCGATCCGGCCTATTCCGCCGCCGAACCTTACCCGCCGCTTGCGCCGGAACCGCAATGGCTCTATCCGCGTTCGGAGTACGAGTGCTTCCTGCTGCGCAAGATGCGCGACGAAGTCGGCCGCGCCGGGCTGAACGTCGGTTATCCGGGAATCTTCCACGAACCGGTCGCCACCGTCCGGTTCCGGGCGGAAATCCCGGCGGGCGAACTCCGGCTTCGCGTCAGCGGCATCGCCGAGGCGGAGCTGGACGGCGTTCCGCTGCCCCTCCCCTCCCCCGGTCCCGACGGCTTCCGCCACGTTTCAACCGGAGCCGGAACTTTGCTGGTCACAGTCACTTCGCCCGACATCCGGTCCGCATTGCCCGCCCTCTGCGCCCCCGGAATCACGTGGGAAGCCGCGATCGACGGCGACGACTTCGCCCCCGCCGTGCCGGGCGGCATTCCGGAAGGAACTGAACTGCCCGCCGTCTCCGTTCCCCTGACCGTGCTCGGCCCCGGCAAGTGGGACGCCGGAGCCGAGGTGCTCGCCTATGTGGAACTGCACGCCCCGGAAAAACCGGACTTCGGCTGCGGCGAATCGCTGCCGGAGCTGGAAAACCGCAATCCCGCCCACTTCGAGCAGAGCCTCGCGCTCGTGGAAACCGCTCCGAACGTGTGGCGCACGCCGACTCCGCTGGCCTTCCGCTATCTGCGCTCCGGCAATGCGGAACAGGTCTCCTGCCGCGCGCTGTTCGAACCGGCGGTCTACCGGGGCGCTTTCGCCGCCGATCCCGAACTGACCGAAATCTGGATGCACGCCGCCTACACGCTCCGCCTCTGCCGCCATCACTTCCTGATCGACGGCGTGAAGCGCGACCGGCTGCCGTGGGTCGGAGACCTCGCGCTGAGCCTGCTCGCCAACGCCTATGTGTTCGGCGATCCTGCCCCGGTCCGGCGCACGCTCGCGGTGCTGGGACGGGCCGGAATCCGCGAACAGCACCTGAACGGCATCGTCGATTATTCGCTGTGGTTCCTGATCTGCCACGACCTCTATCAGCGTTACTGGGGCGACCGGGATTTTCTGGAATTGCAACGCCGCGAACTTGTCGATCATATCGAAGTGCTGCTGGAGCAGTCGCGCTCCGGAATCTTCCTGCCGTCGGCGGGAACATGGCTTTTCATCGACTGGGTCGACTGCCCCAAAGAGAGCGCCCTTCAGGTCCTGTTCCACTGGTCGCTTCAGGCGGCGGAGCGCCTGGCCGAACGGCTCGGAGAATCCGCCCTTGCCGGACGCTGCCGCGAACATGCCAGGCAGTTGAAAAGCCGGCTGTTCGCCGAAGCCTTCGACTCCCGGCGCGGCCTCTTTTTCCAGACGCCCGGAGAGCCGGACTCCGGCTTCGGGCGCCACGCGAATTTCTTCGCGCTGCTGACTGATCTCCCGGCGCCGGAGCAGCGTCCCGCCATCGCGGAAGCACTGCTCGGCGACGGACTGCCGCCGGTCGGCACGCCGTACATGGCCGCCCTCGAAATCTGGGCGCTGCACCGAAGCGGCGCTTCCGGCCGGGCCGTGGAGCGGCTTCGCCGGATCTGGGGCGGCATGCTCAGGCAGGGAGCTTCCACCTTCTTCGAAGCGTGGCGCGAAGGCGCCGGAGAGCGGGAGCGGTACTCTTTCTACGGCCGCCCCTACGGTCTCAGCCTCTGCCATGCGTGGAGCGCCGGTCCGGCGGCGCTGCTGCCGCTGATCTACGCCGACTGCGAACCGGCGGCGGACGGCTGGGAGCAATACCGGGCCCGGGAGGTATTTCCCGGCAGGGAGTTCCAGCTCACCGTCCCCTTGCCCGGCAACGAGCTTTTCATCGAATCCGGCCCGGACGGCTTCCGCATCGGTTCACGCCTGCCGCCGCCCCGGCGCTGAACAAAAAACAGAGGCCCCGGAAACTGTTTTCCGGGGCCTCCCTTTATTCCCGCATCACATCCAGTGCTTCAGCAGCTCCTCGCGCGAAAGCGTGGAGAAATAGGTCGCGGGGATATCGAGGATCGTGAACGCCCCCTTGCGCCCTTCCCGCGCCAGCCGGACCGCCGCCCGGGCGTGCGCGACCAGCACATTGGCGGTCGCCTCGGGATTGCTGCCCCACTGGCAGCGGTATTCGACAAGCGCCGGATTGCCCTTGCCGGTCGAACCCGCCGCAACCACCAGGCCGTCGTGCGGGAATCCCTTGTATTTGGTATTCAGCTCCTCCTGGGAGATGAAATTCACCGTGGTCCTGTAGGGGGCGAAATAGCCGGGCATTTCGAGGATGGTTTTCGTAATCGCCTCCTTGTCGGCCCCCTCCTCCAGCACCACAAAGCACTCGCGCGTGTGCATGTCGCCCGGCTCGAAAGCGGGATTTTCGCCGCGCCGGACCCGTTCGATCGCCTCCGGCACCGCGTGGGTGAACTGGCGCGCGTCCTTCACGCCGGGAATGGTGCGCAGCGCGTCGGAGTGTCCCATGCTGAGGCCGCCCTTCGGCCCCAGCCCGTAGAAACCGTAGGCCCGCACGCCCGGCACGAACGCATTCGCCAGCGTCCGCTCCAGCGAAAAGATGCCGGGGTCCCAGCCGGTCGAAATCACCGATACGTGGCCCGCCTCCTGCGCCGCCCGGTCCATCGTTGCGAAATATTCGGGGATGCGGCTGTGGTTGTCGAAGCTGTCCACGGTGGTCAGGTGCTTCACGAATTCCGGCCCCTGCTTGGGCAGGTCGTCCTTGGAGCCGCCGCAGAGGATCGCGACGTCCGGACGCAGTTCACGCTTCCACCCCTCGATATCCTTTACATCCATCACCGGCGCATCGGACAGTTCTCTCTTCACGCGTTCCGGCGAACGGCTGACCACTCCGGCCAGCTCGAAATCGGGATTATTGCGGAGCGACGCCAGCACGCCGCGGCCGACATTGCCGTAACCGACGATCATCACACGGATTTTTTCCATAAAAAATTCTCTCTTTCCTCTTACATGTATTGAAGATTAAATTGCTTTAAGATAATCCGATTTTTTTGCTTTGTCAATCCCGGCGGCTTTCCGCCTCCGGCAACTTTCCCCGAAAAAATCGGTTATATGTCAACAATATTGCAAATTGAAGTTGCGTTTTAAAAAACGAGGGTGTATATTCCTTTGCAGAATCGAAATGAATCAGAATAGAGCGGTGCGGTAATCATACGGTTCCGGCCGGTTCAACTCAACAACAACCGTAATAAAATGAAACAAACCATAGAAAAAACCGAGACTCCGGTCGATCTGACGCATGACTTCCCCGTACAGGCTCCCGAATACTTCAATTTCGGCTATGACGTCGTCGACGCCTGGGCCGTCCGGGACCGCAACAAGCTCGCAATGATCTGGGCCAACCAGAAAGGCGAGGAGAAACGCTACACCTTCCACGACCTGAGCAAGCTCTCCAACCAGGCCGCCAATCTGCTGATCAAGCACGGCATCACGTCGGGCGACCGGGTGATGCTGATGCTGCCGCGCCTGCCGGAGTGGTGGATTTTTTCACTGGCGCTGATCAAGCTCGGCGCGGTGCAGTGCCCCTCCCCGACCCTGTTGACCCCGCAGGACATCCAGCACCGGATCCGCTACGGTAAATTCAAGATGGTGATCACCGACGCGGAGAACGCCCATAAATTCGATGAGATCTATGACGACTGCCCGACGCTCTCCGCGCGGCTGCTGGTCGACGGCGACCGGCCGAACTGGATCAGCTACCGTTCCGAAATCAGCGGGCCGAACTCCACGCTCTCCCGGCACGAGGTGAAAAGCTCCGTGAAGATCAGGACGCGTTCCGACGCCCCGTTCCTGCTGATGTTCACCAGCGGAACCAGCAAATATCCGAAGATGGTTCAGCACTACGGCAGCTATGCGCTCGCCCACCGCATCACCGCGGAATTGTGGCACGGGCTGACTCCGAACGACCTGCACATGACCATCTCGGACACCGGCTGGGGCAAGAATCTGTGGGGCAACTACTTCGGCCAGTGGATCATCGGCGCGTGCGTGCTGATTTTCGACTTCCGCGGCAAATTCCACGCCGACGAGCTGCTTCCGGTCATCGAAAAGTACGAGGTGACCAGTTTCTGCGCGCCTCCGACCGTCTACCGGATGCTGACGCTGAACGACCTGACCCGTTTCGATTTCTCGGAGCTGAAGCACTGCACCACCGCGGGCGAGCCGATGCAGACCGAAACCATCCGCATCTGGAAGGAGAGCACCGGCCTGACGATCCGCGAAGCCTACGGGCAGACCGAAACCGTCTGCATGATCGGCAACTTCCGCGGCTTCAAGGTCAAGCCCGGTTCGATGGGCAAACCCGCGCCGGGCTGGCGGATCGAAATCCACGACGAGGACGGCAAACCGCTTCCGGCCGGAGAAGACGGCCGCATCGCGGTCAGGCTGGACCCGGCCCCGGTCGGGCTTTTTGAAAAGTACCTGTACAATGAACCGGAAAACAAAGCCTGCTTCCTGAACGGCTTCTATTACACCGGCGACCGCGCCTATGTCGACGAAGACGGCTACTTCTGGTTCGTGGGCCGGGTCGATGACATCATCAAGAGTTCCGGCTACCGGATCGGCCCTTCGGAAGTGGAAGAAGTGATGTCCCACCATCCGTCGGTCTACGAGGTCGCCGTGGTCGGCGCGCCCGACCCGCTGCGCGGCATGCGGGTCAAGGCCTACGTGGTGCTCAAGCCGGAGTTCGAGGCGACCGAATCGCTGGTGCGCGAGCTCCAGAACTACGTGAAGCAGGAGACCGCGCCGTACAAATATCCGCGCGAAATCGAATTCATCAAACAGATGCCGAAGACCTTTTCCGGAAAAATCAAGCGCGACATCCTGCGCCGCCATGCCGAAACCGGAGAGAACAACTGGGAGCACTGATCCGGGCTTCCCGAAGGAGGAAAACATGAACAGACGCCGCCGGCGCGGAGCTTCCATGCTCGAAACCATGATGGTGCTCTGCATCATGCTTTTCCTCTTTTTCTCGCTGTTTCAGGTCTACTCGTGGGTCGTGGCCAAAATCTTCTGCAACTACTCCGCCTATTACGGCGGCAAGGGGATGGCGCTCGGCTACCGGCTGGCAATCGCGCGCCGGGCGGCCCGGGTGGCGGCCATCGGCATTTCGGGCCGTGCGCGCGACCAGGCCGCCGTCACCACCGTCGATGCGGAGCGCGACGCGGCACAGCTCTACATGACCAAAGGGGACGCCAGCGGCGTCTGGTACGATTACTGGTATCCGCGGACCGGCGACGATCCGCAACTGATGCTGGGCGGCCGCTTCAACTCCGGGGACAACTCGGTTTCCACAACGGTCCGGCTGGAAAACGCGCCGCTGATCTCTCCCCGCCTGGCCATTCCGCTCGGGATTTCCCGGAACCCGGATCCCGGTGATACCGTGTCCACTTACAACCATTCCGCCCTGTATCTGGAAGAGTAGAGGAGGCCCGCCATGCATCTTCCGATCATCCGGCGTCCCGCTCCAGAGGGCCAGGTTCTGCTGCTCGGCATCGTGATCATGCTGGTGCTGCTGCTTGCGATCCTGTTCCTGTTCGACATCCACAATGTGATCCGCGCCAAATTCAAGACCGAGACCGCCCAGCAGGCCGCGGCGCTGGCGGCGGCCAACTGGCAGAAGGAGTCGCTGAACCTGATCGGTGAAATCAACCTGATCAAAGCGGCGGAGACGCTGCTGCAGGACGAAGGCCGCTGGGTCGACGTGCCGCAGCTGGAGCCGGATCCGGTCACCGGCGAACCGTCGCCGTATCCGCTGAAGCCGCGAATCGACCTGCTGACCGAAATGCAGACCCGGATCAGCTTCATCGGTCCTTTGATCGGCTTTGCCGCCGCCCAGCAGGCCGCCAAGCGCAACGGCCTGAATCCCAGTACCGACCTCGACAGCTATATCGAACTGCTGAACACCCACAACCGGTACAGCAGCCATCCGCTGGTGAACAACTACCGCTGGAAAGCGCCGTATCTCCAACTGATCCGTTCCATCGTCGGCAACGGCATCGCGGTAGCGCCGAATGCCCGGCTGACCAGCAATCCGATCGTCTATCCTTCGGAGCTGGCGCAGCAGGCTCTCTACGACGCGCTCTCCCGGCACTACACCGAAATCAACGCCGGACTCACGCCGCCCGTACAGACCACCTGGAACGACGCCGGCCTTTCACTCTACACCAAACCGGACTCCTATTTCAAAGGGAAATGGTGGGATATCGATTACACGATGATCCGCTTCCCGAACGAGAGCGAAATCTACACGCTCGGCGTGATGTACGGCGGCAGCTACGGCACCTATAACGGCGTCTATTATCAGGACTACCTTGCCACGCTGCAGCAACTGCTGGCTGACCAGCAGTTTTATGCCGAAAATGAAATCCCCGAAGGCATGCGCTGGTGCCGGTACGACAATTTCTGGTATCCGCAATACTACCGCGACCGCTACAAAAACGATTACGACGTAAACCATTACAACTACTGGTTCCGCAGCGGCGTCCTCCGCCGCGACGTCAAAAAACAGTACATCTATGAAGGCCCCGCCGCCTACGCCGAAGGACGCGTCTCCGTGCAGGGCGTCTATCTGGCAGGCAAACTGAACAATCCGCGCACGATCGGCCGGGATGAAAGACAGGGCAGCGCGATCCGCACCTTCACCACCGCGGTCGGCAGCCGCCGGGAGGACCCGGACAGCAGCAATCCGATCAGCACCGACTACCGGCCGGGAGCGATCGCCAAACCGCTGGGCGAACTTTCCGGCAACCGTCCTCCCATCGACATCCCGCTGGTGCTGCCGGTTTTCGACAGCGCCTCGGTGATGCCGACCTATATGCCGGTGCCCTACGGTTTCGGCGTGCTGCGGACCGGCTACTCCAGTCTGGAACGGTTCCTGAACTGGCTCTCGCGGCAGGATTCCCTGACCGGCTACACCGAACCGCCTCCGGCCGGCACGGAATACTATTTATTCCTGCTGCAGCAGTTGGCGGACGGGGAACATTACCGGTATTACGGCTACAACCAGAAATTCGACGAATCCGGCTTCGACGCCCGGTGGAAGAACCGGATGGACGAATATCACAAGAACCGTGACCGGATCGTCTATCTCCCGACTCCGGATCAATCCGCCGGGCCGGGCTGGCTGCAGGAGCCGCGTTTATTCAACACCAGCGAGGTAACGACCAGCAAGGATGCGATCGCGGCCGGAGTGCTGATCAGTCCGGTCTCCGGCAAACCCATCTATCTGCGCTTCACGGACAGCACCAGAAAGAGCCTCTACATGGTGTACGAAGACCATATCATCAACAACAGCGATCTGGACCCCAGCCGCTACTACGGCATCAACACGCCGGGTACCGGCCCCGGTTTCGGCGGCACCAACACCGCCCCGGACCTGATGCCGGGACCGCCGCGGCTTTGAATACAGGAGGCGACAATCCCATGAAACCGCACTTTCCCCGATGTCCCCGGCCACGCGGCCAGGCCCTGCTCGAAATGACCGTGATGCTGGTCGGAATCGTCGCGATCCTGCTGGGCGTCGTCTATGTCGGCGGACTGACCGTCGCAAACAACCGGCTGCTGCTTTCCGCCAAATTCAATGCGGAAAAAGCGGCCCGGCAGCCGGATTCCGCCGTACAGCAGAGCGACGGCGAGCTTCGCGGCTGGAGTTATACGACGCTCGAAGTCTCCTCCCGGAAAAAGATCACGATTCCGTTCCTGGCGGACGACCGGCTCTCCTCCTCGACGGATGTGAGCACGCTCAGTTCGGTTTCCAGCGGTTTCCGCAATGCGACTCCCTCCGAAAGCGACTTTTACAGCTACAGCTGGCATTCGCCGCGCGACTTCGACCGCCGTCTGAACGGCGATTTCGCCGATACCGCCGGCAATGCCCTGAATGCGGCGGCGCTGGTGCGCGGCACCGACTCGCTGCGCGATCCGATTTCCGGCTTCGACCGCGGCGAGCGCGACAATGCCTCCTTTGCGATGCGGAATGCTTTCCAGGCCTGGTTCGGCGTGCGCATCACCGGGGAGATGCTCAGCAACATCCCCTCCAATCAGGTCTACATGCCCCATATCCCCTATTCGGAGAGTCAGCCATGAAATTCGTGCTCGCCCCCGACTCCTTCAAGAACGCGCTGCGTTCCCCCGAAGTGTGTGCCGCGCTGACCGACGGTATCCGCATGGCGCAGCCGGAGGCGGAAATCCTCGCGATTCCGCTCGCCGACGGCGGCGAAGGCACCGTCCAGGCCGCGGCACTGGCGGCGGAAGGCGTTCTGGAACAATATGAAACCTCCGGTCCGCTCGGCGCTCCGCTCACCGCGGAAACCGCCCGCCTGCCCGGCGGCGTCGCGGTCGTGGAGATGGCCTCCGCCGCGGGGCTGGAACTGCTTTCGCCGGACGGCTGCGCACCGCTCGAAGCCACCACCTTCGGAGTCGGGCTTCTGCTCCGGCAACTGCTGGACTCCGGCTGCCGCGACTTCGTGATCGGACTCGGCGGCAGCGCCACCACCGACGGCGGCGCGGGAATGCTTCAGGCGCTCGGCGCGCGCTTTTACGACGACGCCGGACGGCTGTTGCCGGAGGGGATCGGCGGAGGAGGCCTGTCGGCGATCCGCCGCGCCGATCTTTCCGGGTTGCTCCCGGAGCTGGCGGCAAGCCGGATACGGATCGCCTCCGACGTGACCAATCCCCTGACCGGCCCGCAGGGAGCCGCCGCGGTTTTCGCTCCGCAGAAAGGGGCTTCCGCCGCCGAAGCGGAGCTGCTCGACGCCGGTTTGCGCCACTACGCCGCCCTGTTCGGGGATGATGGTTCCCGTCCCGGCGACGGAGCCGCCGGGGGCATGGGCTTCGCGCTGCGCAAACTGCTGCACGGCCGCCCGGAATCCGGCGCCGAACTGCTGCTGGAGCTTGCCGGCTTCGACCGCAGGGTTGCCGGGGCCGATTTCGTGATCACCGGCGAAGGGCGCTCCGATTCGCAGAGCGCCGCCGGCAAGCTCTGCGTGACCGTCGCCCGGCGGGCGGCCCGGGCCGGAGTTCCAACGATCCTGTGTTCAGGTTCGCTCGGCCCCGGCAGCGAACTTCTGGAAACGGAATTCGCCGCCTGCTTCAGTTGCTCCATCGGACCGGAACCGCTGGAAGAGGCGCTGGCCGCAACGCGGGAGCGGCTGACCCGCTTCAGCCGCAACCTGACCCGATTATTAACCTCAAATCCATCGAGATAACCATGAGTATTGCCCTGATTTCCACCGGAACCGAACTCCTGAAAGGTTCGGTCGTCAACACCAACAGCGCATTCATCGGCCGGGAGCTGGCCTCCGCCGGTCTGCAGGTGATCGCGGATTTCACGATCGGCGACCATCCGCGCGAACTTTACGCGGCCCTGAGTGACGCGCTCAAACTGGCCGACATCATCGTGATCACCGGCGGACTCGGCCCCACGCGGGACGACCTGAGCCTTGACGCCGCCGCCCGTTTCTTCGGCCTGGAACTGGAAAGCGATCCGGTGCTGGAGGAAAAGGTGACGGCCTTCTGGCACAGGCGCCACACGGGCCGGGTTCCCGGACTGGTGCTGAAACAGGCCCGGCGTCCGGCCGATTCCGTGGTGCTGGACAATCCGAACGGCTCCGCTGGCGGCATCGCATTCCGAACCGTATACGACCGGCGCGAACGGCTGGTGGTGCTGCTGCCCGGCCCGCCCCGCGAACTTGAACCGATGGTCCGTCAGGCCCTGATCCCGCTGCTCAAGAGCCAAAGTACCACTGACCGCGAATACACACTCGGCTTTCTGGTCTCCGGCGTCGGAGAATTCACGATTCAGCAGCAGTTGGAAAAGGCTTTGAAAGAGTTTGAAATCGAACTGGCCTACTGTGCCCGCCCCGCCGGGACCCGTGTCTTTTTCTCCGGGGCGGACCGCGGCCGGGTTGAAGCCGCCGCCGAACGCGCCCACGCGCTGCTCTCGCCCGCCGCTCTTCCGGTCGGAGAGCTGGAGATGGCCGATTACGTGGTCAAACTGCTGGGACAAAGCCATTTGCAACTGGTCACAGCCGAATCCTGTACCGGCGGCCTGATCGCCGGCCGCCTGACCGACCTGCCGGGAGTTTCGGAGGTGTTCAAAGGCGGAGTCGTGGTCTACAGCAACGAACTGAAGCACCGGCTGCTCGGAGTTCCTGAGGAATTGCTGGCCGAACACGGCGCCGTCAGCCGGGAGTGCGCCGAAGCGATGATCCGGGGAGCAGTTTCCCGCCTGGAAGCCGACTGCGCCATCGCGGTAACCGGCATCGCCGGTCCGGGAGGCGGCACCGAAGCCAAACCGGTCGGCCTCGTCCATATCGGAGCCAAACTCGGGGAAGCCGAACAGGTGCGGGAATTCCGTTTCAACGGCGACCGCCGCGCCATCCGGGAACGGACAGTCGAGCACGCATTCGCGATGCTCCGGGAATTGCTGGAACCTTCCACATTCTGATCAATACCGCATTATCCCATTCCGGAAGTACCCGATTCTGTTCTCTGCAGCAAAAATGATAAAATTATTCCGCTGTATGATTGTGCCAAACACAGCCGCACACGCACTTCCACACCATAAAGCAGAAAACAGGAACAGAGGTTATAGTGAATACAATCTGTAAATTTTTTCTCAACGTAATTTCCTTCGACTTTTCCTGACAGAAGAATGGGAAAAACTATTTCCAGTCAAATTTCATGATTCAGTTCCTCCTTCGAGAATACTCTCTATCACACTATATACTACTTAGACGCGACGCAAAACATTGTATCGCTCGTTTTAAGCTTGGCGATTTATTCATTGCATTTTCAATATTCCAGTTATTGGTAATAAAACTGACAATTTGCGGGTTGTATTCAATACCAATCGCTTGACCACGCAGAGGTAACATCTCTTTATATTTTTTATTTCTGCATTTATGTCTAATAACTTTAAAAATAAATTGCTTGGGATCACTGATATTATCCGGTAGATCCGTAAAATTCGCGACAGCAACGTTTAGAAACTCGGCAATTCCTTCCTTGTCAGCAATAATCCATGATTCCACTTCACGAACAGCAATCCGAAAAATCATTTGAGAGGGTAACTGCCTGAAACATGACAGTCCAAACCAATTATTACACAAACTGTGAACCGTTTCAAATTGATCTAAATCAATGACAAAAATACTCCATATTCCCGATTTCTCCGCCCGGAGAAATCGGCAGGCTGTATTTTTCAGATTTCCGTACCCCCTCGTTATCACAGGCGCACCGTTGCAAAAAAGAAATCTGTTGCGAGAGTAAGAATTCACATATTCAATCATTTTCTTTAAAACAGCTTTTGTGGGTTCATCTTCCACATAAGCATAAACGTAAATATCAGCCATTAAAAGTGCCTTTGAACATTAATACATTGGTTGGTCTTGGGCAACAGAATATCGGCCGGAGAGATTCCCTCATCAAGGGCAGACTCTTCTTGTTTACTGGGAGGGGTTACTGTCGTCCCTTCGCCCTTATCACTCGGCTTTAATATCAGATATTGTCCTCTTATCACAGGAGAACTTAATATCGCGCTGCTGTGTGTACTGATGAAAATCTGTCCATCCGCTTTTTTTCTGGATTTCTTTGCCCGTAAAATCAGCTCTGGAATTTTTTCAATAATATCCTGATGCAGTGATAACTCCGGTTCTTCCAGAAGAATAACGCTCTTGGTATCCAACAAGGTCCACAGGAAAGCAATCATCCGCAATGTTCCGTCGGAAAATTCCTCTTCCAATTGCCATCCTCCATTCGGTCGCCAATGCGTGTATTTCATTTTTAAATGCGGTCTACCTACAAGATCACGTTCAAAGATCAGGTTACTCATCCCGTGAATCACTTCTTTTAAAATAGATTCTATGCGGTGCAGTCTGGAACTGCGAACTTTTTCCGGAGTTGAAGCAATTGTTTCAAGAAACCCTTGCCCGAAGGGATCATTTGTCATCCGTTTCACAGCAAGCTCATTTCCGAATTTCAATAATTGCGGAACTAAATGTAAATACAGAATATTTTCAAAAAAGTCAGCGATATCCCTGAACTCCCCATTTTGAGCAATTTGTTCCAAAGCAGTTTGAGATAACAAACGGCTATCGGTATGATCACGTTCATCGGGACGTTCAAGAACAGTCTGCTTGCTTTTCAGATTAATCACTCTCTCCGAAGAAACATATGGCAAATGCCTTCCTGTGGTTTCCTGAGCAATTTCCAATATATACTCCCATTTTGGTAATATATCAAGAGTATCTGATATTTTAATATCAATTAGAATCTTCGGATTATTCCTTGCCGCCAAACAGCGTACTTTGGACATGCCCCCCCGGGAATTTAATGCCTGTTGCAATCCGCCGCCCTGAGGATTTGCAATATCCCGCAAAAAGCGGAAAACATCTAAAAAGTTTGATTTTCCGGAAGCATTGGGCCCCATGAGGTATGTGATATCTTGAAAATCGACATCTACATCACGAAAATTTCTCCAGTTTTTCAATTTCAAATGAGTAATGAACATTTTTGTCACCCACATATATTAGAGTTCTTGTTTTGCTACTATGATAACACTATATCATCATTCGCTAATTTTTCAATCTGTGACATATCTATCTGAAACTGATCTTCCGGCCAAACCGGCGCCGCCGAATAACTTTCAGCTGCGGCGCAGACGGCGCTTGACTTACTAACCTGAATATTGCATGAAATTCCCAGTTTTGAGAAAAATGCTTTTCCTGAGCCTGTAGCTTGCTTTTTTTTAAGAATATTCAACCTTTTATTCCGTAAATCGACCATACTCCCCCTTTTCCCCATTGTTGATCCGCAAGCCGGAGACAGCTCTCCAGACGATTATTCCATGGCAATGATCTTTGCGACGATCAAGCGCAACAGTTCCTGATTCGGACAAGCGCTTGAAAGAGCGATGTAGATTTTTCTGGTATTGCGACGAATGGCAGCTCCAATTTTCACCAGGAACAACCGGATGCGTCCACAGGTTGCCTGAGCAGATTTTGTTCCATTCAAAAGCAAGGTTCGAAACCGTTCCATAAGAATGTACGCCAGACTTGCAAGCAGAAGTCGGACTTGATTTTCCGCAAAGTCATGGCAGCTCGTCCGATCAGCGAAAAGACCCAGCTGTTGTTCCTTGATCCTGTTTTCCATCTCTCCTCGGGTACAATAGACTTTTTCATAAAAAAATTGTCCATCATCCCACACCTGTCCTTCTTCTATGTTAGGTTTTGTCAAGTCGTTTTGTGGTATTTCTGACTTTTTCTTAAA
>ERZ1034984.207-NODE-207-length-65882-cov-23.640619_pt1 | contig 65882 bp, 45 predicted proteins | sample MGYA00520589_ERZ1034984 | MGnify/ENA primary metagenome ERZ1034984 (study PRJEB33766, sample SAMN09781790) | gut metagenome | biome: gut microbiome | host: Homo sapiens | place: Madagascar | study: EMG produced TPA metagenomics assembly of the PRJNA485056 data...
CGCAGACGCGCAGACGCGCAGACGCGCAGACGCGCAGACGCGCAGACGCGCAGACTTTGCCCGATGAGTTATTCGTCGCAAAAGCCCTTAAAACCCAGTTTACCGCCGTGTTAATTCTGCGCTGAATGCGGGGTTGGTAATTTCAAAAAGGTATAATGACCTTGGAAAATACTAGGCGGTATGGAGGATTACCACATGGCTGGAAGCATGGATGTCATCGAATTCGTGGCGCGCGAAGCGCTCACGAACGAGGATAAATTCAAGCGATTGGTCGCGCAATTGGGCGACTCTTCGCGTCGTAATCGACAGAATGCAGCGGGATCGCTGGCGTTTATCGCGAAGGTTAGCCCCGAGTTGCTCGTTCCCTATGCATCCGATTTGGTCGATGCCCTGAATCGTCCCGAGGCTCAAACTCGTTGGGAAAGCTTGGATGCGCTTACCGCGCTCGTTCCCGTTGAGTCGCGCTGTACCGACAAGGCGCTTGCTGGTGCTGAGAACGCGCTGTTCGATGAGGAGAACGGTTTCGTTCGCCTGGCTGCCATGCGCTTCTTCTGCGCATATGGTGCCACCACCGAAAAGCGCAGCGAGAACGTCTGGCCGCTCATTGACGAAGCCATCCAGTGCTATCACGGCGATGTCGAGTTCAACGACATGCTGAATGCTGTTGCGGAGTTCGCCACTGGCAAGCTTTCGGAGCACGTTAAGGAAGCGCTTGTTGAACGTATGTCGTTTGATGCGCATAATGGCAGGGGTGCCTTGAAGCGCAAGGCGCAAACCATCATTGACAACGTTCAAGGCCAATAAACTTGGAACCTCGGGCTGTGCCGCGTTGCGGTGCAGCCTGTTTCTTTCAACCCGTATGCGCTGCGGCGCAGGACAGAAGGAGTGGCAATGGCACAGCATACTGTAACCTTGATTCCGGGTGACGGCATCGGCTTGGAAACGTCTGCTGCGATGCAGCAGGTCGTGGAAGCCGCGGGTGCGGATATCATCTGGGAAGTCGCTGAGGCCGGTGCGGCATGCGCCGAGAAAACGGGCACTCCGCTGCCTGATGAGACCATCGAGGCCGTGAAGCGCAACAAAGTCGCCATCAAGGGCCCGTGCACCACTCCCGTTGGAACCGGTTTCCGCAGCGTCAACGTCGCGCTGCGCAAGACGCTTGACCTGTATGTGTGCCTGCGTCCGGTGCTGTCCATGCCCGGTGCCGGCGGCCGTTACGACGATGTCGACCTGGTCATCGTCCGCGAGAACTCCGAGGATCTGTATGCGGGCGTGGAGTTCGAAGAGGGCTCCGAGGCCGCTTCGAAGCTCATCAAGTTCTGCGAGGACGAGGGCGCGGGCGTGATCCGCCCCGATTCCGGCATTTCCATCAAGCCCATCTCCATCACGGCTACCGAAAACATCGTGCGCTATGCCTTCGAGTATGCGCTGAAGCATGGCCGCAAAAAGGTCACCGCAGCTCATAAGGCCAATATCATGAAGTACTCCGACGGCCTGTTCCTGCGCACTGCGCGCGAGGTGGCTAAGGAATACGAGGGCCGCGTTGAGTTCGACGACCGCATCATCGACGCCTTCTGTATGAACATGGTCATCGACCCGGCGCAGTTCGACGTGGTGGTATTCCCCAACCTGTACGGCGATATCGCCAGCGACCTGGCCGCGGGCCTGGTCGGCGGCTTGGGCATCGCCCCGGGTGCGAACATCGGCAAGGAATACGCCGTGTTCGAGGCCGTGCACGGGTCCGCTCCTGACATTGCGGGTCAGAATAAGGCGAACCCCACTGCGGAGATCATGTCCGCAGCCATGATGCTCGACCATCTTGGGGAGCTGGAGATCGCCGAGCGCATCCGCCGCGGTGTTCGCGCCGTGTACGCCGACGGCTCCGTGCTGACGGGCGATATTCGCAAGGCTACCGGCAGCAGCGCCCCCGCGGCTAGCTGCACCGAATTCACCGAGGCGCTCATCGCCGCCATCAAGGCTCAGGCGTAATCGTACGTTAGGCGCTGGCCGGCAAGCTGCGGGAAGCGGGGTGCCGGCCCGTGCTCATTCTCGCGGCGGGATTCGCCGACGCGCATAGCTGCTGGCAGAAACCGATTCCCGATAGGGCTTTCGCCGGTAAGCGAGATTGCCGGCTGAATCGTGTTCAGCAAGATCGATATCAGGGTGCGACACGCACCAAGAGGGGACGATATGAAGAACGAGAAGTTTGCCGCTACCCTGTCCGTGGACGATGCGGCTTACACCTATTATCCGGTTGAGCAGGTTAAGGGCTCCGAGAAGCTTCCGTATGCGCTGAAGGTGCTGCTCGAAAACGTGCTGCGCAATGCCGAGAGCCCGGAGGCGGCTTCCGACCTGGCCAAGCGCGTGGTCGAGGCCGGTTGCGCGGGCGAGGTGGGCAGCGAGGTCGAGTTCAGCCCTGCGCGCGTGCTGTTCCAGGACTTCACGGGCGTGCCGGTGTTCGTGGATTTCGCCGTGATGCGCGAGGCCTGCGCGAACCTGGGCGGCGACCCGGCGAAAATCAATCCGCAGATTCCTTGCGATCTGGTCATCGACCACTCGGTCATCGCCGATGTGGCTGGCTGCTCCTGCGCCATGGAGAAGAACATGGAGCTGGAGTTCCAGCGCAACGGCGAGCGCTATAACTTCCTGAAGTGGGCGCAGAAGTCGTTCCAGAACGTGCGCATCGTCCCTCCGGGAGCGGGCATCTGCCATCAGCTGAACATCGAGCAGTTCGCGCAGGTTGCCATGACCTCCACGGTTGCCGGTGTGGAAACGCCGGAGGGCGAGAACCCCACGGTGTACTTCGACACCCTGGTGGGCACGGACAGCCATACGCCTACCGCCAACGGCATTGGCGTGCTGGGATGGGGCGTCGGTGGCATCGAGGCTGAGGCGGCAGCGCTGGGCCAGCCGATCACCACGCTGGTTCCCAAGGTCGTGGGCGTGCGCTTGACGGGTGAGTTGTCCGAGGGCGTCGCGGCCATGGACGTGGCGCTGACGTTCGCGAAGATGCTGCGTGAGAAGGGCGTTGTCGGCTGCTTCGTCGAGTGCTTCGGCCCTGGTCTGGACAGCCTGAACGCCACGCAGCGCACGTGCATCTCCAACATGACGCCGGAATATGGCAGCACCTGCACGCTGTTCCCTGTTGACGACCAGACGCTGGCGTACCTGCGTCTGACCGGTCGCAGCGAGCAGCAGGTGGCGCTGGTCGAGCAGTATGCGAAGGCGCAGGGCTTCTGGAACGACCCGCAGGCGCCCGAGCGCGTGTACGCCGACGTGGTCGAGCTGGATCTGGGCAGCGTGAAGCGCAGCATCGCCGGCCCGTCGCGCCCGCATGACCGCATCTTCCTTGAGCAGGCGCAGGAGCGCTTCCATGAGATTTGCGTCGATCGCGGCCTTGACCTGGGCAAGAAGGAAACGGTTGACGTGAACGGCCAGGCATGCGAGCTGGGTCATGGCGCGCTTGCCATCGCTGCGGTGACCAGCTGCACCACCGCCACCGACCCCTCCATGATGCTGACGGCGGGCTTGGTTGCCAAGAAGGCCGCCGAAGCGGGGCTGAAGCCCAAGCCGTGGGTGAAGTGCATCCTGGCACCGGGCAGCCACGCCACTGAGCTGCTGCTTGAGCGTGCCGGCCTGCTGGACGGTTTGCGTGACCTGGGCTTTTACACGTGCGGCTTCGGTTGCATGAGCTGCATCGGCAACTCCGGCCCCGTTTTGCCGGCGCTGCACGATATCGCCGACGATCTGGAGCTTGCCAGCGTGCTTTCGGGCAACCGCAACTTTGAGGGACGCATCTCGCCCGACGTGTCGCAGAACTACCTGGGCGCTCCGGCAACGGTGATCGCCTATTCGCTGGCAGGCACCATGGACGTGGATCTGCCTAACGCCGTTCTGGGCGAGCGCGCCGACGGCACGCCGGTGAAGTTGGCGGACATCTGGCCGACCGATGCCGAGGTTGCCGACCTGCTGGGGCGTTTCGCCACGAAGGAGCTTTACGAAGAGGGTTCGCGCGGCCTGTACGACGGCGACGCCGCCTGGCAGCAGCTTGGCAGCGAGCCGTCCGACACGTTCGCGTGGGACGAAGCCTCCACGTACGTGCGCCGCGCGCCGTACTTCGACGGCATGGGCGCACAGCCTGCGCCGGCCGAGCCCATCAAGGATGCGCGCGCGCTGGCCTTCCTGGGCGATTTCATCACCACCGACCACATCTCGCCCGCGGGCAGCATCGCGCTGGATTCCCCGGCGGCGAAGTACCTGGAGGAGCGCGGCGTCGTTCCGGCGGACTTCAACACCTACGGTGCCCGTCGCGGCAACCACGAGGTCATGATGCGCGGCACGTTCGCCAACGTGAAGCTGTCTAACAAGCTCGCGGAAGGCAAGAAAGGCGGCTGGACGCGCGACTTCCTGAAGAGCGAGATCACCCCGCTGTTCGATGCGGCTATGGACTACGAGCAGGCCGATGTGCCGCTGGTCGTGGTAGCTGGCAAGATGTACGGCAGCGGCAGTTCGCGCGACTGGGCGGCGAAGGGCCCCATGCTGCTGGGCATCCGCGCGGCGTTCGCTGAAAGCTTCGAGCGCATCCACCGCTCGAACCTCATTGGCATGGGCGTGATGCCTTTGCAGTTCGAAGAGGGCGAAAGCGCCGAAAGCCTGGGGCTGGATGGCTCCGAGCAGTACACGGTCGGCGCCGTGGACTTCTCGAAGGGCTTGCCCGAGCCGCGTGTGGTGGACGTTACGGCGAAAAAGGCCGACGGGTCCGAGGTCGCCTTTAAGGCGACGGTCCGCGTGGATACGCCTACGGAGGGCAAGTACTTCGAGCATGGCGGCATTCTGCAGTACGTCCTTCGCCAGCTGGCGAAATAGGGGCGGCGGCCGAACGCGGCGCTTCGCTAAGGGAAACGCAGCGCTTCCCGGAGGGGCGCGGCGTTGACCGGCCGTCATCGCAGCGAATATCAAAGGTAACGGAACGCGTTCGGTTTCAAGGGAAGCTGGACGCGTTCCGCTACAATGTGGAACATCGTTCGTCTATCAATTGAGAAAGGGATGCCGTGAAACAGACATCCGGTTTTGAGTCGCTCATCGACGCCCTGAAGCAATCGGGCTTCGACATGGGCGCAGGTTTCGGAGGGCCCGCAGGCGGCGCCTCCGGCGAAGGGGGCGCCGGCAGCTCGTCGGGCAACGGCGCCGGTGGACAGGGTTCGGAAAACCCGTTCGCCGCGTTCAGCGGCGGTCGCGGTCACAAGGGCGGCAACGGCGGGGGCATCCCCGAGTTCTCGTTCGGCGACAAGATGGGGAAGATGGGCAAGAAGGCGCTCATCATCACCGCGGTGCTGGTGCTGCTGATCGTGGCGGCGGCTTACTGGTGGTTCCATCCGCCCATCAACATCCACAGCGTGGACACGTGGATGTTCGTCGTCGTGTTCATTCTGCTGCCGCTGTTCCTGCTGTGGAACGTGAAGTCGCGCACGTATGAAACGGGCAATAGCAAGGTCGACCCTAACCGCACGAAGGCGAAGGCGTTCAAGGTGGCGTCGTGGATCCCCGTGGCTATCACGCTGGTCGGCGTGCTGGGCGCCGTGGCGTCGCTGTCGGTGTTCCCGGGCAACGCAGCCAAGTACGCTAGCGTGCTGGATACGCAGGACGCCGACTTCGCGCAGGATATCCAGCAGGTCGACTATTCCGAGATCCCCATCATCGACCGCGATTCCGCGGCGCTGCTGGGTAATCGCGCCATGGGCAACATCCCCGAGTACGTCAGCCAGTTCGAGATCGCTGGCACGTATAGCCAGATCAACTACCAGGGCACGCCCGTGCGCGTGAGCCCGCTGGGCTATGCCGACCTGTTCAAGTGGCTGACGAACCGCGCCGAGGGCATCCCGGCGTACGCGCTGGTGGACATGACCACGCAGGATGCGCAGATCGTGAAGCTGGGCGACCGCGCCATCTTCTATTCGCGCTCCGAGCCTTTGGCGCGCAACATCGACCGTTACGTGCAGCTGAAGTACCCCTTCTATATGTTCGATGAGAAGTCGTTCGAGATCGACGAGGACGGCCAGCCTTGGTGGATCTGCCCGGTGCAGACGCGTACCATCGGCCTGTTCGGCGGCACCACCATCGAGCGCGTGGTCATGGTGAACGCCACCACGGGCGAGTGCACGGACCTGGCCATCGACGATGTGCCCCAGTGGGTCGACCGCGCCTATCCGGCTGAGCTGCTCATCCAGCAGTACAACTGGTCGGGCAAGTACCAGGACGGCTGGCTGAACAGCTGGCTGGGCCAGAAGAACGTGGTGCAGACCACGCCGGGCACCGATGGCAACGTGGGCTACAACTATATCGCCAAGGACGACGACGTGTGGGTGTACACGGGCGTGACGTCTGCCACGGCGGACAACTCGATCGTCGGCTTCGTGCTGGTGAACCAGCGCACGGCGGAGTCCCATTACTATCCGGTGGCGGGCGCGACCGAGGAATCGGCCATGCAGTCGGCCGAGGGCGCGGTGCAGAACCTGCGCTACTCCGCAACGTTCCCCATCCTGATCAACGTGTCCGAGCAGCCGACGTACTTCATGGCGCTGAAGGACAACGCGGGCACCGTAAAGAAGTTCGCGATGGTGGATATCCAGCATTACCAGAACGTCGCCACGGGCGACACGGTCGCGGAGACGCAGAAGTCCTATCAGGCTATGCTCGCAACCAGCGGAACGCTTTCCGGCGATGCCGCGGAGGCTAACACGCAGGAGCAGACGGGTGCGATCCGCAGCATGACGCAGGCGGTCCTGGACGGTAACTCCCACTTCTATGTGACGCTGGAAGGCGTTGAGGGCATCTACGACTTCGCCTTGCCTGCGCAGCTCGGCATCGTGGGCTATAGGGAAGGCGATACCATCACCTTCAAGTACATCGCCGGCGATACCACAAATTCCGTCCAAGAACTTGTTGACACGCAGAATAAATCTGATATAATAGATAAGTCATCTTCTGAGCAGGCCGCGAAGACGGTTGAACAAACCGCGGAAACGGCCGACCAGCAGAAGACGGAGCAACAACAATAGTTCCGCTGCCCGAGACAGCAGGCACCGAAAGGTTCAATCGCAAGCAATTGCGGCCCGCCGAGGTGGTTGTTGAGTATCGCACTTCAACGACCCCTGTGTCTTAGGACGGCAGGGGTCGTTCTTTTTCTCAAGCGCGACTCCACCCGCATGGGGCGGAACCCGAGTTTGAGAAGAAGGAGGTGTAACAATGCCGAACGCAAAGAACCAATCCATGCTGTCCGCGATCAAGGAAGATCTGGAGGGTGCGGGTGCTGTGTGGGTCGTCGACGCCTGCGGTCTGACCGTCAAGGAGGTCGAGGCTCTGCGCAACGCAGTCCGCGAGTCTGGTGCATGCATGAAGGTGTACAAGAACACCGTTATGCGCATCGCTCTGTCCGAGTCCGAGCTGCCTACGCTGGACGACATGCTGCATGGCCCGAGCGCATTCGTGTTCGCCGGTTCCGATGTGGCTGCTGCCGCGAAGGCCGTTAAGGAATTCGCCAAGTCCAACGAGAACCTGCAGATCAAGGGTGGCTTGATGGATGGTGCTGCAGTCAGCGCCGCAGAGGTGGAGGCCATCGCTTCCCTGCCCTCTCGCGAGGAGCTGTACGCTCACATCGCCGCTGCCATCAATGGTGTGGCTCAGGGTCTGGCAACCGCTATCAACGGTGTGCCGCGTGGCCTGGCTCAGGTCGCAAAGGCCGTTGCCGATCAGAAGGTTGCGTAAGCAAGCTTCTTGCGGCATAAGACGTGCCGCGTAATGCATTTGAAATTTCGGCTGGAACATTAGGATGATCCAGCCCCTTTGAAAGGAAACTAACATGGCTGTTTCTCGCGAAGAGATCATCGAGGCTCTGAAGGAAATGTCCCTGCTCGAGGCTTCCGAGCTGGTCAAGGACATCGAGGAGACCTTTGGCGTGTCCGCTGCTGCTCCGGTTGCTGTTGCTGCCGCTCCGGCTGCTGGCGCTGCCGCTGCTGAAGAGAAGACCGAGTTCGACGTTGTGCTCGAGGGCTTCGGCGACAACAAGATCGCTGTCATCAAGGCTGTCCGTGAGATCACCGGCCAGGGCCTGAAGGAAGCTAAGGAGACCGTCGAGGGTGCTCCTTCCACCATCCAGGAGGGTGTGGCCAAGGACAAGGCTGAGGAGATCAAGAAGACGCTGGAAGAGGCCGGCGCCGCTGTGACCCTGAAGTAAATTCAGTCTTCCGACTGCTTTTACAGGACCCGCTGCTTGCAGCGGGTCCTTTTTTTGTTTGGGGGCGTCCCCTTGAGGAGCTGATTCAACTCACAGGTCTATAGCGGGCTGCGCTTAGAAGGGGCCATGGTCGGCGGGAACGGGGGTCGGGCGTTGCCGATCGCAGCGCGGTTTGGGGCGTGAACAGGGGACGGAGGTGTGTTCATGTGAGACGTCATTGGAAACACCAGGATTGACCGCGAACACACCTCCGTCCCCTGTTCACGTTTCGGAACGCAACAGAATGGTTACGGATGCGGCGTTGCTCGTGTAGGGCGTGTAACGTTCCGAGAAGACGATTATGTATACCGCGCAAAGAGACACGACGGGAAGGAAGCGCCATGCAGACAGGGTATTTCAGCGCCGCATGGAACGATGTGAAGAGCTCGCAAGGCTGGCTGGCCAAGATGTTCTTGCTGGGCTTAATCGCATTCATCCCGGTTTTCGGCCCGGTGGTGTTGCTTGGCTATGCGTTCGGCTGGGCTCGCGATATCGCTTGGGGCGTGCATATGCCCTTGCCTGCGCGCATCTTCGGTAACGAGGATGGCCTGCTGTATCGCCGCGGGCTCATTGTGCTTGTTATCTGCGTCGTGTGCTGCGTTGTTATCCCGGGTGCGCTCGAAGGCTGCTGGGATGCGCTTGCGGGACGCGGTTTGAGCAACGTTTCGCATGCCGTTTGGGGCGGTGCCGGCGGTGCTGCGATAGTGAGCCCGGTGTATTCCCTGTTCAGCCTTGCGGTTTCCTTTGCATCCGTCATGTTCTTCCTGGTGGCCTCCATGCGTGCGAGCATCTATGGCAGGTTGGGGCCCGGCTTTCAGATCCCTCGCTTGTGGGCTATGATGCGCCATGACATGAAGGGTCTGCTGCGCGTGCTGGGGCTTTCCATTGTACTTGCCATCGTGCCGGCGGTGGTTACGGGTATCGTCGGGTCGCTTTTGGTCGGGGGCTTTATCAGCGTGGGAGCGTATGGGCTGTTCTCCAGCGGTACCGCGCCCGACATGATGTTCGTCCTCGCTGCGGGTATGTGCCTGGTCGTCATTTGTCTTGCCTTGGCTGTGGTGGTTTCGGCGGCATCGGCGTTCGCAGTGGTGATGCAGGCGCGTGCCGTGGGATACTGGACAAGGCAATTCGACGTTCCGGCATGGCGCGGTCAAGATGACCCCATGCCGTTCGAGATGGCGTCCAACGGGGCGCTGAGATAGGCGGTTCCGTGAAACAAGGGAATAGAAGCCAAGGGTCGCGCAGTACATCCGAGGGGCATGCCGGCAATCGAAGCGGCAAGCCATCGCGCCGCAGCGGCGTGCAGGATAGGGCGAAGGGCGGCGCGGCTCATCGCAGCTCAGGGAAACAGGGCAAACGAAACGAGTCGGGGAGGCAAGGTTCCCAGCACGCGTTGCGCGAGGATGGGCGTCCGTGCGAAGGCGTTAATGCTGACGCGGGCAGTCGTGGATCGAAGAAGACGCACGGCTCGGGCAAGTTGCAGGGCGCGTCCAGATCGAACAAGCCGCAAGGTTCGCACAGTTCGGGCAAAGTGCGCGTTTCTCGCGGCGCTTCCGCAGCGTCTGCGTCCAATTCGGCGAAACCCCAAGCTTCTTTGCCTCCGCGTAGCGCATTCTTGCCGGTTAGTCGCGCCGATATGGAGGAGCGCGGTTGGGACTGCTGCGACTTCGTGTTCGTGTGCGGTGACGCGTACGTCGACCATCCCTCGTTCGGCATGGCCATCATCACGCGTTTGCTCGAGGCGAATCACTATAAGGTAGGCGTGATCTGCCAGCCCGATTGGCGTGACCCTGAGAGCGTCACGATTCTGGGGAAGCCTCGGCTGGGATTTCTGGTTTCCGCCGGCAACATGGATTCGATGGTGAACCACTATACGGTGGCCAAGAAGCACCGCAGCACCGATGCGTTTTCTCCTGGCGGCGAAATGGGGCTTCGCCCTGATCGTGCGGCGGTGGTCTATGGCAATCTGATTCGCCGCACGTATAAGGATGTTCCCATTGTTCTGGGCGGTATTGAAGCCTCGCTTCGCCGTTTAGCTCATTATGATTACTGGTCGGACAAGTTGAAACGTTCGATCCTTCTTGACTCCGGCGCCGACCTGGTCAGCTATGGCATGGGCGAGCATTCCATCGTGGAGATCGCCGATGCGCTGGCGGCTGGGCTTGACGTGTCCGACATCACGTTCATCGACGGCACGGTGTATCGCGCGAAAACGCTTGAGCACGTGTACGACTACGAGCTGCTGCCCTCGTTCGACAGCATGCAGAAGGACAACCTCGAGTATGCCCGCAGCTTCAACGTGCAGTATGGCAACAGCGACCCTTTCACGGGAAAACGCCTGGTGGAGCCATATTCCGACCATGAGTTCGTGGTGCAGAACCCGCCGAGCAAGCCGTTGACCACCTCGGAGATGGACGCGGTGTACCGCCTGCCGTATGCGCGCGCGTACCATCCCATGTACGAGGAAGCCGGCGGTATCCCGGCCATCCGCGAGGTGAAGTTCAGCCTGACCAGCAATCGCGGATGCTTCGGCGAGTGCGCGTTTTGCGCGCTGACGTTCCATCAGGGGCGCATCGTGCAGGTGCGAAGCCATGAGTCCATCGTGGAAGAGGCGAAGCAGATGATCGCCGACCCGGAGTTCAAGGGCTATATCCATGATGTGGGCGGCCCCACGGCGGACTATCGCCATCCTGCGTGCGATGCGCAGCTGCGCCGCGGCGCGTGCCGCAACAAGCACTGCCTCTCGCCGCAGCCGTGCCGCAAGCTGAACGCCGACCACACGGACTATCTGCAGCTTCTGCGTGAACTGCGTGAGCTGCCGGGCGTGAAGAAGGTGTTCGTGCGCTCGGGCATCCGCTTCGATTACGTGCTGGCCGACCGCAACAAGGGCGAGGCGTTCGTGCGCGAGCTGTGCGAGCACCATGTGAGCGGGCAGCTGCGCGTGGCGCCCGAGCATGTTTCCAACGCTGTGCTCGGCGTGATGGGCAAGCCGCAACACCAGGTGTACGAGAAGTTCGTGAAGCTGTTCCAGCAGGCCAACGACGCCTGCGGGCTGAAGCAGTTCGTGGTGCCGTACCTGATGTCGTCGCACCCCGGAAGCACGCTCGACGAGGCCATCGAGCTGGCGGAATACGTGCGCGATATGGGGTTCAACCCCGAGCAGGTGCAGGATTTCTATCCCACGCCGTCCACCATGTCCACGGCCATGTACTTCACGGGCGTGGACCCGCGCACCATGGAGCGCGTTTTCGTGCCGAAAAGCCCGCATGAGAAGGCGCTGCAGCGCGCGCTCATTCAGTATCGCGACCCGAAGAACCATGACCTGGTGATGGAGGCGCTGCGCAAGGCGGGCCGCACCGATCTGATCGGGTTCGGTCCGAAATGCCTGATCAGGCCCTATAAGGGCGAAGGCGGGCACGGTGCTGGCGCGAAGAAGGGCGTGGCGGGCGCGAAGAACGCTATGCGCGGGCCGAAGGGCCGCGAAGGCGGCCAGGGTTCGGGCGGCAGGGGCGCTTCCGGTGGCCGCGGCGCGGCTGGTGCCGGCAAGTGCGGCCAAGGCGCGGGAGGCGGTGCGAACGCGGGCAAGCGCGGCGGCTCCCCGAACGGCGGCCGCGGCGGCAAAGGCAACGGATCGCGTGGGAAAGGACACCGGCGCTAGCTGAATCACAGCATATTCCCTAGGTGGAGAGGGTATACTATAAGGGTTGCAATCAACGGCGTCGGCGCTAAGGCCGTCGACGCCTTTCCCCCTGCGGAAGAAAGGCGGCAGCGCGCATGAAGATTTCAACGAAGGGCCTGTACGCGGTTCGCTTGATGCTGTATCTGGCGGAGCACGACGGCGGCGGCCCCGTGTCGCTGAAGGAAGTGTCCGAGTCGCTGGGCATCTCGAAGAAGTATCTGGAGCAAATCGTGTCGAACGTGGTCACGGCGAAGCTGGTGCGCTCGGTGCGCGGTGCCGCCGGCGGCTATCAGCTGGCGAAGCCGGCAAGCGTGATCACCGTGCTGGACGTGCTGCGGGTGACCGAAGGCTCGCTTGCGCCGGCATCGTGCCTGGAAGACGACACCTTCGACTGCAATATGCCGGTTCCCTGCATGGAGTTGGGCGTATGGCGCGGGCTGTACAAGGTGATCAACGAGTATCTGGGCGGCATCACGCTGCAAAGCATCATCGACGAGCATTCAGCGGTGGCGGCGGACAGCTATTCGATCTAACGGAAGGGCGTAAGCGTTCAAGCTTGCGCCCTTTTCGCTATCCACCTGGGGAAACATCGGTAAAGCGATGTAATACCCACCAATCCGCCGGAAATACGGGATAATATTTCGAAATAGATATTGACATTGCCTAGAGACATAGTAGGATAAAAGGCATGAAAACGGCGTTCCGCACGTGGCAATCAACGGCGGACAAGCGAGAGAGGAACATCATGGCCATCTACAAGAGCGTGTCCGAGTTGATCGGCGGCACTCCGCTGGTGGAGCTGTCCAACTACGAGAAGAACCACAACCTTGAGGCCACCATCGTGGGCAAGGTGGAGCTGTTCAACCCGGCAGGGTCGGTGAAGGACCGTATCGCGAAGGCGATGCTCGACCAGGCCGAGGCCGAGGGCAAGCTGGATGCTGACACCGTCATCATCGAGCCGACCTCCGGCAACACCGGCATCGGCCTGTGCTCGCTGGCCGCCGCCCGTGGCAACCGCATCATCATCACCATGCCCGAAACCATGTCGGTCGAGCGTCGCAACCTTATGAAGGCATACGGCGCCGAGCTGGTGCTGACCGACGGCAGCAAGGGCATGAAGGGCGCCATCGCCCGTGCATCCGAGCTGGCCGAGGAAATCCCGAACTCGTTCATCCCCAGCCAGTTCACGAACCCGGCCAACCCCGCCGTTCACGAGCGCACCACCGGTCCCGAGATCTGGGCGGACACCGACGGCAAGGTGGACATCCTGGTCGCCGGCGTGGGCACCGGCGGCACGCTTTCCGGCACGGGCAAGTATCTGAAGTCGCAGAACCCCGACATCAAGGTGGTAGCCGTGGAGCCCGCCGGCTCCCCGGTGCTGAGCGAGGGCCATGGCGGCGCACACAAGATCCAGGGCATCGGCGCGGGCTTCGTGCCCGACACGCTTGACCAGTCGGTCTATGACGAGGTAATGCCCATCACCGACGAGGAGGCGTTCCAGGCCGGTCGCGAGCTGGCAGGCAAGGATGGCCTGCTGGTGGGCATCTCCTCCGGCGCCGCGGTTGCCGCCGCAACGAAGCTGGCGCAGCGTCCCGAGAACAAGGGCAAGCTGATCGTGGCGGTGCTCCCCGACACCGGCGAGCGTTACCTGTCTACGGCAATGTTCAACTTCTAGGGACGCAAATCGCCTGTTTGCGGTGAAGCGACGCAGGCTGGCGGATAAGAGAGAACTCGGCGAAGACGCCCCGCTCCAAACAGGAGCGGGGCTTCTTGCGCGTTAGGCGGGGGTTTGCGTGCAGAGGGGGCGTTGCGGCGAGCGTAACGCCAGGTGCGAAAACGATCCTTTGCAGATTGGACGGGCGCCGTTTGGTTGCGATCTAATCAGCGCTTGCGGTTCTGGCGAGCCTTTGGGCGCGATAGGGCTTTTGCGCGCGAAGCGGGGTTGCGTGTTAAATAGGTTTTGCGGCCGGCATAGGGTCATTCTGCGTATGGTGGGCTTTTGCGGTTTGTGCGGGCTACGAGCTCGTTACGATTCGCCGATTGATCGCCGCGCGAGCGCGACCTTGGGTACAATAAGGAAAACGTTGGGGGCGGGGGAACCCGCCAAACGCGACAGGGGCGGGATGTCCGTCTATTTCGAAAGAAGCGGAAAAGCTCGCCTAGCGCGATAGCGGCGGGGTTCCCGTCTCGCATGAAAGGTTATCGGGGAAAGGGGCGCATCATGAGCGCGAGCAAGCACGATTGGGGATTGATCTTCGCGGGCGTCGCCTTGGCGGCGGCCGGCTTCTTCTGCTTGGTGGCACCGGGGCTGACCATCGTGACCATCGCGGCGGTGGTTGGTGCGTTCTTCCTGGTGGCAGGCGTGTTCGACATCATCAGCTACATCAGACTGCGCAATATCATGCCGCGCAGCGGCTGGGAGCTTGCCTACGCCATCATCGACGTGCTGCTGGGTCTGATTTTCTTGCTGCATCCGCTTGCGTTCTCCGCGGTGGTGCCGTGGTTGGTGGGCGTGTGCTTTGTGGCGTTCGGCGTGTTCGAGGTCATCGCGTCGGTGAAGGCGCACGGCTGGGGCGTCCCGATGTGGGGATGGGCCTTGTTCAGCGGCGTGCTGAACGTGCTGTGCGGCATCGCGTTCTTCGTCATGCCCCAGATGCTCAGCATATTCCTGGCCATCATCCTGCTGGTGCGCGCCGCAACCCTGATGGTATACGGCTGGAACGCGGGCCGCTATATCGCTATGTAGCGCTGCGGGTTTGCCAGATTGGGGTGTATCTCTCGATAGCTGCTTGGCGGGCTTGCCGGTAGGTAAGTAGGTAAGCGGGTCGGCCGGTGCGTCGGGCGAGGACGCGTTTGTTCGGTAGTGCTTTGACCGGCGGTAGGGCAAAGGCGTGTGGGCTGCGTCGGGTTTCGGCTGGCGCCGTGCGCGCGTGATAAAATCGCAACGGAAAAATGGGCCTCGGGCATGTGCCCGAGGCTTTCTTGTCGGCTGGCATGCTGCGGTTGCGCGGCGTCGTGCCGGACGAAGTGGCAGATGGAGCTGCGAACGGGGCAGCGGCAGAAGCTGCGAACGAGGCGGCGAGCGAAAGGGCTTGAGATGGCGAACGGGCAGGTGGACGGCCAGATGGACGGCGGGGCGAACGAGCAGGCGGGCGGCCAGATGGGCAACTCCGCAAGCGACCAAATGGGCAACCAGGTCATCGAGCAGCAGTCCCTGTTGAGCGGGGAGGCGCTGGCGGAGGCGACCGGCGATCCGGCGGCGCGCATCGAGGCGCTGCGCCGTGAGATCGAGCACAACAGCTACTTGTATTACGCCAAGGACGCGCCCGCCATCAGCGACGCCGCGTTCGACTCCCTGATGCACGAGCTGCGCGCGCTCGAAGCGGCGCACCCCGAGCTCATCGACCCATCCAGCCCCACGCAGCGCGTGGGCGGTTACGTGGGCGAGCAGTTCGCTCCCATCCAGCACGAGCGACGCATGTACTCGCTCGACGACGCCATGGGCGCCGAAGAGCTTGACGAATGGCTGGCGCGCGTCAAGGAGTTCTTCGGTACCATCCCCGAGCTGGTGTGCGAGCTGAAGATCGACGGCTCGTCGGTGGCGTTCACCTACGAGGGCGGCCGCCTTATCCGCGCGGCCACGCGCGGCGACGGCACCACGGGCGAGGACATCACAGTGAACGTGCGCACGGTGAAGGACGTGCCGCTGCGCCTGCGCGACGGTGCCCTGGCTGGGATTCGCGACACCGACGTCTCCATCGAGCTGCGCGGCGAATGCTACATGCCCAAGACCAGCTTCGAAGCGCTCAATGCAGCCGCCGAGGCCAACGGCAAGCAGCCGTTCGCCAACCCGCGCAACGCCGCTGCCGGCAGTCTTCGTCAGAAGGACCCGCAGATCACGGCGCACCGCGACCTGTCCACGTTCGTATATGCCGTAGGCGATGAGCGAAAGCTGGTGGCGGAAACGCAGTGGGACCTGCTCAAATGGCTGGGCGAGGCGGGATTCCACGTGAACCCCGACATCGCGCTGGTCACCAGCACGGAAGAGGTGCACGAGTTCTGCCGCAAAAGCCTGGAGCGCCGCGATGCGCTGCCTTACGACATCGACGGCGTGGTGGTGAAGGTGAACTCGTTCGCGCAGCAGGAGGCCATGGGCTACACGGCCCGCGCGCCGCGCTGGGCCATCGCGTTCAAGTTCCCGCCCGAAGAGAAGACCACGCTTTTGCGCGATATCACCGTGCAGGTGGGACGCACGGGCAAGCTGACGCCGGTGGCGGAGATGGATCCGGTGCTGGTGGCGGGCTCGACCGTGGCCCGCGCCACGCTGCACAACGAGGACGAGGTGCTGCGCAAGGACGTGCGCGTGGGCGACACGGTCATCGTGCGCAAGGCCGGCGACGTGATTCCCGAGGTGCTGGGCCCTGTGCTCAGCCTGCGCCCGGCCGACGCGCAGCCCTGGAGCATGCCCAAGGAATGCCCGAGCTGCGGCAGTCCCGTGGTTCGCGAGGACGGCGAGGCCGATTACCGCTGCATTTCCATCGATTGCCCTGCTCAGGCGCTTGAGCGTTTGCTGCACTGGGCCAGCCGCGGGGCTATGGATATCGACGGCATGGGCGAGGAGATCGTGCGCCGGCTGGTGGAATCTGGCCGCGTGAGCGACGTGGCGGACTACTACACGCTTGACGAGGTGGAGCTGGCGCGGCTGCAGACGGGCCGCACGAACAAGGAGGGTGATCCCATCTGCCTGGGGCAGACCATCGCGAAGAAGCTGGTGGCGGCCATCGACGAGTCGCGCACGCGCCCGTTCGCCCGCCCGCTGTTCGGACTGGGTATGCGCCACGTGGGCAAAACCATGGCCGAAACGCTGGCGCGCGCGTTCCCGAGCATGGACGCGCTGATGGCGGCCACCGAGGAGCAGCTGGCGGCGGTGGACGGCGTGGGCCCGAAGATCGCGCATTCCACGTACCTGTTCCTGCGCACGCCCGACAACGTGCAGGTCATCGAGCGGTTGGCGAAGCATGGGGTGCGCCTGGCCGACGATGTGGAGGCGGAAGCCGCCGATGCGCTGCCGCAGACGCTCGAGGGACTGACGTTCGTGCTGACCGGCAGCCTGACGCAAAGCGGCATGAAGCGCGACGAGGCCGGTGCGGCGCTGAAGGCCCGCGGTGCGAAAGTGTCGGGCAGCGTGTCGAAGAAGACGAGCTTCGTGGTAGCCGGCGAGGCGGCGGGCAGCAAGTACGACAAGGCTGTGGCGCTTGGCGTCCCTGTGCTGGACGAGGCCGCGCTGCTGCACATCATCGAGACGGGCGAGGCCCCGACGGCGGACGGGGAATAGCGCGGCTGCTTCGTCTGTGGCGCTTCGCCGCGTGTTGCCGGCGTGTGCTGTCGGTGGGCGTTTCTCGCGACGTTTGCCCGCATGGGGCTCTACCGACCGCGGCGCGCGTTTGCTCGTGCCCACCCCACCTGGGTCGGTTCGCCGGGTATTGCGCTTACGCAAATCTACCGGGTGCCGGTGTTTCGGGGCCGTTCGCATGAAGGAGTTACGAATTTGATATTCGTAACATCGAATCAGCGGGCGCGCCTGCTATAGTGTGTTACGGATTGATACCTCGTAACACCGGGCAGGCGCGCAATGAAATCGCAGACGTCGCGCGCCTTCGCCTGGTCGATGAAAGGATTTCTTGATGAAGAGCTTCTCCAGGCGTACGTTTTTGCAGGTGGCGGGCGTAAGCGCCGCTGCAGTGGGCTTCGGCGGCGTGCTGAGCGCCTGCGCCGGCGGCTCCAACGCGGGCTCCGGCTCCGCCGCTAGCGGGGAGCATGCCTCTCAGGTTACCGTTTCCATGCCGGTGAGCAGCGAGCCCGACGCTGGTTTCGACCCGTTCGTCTCTTGGGGCTGCGGCGAGCACGTGCACGAGCCGCTCATCCAGTCCACGCTTCTGACCACGAAGGCCGACATGGGCTTCGAGAACGACCTTGCAACGGCTTATACCTGCAGCGACGATGGCCTGACCTGGACGTTCACCATCCGCACCGACGCCAAGTTCACCAACGGCAAGCCGGTTACCGCCCATGACGTGGCCTACACCATCAACGGCGTTGCCAACAACGAGGCCAGCGAGTGCGACCTGACCATGGTCGACGAGGCCGTTGCCGTTGACGACGAGACCTGCGAGATCCATCTGAACAAGCCGTTCAACGCGCTGCTGTACACGCTGGCGGTCATCGGCATCGTGCCTGATGGCGGCCATGATGCCGACTACGGCAGCAACCCGGTGGGCAGCGGCCGCTACATGCTCGAGCAGTGGGATCGCGGCCAGCAGGTCATCCTGAAGGCCAACCCCGACTACTATGGCGAAGCGCCGAAGATCGAGCGCGTCGTGGTGGTGTTCATGGAAGAGGACGCCAGCCTGGCGGCCGCCCGTTCCGGCCAGGTGGACGTCGCGTTCACGTCGGCCACCTTCGCCAACCAGCAGCCGAAGGGCTATGACTTGCTGAACTGCGCTTCCGTCGATTCGCGCGGCATCTCCCTGCCCACCATCGCTCCGGGCGCTACCAAGAAGCAGACGGGCGAGGAGTACCCTGCCGGCAACGCGGTTACGCAGGACCTGGCGCTGCGCCGCGCCATCAACTACGGCGTGAAGCGTCAGACGCTCATCGATAACGTGCTGAACGGCTACGGTCAGATCGCCTACAGCGTGGGCGACAACATGCCCTGGTCGACGGACGCCATGAAGTGCGAAGAGGACCTTGCACGCGCAAAGGCCCTGCTCGACGAGGCGGGCTGGGTAGCCGGCGCCGACGGCGTGCGCGCCAAGGACGGCGTGACGGCCGCGTTCGACCTGTACTATTCCTCCTCCGACTCGGTGCGCCAGGCCATCGCCATGGAGTTCGCCAACCAAATGAACGAGCTGGGCATCAAGGTGACGCCGAAGGGCGCAAGCTGGGACGACATCTATCAGCACCAGTTCAGCGACCCGGTCGTGTGGGGTTGGGGCTCCAACAGCCCGATCGAGGTGTACAACCTGAACTACTCCAAGGGCAACGGCAACTATTCTTGCTATGAGAACGCCGCGGTCGATGCTCACCTGAACGCCGCGCTGGCAAACCCCGTGGTCGCCGATTCGTATGACGAATGGAAGCTGGCCATGTGGGACGGCGAGAACGGCCCGGCGCCGCAGGGCGATGCCACGTGGGTGTGGTTCGCCAACGTCGACCACCTGTACTTCGTGGCCGAGGGCCTGAAGGTTGCCGAGCAGAAGCCGCATCCGCATGGTCATGGCTGGTCGATCGTGAACAACGTGGATAAGTGGAGCTGGTAGCAACTGGCTGAACGCCGCAGGGGCAGGGCGCGTGAACACACCTCCGTCCCCTGTTCATTGGCGGGGCTTGCCGTAGGGCTTGCCCCGCTTTTGCGGTTCTAGCGGATTGGTTTTGAGCTTGGAAGCCGAAGGGCTTCCGGGGAAGATTTCGAGAATTGGGACATAAGTAGGTATGACGAAGTATCTTGCTCGACATATCGTGCGGTTCGCGCTGCTCATGTTGGCAGTGGGGTTGGTGGTGTTCGCGCTGGTGAGCGCCTCGCCCATCGACCCTGTCCAGGCCAACGTGGGGCAGGCCGCATACGTGAACATGTCGGAGGCCAAGCGCGCGCAGCTGGCCAGCTACTGGGGCGGGGACGTGCCGTTTTGGGAGCGTTTCGCCAACTGGGCGGGCGCGCTTTTGCACGGCGACATGGGAACGTCGCTCAGGTTCAACGCGCCCGTGTCCGAGGTGATCGCGCATCGCGCGGCAAACTCGCTGGCGCTCATGGGCATCGCGTGGCTGGTCAGCGGTGTGCTTGGCTTCGTGCTGGGCGTCGTTGCCGGCGCGCGCCGCGGCGGCGCGGTCGACCGCGTGGTGCGCGGCTATTGCTTCCTGCTGGCGTCCACGCCCACGTTTTGGCTGGGTTTGCTCATCCTGATGATCTTCGCCGTGCAGCTGGGGTGGTTCCCCATCGGGTTTTCCGTGCCCATCGGCGTGTCGGCGGCCGACGTGACGCTGGCTGACGCGGCGCACCACCTGGTGCTTCCCGCGCTCACGCTTTCGGTGACGGGTGTGGCCAACATCGCGCTGCATACGCGCGAGAAGGTGGTCGACGTGCTGGAAAGCGATTACGTGCGCTTCGCGCGCGCCCGCGGCGAGTCCGATTTGAGCGTGGTCTTGCACCATTGCCTGCGCAACGTGGCGCTGCCGGCGGTCACGCTGCAGTGCGCGTTCATCTCCGAGATCTTCGGCGGCTCGGTGCTGGTCGAGCAGGTGTTCTCGTATCCGGGCCTGGGGCAGGCGGCCGTCACCGCCGGCTTGGGCGGCGACGTTGCTCTTCTGGCCGGAATCGCCCTGGTCAGCGCCGCGTTGGTGTTCGGCGGCAATCTGCTGGCGAACATCCTGTACGGTGTTTTGGACCCGCGTATGCGCGTGAGCGAAGGGAGGGCGTAATGGAAAACGTGCTCCATGCTCCCGCACAGCGCAGGGGCGGCAACCGCACGGCCACGCTGGCGGCGTGCGTTTTGGCGGCTTTTGCGCTGCTGGCTGTGGTTGCGGCTGGCATTGCGCTGTACGGCCAGGCAACGGTCACCGATTTCACCGCGAAGAACCTGGCGCCCTCGCTTGAGCACCCCTTCGGCACCGACTGGATGGGCCGCGACATGTTGGCGCGTACGCTGGCTGGCCTTTCCACCAGCGTGCTGGTAGGTTTGCTGGCGGCTACCGTGTCGTCGGTGATCGCGCTGGTGCTCGGTTGCGCCGCCGCGCTCGGCGGCAAGCGCGTGGACGCTGTGGTCAGCTGGATGATCGACCTGATGATGGGCGTTCCACATATCGTGCTTTTGGTGCTCATCTCGTTCGCGCTGGGGAAGGGCTTTTGGGGCGTGACCATCGGCGTTGCCGTGACGCACTGGGCCAGCCTTGCCCGCGTGGTGCGCGCCGAGGTGCTGCAATGCCGCCAATCGAAGTTCGTGGAAGTCGCGCGCAAGCTGGGGCAAAGCTCGGCGCGCATCGCGCTTCGCCATATGGTGCCGTATGTGCTGCCGCAGTTCGTGGTGGGTTTGATCCTGCTGTTCCCGCATGCCATCCTGCATGAGGCGTCCATCACGTTTCTGGGCTTCGGCTTGCCGCCCGAGCAGCCGGCCATCGGCGTGATCTTGAGCGAATCGATGAGCTATCTGTCCACGGGCGCCTGGTGGTTGGCGGTGTTCCCTGGCCTGGCGCTCATGGCGACGGTGCTGTTGTTCGACGTGGCCGGGCAGAACCTGCGCAAGCTGGTCGACCCGCATACCGCGCAAAAGTAGGTGGGGAAGATGATGACGAAGACGAACGGCGGTGCGCCCATGGAGGCGTCGTCGGCGGGTAAGGCCGCCGAGCTGGCGCACGAGCGCACCGCGCACGAGGGTGCGCAGCTGCACCATCATCATACGCATGCGGCAACGTCGAGCCACGGTGGCGGGCATCACCTGCTGCAGGTTGAGGACCTGAGCGTGAGCTTCCGCATGTACGACGAGAACGCGCCGTACTTCAAGGCGAAACAGCACGATGTGCAGGTGCTCCACGAGCTGAGCATCGCCGTGCACACCGGCGAGATCGTGGCCGTGGTGGGCGCGTCGGGCTCGGGCAAGACGCTTCTGGCAGATGCGGTTTTGGGCCTGTTCGAGCCCAACGCCACGGTGACGGGGCGCATCTGGTTCGACGGCGTGCGCATGGACGCGGCGGGTTTGCGCGCGCTGCGCGGGCACGGGCTGTCGCTTGTGCCGCAAAGCGTGAGTCATTTGGACCCCATGATGCGCGTGGGCAAGCAGGTCGAGGGTTTTGCGAACGACCTGTCGAAGGCCGAGCGCAAAACGCGTCGCGCGCAGCTGTTCGAGCGCTATGGGCTTGGTCCCGAGGTTGCGCGTCTGTACCCGCACGAGCTGTCGGGCGGTATGGCGCGCCGCGTGCTGCTGTGCTGCGCGCTCATGGATTCGCCGCGTGTGATCGTGGCCGATGAGCCTACGCCCGGTCTTGACCTTGACCTGGCGGTTCGTGCGCTCGACGACTTTCGCGCCTTCGCCAACGAGGGCAACGGCGTGCTGCTGATCACGCACGATATCGAGCTGGCGCTGCGCGTGGCCGACCGCGTGGCGGTGTTCAAGGACGGAACCGTGGTGGAGGAGACCGCGACGGCGAGCTTCGCCGATCCCAACTTGCTGCGCCATCCGTTCACCCGCCAGCTGTGGCATTCCCTCCCCGAGCATGATTTCGCCGTGGGCGAAAGTGCTGGCGAAGGCGGTTTCGATGGGAAGGAAGGTGGCGCGTGCTAGAGGCCAGAGACATCACGTTCGGGTATCCCGGCGCAAAGCCCCTGTACAGCGGATTCAGCCTGCAGGTGGAACCTGGTGAGCGTGTGGCGTTGCAGGCGCCCTCGGGGTTCGGCAAAACCACGCTGTGCCGCGTGCTCGCCGGGTTTGAGCGCCCGCAAACCGGTCAGGTATTGGTGGATGGGCAGCCGCTTCCGCGTCGCGGCGTGTGCCCGGTGCAGCTGATCCAGCAGCATCCCGAGCAGGCGGTCGACCCGCGCCTGCGCATGCGCAAGACGTTGGCGGAAGCGGGCGAGGTGCCGCAGCAGCTGCTTGACGACCTGGGCATCCGCGACGAATGGCTGCAGCGCTACCCCCACGAGCTGTCCGGCGGCGAGCTGCAGCGCTTCTGCATCGCCCGCGCACTGGCCACGCGCCCGCGCTACCTGATCTGCGACGAGGTGTCCACCATGCTCGACGCGGTCACCCAAGCGCACATCTGGCACGTGCTGCTCGATTACGCCGCCCGCGAAAACGCCGGCATGCTGCTGGTTTCCCATACCCCCGCGCTGACCGCCCGCATAGCAACCCGAGAAGTCGCGCTGGCGTAATGCGAACGCGTACCCGGACGCTTCGGGGACGTAGCCCTAAGCATCCGGGTTCGCGTCGGGTGCCTGGCGTCCGTGCGGGTTGCAACTCGAGGGACGCCGCGTTCTCTCGCGGCGCTTCTTGATGTTTAACCCGCTCCCTCGATATGCCCGGTTCCAAGATGTCGGGAAGCGCTTGGGACGTTCTTTTCCCGAAATGGCGCCCTTTTGCCCCACCCGTTTGCCCACCCGTTTTCGAAATTGCCTGGTAAACCACCCTGCTTCGTGTCTGTTGGTCGCTTCGTTCCCAGCCTATCCTTCGTCATGTCCTCCGCAAGGATGCGCGAGGATCTTGCATGGTTTCACGAGGGAGAGGAAGGGCCATGAGCAAAACGGATGTCTCTGGGAACGCCCAAAAAGGGCGCAAGGGGCTCATCGTCACGGTCATCGTGATCGTTGTGATCGCGGTTGCGGGCGCGGGCTTTTGGGTATGGCATCAGCAGCCGAGTTTCTGCAACGCTATCTGCCATCAGCCGATGGACCGCTACGTGGAAACGTATGAATCCGGCAACTCGTCGATGCTGTCGGCGGTTCACGCGAAGCAGGGCAAAGTGTGCCTGGATTGCCATGAGGCGAAGCTCGACGACCAGGTCGCCGAGGCCACCGCGTGGGTGTCCGGCGACTTCACCGACCCCGTTGCCGAGAATACGTTCCAATACAACGAGAGTTTCTGCCTGAACGAGTCGTGCCACAACATGACGCGCGACGAGCTCACCGAATCCACCAGCGATATGGTGTTCAACCCGCATGTGCAGCAGCATGGCGATATCGACTGCGGCGAATGCCATAAGGCGCATTCCGAGTCCGTGATGTACTGCACGCAGTGCCATGCCGAGGCCGAGGTGCCCGATGGCTGGATGTCGTACAGCGACTACATGAGCGCGAAGCAGAGCTAGGGGGAACGGAATGACTACGAACGATATGACGCTTGACGCACGTCGCGGCCTGAGCCGCCGCCAGTTCGTCGGCCTTGCGGGCCTGGGGCTGGCAACCATCGCGCTTGGCAACCTGACCGGCTGCTCGAAGGGCGCGACGCAGTACGTCTACGATGTGGTGGTCGTCGGTTCCGGCGGTTCGGGAACCACATCGGCCGCCTTCGCCGCTAAAAACGGCGCGAAGACGGTGTGCATCGAGAAGCTCGGCTGGCAGGGCGGTTCCAGCTCGCTTGCGCTTGGCACGTTCTACGGCTCGGGCACGGTGCAGCAAAAGGAGCTCGGTATCGACGACACGCCGGATGACTACTACAACTATCTGCTCACGCGCAACGCCGACAAGGTCGACCTGGCTATGAACCGCTTCATGGCCGATCACTCCGGCGAGACGATCGACTGGCTGCGCGAGGATCTGAAGGTCCCGTTCAAGGACGAGATCAAGGGCAACGGCAAGGACAAGGTCAAGCGCGGGCACATGTGCAAGAACAACGCCGATGATGCGCTGAAGGCCGTGACGCAGCTGGCCAAGGAGCAGGGCGTGGACTTCCATTTCGATACCGATGCAACCGCGCTCATCGTGGACGAGTCGACGGGCCGCGTCGTGGGCGTGCGCGCCGAAAAGGCGGGCAAGGAGGTCATCTACAACGCCAAGGCCGTCATCATCGCGTCGGGCGGTTTCTGCCGCAATCCCGAGATGATTGCGAAGTATTGCCCTGATTACGTTGGCGTTTACACGGAAGTGGGTATCGGCCTTGACGGTTCCGGGCTGCAGATGGGGCTGGACATCGGTGCGGCTTACACGGGTCACGGCGGCACGAACGGTATTCTGGCGTGTCCGGTCGAGCCTGGCCAATCCAAGTTGATCAGCGCCAAGGCGCTGTGGGTCGACTCGAAGGGCAAGCGTTTCGTGAATGAAGGCGGCCAGACGCACGACATCTATTATCAGGTGGCGCACTTCGATGACCAGCAGTTCTTCGCCGTGTACGACCAGGCAATGGTCGACGGCTTGACCGATAAGCTCAAGAAGAAGGTTGCTATGGGTCTTGAGCAGGGCATGTTCGCCAAGGGCGACACCGTCGAGGCCGCAGCGGCGCAGCTGGGCGTGGACGGCGTGGCGTGCTCCGAGACGCTGGCGGCGTACAACGAGATGGTCGCATCGGGCGCCGACACGCAGTTCAAGAAGGGCGCGGCGAACCTGGTGGCGTTGACTCAGGCGCCGTATTACCTGCTCAAGATGGGCGTGTGCACCCACGGTTCGTTCGGCGGTTTCGATATCAACACCGACTTCCAGGTGAAGAACGAACAGGGCGAGATTATCCCCGGTCTGTACTCTGCCGGTGAGGTATGCTGCGGTACCTTCATCTACGATGACTATCCGGCGGGCGGCTGCGGCTTGAACTTCGCCTACACGTCCGGCCGCTTCGCGGGCGCGAACGCGGCGAGCGAGGCGTTGAGCGCGTAAGGAGGACGTGTCGAGCGTGGGCAAGTCGTTGGCGGCAACGGGCGGTACCGGGTAAACGCGGATGCAGCGGGTTCGTTCGCGCGCGTTCGTCGTGACCGTACGGTTGCGATGTGCCCCGAGCAAAGCACGCCCGTGATGAGCTGGCGAAATAGCAAGGCGATAAGGCGCCGCGGTTCGAAATGCGGACCGTGGCGCCTTTGTGCGCCTCTTGATGTGCAAAAAAGGTATACTGCCGGAAATAAGGGAGAAGTCCGGGAGAGGGCTCAGTGGGAAGCAAGTTTGAGAACATACGCGAAGTTCGCAGGACCGATGCCGACGGGTCGCGCGCAGCCGAAAGGGCGGCTGCGCGCACGGCGATGCATCAGGCGCTCGAAGGCTGTACTCTTGCGTTTTTCGGCCTTGCGGTGGTGCGCATCTGGATTCAGTGCAACCTGTATGGCAATTACGTGCTGTCCGATGCCGGGCTGGTCAGCGTCGTCATCAACTTCGTGCGCATCGCGTTCACCGTTTTGCTGGTGGCGTTCGCCCTGCGTGGCTTGATAGGGCGTCGGTCCGCGAAGGCGCTCGAATGGTTCTCCGTTACGGCCATGACGTTGGGCAGCGTGCTGTTCTTCTTGAACGGGACGCTTGCTTCCGATGCGGTGCTGTACGCGGCGTGCACGTGCGCGGGGCTGGGCATCGTGTGGGGTGGCGGTATGTGGATGGCGTTCTACCTGCGTTTGCGTCCGCGAACGGCTTTGTTGTGCGCATTGGGCTCACTGGCATTGGGGTCGTTGGGCGGTTTCGTCATGGGCGCTTTGCCGCGCTCGACGTGTTATCTGGTCGGAGTGTTTCTGCCCACGGTTTCATACGTGTGCTTCGGGCGGTCGATGCGCGTGGCCGACGAGCGCGGATGGCCGCAGGCTCCGAGCGGCGTCTCGTCGTCGCGCGAGTGCCCCGAGTTCGCGATCGCCTCGAAGGCGTATGGGGCGGAATCGCGCGTCGATTTCTTGCGTCTGTTGGCCGGATTGGCATTGTTCATGCTGGTCATGGGCGTGTCGCGAGGTTTTCCGTTTGGTGAATCGATCGCATTGCCGCTGGGGATGCAGTTGTTGCACCAAGGTGGCGTGGTCGTGCTGTGCGGGGTGTGGGCGTGGGCTGCGCTGTGCCGCGGCCGTGCTGTTTCGTCGGCGACGCTGTGGCGCTTTGAGGTGGTAGCGGCATCGGCGGGCGTGGTGTTGATGGCCACGCTGGAATGGTGGGGGCTTGCCGGCGGCGCGGCGCTCGTGTCCATCGCCAACACCATGACGCTCGGCATTTTGTGGGTCATCTGCTATGACATCGCGCGCCATTCCCCGTGGAACCCGTATGCGGTGCTCGGTGTGTGCTGGGCGGTGTTTCTGCTCGCGCGCGAAGTCGGGCGCTGGGGCATCCTGGTTTTCGCGCCGCAAAGCTCGGTGATGACGCTGTTGGCCGCATTGATGGTGTGCGTGCTGTCCATTTCCATCGCGGTGCTGCTCGGTGACAACGTTCCGCGCTCTCGAGCGTTGCTGACGGGATTTCCCGGCGAGGAAGCAGGCGAAGGCGGGACAGCTAGCGAAGGCGATGCGAGGCCTGCGGGTTGTGCCGCGACGGGTAGCGCCGCTGGTCGCACGGGCGTTGCGGCTGCCGGCGGCGAAGGCGATGCCGTCGAGCCGTCGCCGATTGCCGGGCGTTGCGAAACGCGGGCGGAAGGCGATATCGGGTCGGGGCTGGAGCCCGAGACGGTCTTGTATGCGGCCGATGATGGAGGCGTTGCACGGTTGATCGTGGGATTCGGGCTGACGCGCCGTGAGGCCGAGGTGGCTCTTATGCTTGCGGAGGGCAAAAGCAAAGTCGCGATCGCGGAGCTGCTGGTGCTTTCCGAGAACACCGTGCGCAGCTATGCGAAAAACGCTTACATGAAAATGAACGTGCACAGCAAACGGGAGCTTCAGCAAACCATTCGCGAAATGCGCTAGCATAGCGCGGGTGCGGCCCTGAGTGCTTTTTTCACTTGCCTCACCGCTACTTGCTTCAATCAGCGAACAGGTGTACGATGTTTTTGCCGTGATGTTGCTGTGGGGCGGGCAACCCTTGTGGTAACTTGCGGTAGACACACCACAAGGGGAATACGAGAAGCGAAAGAACGGTATGGCAAAAAGCACGGTCAATTACGGCAACGACAGCATCCGCCAGTTGAAGGACGAGGAACGCGTACGTCTTCGCCCGGCGGTCATATTCGGCTCCGACGGCCTGGATGGCTGTGCTCATGCCGCGTTCGAGATCCTGTCGAACTCGGTCGACGAGGCGCGTCAGGGCTACGGCAATCTGATCACCCTCACCGCCTTCGCCGACGGCTCCATCCAAGTGGAGGACAACGGCCGCGGCTGCCCGCTTGACTGGAACCCCACCGAGAAGCGCTTCAACTGGGAGCTGGTGTTCTGCGAGCTGTACGCGGGCGGCAAATACGACAACAACCAAGGCGGCGACTACGACTTCTCGCTGGGCACCAACGGCTTGGGCTCGTGCGCCACGCAGTACGCCTCCGAGTACATGGACGTCACCGTATGGCGTGACGGCAACAAGTATCAGCTGCACTTCAAGAAGGGCAAGGTCGTCGGCGCCAAGAAGAAGGCCCTGCATGTCGAGCCCACCGACGAGACGCGCACCGGCACCACCATCAAATGGCGTCCCGACCTGGAGGTCTTCACCGCCATCGATATCCCTGACGACTGGTATCGCGAAACCATGCGCCGTCAGGCGGTGGTCAACGCCAACGTCACGTTCCGCCTTCGCATCGAGGGGCAGGACGGCGTCTTCTCCGAAGAGGAGTTCTGCTACCCCAAGGGCATCGAGGACTACGTGATGGAGAAGGTGGGCCACGACTACCTGACCGAGCCCTTCTTCATCCAGGCAGATCGCCGCGGCCGCGACCGCGATGACCTGCCCGACTACAACGTGAAGATCACCGCGTGCCTGTGCTTCTCGCGCACGTTCCAGATGCAGGAGTACTACCACAACTCGTCGTGGCTGGAAAACGGCGGCTCGCCGGAGAAGGCTGCGCGCAGCGCCCTGACCAGCGCAATCGATGCCTACATCAAGCAACAGGGCAAATACAACAAGAATGAAAGCGCCATTAAATGGCAGGACGTTCAGGACTGCCTGGTGCTCGTGACCAACTGCTTCTCCACGCAGACGTCCTACGAGAACCAAACGAAGAAGGCCATCAACAACCGCTTCATCCAGCAGGCTATGACGGCGTTTTTCAAGGAACGCCTGGGCACGTACCTGATCGAGAACAAAGAGTCCGCCGACAAGATCATGGAGCAGGTGCTCATCAACAAGCGCTCCCGCGAGAACGCGGAGAAGACGCGCCAGAGCATCAAGACCAACCTGCAGCAGAAGACCGACATGGCCAACCGCGTGCAGAAGTTCATCGACTGCCGCTCCAAGGACAAGGGCCGCCGCGAGGTCTACATCGTAGAGGGCGACTCGGCAGCAGGCGCCATCCGCACGTCGCGCGACGCCGAGTTCCAGGGCGTCATGCCGGTGCGAGGCAAGATCCTCAATTGCCTGAAGGAGGATTACCCGCGCATCTTCAAGTCCGAGATCATCATGGACCTGCTGCGCGTGCTCGGCTGCGGCGTGGAGGTCAACGACCGCCGCATGAAGAACCTGGGCACCTTCGACCTGGGCAACCTGAACTGGAGCAAGGTCATCATCTGCACCGACGCCGACGTCGACGGCTATCATATCCGCACGCTCATCCTGGCCATGCTCTATCGCCTGGTGCCCACGCTCATCCGCGAGGGGTTCGTCTACATCGCTGAATCGCCGCTGTACGAGATTAACTGCAAGGAGAAGACCTACTTCGCCTACACCGATCTTGAGAAGAACAACATCCTGAAGGAAATCGACGGGCAGAAGTGCTCCATCAACCGCTCCAAGGGTCTTGGTGAGAACGATCCCGACATGATGTGGCTCACCACCATGAATCCCGAGACGCGCCGCCTGATCAAGGTGGAACCCGAGGATGTCGAGCGTATGGAGACCATGTTCAACCTGCTGTTAGGCAACGATGACGAGGGCCGCAAACGCCACATCGCCGAGCACGGCAGGGAATACCTCGACCAGCTTGACCTGCAATAAGGCGCCTTTCGCAAGGCTGTTGAAGATCTAAACCGGCGGGCGCGCGCAAGACGGCGCCCGCCCATTCGCATCAAGGGGAGACCGTGGCAAGAAAGACCAAAGCACAACCGAAGAAGAAGCATGTGGATAACCCCAACGTGATCGGCCTGCACTCCGAGGTTTTGGAGCAGCCCATCACGCAAACCCTCGAAGTGAACTACATGCCCTACGCCATGAGCACCAACGTGTCCCGTGCGTTCCCGGAGATCGACGGGTTCAAGCCGTCGCACCGCAAGCTTCTGTACACCATGTACAAGATGGGCTTGCTCAACGGTGCGCGCCAGAAGAGCGCCAACATCGTCGGCCAGACCATGAAGCTCAACCCCCACGGCGATTCGGCCATCTACGAGACCATGGTACGCCTTGCCACGGGCAATGAGGCCCTGCTCACGCCCTTCGTGGAATCCAAGGGCAACTTCGGCAAATACTACTCCGGCGACCTGAGCTACGCCGCCTCGCGTTACACTGAGGCGAAGCTTTCCCCCATTTGCGCCGAGATCTTCAAGGACATCGACAAGGACCCGGTCGACTTCATGGACAGCTACGACGGCGCCATGAAGGAGCCGCGCCTGCTGCCCACCACGTTCCCCAACATCTTGGTGTCGGCGAACAAGGGCATCGGCGTTGCCATGGCCTCCGACATCTGCGGCTTCAACCTGAACGAAGTGTGCGAAGCCACCATGCACTTCCTTGAGGACCCTGACTGCGACCTGCAGAAATACATGCCTGCGCCCGACTTCTCTACCGGCGGTGAGATCATCTACCGCCGCGAGGAGATGGATCGCATCTACAACACGGGCCTGGGCAGCTTCCAGATTCGCTCGCGTTGGCGCTACCTGCCCGACGAGCGCATCATCGAGGTGTACGAGATTCCCTACACCACGAAAACCGACATTATCATCGAGCGCATCGTCAAGCTGGCGAAAGAGGGGAAGGTGCGCGAGATCGCCGACATCCGCGATGAGACCGACCTTTCCGGCCTGCGCATCGCCATCGACCTGAAGCGCGGCGTCGACCCCGAGCTGCTCATGGCGAAGCTGTTCCGCTCCACCACGCTGCAGGATTCGTTCTCCTGCAACTTCAACGTGTTGGTGGACGGGTACCCGCGCGTCATGGGCGTGCGCCAGATCCTGCAGGAGTGGGTTGCGTGGCGCGTGGATTCCACGCGACGCCGCATGAGCTTCGACCTGGGGAAGAAAAGCGACCGACTGCACCTGCTGCACGGCCTTGAGGCCATTTTGCTGGATATCGACAAGGCCATCGCCATCATCCGCAACACCAAGCTGGAGGCCGAGGTCGTGCCGAACCTGATGAAGGGCTTCGGCATCGACGAGGTGCAGGCCGAGTTCGTGGCCGAACTGAAGCTGCGCAACATCAACGAGGAGTACATCCTCAACCGCACAAAGGACATCGCGAAGCTGGAAGGCGATATCGCCGAGCTGAAGGAGGTCCTGGCCAGCGAGCAGAAGATCAAGCAGGTCATCAGCGACGAGCTTGCCGCGGTGAACAAGAAGCACGTCACGCCGCGCAAAACGGGCCTGGTTGAGCCGGGCGACATCGTGGAGGTCAGCCTGGAGCCCGAGGTGGAGGAATACCCCGTCACCATGATGCTCTCGCGCGACGGCTACCTGAAGAAGATGACCGAGCGCGTGCTGCGCAAGGCCACCACGCTGAAGTACAAGGACGGCGACGAGCCCTTCATCGAGTTCCCGTCGTCGAACACCCACGAGCTGCTAGTGTTCACCGACCAGCGCCAGGTGTACAAGTGCAAGGTGGCGCAGTTCGAGGACACCAAGTCGGCGCAGCTGGGTTCGTACCTGCCCACCGACCTGGGGATGGATCCCGACGAGAGCGTGATCTGGGTAATCGACCCCGAGGACTACAAGGCCGATGTGCTGTTCGTGTTCGAGAACGGCCGCGTGGCGCGCGTGGCCTTGGCGGGCTACGTAACGAAGACCAACCGCAAGCGCTTGAAGAACGCCATCTACGGCGGCAGCAAGCTGTTGTTCGCAACTGTGCTGAAAGAGGACCGCGACCTGGCCTTGGTGTCAAGCGACCAGCGTTTGATCAACTTCAACACCTCGCTGCTGAAAACCAAGACCACCAACAGCACGCAAGGTGTTCTGGCATTCACTGCGAAGAACGGCCGCATTGTGACCATGGTGGGCACGGCCGAGGAGTTCCTGGGCGGTACCGCCAGCGTGGAGAAATTCCGCGCGGCAAGCCTGCCCTCCTCCGGCTCGCCCATGAAGGAAACGGACATGAAGAGCCTGTTCGACCTGGAGTAGCGTGCAGGCATGAGACGGCCGGCGCGGGGCGATACGCTTCACGCCGGCCGTTTGATTTGACTGCTGTTCCGTTTTATCCGTTGCCGTTTTGTCGCGCCTCGGTTTGCGGTCAGCGCTGTTGTTAGCTGCGAGCTAATGGGTCGGTGCAGATGTCTCGAGGGCCGATTCGGGCACTGCTGCCGAATCGGTTAGGAGGCTTGCGGGGCGCTTTCGTAAGGTTTGGCGTACTGAGAGCGGGCATGCTTGCAAGGTCTATGTAAGGCGGGCGCCTCATACTCAAGGTGATTCGATACTTGAGACCTGAGTGAGGCGGTTCTATAATGCAAGACAAAAGTAGTGCCTTATGAACGAGGTATTCGTGCACGAGCATGCGCTCATGCACGGGCTGTCCGAGGAGCAGGTGCTGCACGCGTGGCGAAATGCCGTATCGGTTGCTTGACGCGGTTGTGAAAGCGGCGAGGTCGATTTCGTGGCCATTGGATTCGATCAGCATGGCAGGGCCATTGAGATGACGGGACGGATAAAATCGTTCGGTGTGCTGATATTCCATGCAAACACGCCGCCGACGACGCGTGCACTCAAGGAATTGGGGTTGGGAGGGGGCGATCATGGCTGTGGTCACTGATAAGGACCTGCGCTCTCGATTCTCGTTTTCCGAAAACGAGATAGCGCAGTTGCATGCAGACGCTGAAAAGTACGAAAGCGGCGAATGGCCGGAGGGCGAGACCGTGCTTATCGGTAGGCCGTGCGTGTACGGCGAACGTATGAAGTCCATAACGTATCGCGACACCGAAGCGGAGGTTCGCCGCATGGACGAGCGTGCGAAAAGCCTGTCCATGAGCCGTTCCGACTACTTGCGCTATCTAGTGCGCAAAGACTTAGAAGGTTGATTCTGCTTGCGGGATCGTTGTTTTCTTGTTGTAGATGCCGGCAATGGCTCCAGGCAAGCAGTGTCGCTGGATGCCCGTTGATGAGATGTTCGCAGATGCGCACATTCGCCAGGTTAATGGCGATGCGATAATCGCTGTGCGCGATTAGTTGTTGACGCGACCGCGAAAATGCCGTTGCTGTCCCGTGCATAGTACAGCTATTGGAAATCCTTGCGAGATGATGGTACATGGTCTGAGCTGTGCGCGGAGCAGGCCCTGTGATGCGGCTTTCAACGAAAGGGGTTGCGTGATGAAGGTGCTGCATGTTTCCGATTTGCATATTGGGAAGCGCGTTAACGGCATGTCGATGCTGGACGATCAGCGCTATATTTTGCGGCAGATACTGGATATTGCGGAGAAGCACCAGGCCAGCGTGCTTTTGATTGCCGGCGATGTGTACGATAAGGCATCGCCGAGCGCCGAAGCGGTCACCGTGTTCGACGCGTTTTTGACCGACGCGGTGGCGGCGGGTTTGCGCGTGCTGGCCATTCCCGGCAACCACGATTCAGCCGAGCGCATCGCCTACGCGCAGGGGTTGCTGGAAAAGCAGGGCGTGTGCCTGCCCCCGGTGTACGCGGGCACAGTCGAGCGGGTGGAGCTTGAGGACGAACATGGGCCGGTGGAGTTTTGGCTGCTGCCGTTTTTGAAGCCTGGCGACGTGCGCAGGTTTTTCCCCGATGAGGAAATCGGCGACGACTATTCGGCTGCGTTGCGTGCGGTGTTGGGCGCGTGCGACATCGACCAGGGGAAACGAAACGTTGCGCTGTCGCATCAGCTGGTGACGGCGTACGGCACGGCACCTGATCGCGCTGACGATGAGATCAAACTGGGCGGCATGGACAACGTGGACGTGTCGGTGTACGACGCGTTCGACTACGTGGCGCTTGGGCATGTGCATCGCCCGCAGCGCGTGGGGCGCGACACCGTGCGCTATTCGGGTTCGCCGCTGAAGTATTCATTCAGCGAAGCGCGGTATGGCAAGAGCGTGGCGCTGGTTGAGCTAGGGGAGAAGAAACCGGGCGATGACGTGGGCGAATGCGTATCGTTCGAGCTGATTCCGCTCGTGCCGCTGCATGACGTGCGCGAGGTTCGCGGCACGCTGGCGGATGTGCTGGCGATGGGTGCCGCAGCGGGCGGTTCGCTGGTGGATGCCGGAGTTTCGGCTGGCGGCGCCAACGATGGGAAGGCGGCGGATGACGCCAATGACGAGGCGGCGCTGGCCGATGGCGCCGGTGATGCGGCTGTGCAGGCTGACGATGTGTCCGCGCCGGCCGCCGCGGTGCGCGATGCCTCACAGGACTACCTACACATCACGCTTTCCGATGAGCATCCGCAGTTGGACGCTATGGCGAAGATCCACGAAGTGTTCCCCAACGCCATGATGCTGGACTATGACAATGTGACGGTGCTTGTCGACCGCCCGCAAACTCAGCTTACGGCGGACCCCGACAGCATGGACGCGTTGGAGCTGTTCGGCGCCTTCTATGAAAGCCAGGTGGGCAATCCCCTGGATGATGAGCAGCAAGATTTCGCGCGCAAGCTGATCGCGAAGGTTGAGGATTCGGCCGCAAAAGGCCCCGATGGGCAGGAAGAAGGTGCGAAATGAAGCCGCTGAAGCTGACCATGTCCGCATTCGGGCCGTATTCCGGCGAGACGGAAATCGACTTTCGAACGCTTGGACGCTCGGGCGTGTACCTGGTGTGCGGCGACACGGGCGCGGGCAAAACCATGATCTTCGACGCCATCTGCTTCGCGCTGTTCGGCGAGGCAAGCGGCGACAGCCGAAACGGCGCCCGGTCTTCCGCAAGTTTGCGCAGCGATTTCGCCGATCCCGCGAGCAAAACGTTCGTTGAACTGGACTTCTCCTACCGCGGGCAAACCTATCGCGTGAAGCGAAATCCCGATTACGAGCGCGCGAAGAAGCGCGGCGAAGGCACCACGAAAGAGCCCGCGAACGCTGAGATCGAGCTGCCCGATGGGCGTTGCATCAGCGGCGTGCGCAAGGTGAACATGCAGGTGGAAGAGCTGCTGGGCATCGACGCGAACCAGTTCAAGCAGATCGTCATGCTGGCGCAGGGTGAGTTCCGCAAGCTGCTCACGGCCGACACGGCAACGCGCGAGGGCATTTTCCGCAAGCTGTTCGCCACGCAAAAGTACGAGATGCTGCAAGATCGCCTGGGCGAGGAGTGCCGCAAACTCGAGCGCGAGAACGAGAAGCTGAAAAGCGAGGTTTTGCGGTGCGCGCAAACCGTCCGTTTTGCGGCAGAGGATGCGCGCGAGGAGGAGCTCGACGAGCGCCGTCGCAGCGGAGCGCCTATGGGCGCGTGGCTGGTCGAGCTGCTTGAGGGGCTTTTGACGCGCGATAAGGCAGAGTCTGCGCAGCTCAGCGAGCAGGTCGAGGAGTTGCGTCGAAAATGGGCGGATGCTAATGCGCTGGTGAAGCAGGTGAAGAACCGTCCGCGTTACGAGCAGGAACGTGCGGCGCTTGCCGAAGAGGTCGCCCAGCACGAGGGGCGGACGGAAGGTTTGCAGGCGGCGCTGCAGCAGGAGTGCGCGCACGATGCCGAACGCCTGGAGGCAACCGAGCGCGCGGCGGTTATCGAGGGGACGTTCGCGAAATACCAGGCGCTGCAGCGCGCTGACCAGGCTGTTTCGGCTGCGAAGGAAGCGTTGTCGCGTGCTGAGCGGGTTTCCAAGACCGCGCAGGAAGCTGCCGGCAAGGCGGAGGAACAGCGGGCGCAGGCGGCGCAGGCCGTGGAGAAGCTTGCGGGCTCGGACGTTCGCCAGGCGCAGGCGAAGGCTGCTCACGATGCGGCGCAGCTGCGCGTGAACACCGCAGGCGAGGCGCTTGCGGGAGCAAAAGACCTTGCGGCCAAGGTCGCAACGGCGCAAAAGGCTCAAAAGCAGGTGCAAACCTTGCTGGAGCAGGAAGAATCGTTGGTTGCCGCCGAGCGCAAAGCGCAGGATGCGGTGGCGCAGGCGAAAACGGCAAGCGAGTCCTTCGCAGGTGCTGATGTTGCGCTCAGCGAAGCGGGTGCCGCGCTCGAGCGCGCTATGCGTGTTGAGCAGGATGCCTCCCAGGCAGTGCAACGTCGCGGCGAATTGCAGCAGGCTGCTCAGGCTGCCGCGGAGCCGTACCAACGAGCGCTCGAGCGGCTCGAAGCCGCAGAGACCGTTCACGACAAGGACCTGGCGCAGGTGCAGCAGCTGCAAAAGGCCCAGCGTGCGGGTCGCGCGGGCCTGCTTGCGGCGGATTTGCGGGACGGCTCGCCCTGTCCGGTGTGCGGCTCGGTGCATCATCCGTCGCCGGCGCAGGCGGCGGGCAGTATCCCGAGCGATGATCAAATAGACAAGGCGACGGTTGTTGAGGCTGAGTCGAAGAAGGCTGCCGATCAGGCGGCGCGCGAAGCCGAGGGCGCCAAGATTCGTTGCGAGACCGCGCAGCTTGCGCTCGATGAGTTCGACCAGGAGCATGGCGGCGAGCAAAGCATCACGCAGGCCCTTGCGCAAGCGCGCGATGGCGTTGCGGCCGCAAAACGCGCGAAGGCCGATGCGCAGCTGCGCTGCAATGAGGCGGCGCACGCGGCGAAAGCGCTTGCCGACGCCGAGTCGGCGCACGAGCGTTCCGTGACCGCGTTGTCGCAGGTCAAAGACGCTCGTCAGGCCGCAGAACGTGATCACGCGTCGGCCAACGCCGAAGCACGCGCCCTTAGGGAGCGCCTGGCGGTTGTTTCCGTTGACGAAGCCCAGCGTGCGCTTGAGAACGCGCAACATGACGCGAGCGTTGCGCAAACCGAGCTGAATAACGCCGAGCGCGCTGTCTCCGCATTCGCTGCCGCGCAGCGCGGCCAGCAAGCCGCGGAAGAAGCCGCGAAGCAGGCGGCCGAGCAGGCGCGCAAGGCCGAAGAGGCGCTGCAGAGCCAAACGCAGGCGCAGCAGCTTGCCGAGCAGGAGGCGAAGCACCTGCGCGCCGATCTGGATTTCTCCTCGCTCGAGACAGCGCAAACCGAGGCCGCGCGGCTGCGCCAGCAGGCGAACGTTCTCAAGCGCAAGCGCGACGCAGCTCAGCAGGCGGTCGAGCAGAACGCGCAGCAACTTGCTACTAAGCGCGAACTGCTGGCGGCGAAGGACAAGCAGCTGGCCGAGCTGCCCGCCGGCGACGCCGTCGCAGCAGCCAAGGAGCGCAACGACTACGAGGAGCAGGGCAAACAGGCAAGTGAGCGCCTTGGCGCCGTGAACCTGCGCGTCTCCGCGAACGGGGAGTGCCTTGAGCAGCTGCGCAAAACGCTCAAGCGTACGGGCGACATCGAGGAGCGCTACGGCCGGATCAAGCTGATGGCCGACGCTGCGAACGGTAACCTGACCGGGCGGGCAAAAGTCCGCTTCGAAGCGTACGTGCAGGGCATGTACTTCGACAAGGTAATCGCGGCGGCAAATCAGCGCCTGCGCGTGCTGACGGCGGGCCAATTCGAGCTGGTGCGCTGGTCGGAGTCCACGGGCAATTCGAAGGCGGGCCTGGGGTTGTACGTCATCGACAGCTTCACGGGGCGCGCTAGAGATGCGTCGTCGCTTTCGGGCGGCGAATCGTTCCAGGCATCGTTGTGCCTGGCGCTGGGTCTTTCCGACATCGTGCAGGCGCACGCCGGCGGCATCGAGTTCGACACCATGTTCGTGGACGAGGGCTTCGGCTCGCTCGACCAAGGCGCGCTGGGCAACGCCATCAGCCTGCTGTCCGACCTGTCGGGCGGCAACAAGCTGGTGGGCATCATCAGCCACGTTGAGGATCTGAAGGCGAATATTCCAAAGCGCATCATCGTGACCAAAACCCAGTCAGGCTCTACCGCAAAAGTGGAAGCCTAAGGGTATTGCAAAAGCCGTCACGTTTAGGCCGGGCAACACCCGTCGCAAAAGCCGTCGAGATCGGGCCGGGCAACACCTGCTGCAAAGGTCGCCTGATTCAGGTTCGCTAGTGTCTTCTGCCGCACCCCTCGATGGTCAAAACTTGCATCAGCTGCAAGTTTTGACTATGCCATCGACGAAACTTGCAAATCCGACAAGTTTCGTCGATGTGTGCAGTAGGCACCGACGGCGCGCAGTGTGCCGGACGTTTAGGGTCTGACAGTTAGTGCTACGTCCCCTAAATGTCAGACCGGGCGGCAAGCGTCAGACCGAAAGGCGCTGGGCGGCTTTCCCGGCTCTACCTATGCAGCAGGAAATCGATGACGTTCACGATCTCGATGCCATCGATGTCCGCGGGATAGGTTCCTTCCGCGACCACTACGATTTTGCGGTATTCGTCCCCGATGCGCTTGAGGGGCGCAAGCTCGCGCCGCATGGTTTCCTCGTCGCGCATGTCTTCGGTGACCTGGACGTACATTTTCTGGCGAGGCTTTGTGGCAACGAAATCGACTTCTCCGCCCCGCAAATGTCCCACTAGCACGTCGTAATCATCGAAGACAAGCTGGTTGTACACCAGGTTTTCGAGCACACGCCCGGTGTCGGTGTTTCGGTAACTGTCCAGGTAGCTGCGCATGCCTGCGTCTGCAATGTAGTACTTGCCGCCCGTTTTCAGCAGCTCGCGTCCTTTAATGTCGTAACGCTGCACGCGGTTGAACAGATAGGCTTCCACAAGCGTGGAAATATAAAAATCCGTAGTGGCCCTGTTGGTCGACTCGCCGTCCGCCTTCAAAGTGCCCGCAATCTTGTTCGAAGAGGTTTCGTTTCCGATATTGTCGGCTAAAAACGCGCAAATCCGCTCAAGCACGGAACGATTGCTCACAGCCCGCAAGCCTTTTCGCTGGGCGCGCGTCATGATATCGCGAACGATGATCGTCTGGTAGATGCTGCGCAAGTATTCGCGATGTTTCGCCTCGTTAGGTTCTTGAAGCGCAAGGTAGGGGAAGCCGCCGAACATGCGGTACTGGTCGAACAAGCTGGAAAGGGTGGCGAAGGAACCGTCCGCGAACAGGGCTATGTCGGAGCCGGTTTTACCGGCGGGTTGCCACGATGCGCCACGAAAATCCAGGTATTCGGCGAACGTGAGCGGCTGCATGGCGATTTCGACGTAACGACCGGAGATGAGCGTCGCAAGCTCGCTGGACAGCAAAAACGCGTTCGACCCGGTGACATAGATGTCGCAATCGGCGTCTACACGCAGCGCGTTGATCGCCTTTTCCCATCCTTCGACGTTTTGCAGCTCATCGAAGAACAGATAGGTATGCGGCTGACCTGCGATGCGACCGACCACAAGATCGTAAAGCTCGCGATAATCGGCGATGCTTGCAAGCTCCATCGACTCCATTTTGAATGTGAGCAGGCGATTCTCGGGAACGCCTTGCGCGGCAAGGTGCTCTCGCATCATGTCAAGCAGGGTCGATTTCCCGCAACGGCGAATGCCCGTGACCACTTTCACCAGGTCGGTGTCTTGGAACGCGATAAGCTTGTCCAGGTATTTTTGCCGAACGATCATACGGCCCACCTCCCAGTCGATTCCTTGCGTTATGGACACGATAGTCAAAACTTGCATCTGCTGCAAGTTTTGACTATGCCATCGACGAAACTTGCAAATCCAACAAGTTTCGTCGATGCGCGAGAACGCCCGAGGCGCAGTTTCGCTTCAAATGACGCACCGATAACGGAAGCGAATCGCAATTCACTTCCGTTAATGCGTATCTAACGGAAGCGAAACCCATTTCACTTCCGTAAACCCTTGCCTAACGGAAGTGAAACGCGATTCGCTTCCGTTATTCCTTGCTTAATGGAAACGAATCGCAATTCACTTCCGCTAGTTCATACTTCAAGAGGGCAAACCTCCCATCGATTTCCTTAGTTGAAACCGCGAGGGAATCAATGCGGGCGCGGTTGCGTGTCTGATTCGTTGGCTGGGCACTTAGCGCGACGCCTCCCCAAAGTGTCCGACGCGGCTTGCGGGGCTCGGCGAGCCAGCGAACTTGCCGGGCTCGCTGGCTTTGCGGCCCTGTGGGTCCGTCGCCTGCGCGACTCGTCTGTCGCGCGACCTGACCCACTTACAGCGGCCTCGCCCCCCCTCGTCTCCGCGCAGCTCCCCGCTTCCCGGGCCCTGCTTGCGTCAATACCCGAAAGCGGGTGATTCCTTTCACCTTGTGTTTTACCGTATGATAGGCGAAACGAAGGGGGGATCATGATCGATGAGTTGAAAGCGAACGCCCGCTGCCTGGGATGGGGATTCCTGCTTGCTTGGGTGTTTTGCGCGTTTTATTCCGGGTCCATGGACGGGCTGTCCATGGTGGTCGACGCGATGGGAGGCGGCGCTGCCCGGCGCCTGGCGTTGAGTGTGCTGCCGGTCGGTTCCGCGGTGGTGTCGCTGGTCGTCATCGTTGCAGCGGAGCGCCGGCTCGGACCGCCGACGAACTGCCGTGCGCTCATCGTTGCCGCGCCTTTGGCGGTTACCGTCACCACGCCGATGCTGTTCCTTCCGGCGTACGGCTTCGCCGCAACGCCGTTTTTGTTCGCCGTATCGGCCGCGCTCACGGGCGCGGGCAGCGCGCTCATGTGGGTGATGTGGGGTCAACTGTACGCGCGTTTGCCGCAAGACGCCGTCGAATCGTGCGCGCCGGCGTCCGCGTTCGTGGCGGCGTTGCTGTCGATTGCCGCCATGGCGGCGCCGCAAGGTGCGTCGATCGCGCTTGTTTCGGCATTTCCGTTGGTCAGCGGCGCGCTGCTTTGGCGTGCCTGGTCTGAAACCAGCGCCTCGGCCTCGGCCGACCACGCGTCCCTGCCGGCCGCCCCGCTTCCGTTGCGCGAGGCGTTCGGCTCCATGGGCCGCGGAGGCTTCGGTATCCTGGCCGCGTGCATGTTCGTGAGCATCGAGGGCTCGTTTTGGGCTTCGTCCTCGGCCGACGCGTCCCATGCCGTGATCATCTTCGTGGTAAGCGCCCTGTTCATGGCGGTGGTCAGCGTGTCTGCAACCGCCGGGCCGCGCCGCGTGTCGCTGTCGTTCGCGTATCGATGGATGTGCCCGCTCATGGTCGCCGGATTCGCCGCGATCATCGTGCTTGGCACGAAAACGGGGGCTTTTGCGGCGGCGGGCGTGGGCATCGCGTCTCGTTTCGCGTTCTGCGTCATCACGCAGATGTACTTCGCGTCCTACGCCGCCCGCGGTGCGGCAACCCCGGTGCAGTCGTACGCTGTGGGCTGGCTGTTCGTGCATGTGGGCGATTTGCTCGGCTTGCTGGTGTCGTTCCCCTTGCAAGGCGCGATAGGCGCCGGCGCGCTTGCGCCGTCTGGGGTGGCGGCGGTGTTGGTCGTCGCGCTAGTGGCCGCGGTCATGCTGGCGCTCAACGACGAAACCAGGTTTTTGTCCTGGGAAACGCCCCCTTCTTGTACAGGTGCGGAAGGCGAAGGCGGTTCGACTTCTGGCGCGTCGGCTTCTGATGCGCCGGTGAATGAGGCCGAAGGCGGCGAAAGTGCGGCTGGAGAAACGGGCGCGAGCGCATCGGCCGCCGCCGGCGCCAGCGCAGGCCCTGCGGCTGCTCCCTCCTCGCAAAACCCTCAGCCTGTGGACTTCATCGAGCAGCGGGTGGCGCTGTTGGCTCGCGAGCATAAGTTGACGCCGCGCGAAACCGAGGTGTTCGGCCTTTTGGCGCATGGGCGCTCCATCCCGTATGTCCGCGATGCGCTCATCGTCAGCCGCGACACGGCCGCCACGCATGCGAAGCATATCTACGCGAAGCTCGACGTGCACTCGCGCCAAGAGCTCATCGACCTAGTCATGAGCGACGAGCTGTAATCCCGAGTCGCAACCCCGCAAACCTATCCCAAAATGAAAAGCGCTCGGCATGCTAAATGCTTGTCGTGCGCAAAACGCACGGGACAAAACCCCGCTTGCATGCGCGGCTGGCGCGTCGGCGGTGCGGCGCGCTCCCGTCCCAAAACCCAAAAAGGGCGCCCCGAAGGACGCCCCCTGCAAGCGTTTCCCGCCTCGCGCTCCCGCTCTCCCCGCGCGCAAGCACGCGGGGCAAACCCAAATCCGGCATCGCTCAATCCTGCTATGCTCCGTGGGTCCCGGCCCCGCGCGCCTCGCGAGCGCCCGCGCTCCGCGCGCTCGCTTCCTTACTTCACGCCGCAGACGTGCTTGGCGGCGATGCGGGCGAACGTGGCCGTGCGGCCGGCGTTGATGCCCGTGAAGTTGCTCGGATAGTTGTGCGGATAGAATCCGCCCTGGTCGTTGCCGCACACGTACAGGCCCTCGATGACGCTGCCGTCCTCGCGCAGCGGCTGGCTGTTCGTGTCGGTGATCACGCCGTGGAGAGTCACGAGCATGGTGCCGGCGATGCGCGCCGCGTAGAACGGCGGCTGCGACACCGACGACATGCGGTACATCGGCTTGCCGAAGTCCACGTCCTCGCCCTGCTCGTAGAGCTGGTTGTAGCGCTCGACCGTTGCCAGGAACGTCTTCTTGTCCTCGCCGGTGAAGCCCATGACGTCGGCCAGCCCCTCAAGCGTGTCGGCCTTCTTCAGCACGCCCTTTTCCAGCGCCGGGCCGATCCAGAAGTTGTCGAGGTTGTCCTTGCCGACCGCCTCAAGGCTGTACACGTCGGCGTTGAACGCGGCTCCCGACGGCGCCGGCACGATGCGCGAGCAGCCGCAGGTGTCGAAACGCTCGGCGTCCTCGTAGTACTTGCCGTCGAACACCTCCCAGCTGTAGTGGCCGGGCTGGTTGCAGCCCATGGCGTAGCTCATGGGATAGCACTGGTCCTCGTTCATGAAGCGCTCGCCGCGCGTGTTTACGTGCAGGTAGGGCTGGCTTCCCATGATGAACAGCTCGCCGTTGTAGGGCTTGCCGAACGTGGTGTCGTCGGTCATGCCGCCGCGGTTCCAGATCATCGAGCCGCCGCCGGCCTCAAGCTGGCCGCCGGCCCACAGGGCCATCTTGATGCCCTGGCCCTTCTCGCACGTGGCGCTGCCGGTGACGCACCAGTCGGTCACGCCGGGCTGCAGGGCCTCGAGCATCTCGTCGTTGGCGCCGTAACCGCCGGTGCACAGGATGACGCCCTTCGCCACGTTGATCTTGATGTAGCTGCCGTCGGCCTGCGTGGCATACACGCCGGTCACGCGGCCGTCAGCGTCCTGAATCAGCTGCTCGGCGGGCGTGAGGAACTTGATCTCGCCGCCCAGGCCCTCGAACACCTGCTGCAGCATTTTAACGTGCATGTAGGCGGTGTAGTTCGGGCCGTCGGGGTTGTACTCGCCCAGGCAGGGGTTGTAGCACATGGCCGGGTAGTAGGCATGCTCGTCGTCGGGCTTGTGCCATTCGAACGGGAACACCATTCCCAGCGGCGCCAACGTCTCGGCCATCCACTCGATCATCTCGCCGGACTTCTCGGCCCAGGTGCGATACAGCGGTGGGTTGATGTCGCCGGACTGCGTTTGGCTGGCGTAGTTGATGAGCTTCGCCACGTCCTCGGTGTGCTCGCCGGCCAGCTTGGAGTTCAGCGCGCCGATGGCCTCGCGTGCGCATGCCAGGCCGTTGGACGCCTCCAGAACGATGACCTTCGCGCCCGCCTGCGCCGCGGTGGTGGCGGCCACCATGCCGCCGTTGCCGGCACCGACCACGACCACGTCGGCGTCGAAGGTCTCGGCGACCTTCTGCGGGACGGCCGGCTTCTCGCGCCAGTCGCCCTTCTCGGCGGCCTCCTGGCGCTCCAGGTCCTCCTTCGTGGCCACGGCGGGGGCGCCGCAACCCGTCAGCGCGCCGGCGGCAGCCAGGGCGCCTGCTGCGCCGAAGCCGGTGAGGAAGCTTCGGCGGCTTAACGTCTTATTGCTCATATGGTTGCTCCTGTTTCGCGTTAGGCCTGGTTGGGAAGAAGTTTCGCTTCTTGGGCGGAAATCCAGCCCTCGGGGACCTGCATGTCGGCGTGGCACTGCGTGCAGGTGAGCACGCTGGCGCGGTGCGCCTTATGGCAATCGGTGCAGGTTTGCTGGCCGTGCTGCCAGGAGTGCGGGTTGCGGATCCTGATGGCGGGGTTGTCGGTCTTGACCTCGGTCATGGCGGTCAGGTCCTCGCGCGTCATGTTGTGGCAGTCCTTGTTCAGGCAGAACTGGTCGCCCTGGACGTCGCGCGCCTCGGTCAGCTGGTCGGTGCTGCGCTCGGTGAGCACGCCGTCGGGGTTGCCGTCGGTGGCCACCAGCGTGTAGTCGCCGCCGAGCCATTCCATGCCCTCGTTGATCTGCTCGCTCATGACGGGCTGATGGCAGGACAGGCAGTTAGCGTCGCTGCTGTTGGTGCGGTGCACGGCGGACAGCATACCGGACGCGTCGGCCACTTGGTTGCCCCACTTGTCGGTAGCGGGTTGCCCGGGCGTCGCCTCGTAGGTTTCCAGGTAGCCGTCCATCGGCGTGTGGCAGATGGCGTTGCAGAAGCTGGGCTGCTCGTGCCAGACGAACGCCCCGATCGCGGCAACCACCACGACGACCGCGACCACGCCGCCCACGATGGCCCCGCGATGCGCGCGCTTCGGCGCAGGCGCATTCTCGTTCTCGCTCACATGTTCTCCTCTCCTTGAGTTCCTTTTCTCTTGCTACGTGCGAGCAGGGAAAAGGATAGGGAAAACACCCGGGCGAAAGAATCGCATGGAGTAGGGTATATCAACGTTTCCGCAGGTGAGAAAGGTGGCGAAGGGGATTACCTCACCCGATACTTCGCCAGCGTGGCCTTCAGCTTCTCCAGCTCGATCGGCTTGGACAGGTGGTCGTTCATGCCGGATTCCTTGGCTCGTGCTACGTCCTCGATGAAGGCGTTGGCGGTCATGGCGATGATGGGCACGTCGACGGCGTCGGGCTTGTCGCATAGGCGGATGGCGCGCGTGGCCTCGTAACCGTTCATCTCGGGCATCATGACGTCCATGAGGATGGCATCGAACGCGCCGGCGGGCTTGGCTTGGAACAGCTCGAGCGCTTCCTTGCCGTTGGCGGCGGTGGTGACCAGCGCGCCGTCATGTTCCAGCAGCGTCTGGGCGATCTCGGTGTTCAGCTCGTTGTCCTCGACCAGCAGGATGCTCATGCCGCAAATGTCGCATTCTTCGGCATCGGCCGACGCTTCTAGGGCCTTCTCCGGCGTGCGGTTGATCGCAAAAGGCAGGTCCACGGTGAACGTGGTGCCCCGGCCCAGCTCGCTTTTCACGGAAATGGTGCCGCCCATGTTCCTCACGAGGGCCTTCACGATGGGCATGCCCATGCCCGTGCCCTGGTAGTTGCTGCGTGCGTCGTCGTTGGCCTGCGCGAACGGCTCGAATAGGTGCTTGAGGAACTCCGGCGACATGCCGATGCCCGTGTCGCTGATGATGAAGCGGTAGACGACCCTGTCCCCGACCAGGTCCATCTGCTCGGCAGAACAGTGCACGGAGCCGCCGGGCTTGTTGTACTTGATGCAGTTCTCAACCAGGTTCAGGAGCACGCGGCGTACGTGCAGGGGGCTGCCGTACACGTCGGGGTAGGAGAAAGTGTCCGGGCCGCTGGTGGTCAGCGTGACGTCGCGGCTGCTGGCGCGGATCTGCCCCAGCACGAAGATGTCGCGGCAAAGGTCCGTCAGGTTGAACGGCAGGTTCTCAAGCTCAACGGCGTGGTCCTCGATCTTGCTCATCTCCAGGATGTCGTTGATCAGCGTGAGCAGATGATTGGCCGCTACCTTGGCTTTCTCGCGGTTCTGGCTGTTCGCCTCCGCGTCGTCGGGATGCTGCCCGTTGAGCTCCAAAAGCCCCAAGATGCCGTTGAACGGCGTGCGGATGTCGTGGCTCATGCGGGAAAGGAACGCGGTTTTCGCGGCACTGGCCTCCTGCGCCCTGCGTTGCGCCTCGCGCGCGCTGTGCAGCGCCCACGCCAGGATGGCGATGGCGCCCACAAACAACGCGCCGATGCCCGTGAGGATGGCCACGCGGTTGTGCTCGACGAACTGGGCGAACTTGGATTGCCCGTCGGAATAGGAATAATGCGAATACGCGCTTGCCGCGATGTCGTCGGCGGCGCTGACGATGCCCTTGTTCACGATGCTGAGCAGCTGCGCGTCGCCTTGCCGCATCCAGCAAGCCAGCCCGATGCTCCTGGGTATCTCGGCGGTGACCAGGCTGCCCAGATCGACCTCGTCGCGCAGCGTGTCAAGCCCGGTGACGGTCATGATCATGCACGTTGCCTTGCCCGCCTTGATGGCGTCGACGCATGCACGCGCCGTGGGGTATTGCGTGATGGTGGCTTCGGGGTAGCGTACGCGCAGGTCGCTGCTGTCCAGCAGCGAACGGTCGTGGAACGCGATGTTCTTCAGCGCGTCGTCAAGGTTGCCGCCCGTGTAGATGGCCACAAGCGAGGTGGTGGTTACTGCCGACGACTGGATGAACCCCGCCTGCTCGGCAAGCCAGTAGTCCATGTTGACGGGCATGGCCACGTCCACGGTGCCGTCGCGCAGCGCGTCGGTGAGGTCCTTGTTCGACTCGAACGGCACGGCGTTCACCGTGATGCCGTATTGTTCCTCCAACGTGCTGACCAGGGCGGAAAGCGAGCCTTCGATCTGCCCGTCCTCCCCTTGGTTGGAGAACGGCAGCAGGTTGTCCAAGTACCCGAAGGTGATAGTGTTGCCGTGGTCGGCAAGCCAAGCGCTCTCGGGGCCGTTCAGCGCCGACGAGCCGCTGTTGCGCGCGGAATAGCGGGTTTTAACCTCGTCGTTGTAGCGCGGGTTGGTGCTTCTGAGCATGGCCATGGCCGTGTTGATGTCGTCCATAAGGTCCTGGCGCGATTTGGGCACGGCGAAGAAGTAGTTGCTCTCGCCCACGGAGAACACGGGCATGGCGTCGGCTGACGAGATGGTGTCGTTCATGATGATGGCGTCCACCTCGCCGGAAGAAAGCGCGTCGAACAGCGCATTGCCGCTGCTGTAATAGCGGTAGTCGCAGCTGATGCCCTGGTTCTCGATCCATTGCTTGCCCACTTCGGTTTGCACGACGTCGGGGTTGACGCCGATGGTCATGCCGTTGAGCGCGGCCGGGTCGCCCGCCCCCAGCGCATCGTTGGTGGGTTTCGCGTAGATGTAATAGTGCTCCATGCCCTGAGGGTTCGACGAGTACAGCAGCTTCTCGGCGCGCTCGGCGGTATAGGAGATGTTGGGCATCAGGTCGATCTCGCCGTCCTTGAGCTTCTGGATAAGCTCGGGGAAGGTGCCGGGGACGTACTCGTATTTCCAGCCGGGCGTGTAGTAGGACAGCGTTTGCAGGTACTCGTAGCCCCAGCCGGACATGTACTCGCCGGGCATGCCGTTTTGGAAGCCCTGGTTGCTGAGCAGCCAGCCCACGCGCACGGTCTTGGTTTCGGGGGTGTCGGATTGGGAAGCGGTGTCGGGGGACTGCTCCTGGGCGGAAGCCAGGCCAAGCGGCGCCAGCGAGATGCAGGTGGCGGCCAGTACCGCGCTCAGCGCAAGCGCGACGGCGCGTCGGCCAACGGCGCGGAGCGTGTACGAGTGTTTCAAGACGGTCTCCCCCAAATGATAAGCGCAGAAGCAATGCAGAAGCGATTCTAGCAGATGAATCGGGGAACGCGGGGAGGGCGGTCCCAGCAAAGGCCGCGGAAATGGCAAGGCAGGTGCGGGGGCCGCCCCATGCGGGCTGCGGGGGAGTGCACGCCAGCGTCATCAGGGGAAACCACGCCGTCGTCATAGGGCGGAACCGGGTAGGTGGCAGCTGGTGAAGTGCGGCGGTGTCAGCAGACGTAACGCGAGAACGTCAGAGGGGGTAGGTTAACGCACCTGTACCATCGGGCGAAACCAAGCCAGCGTCATCAGGCGAAACGCGGTAGACGTCGGCGGGGGTAAGCGGAAAAGCCGCCCGCGGGTCGCGCTTGGGAGCATCCCTTCGCACAATATGAAACAGCTTTCACAAAGACCCACATAAAACCGCGCTTATTGCAGAAACATGTGCTTTCGGGACATTGCATGCGAAGATGTAGGGGGCATAACAGCATTTTTACAACACAGCAATTATTCCCGTGTATTATTACGAAATAGAAAACAAGCCGATGGCCCGTTTTCCGCATCATGTCGGGGCCACCGCAGTGCTAAAAATGTCGTGCCACCGACACTGCGGCGAAACCCCATCAGCGCGTTTTCCGTAGGTCGGTACGCCTTGGGCGCGGCGGCCTGCACCATACCAGGGTGCCCTGAACAGCATCGCGTTCGGTGTTCGTTGGCGCCAGGGGAATGAATGCGTTTTCCAACAGCCACCTGCCGCACCATGGCGGGCTGGCGCAGCCATCCCAAAATTCAGGAAGCCAAGCGGAAAGGGGCGGCCTATGTGGTACGTCGTGCAAGTTGAAACCGGTCGCGAGAAGACGGCATGCGACGATATCAAGCAGGCAGCCGAAGACGTACTGGACGAATGCTTCGTCCCGCAGTACCTGACCGGCAAAAGGCGACCCGATGGCACCTGGATTCCTTCGAAGGAGCGCTTGCTCCCCGGCTACCTGATCTGCGTGACATCGCAGGTAGACGAGCTGGCCGACAAGCTGCGCCGCGTGAGAAGCCTCACCAAGATCCTGGGAAACGACAACGCATTCATCCCCCTGACCGAAGACGAACGAGCGTGGGTGCAAAAGGTCACCCAAAAAGACCAGCGAACCGTCGGGGAGTCCGTGGGCTACATGGAAGACGGCAAGCTGGTGATCGTGGAGGGCCCGCTAAAGGGCAGGGAAGACTGGGTGCGCAAGGTGAATCATCGCAAGCGCCTAGCGTATCTGGAAATGCCGATGGGCGGCCGCACCGTGCGAGCCCAAGCAGGCCTGCAAATGGTCAGCAAAACCCAAGGCAAGCTTTTGGATAGGGAAAAGTGAGCAAGGAAAACAGCGAGACAACCGAATACGTGAAGCAATCGGGTGCTTGTGCCGCCGTGGCGGCTGTTTCTGGTTCTCAGCATGCCGAAATGGAGTTTCCGGCGCCTGTTGAGAATCCGATGCCGGCTACGCACTATGTAGCAACCGGCACCTACAAAGCACCTGCGCCGGATGCCTCTGCTGCTGCTCCCAAGAAGGGCGGAGCGGGTTATCTCGCGGTGAAGCGTGCGTTCGACATCGTGTTTTCTGCTGGCGTATGCATCGTTCTCGCCATCCCTGTTGCTGCTGCCTGTGTGGCAATCGTTGCCGATACCCCCGGCAAGCCCTTTTTCCGCCAAGAGCGCATCGGCCAAGGCGGCAAGAAGATTTACATCTTCAAGCTGCGCACGATGGTCTCCGATGCTCATGAGCATCCAGAGAAATGCATGACAGCAGAGCAGCTTGCCCGATGGGAGCGCGAGCAGAAGGTCGATGACGACCCTCGCGTTACGCGTGTGGGGCGTTTCCTGCGCCATACGTCGTTGGATGAACTGCCTCAATTCTTGAATGTCTTGACGGGCGATCTCTCCGTTATTGGCCCTAGGCCTGTGACGCTAGAGGAAACCTACGAATACGGAGACGCTCGCGAAGAGGTCTTGGCGTGCAAGCCCGGCATCACTGGCTGGTGGGCAGCTACCGACCGCAACGACTCCACCTGGGAGAGCGGTCAGCGTCAGGCAAGGGAGTTGTTTTACGTGCGCCACCAGAGTTTGGGATTGGATGCCCGAGTGTTCGTGAAGACTTTTAAAGCGATGAGGAGGGGTAAGTGAGGGCTCCTTCCCTTAGCGTGGTCATACCCACCCTGAATGCGGCGTGTGAGTTAGATAACCTGCTTGGTCTCATTGAGGCTCAGACTGTGAGACCGCTTGATGTTCTAGTGGTTGACTCGTCGTCTGAAGACGGCACTGCTGCTGAGGCTGCAAAGCATCCAGACGTCAGGTTTGATCGCATCAAACGTAAAGACTTCAATCACGGGTTGACTCGCGACATGGCGCTAAGACGCACGGAAGGCGATTTTGTCTGCTTTCTCACACAGGATGCTGTGCCGGCGTCCGAACGCTATTTGGAGAGACTTGTCGCGCCGATGCTGGTCGACGAGAGTATTGCCCTCGTGAGTGGTAGGCAATTGCCTAAATCTGATGCGAGGCGCTTCGAGCAGCTGGTTCGTGGGTTTAACTACCCAGACGCTCCCTCAATTCGAGGCAAGTCTGATTTGCCAAAATATGGTATCAAGACTTTCTTTGCGTCCGATGTGTGCTCGTGCTACCGCCGTTCTGCATACGAGGATTGCGGCGGCTTCGACGCTGTGAACACAAACGAGGACATGTTGATGGCAGCTCGTTTTGTATCAGCTGGCTACAGGGTGGCCTACGAGCCCGAGGCCGCGGTCTACCACTCCCATAACCTGACCCCCAAGGAACAGTATGCACGCAATCGAGCCGTTGGGCGCTTCCTTGAAGAGCACGCAAATGATCTGATGTTTGCGAGCGAGATCGGCGAGGGTGGCAAGCTGGTAAAAAATGTCTCGCTGCAGTTACTTCGCGAGGGCCGATGGGGCGAATTCTTTGCGTTTGGCTTGGACTGCGTTGCGCGCTTATCCGGAAACAGAAAAGGGCGTTCAGATGCCCGACGAGATTTGGAAGGGAAATAGTTACATGAAGGGAATCATTCTCGCCGGCGGTTCTGGCACACGCTTGTATCCGCTCACCTCCGTAACGAGCAAGCAGCTCCTACCGGTTTATGATAAGCCAATGATTTACTACCCGCTGTCAACGCTTATGCTGGCGGGAATTCGCGATATCCTAATCATCTCTACCCCGACCGACCTACCGAACTTTGAGCGCTTGCTTGGTGATGGTAGCCAGTTTGGAGTGAAACTCTCCTATGCTGTACAGCCTTCTCCTGATGGCCTTGCGCAAGCATTTGTCATCGGTGAAGAATTTATTGCTGGCGACCCTTGTGCGCTGGTACTGGGCGATAATATCTTTTACGGGAACGGTCTTAGTCGTCACTTGCGTCGTGCGGTCGAAAAGGCCGAGGCGGAGGGCGGTGCGACCGTGTTTGGCTACCATGTGGATGACCCGGAACGCTTTGGCGTGGTTGAGTTCGACAATGATTTTAACGCCGTGTCCATCGAAGAGAAGCCCGAGCATCCGAAGAGTTCCTATGCTGTGACGGGGCTTTATTTTTACGACTCACGTGTGTGCGATATGGCAAAGCAAGTTAAGCCCTCCGCCCGCGGTGAGCTAGAGATCACAACATTGAATCAGATGTATCTGGAAGACGGCACTCTTAGTGTCGTCACCTTGGGTCGCGGCTACGCGTGGCTCGATACCGGCACAATGGAGAGCCTCTACGAGGCTGGTGAGTTCGTGCGCTCGGTTGAGCGCGCGCAGGATTTGCCCGTGTCGGTCCCGGAGGAAATCGCTTACGAGAACGGCTGGATCGACAAGGATACCTTGGTTGCTGCCGCAGAGCGTTACGGCAAAAGCGTCTATGGTCAGCATCTCAAGGCAGTGGCCTCGGGCCTTGTTTCTTCCAAGGAGGACTAGGGCATGGCTGAGACTTTTGAGCCCCATAACGTCATCGTCACGGGCGGCTGCGGCTTCATCGGCAGCAACTTCGTGCACCATGTGGTGCGGGAGCACCCCGAGGTGCACGTGACGGTGCTCGACAAGCTGACCTACGCGGGCAACCGCGAGAACATCGCAGGCCTGCCCGCCGACCGCGTGGAGCTCGTGGTCGGCGACATCTGCGACGCCGAGCTGCTGGATGAGATCGTCCCCGGCCACGACGCCATCGTCCACTACGCCGCCGAGTCCCACAACGACAACTCCATCGCCGACCCCGAGCCCTTCCTGCGCACCAACGTCGAGGGCACCTTCCGGCTGCTCGAGGCCGTGCGCAGGCACGGCATCCGCTACCATCACGTCTCCACCGACGAGGTCTACGGAGATCTGGCCCTCGACGACCCGGCGCGCTTCACCGAGTCCACGCCCTACAAGCCCAGCTCCCCGTACAGCTCCACGAAGGCGGCCTCCGACATGCTCGTGCGCGCCTGGACCCGCACCTACGGCCTGCGCACCACGATCTCGAACTGCTCGAACAACTACGGCCCCTACCAGCACGTGGAGAAGTTCATCCCGCGCCAGATCACCAACATCATCGACGGCGTGCGCCCCAAGCTCTACGGCAAGGGCGAGAACGTGCGCGACTGGATCCACACCGAGGACCACTCGAGCGCCGTGTGGACCATCCTCACCAAGGGCCGCATGGGCGAGACCTACCTGATCGGCGCCGACGGCGAGCGCAACAACATCACGGTTTTGCGCATGATCCTGGAGATGATGGGCAAGGACCCCGACGACTTCGATTGGGTCCGCGACCGCCCCGGCCACGACCGCCGCTACGCCATCGACTCCACGAAGCTGCGGACCGAGCTCGGCTGGCGCCCTCAGCACAACGACTTCGCAGAGGGGCTCAGGCAGACCATCGAGTGGTACCGCGATAACGAGTCCTGGTGGCGCCCGACCAAGGCGGCCACCGAGGCCCGCTATAAGGCGCAGGGCCAGTAAGGGGGCGGCATGTCCGAGATCGAATTCGAGAAGGAGCTTAAAGCCGAGCGCACCAACATCCCCGGGATGCTGGTGTTCGACTTGCCCGTCCACGGCGACTCCCGCGGCTGGTTCAAGGAGAACTGGCAGCGCGCCAAGCAGACAGGGCTGGGCCTGCCCGATTTGGGCCCCGTGCAGAACAACATATCATTCAACGCGGAGCGCGGCGTGACCCGCGGCATCCACGCCGAGCCTTGGGACAAGTACATCTCCGTGGCCACGGGATCGGTCTTCGGCGCGTGGGTGGACCTTCGTCCTGGGAAGAGCTTCGGCGAGGTCTACACGTGCGTCATCGACCCCTCCAAGGCCATCTACGTGCCCCGCGGCGTGGGCAACTCCTTCCAGGCGCTCGAGGACGGCACGGCCTACACCTACCTGGTGAACGCCCACTGGTCGGCCGAGCTCAAGAAGACCTACACCTTCGTCAACCTCGCCGACCCCGAGCTGGGCATCGAGTGGCCCATCCCGCTTTCCGAGTGCGAGCTCTCCGAGGCCGACAAGCACCACCCGATGCTCGAGGACGCCATCCCCATGGCGCCCCGCCGCACGCTCGTCACCGGCGCCAACGGCCAGCTCGGCCGCGCGGTGCGCAAGCTCGCCGAGGAGCGGGGGGTCTCCGGTTCCTTCGACTTCGGCGACCGCGACGAGTTCGACTTCTCCGACCCCGCCGACTACCCCAAGATCGACTGGACGCTCTACGGCACGGTCATCAACTGCGGCGCCTACACCGCCGTCGACGCTGCCGAGACCCCCGAGGGCCGCGCTGCCGCCTGGGCCGCCAACGCCCAGGGCCCGGCGCTGCTTGCCAGGGCCTGCGCCGAGCACGGCATCACGCTCGTGCACGTCTCCAGCGACTACGTGTTCGACGGCACGCGCGAGGAGCACGACGAGGACGAGCCCTTCAGCCCGCTTGGCGTCTACGGACAGACCAAGGCCGCCGGCGACATCGCCGTGGCCAACTGCCCCAGGCACTACATCGTGCGCTCCAGCTGGGTGATCGGCGAGGGCAAGAACTTCGTGCGCACCATGGCGGCGCTCTCCGACCGCTGTGCCGACCCGGACGACGCGCTTGATGAGGTGACGGTGGTGGACGACCAGTACGGCCGCCTGACCTTCACTCGCGACATGGCCGAGGGCATCTTCTGGCTGTTGGGCTACCGCGATGGGGACAAAGAGCCGAGCAGCCCGTGCGAGCCCGGCACCTACAACCTGACCGGCTCTGGCAGGGTCGCGTCCTGGGCCGACATCGCCGCCAAGGTGTTCGCTCTGCGCAACGGCAATGCCGATGTCGTAGTCCCCGTGAGTACGGCGGAGTATTACGCCAGTGCCAAGGGGTCTGTGTCTCCAAGGCCTGTGCATTCGGCTCTTGATCTTATGAAGCTCGAAGGCGCGGGTTTCGCGCTACGCGACTGGGATGAAGAACTGTCCGATTATCTGGACGACCTCAAGGAACAGGACGGTGAGGCCTGATGTTCGGCCAGTACGGCCCTTCGGAGGCCTTCAAGAACGCGTGGGCGCTGCTGCTCACTAAAATAATCTTTCCGGGGGCGAGGCTTGTGCGCCGCCCCTTCTACCTGCGCGGCGGGAGGAGGCGCTTCGTTTACGGGGAGGGCTTCACTTGCGGGTACTCTTGCCGTTTCGATCTCGCTGGGAGCGGCACCCCTCTCGTTGTCGGCAAGAACTGCAAGATAAACGACCGCGTCCATATCTCTGCCCATGAGAGCGTCGTCATTGGCGACAACGTGCTCATGGCATCCAACATCTTCATATCGGATAATAGTCACGGCTCCTACGGTGCCGACCCCTCGCTGCCCGATATGGCTCCCGACGATCGCGAGGTCGTTACCAAGCCCGTGCGTATCGGCAACAACGTATGGATAGGTGAGGGCGCTGCTGTTATGCCCGGCGTGACCGTTGGCAATGGGGTGATTATCGGCACCAATGCTGTCGTGACGCACGACGTGCCTGATAACACCATCGTTGCTGGTGTCCCCGCCAAGCCCATTAAGAGTTTTGTCGGGGGGGCTTCCCGGTGGAAAACGGTGAGACCCCAAAGGTAAGCATCATCGTGCCCATGTACAATGTGGGAGAGTGCGCTGTGGCATGCCTTCGCTCTCTCGTGGGGCAGACCTATAACAACATAGAGATCGTGGTCGTTGACGACGGGTCAACTGACGACACGGCTGATATCTGCGCCCGCACCATTGCGGGCGACGATCGTGCAAAGCTCGTGCGTAAGGAGAACGGGGGTCTCTCTTCGGCTCGCAACTTTGGCCTTGCCCATGCCACGGGCGATTTCGCCACGTTTGTCGATGGCGACGACGTCCTGGACGAGTGGGCTGTGGGGCATTTGGCCGCCCTCGCGCAGAAGACCGGTGCGCCCCTGGTCACCTGTGAATACAAAAAAATCGACTCGACCGAGGACTTCGGCGGCCAAGAGGTCGGCGAAGGCAAGGTCGTTACCGGTGACGAGCTTCTTGGTATGTTGCTTCTGCTCAACGGTGAGTCCGGGTCGGCCTGCGCGAAGCTGTATGCCAAGGAGCTCTTCCCGCTGCTCGTGTTTCCCGAAGGGCAGCTGTTCGAGGATTTCGGCGTTGAGGCAACTGTCTTTTCCAGTGTCGAAAAGGCCTGCATCTCTGGTGCGGAGCTCTACGGCTATCTTGCCCGCGAGGGCTCCATCACCACGAATAAGAAATACGGAGATAAACACCTCGAGGGCATGGAGGCATCGCTTTCTGTCGTGAGGCGCATGGTCGACGGAAAGCCCGAACTGAAGGACGCGCTTGCCTGCTTCGAGGCTTTCTGCTCGCTTCGTGTCGCATCGAGGCTCGATTTGGCTAAATGTGCCGATAAGGGTAGGGCCAAGGCTTACGTCTCCGAGGCGAGAAAACGCTGCCACAATGTTGCTAGCAGCCCCCTTGCGAGCAAGACTTGGCGTCTGCGCTGCAGGCTTTTCGCTGCTTCGCCGGCGCTTCATAATCTTGTTTACAGCCTTTACGGCAAGCTGACTGGAAAGGTCGTAGGATGATAGACACGCTTGAGGTTGACTCGCTGAAACCTCACCGTACAGCCCCCTCTTATTCGGGTATTAGTGCCTATAACAACGGCTATTTTTTCCTTGCCCTTCTATCGTGTTTCCTCTTTCCCTTCGCTTCGATACTCTTCATTATTCTGTATGTAAGGTCTGAGAAGCATTCGAGCGTCGGCTTAGCGATTTTGGTTGGCCTTTGTGCCGGCTCAATTGCCTATGGAGTCAATACGACGTTAATGGCTGACATTGATCGTTACACCAACAGTCTTCCTATCTTTCGCGAAACAGCATTTTGGGACCTCCTTTCAATCAAAGGCGTCTACTCATCAGTTGGGTCCCATGGTTATAACCTATTTGCTTGGGTTGTTTCGCAATTTGGTGACGACCAGTTGCTACGAGGCGCAGTTACAGCGACTTTCTACTCAATCTTAGCCTTTGTCGTTGACGATTACGCCAGGTTGCACGGATGGTCGTACGGGAGGACTTGTGCTGCCCTTTTTGCTTCTGTAGCAATCCCCCCGTTTTTCAACGTGCTCTCTTATGCAAAAAGCACCCCTGCGTTTTCGGTGCTTTTACTGGCGCTCTATTTGGATTTTGGAAAACGCGCTAAGCCAGTAGTCTTGGTTCTGCTTTACGCCTTTGCCGCTTCCATTCATTCATCCGTTTTGCCGGTGATAGCGCTAAGAGTTCTTTTGCTTTTTGTGAAAAATGAGGTTGTAATTTATGGCGTTAGCCTAGCATTGCTTCCTCTTTCGAACTTGCTTTCCGCTGCATTGCCCGCTTCTTTCAGGGCAATACCTGTTCTGTCGCTATTCGTGAGCGCTTTGGATAAGTTCTCGGTATACAGTGAGTTTAGCGATTGGGGGTGGGCGGCAGCTTCTCAACATAGCGTGTTGCTCATGGGGTACCGTTATTATTTCGGAGCCGTTGCCATTCTCTGTATCCTCTTGGTTTTCGGGCGTTTTGACATCTCTAAAAATGGCTTGCTGGTCTTTTCGGGCGTGTGGTCCGCTCTATGCATTGCAGTTTCGGTATTTTTTGCCGCGGATGTTTTCTTTCGGTACGCGATGCCTTGCTCGACGCTGTTTGTGTTAGCGGCTTTAAGCTACAAGAATGACGCAGCAAGTCTTTTTATAAATATTGCCCTTGCTGTATTTGCAGTTGTCGGGTTTGCGGTTCAGTGGGCTTATCTTGCAAGCGTTGCTGATATCTCCCGTTTTATTCTTCACGGTTTGTTCGGAGTTCTATTTTGAGTTCTCAGCACAAACGTTTCTACAGCAATGTCGTCTGGCAGTACGGGCTGCAGATTGTCAAGTACATCTTCCCGCTCATCACGTTACCTTACCTCACGCGCGTGCTATTGCCGGAGGGCTATGCCGTCTACGCGTACGTTGTGTCGTTCATGACGTTCGCACAGACCTTTGTCGACTTCGGCTTCAACCTCTCGGGTACCAAGCGCATCGCCGGCGCCGGGAGCGTCGAGGAGGAAAACCGCGCCATCGGGGCGGTGACCGAGGCTCGCCTGCTCCTCGGCATCCTGACCGGCGCCGCGGTGGCCGCCATTGCCTGGTTCATCCCTATCACCCATGAGAACATGCTCTATACCATGCTCGCCTTCGTGGCCGTGTTCGGCAAGGCGCTCGCGCCTGACTTCCTTTTTCAGGGGCACGAGAGTATGGGGCCGCTCACTACGCGTTATCTCGTCTCCAAAGGAGTTTCGACCGTCCTCACGTTCGCGGCGGTCCATTCCATCGACGACATCCTGTGGATTCCGGTTCTCGACATCCTGTCGAGCGCCATCGCGCTAGTGTGGTCGTTCGTCTCGGCCAAGCGGATGTTCGGCACGACGATTGCCGTCGTTCCCTTTGCCGAGGCCATCGCAGAGCTGAAGGCCTCGGCTTTATATTGCTTCTCGAACATGGCGTCAGTCGTTTTCTCCGGCTTCACCACGCTGCTCATCGGGGTCGTGATCACCGACAAGGCGATGATTTCTTACTGGTCGCTTGCCGTGACGGCCATCAACGCCATCCAGTCGTTCTATTCACCGATCGTCAACAGCCTGTACCCCCACATGGTCAAGGGTGGCGACTACGGCTTCGCCAGGAAGCTGCTGCTCGTGTCTATCCCCGTCCTATTGGTCGGCACGGCCGCGTTCGCGGCGCTTTCCGACGTCGTGATGCTTGTGCTCGGTGGCAGGGAGTACCTGGCGGGCTCTTGGGTCATCGTCTGGACTTCGCCGGTGCTACTCTTCTCTTTCTACGCGACGATGGTCGGCTGGCCCATCTTGGGCGCGTCCGGGAAGGTCGCACAGGTCACCTTCACCACGGTGGGGTCGGCCCTTTTCTGCATCGCTTCGCTTTTGGCAGTGTCCGCCGCCGGTGTAGCGAGCATGCAGGCCATCTGCGTGATTCGTTGCCTTACCGAGGCGATCATGTGCGTGAGCCGCGTCTGGCTCGCGAGGGGTTACCTGTTCACGTCCGGGGGAACGCCCGCCGGTCTCTTAAGATAAGGAATTGATGTTTATGAATAACCGCGTTGGCATACTCTCCCGGCATGCGGTGCCGAACTATGGATCGATCCTGCAGGCGTTCGCCCTTCAGGACGCGCTCAACTCCATGGGCGTCGATGCTGAGTACGTTGATTACCGCATCCCCAGGGACTTTCCCTTGGCGGACGCCATGAGGGCCTCGGGCGCGCTCGGCCCGATCCGAGCCATCCCAAAGGCGATCGGCGCCCGAAAGTTCGAGGCTATGCGAAAGGGGCTCCTGAGGCAGAGCCGCAGGGTGACCGATGCGGACGGGCTCGGCAGGCTTCTCGCCGAGTACCCGGTCCTTTGTGTGGGGGGCGACCAGGTATGGAATGTTATGTCCGACGGAAATATCGAGGGGGCCTACCTTCTGGAGGGCGCGCCCGATGGTGCCTATAAGTTCTCTTTCTCTTCTTCCTTCGGCAAGAACGGCCTCGATGCCCGCGAGCGCGACCGTGCCGCCAAGGCGTTCGCTCGCTTCGACAGGCTTTCGGTCCGCGAGGAAAGCGGGCAGAAGACCCTTGAGGAGATGGGGCTTGAGGCGCAGACCGTCGTCGATCCCGTGCACCTGCTCTCAAAGGAAACCTGGTTCAATCGCGTCGAGCCTTGTACTCCCCGTGGTGTGAGTGGGAAGTACTGCCTGATCTACAATCTGCACCCGAGCGAAGCATTCAACCGCTACTCGGCCGCAGCGTGCGAGTCGCTCGGGCTCGAGGTCGTAAGCATCCGTCCGTCACTTCGCAAGACGATGGGGAAGAACCTCTTCTACCCGTCGCTGCACGAATTCCTCTGGCTGTTCGACAACGCCGCATGCGTGCTCACCGACTCGTTCCACGGGACTGCCTTCTCGCTTTTGTTCAACACGCCCTTTGTCGACATCCTGCCGGAGCAGTACGCGGAGCGCAACAAGGCGATTCTCTCGCGCTACGGGTTGGAGTCGCGCATAAGCACGGAGCTTCAGCCTGAGGAGCTTCGCCTCGACGATTTTGATTGGGCGGGCGTCAACGCGCTGCTTGCCGCCAACCGCAGGTCCTCGACGGAGTTCCTTGCTGAGACAGTGGGCGAGTTCTCCGACCGTCTCATCCGTTAGCTTTAAGAACGAGAGGTCCCATTTTGAGTCAGCCATCTGTTTCCATCATCGTTGCCGTTTATCAATCTGAGCAGTTCCTTCCGAAGCTGCTCCACTCCTTCGAGGTCCAGACCCACAAGAACCTCCAAATCATCCTAGTCGACGACGGCTCGCCCGACGGCAGCGGGCGGATTTGCGATGAATATGCCGCTCGTGACCCTAGGGCTGTCGTAATCCACAAGTCCAATGGCGGAACCTGCTCCGCCAGGAACGCTGGGCTCGAGGTTGCGACGGGCGACTACCTGATGATCGTCGACGGCGACGACTGGCTTGAGCCTGACTGCGTCGAGTATCTGGTCGATTTGGCTGAGAGCACCGGCTCGGACATGTCGTACTCGGTCAACCTCTTCACCACGCGCGACAGGGAGCAGGTGATCGAGGACGTGCGGGAGACGTGGTCGGCGGAGCGCGCCACTGCTGCGATCATCTACCCCTTCATGCGCCTGGGGCCCTGGAACAAGTTGTACAAGCGCTCCGTTGTGATGGACAACGGAATCTCTTTTTCCGTTCCCTGGTTCGGCGAGGGTCTCTACTTCGCCACCGAGGTCGCCCAGCACTCGAACCATGTGGGTGTCGGTAGGCGCAAGGTCTACAACTATCGCTTGAATAACTTGGGGAGCGGTCTCACCAACTACAACGTGCAGAACGGCAAGAATGCGCTCGGCAACATCAAGTTCATCAAAGAGAACCTGACTATGGATACCCCGATGGTCCGCCATGCGTGCGATTGGCATATCTGGCGAAACTACGAGTTCCTGCTCACTCAGATAATTGGAGCGGGCGAGATGGACTCCGAGCGCGAGCTCGCGAAAGAATGCGCAGCATACGTTAGGAAGAACTGGCTGTCCGTGTTCCGGAACAGCGAGGTCGGGCGTTCCGAAAAAGTGAAGATTGCATGCTGTGGCATGGCGCCCAAGCTTTACGCAAAGCTGGTCATAGACCGAAACCGGAAGGGGCTCGAGGCGGACAAGGGCAAGTTCATGGAAGTCGAGGAGTAAGCCCATGGCGAATCTTAAGCATGCAATCAAACAGGGCATCGTTGCGCTCAAAGCCAAGAATATACAGCCCGTAATGCAGACGGTCGGCAATGAGAGCTTGCTCGCGGGGAAGACCGCCCTTGTGGTAGGGGGCTCAGGTGGAATCGGCAAGGCTGTCGCTAAGGCGTTCCTGAAGAACGGCGCGAGCGTCGTCATCGCCGGCACCAGGCGCGAGAAGGTCGACAAGGTCGTGAGAGAGCTCGGCGGTAAGTGTGCCGGGGTCGTTGTCAACCTTGTCGAGCCGGAGACCTTTTCGGAAGTCGTCGACGAAGCGGTGGCCTGCTTTGGCCCCATCGACATCCTGGTCAATTCCGCCGGCGTCCACATAGAGGACACTTCCATGGGCGGGTTTCTCGATTTCTCTGTCGAGGAGTACGACCGCATCTTGGGCATCAACCTGCGTGGTGTCTACTTTATGGTGCAGGCTGTTGCCAAGCGCATGATTTCCGACAAGGTCGCCAACGGGCATATCCTTATCGTCTCATCCTCGGCCGGCAACGAGCCCGCATGGTCTCCTTACCGCGTGTCGAAGTGGGGCCTGAAGGGCATCACCGAGGGCATGGCTTCTGCCTTGGTTCGCCACGGCATCGTCGTTAACGCGATTGCGCCCGGCAGCACGGCGACTCCCCTTCTTGGCGTCGAGGAGGGCGACAGCATTTCTGCCGAGGACAACCGGCTCGGCAGGCTTGCAATGCCCGAGGAGGTTGCCGAGTTCGCCGTAATGCTTGCCAGCCCTATTGGTGATATGGTTGTGGGTGATACTTTGTACATCTCCGGGGGTCGCGGGGTTTGCGATATCCGGTAGAAGAATTGAATGCTGTGAGCGCTAAAACAAACTCGTAGAACGATAAACCTCTTGGATTGTCCTGTTTCGATTGAGAAAGATCCAAGAGGTTTTCGCTATTACTCGTCGTCGCGGAAGGCCGAGGGGTGTAGCCGATGATTAGGTATTTGCGGTCTACCCGGCTGCTTCCGGCTTCAGCCTTATATCGGTGAGCACAACCGATATAAGATAGTCTCTATTTGTATGGTCTCGGCTGGCCACCGGTTAGCTGCTTCTCAGGCAGCATCTCGGCGAAGTTCTTGCGCACGGCCTCGGCGGTATTCTTTGGCTTTATCAGCTCGAGCTTGTCGGTGACCTACTCGGTCTTAATCGCCAACGCCTCCTGCGATTCCATGGCGTGGAACGCCTTTGACATAACAGCGGGTTTGCCGACGACGACCATCCAACGCCGAGTAGCCTTCTGCATTTCTGCTACGAGAGGAGCCTTCGCCAGCCCTTCTTGGGATTGGTGAAGGCTCCGATACGCGCGCGGAGATGCCGTCAAAGCACATCCCTATGAACTTTGGTATCTTGTGCGCGGTCTGGCTCGACGTCGTGATTAAGGTTCACTCGTCACGCCCCGCGTCATACGTGGCCCTCTCGTCAGGGCGCTCGTAGGGTCTAGCACCCACAAGCTGGCCAGTCTTCTCGCCGAGCATGAAGTTGATGGTCTCCTCGACGGTTTTCCCAACCTGTTCGCGTGGTCCGCCTATCATCGCCTACTCGTCGAATGATGCGATTGGCTTGGAAGCGGCGCGCCTCCTAGCAGGTATTAATTCGATGACAAAATCATGCCGTCGCCATGTGCTAGTCCCCTTTGCTATCCGGATGCGTTTAGCTTTCAGTACGTGTACAGGAGACTGTCCCTACTGCAACAGCAGTAGCCTAGCGGCTTCAGTGGGCTTTTTCGAGCCGTCTTCAAAGGTGACCATACAGCGATACAGGCGCTTTGCTAAGCCCTCGCTTGCGGTGAAGCTGAGAGATTTGCTTTTCGAGCTCTCGTCGCCAATCGCGGTATTGTACCAGGTCTTGCCTCCGTTGTCGGAGCATTGCCATTGATGGGCGACTGCGTGCTCAGCTTCGACTGTGAATGTGGCCACTGCTCCTGCATTCGTTGTGCAATCTTGCGGCTGGACGGTAATTCTCCCTATATTTGTCTCTAATGTAAACTTGGCGCTGCAGGTTGTGGCCGTGGCCCCATCTTGGAAGGTTACAACGCATCTGTAAAGGCGTTTTGCAAGTGCGTTGTTAGCGGTGAACCTCAACGTCGCCTGCATTGATGCGGCATTGCCGATTCCTGTGTCATACCAGCTCTTTCCGTTGTTGTCGGAGCATTGCCAACGATAGATAGTTGCGTTTTGGGCTTGCACGGAGAAAGATGCCTCGGCGCCTATCGCGGCGGTCGTATCCTTCGGCTGCTGGATAATACGGTCGGTACTCAGCTTCAGACTTGCTGAACTTGATGCTGAGCTGGTTCCGTCGGGGAAGGAAACGTAGCAGCGGTAGAGCCGCTTAGCCAAGCCTGCATTTGCCGTGAATTCAATTTTAGCTTGCGTCGAAGTTTCGCCTCCGATTCCCGTGTTGTACCAAGATCTGCCGCCATTGTCGGAGCATTGCCACTGGTATGAGGTTGCCTGCGTTGCCACGATGTTGAACTGCGCTACTGATCCGGCAGCCACGGTGCAGTCCTTGGGTTGGGAGCTGATTGCGTATAGGGGTGCAAGGGTTAGATGGGCTGGGTCGCTCATGAGGGTCGTGCCGTCGGGGAACGAGACGGCACAGCGGTAGAGCCGCTTTGCAAGCTGAGTGTTGGCGATGAACCTTAGGGATCCCTCCTTTGAGGTACCACCGCCTATACCTGTGTTGTACCAAGATCTGCCCTCATTGTCGGAGCATTGCCACTGGTATGAGGACGCGTTTGGTGCTGTCACGGTGAACTCGGCTTGAGCTCCATTGGGAATCTCGCAGTCTTTTGGCATGGATGCGATGATGTACGCTGGCGTATAGTTTGCCGTGAACTCATACAGGGCTGTCCACTTGCCACCTGAAACCGTGGTTACGCTTGACGTGGCGGTGAGGTCGACCTTATTGTTGCCCGCCTTCCACTCCCGCTGGTTCATCGCATGGGCAACGATACCGTTTTGTATCCCGGAGATGCTGGGCGGGAAGGACTGGTTATCGGCGTCGATGCTGAATTCGGTTTCTCTGGCGTCCAGATGATGCTGGATGCGGTCTGCGTATTGGCTTGCCCACTCGTCGGCCTTGCCGTTGCGGACAAAGTAGTTGTTGCTTAGGTAGGTTGAGCGGTAAGCGTAGCCTTCTGCCTGGTAGTTTGCCGTGTGGTCGCTGTGGGCGACGGCCGTCAGCTCGTCGGTCAGGCCGAAGTACAGGTGGCGCTGATCAAGGTCGCCGTACCAGTTGTCGTTCGTGTCGTCCCACGTGAGGTCCATCTGGCACCACTTGCCGTCGATCTTCACGGCGTTCCAAGTGTGACCATTGCCGGTGATGCGGCCGTTGGCTATGCCGGCGGCGTCTAGCAGCTTGGCGTAGATGTGCTGGTAGCTTTCGCACGTGCCTTGATGGCGGGTGAGACCGCTTTCCGCGCTGCACCAGTTAAGGTTGTAGTCGTATTCCAGCTGGTCGAGTGTCCAGTCGTGCAGCCACAGGGCGCGAGCATAGTCGGACCCGTCGGTCTCGGCGTTGCACTTATCGACTGCGGATTTCACGATAGTGCTGACCGCCGGATAGGCGTCGTCGTTCGCGCTTGCAAACACGTTTGCGCGCAGATAGTACACGCCGGCCGTCTTATCCATCAGGTAAAAGCGCAGATAGTAAGTACCGCTAGCGGTCATTTCGAACTGGTAATCGTGTGATGCGCATTCGCCGGTGTATTGCAGCCACTGATTACGACTGGGGTCGGCAACGCTTTCGCTGCTACCATCGGGATCCATATACGTCGGCGCATCCATGCGGAACCTATATGCACCGCTTCCGCCCGTTGCAGACACGTGGAACGTGGTCTTTTGGCCGAGCTGCGGGTCGTTCCATTGGACGGTGAGCATGATATCGCCGCTTTGTGCGGTGGTGCTGTGTTGGTAGGTTGGGGGTGCAGGAATGGGCTTGATCCCGAAGGGTATAGTGCACGTGCCGCTGTAGTATTCATTGTTTGCGGTTATGATGGCGGTAGCTTGGCCAACGTTGACGTTGTTTTCGTATGTGACGGAGTATTGATCGTCCGGAACCGTGTAGGAGGTAACGCTTGGCGTTAACGGGCTTCCCGTGTACTGAATATCGGTATCGTCGACGAAAAACATGCTCGCATCAATTGGCTGCGTTGCGTGCACCGTTATCGGAATGCCGGAAACGGTATTGTAATTTGCCGTATCTGTCGGGGTGTATGTTGCGGAGTACGATTGCCATCCTGGCATATCAACCGTCGTGGACTCGTCATATTCCCAGGTAAATCCTTCAGGCAGGCTGATATCGGATAGCTTTTGGCCACAGATTGCCGTGACTTCCTCAACTTCGGGGTAGTTCGGGTCTGCCTTCAGGATGTTGTAATGGTATTCAACGGTGTTGGCGTAGCGTCCTTTGCCGGTGATTTCAATTGTTGCGGTGCCGGCAGCCACGTTGTCTTTGTATGCAACTGCGTAATCTCGTCCTTGCTCAAGGGCGGAAGACACGTCTTTTTCAATGGGCGAACCCGTGTACACGACATTGCTGAGGTCGCAGGTGAACGCAAACTTGCTGATGTCAAGTTGTGCTTCATACACTGCTTCGGTTTTGGTGGGTATAGCGTTGGGCGCGTAAACGGTCCCAGAAGCTGCGTTGATCCAGTTTCCGGTGGTTTTGCCGCCCGGATTCGGGAAGAGGATGGCGCATTTTGCGCCAACAGCTATGCGCTCGAGCGAGTTGCAGCCATCAAATAGCTTAGGAAGTGCATTCGGGTTTACGCTGCATTTAGTTGTGTCAAAAGACGAGATGTCAACTTCTTTGAGACTGCTGCAGCTGCCGAACATGGAGTTCATGTTGACAACGTTCGAAGTGTCGAGCATGGAGAGATTCAAGGACGCGAGGTTGGCGCAGCCCGAGAACATTTCTCTCATGTTGACGACATTTGACGTGTCGATTCTCGAGAGGTTGAGGTCCGTAAGGTTTCTGCAGCTTGAGAACATTTCCCTCATGCTGGTAACTTTCGAAGTATTGAGCCCGGAGAGGTCGAGGGACGTTAGGCTGCTGCAGTTACGGAATGTGTTGTTCATGTCGGTGACATTCGAAGTGTCGAGCCCGGAGAAGTCGAGGGACGTTAGGCTGCTGCAGCCGTCGAACATGCTTTCCATGCTGGTGACGCTCGAAGTGTCGAGCCCGGAGAGGTCGAGGGACACCAGGTTTTGGCAGCCTCCGAACATGCTGGTCATGCTGGTGACGCTCGAAGTGTCGAGCCCGGAGAGGTCGAGGGATGTGAGCGCATCGCAGTTGACGAACATTCTTTCCATGTTCTTGACCTTTGACGTATCGAGCTTGGAGAGACTTAGAGACGCCAGGTTGTTGCAGTTGTCAAACATTCTTTCCATGCTGACGACCTTTGACGTGTCAATCCCGGAGAGGTTTAAGGATGTGAGTTCATAGCAGTTGTTGAACATACCGCTCATGTCGGCAACGCTCGAAGTGTCGAGCCCGGAGAGGTCCATGGTTGCAAGTGAAAAGCAACCCGAGAACATGCCACTCATGTCGGTGACGTTTGAGGGGCTGAGCCCGGAGAGGCCTACGGATAGAAGGCGATCGCAGTTGTCGAACATGCTTTTCATGCTACTGACATTCGAGATGTTGAGTTCGGAGAGGTCGAGATATGTCAGGTTGTCGCAGTCGTAAAACATATAGCTCATGTCGGTAACGCTCGACGTGTCGACTCCGGTAAGGTCCACGGATGTGAGACTGCTGCACCCGGAGAGCATATCGCTCATGTTTGTGACGCTCGACACGTCGAGCCCGGAGAGGTCCGCGGAAGTGAGGCTGGTGCAGCCGGAGAACATATAGCTCATGTTCAGGACGCTCGACATGTCTAGTCCGGAGAGGTCCACGGAAGTGAGGCTGGTGCAGCCGGAGAACATATAGCTCATGTTCAGGACGCTCGA
>ERZ1034984.211-NODE-211-length-65452-cov-12.198679_pt1 | contig 65452 bp, 48 predicted proteins | sample MGYA00520589_ERZ1034984 | MGnify/ENA primary metagenome ERZ1034984 (study PRJEB33766, sample SAMN09781790) | gut metagenome | biome: gut microbiome | host: Homo sapiens | place: Madagascar | study: EMG produced TPA metagenomics assembly of the PRJNA485056 data...
CCCCACTCTTCCCCACCCGCACCATACGAGACTCTTTAGGAAAGGATAATGTTTTTTATGTTAAAGTATATGTAAATGGGGGGGGGTAAAAACTAAATGTTTATATTTGTCGTGACTAAAATCACTATAAGATAACTAAAAATAAATCTTACGGCTGAGAATCACACTATTGAACCTTAGACATCTAACTCTACCGACCAATTAGGGTGAATACTGACTGCCTTTTACTTAAAAAATAAGCTATGAAGAAAATTGGTTTAATAGCCACTCTTGTATTAGGGCTACTGACAGTATTGTTATTTCAATTAGGATGCCAAAAGAGCAGTTCTACCGATCCTACCCCCGAAAACTTACAGACTTACTATGAGAAAGACTCTCAGCGTATGGACTCTGTGGGAAAATTTGCTGCTTACTTCGATTTTTCTGGCGTATACTTGGCTTACAACGATCCGCAGACGGCACAAACATTTAACGGCATAACGCAGAAAGTGACGGGCTCGTTACAGAATTATGACCTTTATTCACTGGCTAATAGCCAGATAGAGCAGCTAAGCGGCGGGCAACTGCAATCGGCCGCCAACATCTTTGAGCAACTCCACAATCCCGCAGCACAAGGACAACTCTATGCTCCAATTGAGCAGACTCTCAAAAAAATCGTAACAGAAAATCGCAGCGCCTTGCTCGTAACCGACTATGAGGAATATACTCCAGGACATCAGATATACCAGCAGGCATATGCCACTCCCTACTTCGAAGAATGGCTCAAGAGAGGAAAGGAAATCACCTTCTTCGTGACCGACTATATGGAGGGCAACCTGCCTAAGCACCTCTACTATACGGTATTCGACGACGAAAACCACCGCTTGCTCCATGAGATAGAGGACGGACTACAAGGTAAACCGCAGAACTACAAACGCTTCACGCTCTCTATGCACAACTACCAGGTGGATACGAAGCCCGGAGGAACAAGTGGCGCTTACGTAGGGCCGTGTGTGGGCGGAACGTACCATAACGGAAATGGTGAAGACCTCGTGACTGAATCGATCGAGGATGGAGGGGAAAATGGATTCCAGCGTCTGCCCTACGCTCGTGCAGAAGTGTACACATGGGATGCTGATTGGGAATCTATCGTAATGAATGCTAAGGATCAACAGGATCCGAGCATAGCCGCTCCCTATCGCTTCAAGCATCTGCTGCAAAATCTCTATGCCGACTTCTCCAATACGGATTCTTACCGCATTCAGGCCCTTGGCGCACGAATGACCGACATTGGCCAGGACTTTGAGCTCTACATGAACTGGCTCACCGCTATGAAGTTTCCGCCCCAAAAAACTACTACGGATGGCGAAAGCGAGGTGGAAGTACCGAGCGAAAGTGCCGACTTCTACGATGACAATGGCAACCTATTGCCCCAATATGACTATACGAAGAATGGCGGACACACTGCCGATGTGCAAGGCGTGATAAGTTTCGACCAAGGGCTGTTTGAACAAAGTTTCAACCAGACACAGGGAAGCAAAACAGAACTTGCCATCAACCTCGACCCCCGATTTAGCGGAAAGATAGCGGGGGCAGAAGAAGGCTCAAACCTCTACCGCATCGACCTCATCGTAGTAGCTGCAGAGCCCAACCTCGGACCACAGATTGACGAACTATTCAGTTGGCCCGGCAACAATAGCTTAAGTTCTGCTATCCGCAATGTGCTGCAACACTGCAACCCGCAGGGAACTTCTGTCTATACCTACTTTATCAGAATGAACAGCTAAAGAGAATTAACTATCAAACACCATAACAGTAAATAATCACTACCATGTCTACTATCATCCCCATTTATGTAATCGCTATCATAGCGGCCATTGTTGCGCTCTTAGTAGCCGTCTTGATATCCAACGGTGTTGACTTCCGTCCCGATATGAGCGACGTGAGCAAGCGCAAGACAATATTCTGGGTGGTAAGCATACTTTCAATCATCCTTTCCATAGCTGTAGCATTCGCCTTTGTATATACCGATTGTAAGACGGGCTCGAAGAAGAGTGCCTTCATGCTGCACGAAAGCATTGGTGCCGCCTTGTCGTGGATTGTCTACCTTGTGCTTGGCATAATCATCTCTAAGGCCAATCCGAAAGGCAAACTGGGTTCATGGTTCTAAACCTAAGCCTACAATTATTCACCTAAGCAAAACTAACAAACCATGAACGATAAGCTATTTGTAATTGCCATAGGCGGCACGGGCATGCGATGCCTTGAATCATTTGTCCACTTGTGTGCCATCGGTATGTTCGACAATGAGGAAATCAACATTCTCACGCTCGATACCGACCAAAGCAATGGTAACAAAGGACTCGTGGAGCGACTCATAGAACTTTATAATAAAGTAAAGACCGATAATCCCGACAATCCAGGCGGTAGCCCCAATGCCAACACATACTTCTCGGCCAAACTCAACTTGTATAAATTCTATACAGACTATTCGAAAGCCAATCGGAGCAGCTACCTCAAACTGAGCGCCACGCAAGGCCTTAACAAACAGGCTGATGAGGACGACCGCGATCTGGCCGACCTCTTCCTGGAGCATGACACCGTACAGAGTTTCAACCTGGAACACGGCTATCGTGCACAGACTCACCTTGGCTCTATGCTGATGTATCACGGCATCATAGAGGCTGCACGCCACTACAACGCAAATAAAGCCAAAGCCACCGCTCCGGAGAAAGACTTGGTGGACTTCCTTACGAAGCTACAACAGAGCGGAGCGGGCGCACGCGTATTTGTGTTTGGCTCCGTATTTGGCGGTACAGGCGCTTCGTCTATACCAGTAGTGCCAGAGGCACTGAAGGAGGCTATCAACGTAATCTCGCAAAACACGATAGACTTCAATCGCGTGAAGTTCGGCGCAACTCTCCTGACAGAGTACTTTAGTTTCAAATCGCCCTCGCAGGCACAGCTTCAGAACGAGAAACTCATTGCCTCGTCGGACTACTTTGCCATCAATTCGCAGGCTGCCTTACAGTTCTATCAGCAAGACCGCACTGTGAAAGACCGCTACAAGCGACTCTACCACGTGGGATGGCCCGAACAAGGACTCGATGTTACGGGCGGCATGCAGCAGACAATCACGGGCGGAGCTGAACAGAAGAATGTTTGCCACGTAGTGGAACTGATGTGTGCTTGCGCTGCCTACGACTTTTTTACCGAAAACGGAAACAACCTCCAAAATAAGACGGCGCAGTATCTGTACCGCTCAGTAGAAGAAGACGACAAAGGCAACCTCACATTTAAAGGTACAGACTTCGTAGATGCTACCAAAGCCGACGAATTCTTGCAGAAGATGGGCTCGTTCCTGGTGTTAGCACACGTGATTCTGTCGAAACATGCGGGAGCTATCCCTCAAGTAGGTATGACCAAAGCGAACATCGGTACATGCGGACTTATATCTTGGCTCAATGAGTTCAAGATAAACGACTACAAAGATATGCGCGAGGACCAGATCGAGGAGATAGACAACTACATGAAGGAATTTGCCTACAGCGTCAACGCAGGAGCGTTGGTGCGCGGATGGATTTACCAAGTGTACGACTCCGTACATTCCATCGGTGCGAGCAAATTCTTATTTGCAACGAATATATTCGAAGAGAACATCAAGACGCTTGCCTCTATGGACCCCATCAAAGAAATTCAGGAGGAGAAGAAAGGAGGATTGATTATCAAGACCGATAAACGCAAAACGTACGATGACTTTATTAAAAGCCTGCCCAATGCCAAGCCTCAGCAGGGCGTAGGCACTATGAAGGAACGATTCTTGGCACACATGTACAATACGATCAATGCTACAGTACCCTTTAGTGCAAAGATCTCTTAAGCATTGAGTATACCCACACATTCTCTTCCACCATAACAGCTACACATCTATGCCCAATATAAAAGCATTAACCATCAAGGTCAGCGCACGCAGCCAGCAGCAAGGAGCCGCTGGAGCATGGCAGGACCTTACCTCACAGATACAGGCCTTTACACGCGACATACAGACTCCCAACATCAAGGAGGGAGTAGACGTGAGCGCCATCGTGTCGGGTGTACCTTCGGTATTTGCCCGTGCCGACTTGTTCAACCATGCGCTCGGCGAAATTCAGACCATTCGCAACAATGCGAGCTCGGGCCTCAACCAATACTACATCAATCTCGTAGACGAATGGAGAGGACTCATAGCCTGCATTGCGCTAAACAATACTGCCATCAACGTAAGGCGCATTGACTTAGCCTACAGCGACAGCAAGGATATCTACACAACAGAGAACATGTATGAGCCAAAAGGAGCCTTCGGCAACATGCTCATGAACGACCGCTCCATCTGGACCGAACAGGGGAAGGCACGCAACGACCAACCGAAGCCTTTCCTCTACGTCATTAAATACAACGGAAAGGTGGTAGGAGCCACCTCGCCGCGCTCTATATTCTTCACTTCGGTGGCATACGAAATAGTGCAACAACAGACTTTTGTCGATCCAGCCACCCACCGATTCACCGATCCGCTGCACAGCAATATTCTCGATGACCAATTGCTCAATCTCTACGCCTACGTGGATAAACTCCAACAACGCATCGGGCTATTGGAGGATTACTATAAGAATACAGACCTTAACTACCAACACATCAAGTTAGAGCTTGGCACTTGGCACAACGAAATACTCAACGAAATTCACCACCGTGGACTCAATGAAGATGATGCTAGCGCACTGCCCGTACAGGGATTTAACGTACCATTCAGTTTCCTCAACTATACAGAAGAGCTCTATGGCTACAATGGTGTGATCACTTCGCAGCCCGATACCGACGGACGCGCCAAAGCCTTTAAACCTGAAGACCTACTCCTACCCAACGACTCGGAGATCGCGCGAATATGGCTTCCACGCGACTACGAAGAGAATGTGGAGCTATCGAGCAAGCTACCCGTGTATCTGCTCCGCGCTCGCATCAATGGCACTTCACGCTATGCTTACTTCAGCATTCCGCTCAGCGCAAAGGGCTTGCAGGTATTTGGCGACAACGTCAGCATTCTGCTGGGTTATGCCAATGCAGGATTCAACATCGACTCAAAGCTCGAGGCTGCTTTCGATCAGCCCACAAGCAAACTCAGCGTGCGACTCACCATCAATATCACAGATTCCAACACGGGGAAGCAGAAGCAAAAGACTATCCCTATCGACTATCAGATTAAGGGAATGTTTGGCCGTAACAAGGACGTGGTAGTGTGGCCCAACTTCATTGCGCGCGATTGGAACCGCTATTTCCTCTACTCAGAAATGCCCCACAATGTGCGTCAAAGCGACTGTCCTTACAGCACTGTGCCTTTCTGCGGAGAAGGCGACGACTTCCATATTACGACCGACCACGATGGCAAAATTGAATATCTGGCAGAAAAGGGGGTGGCACATGCTGACGCGAAACTCCTCGTGGTATGTGATAGCCGCACCGCTTCGCGCCAATATAAATACGAGATCTATGAGAGCAAGAATCCTTTCAAGGGCGTGCGCCTTACATATATGGACGGCAAAGAGAGTGGATTCGTGCTGATTCACTACTCTAATGATATTAATGCCTCCGACGGGCTTCCTAAAGACATGCTCCACACTACGCAGCAACTGCGCGAAGCGACCCTAGGCATCGACTTTGGCAGCACCAATACTTCGGTGGCATTCCACGAGAAAGAAATGCGCGATGCCGGAGGGTTGCAATTTGTCGATCAACGCATCTCGCTCTTCAGCGAACTAGGGACGAAAGCTAACGAAATACCAGCCGAACGCAACGTGCTCTTCTTCCAAAACGAAGAAATCTACTCCAATGCCGTGAAGAGCGTTTTAGCCATTCATGACGACCAGCGCCTACCGCAAAACTGCAACATACCGACCACTATCAGCGAGGCCGTACAGGGAGGTTTTCCCTGTTTCAGCCGTCACCTGCCTGTCGAGTCGGTCACTGCCGACCGCATGCGCCTTGGCTTCAAAGGCGGGCAGAGCATAGTGGAACTCGTGCACAACATGAAATGGAGCGATCGCGACGACGACAAGGCTCATAAGCAGGCTTTCCTCTCCTCACTCTTGCTACATATCTATGCCGAACTCTACGTGAAGGGCTACGTGCCCACCGACCTTCGATGGTCTTACCCCTCAGCTATGTGCTTTAACCTGATGAATCAGTATAGCCAAATATGGAAGTCGCTTACAAGAGTGACGCCCGTCACATTGGCAGACAAGCCCTATCCGCTTAAAATAGCCGATATTCAAGGATTTAATCCCAACAGGGGCGAAACAGTTTTCCCCACAGGTGAGACCTCAACAAATAATGATCCCTTTGCTTCGCCCTTTGGCGGAGGAAGTACTTTCGGGAGCGGAAGCCCCTTTGGCGAAGGTGGAAATACTTTCGGTGGAAATACCGACACTGCCTTCGGCAATGCTGTAAGCCCCTTTGGCGGAGGCGCCAACGCTGCTCCCGATGGTTTTGGAGCATCGCCTTTCGACTCCGGCTTCAGCGAAGCGCAGCAGCAGACGAACTCTTCAGCACCGAACGGAGGATTCGACAACAATCCGTTCGACACAAATGCAAACACGCAAACTCAGTCTCAGCCCAAAGCACTGAAAGTAGACCGGGGACCGTTCAAGTTCGACTTCAAAGCCATCGACACCACGAAAGCTATGACAGAAGCGTGTGCTGTGGCCAACTACCTATCGTACAGCATTGGCAATGCCAACGAACTCACATTCTGCTTCGATGTGGGCGGAAGCACCACCGACATCTCGGTGATTTGCAACGATACGAGTGGCAACAAAATGCTGAAGCAAAATTCCATCCGCTTTGCTGCACAACGCCTTTCGGGTGCTACGCGCTACATGTCTGCACAGTTCGGTCGCGCGCTACAGAAAATATGTCATAACCACGACATCAAGATCCTTGGTTTCAACGATGGAGAATGCCTCTTCTCTGACGAGACAGCACCCTACTACTTCGAGCAGATTGTCGACCAACTCACTACGGATCAGCTCGCGGAGTTCTACCAGATTATCGGCACAGATTGCCCGCAGCTTTACTGCGTAGACCTATACATCACAGGGCTCATCTCCTACTATGCAGGCCAGTTGGCCTATAAACTCGTGAAGGAAGGACGCAAGTCGGAAGAACTTCCGATGTATGACGGAAAGTGGCATCCAACTATCAAAATTGTATTTGCTGGTAAAGGGGCACGCATCTTTGAGTGGCTCAACGCCACCAACAGCCAGACGGCCCTGCAATACTACACCGAGATGTTCGTCATGGGCATGGGCGGTTTCAAAACATTTAAGGCTAACCTCGACAACAAATGGCCAAAGTTCGAGATTCAAACAAAGCAAAGCCAAGAAGTGAAGTTTGAAGTATCGAAGGGACTAGCCAAGACAATCGGCACCAAACTGCTCATCACTGAAAATGCCATCGAGATTATAGGAGAGAATGGATTCACTCTCTATGATTCCGATACGAAAGAACGCACCGAACTGCAATTTGACGATAGTATTACGCCCGACTACATGCAGAGCATCGGCGTATGCTTCAGCTCGCCCGAACAATTCGACTTCAAGAATACATGTTTCTTCAACTTCGCTGGCGTGTTCTATAAATACGTGAGTGGACTGTTTGGCGCCGCACGAGTGGACAATGCAAAGATGACGGAGGGCTTGCAGTCGATGGCCAACATCAATACTTACATCAAGAACCTTCCTGAAGTGCAGAAAGCACGAAAAGCAGGAAAGTTCGACTTCGTGGCACCCATCATCGTACTGGAAGGCATGAAATTCTACGATGAGTACTTAATGAAGGTATTGCACTAACCACACCCTTAACAAGCATCACACCGTGAGTGAAAACTATTGCATATTAATAACGATTACACGCGATAGCATCTCCTTTCGCTACAACCGTACCGACGGCGACAATCGATTTGCCGACTTCGCCCCCGGAAGCAAAGGAGTTGAGATGCCGTTTGCCATACTCTGCTCGGCGGGGCAATTTGTCATTGGCAAAGCCGCGCTAGAGTCAGCACGCGCCAATCATAATCCAAATGCCTATACAGACCTATTCAATACGTGTAAAGCAAAACGCACCTTCCGCTATGCCAATCGCGACGAATCGTTAGGGAAACTTCCCTACTTCGCCATACGCTATTATATCGAGCAGATACTCTCACAAGAATTCTACAACCTATTTGGTTCGCTCGAGAGCAACGTGGCACGCATGCCCTTGATATTCTTGTTCGGCCCCGAACTCGACACCAATCAGCAGCGTCTCATCCTAGCACCATTTGAAGAAGGAGGCTTTCAAAATCTGTGGTCTATCAATTATCTACAGCTATTGCTACCCGTGGTCAACGCGCAGACCATACCCGCCGACCGACAACGGACGAAAGCGACAGCGCTGGTCACCCCCGAGGGGGAAGACTTGCTCATACAACTCTACACGGCTACAGGCGATAAACTTCTCGGAGATACCATAAGGATAGTAGGCAAGGGCAAAGATCCACGATTGCAGCAGGCCACCGACTCAATATGGAAAGTACTCTACAATTACAACTATAAAAGCCGCGAAGCAGAAGAAGATATTCTACGCGATGCCGCCGAGCGATTCCTCAATAGCGGAGAAAGCACTATCAACGACACATTGCGCATGTCGGATGGATCGGAGCAGTGCTACTATATCGACCGTAGTATGCTAGACAATTCCATGATGGCACAGGTCAATCGCGACATCATGTACCATCTCAACAATGAATTGGGGCGCCTAGGTTTGACTTCGCAGGACTGTCGTGTAGTGCTCACAGGCAAGGCCGCCACCGACTATTTCGAGGGCGTGTTCAATCAAAGCCGCTGGGCACTACCCGTAATGCGTGTCACAGAGAAAGAAAAGCAGCAGATTCTGAGCAACTTGCTTGAGCAGATAAAGAAGAAAAATTACTACTGGGGCACTCCTATACCCGGCCCTACTCCGCCCCCCGACCCGCCCATACGCTGGATTCGACGCGTAAAAATCACCAAGCACGAAATAGAAGCGCAAATAGCCAAAGGCAACGTGCAAGCCGCTCATGACAAACTCAACGGATTGCTCACCGAATTGTACAATGCTAGAATTACCTATTTCGACGCAGAACTCAAGAAGTTAGCAAACCGCATCGCCTCAGAACCAGCTAGCACCTCTAACTCAGGCAAACAGCCCACAAGGAACGGAAACGTGGAGAATAAGGAGCAAAGACCCGATATCTCAAATGGTACATCACCGGTCCAACCTCCACAAGTTCCTCCATCTACCCCAACTAATCCCGAGCCTGCACCTAAGCCAAAGCCTGAGCTTACCCAACGCGAAGTGCGCACCCGCTTAGCTCCACTGCGAGAAACGATGGAAGCAAACTATAACAAAGCTTTCAAAGAATTCTGCTATCTGAAAGAGCAAGCACAACGCATCAATAGCAACAGTCTGAACGATAAGATAGCCGAATTCGAAAAGCTCTTCAAAGAAGCTAAAGAACGAGCTAGCACATCCCGTAAGCAAGCTTTGGCCCACGACAACCAAGGCAAACAAAGCACTCTGACTACCCGTTCAGCTTCTTCTGACAGCAAGCAGGGAAGACGCAACGGCGAAAAAAGCGCCACTGCCACAGGATCCACGGGAAAAGTTCTGAGCACTGCCGACAAGCTCTTTAAGCAAGGAAACTTCCGCGAGGCCAAGGCCGCGTATGCGAAAGAGGGCAATAGCACAATGGCCGGACTCTGCACAAAGTTGGTCAAAGGACATGGCCGCATCGAAAGAGCCATACGCCCTGAGTTGCAGTCTGTGGTGGATGCACACAACAAAGACAAGGCTCGCAAATATATCGAAGAGCTGCAGGAAATGAAGCGACTCATAGAGCAAGCCAAACTCGATGCAGACACCTCTGCCATCACGGCCCTTATCCAAGCTTACCGCAAAGCATAAGCCCAGACTTTTGACACAAGGTTTGAGATAGCTAGCTCTGCAAAGTAAAAAGAACAATATTACTAACAACAAATAAAACTCTATCATTATGGGACGTTTCAACCTTAAGAAAGGCGACCGCTTCTCGCTTAGCAAAGAAAGCGGTCTGAACAAGATTCAAGTAGACTTAACATGGAAGTCGGGGGCCGACCTCGATGCATCAGCTTTCCTTCTCGGAGCCGACGGTGTAATCATGGACGATGCCGACTTCGTATTCTATAACTCAGAAAAGCGTAGCGAGCCATGGAATCGCGATAAGTTTGGTACGAAAGTGAATTGGCGCGAAGAGACCATCCCCGTATCAGCCGATGGCTCCGTACTCGGCTCTGCCGACGACCTCGGCGACGGCGAAGAAGATACCGAAAGCGACGATGCAAGCGAAACGATGCACGTGATTCTCGATAAGGTTAATCCGAAAATACGCGAGATTATCTTCTGCGTGACCATCTATCATGGAGCAGGCGACGACACCACCTTCGGCCAAGTACGCGAACCAGCCATCGTTATCACCAACGAAGAAACAGGCGAAGAGCTCTGTCGCTACGACTTAAAGGAGAAATTCTCTTCAGAGACCGCGGTAGAAGCAGGAAAACTCGTATGCAACGAAGATGGCGAATGGGAGTTTGAAGCCATGGGACAAGGCTACGATGGCGGTATGCAGACGCTCATCGACATGTATGCTTAACTTATTAACGAAGAAACACACACGCATATGGCACCACGTTTTAACCTTAAGAAAGGAGACCGCTTCAAGATAGAAAAGAACGAAGGTCTCAATAATTTGAAGGTACACCTCACTTGGGATGGAGAATTCCAAGGGAAAGAGCTCGATTTAGACGAGTCGACCTTCTTACTCAACGACGAAGGTATTATTGGTAATGAAGCCGACTTTGTATTCTACAATTCCGATAAACGCGAGGAACCTTACGATAAAACAAAGTTTGGCGCAAAGAGGAATTGGCTTGAGCAAGTACGTCCTCTGTCGGAAGATGGTTCTGTATTAGGTTCCATCGATAAGCGTGAGGGAGACGAAGAAGGTGAGCTAATTGATGTCTGCCTGGATAAAGTGTCACCTCAGGTCCAGGAAATTGTATTTGTCGCTACCATAGACAATCCTGGCGCTACTTTCGGCGACGTAGAGCACGCCACCATCACGCTAATCAACGCCGACTCGGGCGAAGAACTCTGTTCCTACCAACTCAACGAAGCATTCGCATCAGAAGATGCCGTAGAGTTCGCCAAACTTTTCCTCAACGATGAGGGTGAATGGGAATTTGAAGCCATCGGCGTAGGCCATGAGGGTGGTTTGCAGACGCTCATAGACCTATTTGCTTAAATACTTACGACCTATGACTGAAGATAAAAGTAAGCGCAAAAGTACGCGCTCATTCAACCTCGATAAACACGTGAAGCGCACATTCAATCTCGAGAAGGAAACGGAGCCGGCGGCTTCTCCTACACCGAAGTCTACTGCCAGTTCTACACCGAAGTCCACGTCAAACCCGTCCCCCGTTACAAGTGATTCTACTACCACCGATAACGGAACGGCTTCTACAGGCAACGGCAAGCGCACCTTAGGCATCATCGTAGGAGTAATTGTAGTAGCTGGATTGATTGCTTTCGGCGCCATACGTGGTTGCGGAGGTAGCAGTGTGACAGCTCCCACAGCCGACAGCACAGTGAGCAATACTACTTACGAACCAACTGACACTACGCATTGTGCCGATAGTACGCAGCAGACCAACAGTATGCCCGATGCTTCCTCACAAGAGGGTACTCCTTCAACCAACGCCCCCTCGGCTCCACAGCAGTCTGCCCAGTCTTCCGCTGAGAATGCTACTTCGGAGTCCACACAGCCCACAACTGCTGCAGCCAACCCGACCGACAACGTCGACCTTGAAGTGCAAAAAGTACTGAAGGGCGTTTACGGCAATGGTCAGGAGCGCAAAGATAAACTCGGCGCATCTTATGCCAAGATTCAACGCAAGGTGAACGAACTCTATCGTAAAGGCCTCGTCCGCTAAATCCAAGATGGAGGATAAATACCAATAAGGAAAAGAGCTAAGCCGCAAAAGGTAAAGTATATCCTCGCTGTATGTGTTTAGTGATCTCTCATATATGGTACACACTTCTTCTCCATACATTTGTCAAAGGGGCATTACCCTTCCCAAGGTAATGCCCCTTTCCTTACACTGCTTAAAGCAGCAAGGCAACGCACATTATACTATACTTTCCACCCTCCTATACACACTGACCTATGAACATCCGTACGCTGCTCATCGCAGCCTTCACCCTCACGCTGCTAATCTCGTGCAATACCAAGCAGAAACCTATCGACCAACTCACCAATCTCACAGAAGACCTAAAAGCCAACTCCCAAGACTACACTGAGCAGGAATGGCAAGAAATAGACAAGCAACTAGAGCAGATCAACATAGAACTCGATAAGTATCAAGACCAATATACTGATGCCGAGAAGGAGCATATTGGCAAGCTCAAAGGCACCTGTCTGTGGTATGAGACTCAGCATTCTGTCAAAAATCTAAAACAGGGCATGAAAGATGCAGTTAAGGAAGCCAAAGGCATGATTGAAGGGTTTACCGATGCAGCTTCCGATAAATAATAGTAAGCTATTTATCACGCAATCTCATGATTTCCTCCATACTGCAAATAATCATTGGATGGTTTATCACCTATAAAATGCCATCTATACTTAAAGCCAAGGGCACACAAGACAAAGTAATCAAGCTCATCGGCTGGCTATTCATTATAGCCGGCGTGATTAGCTTCGCTCATAGTTTGTTTGCCGACTGAACTACACACCTTTCCTGCAACATTGCACATGGCAAAACGCATTTATACACTTTCTTTACCGCAACGTTTTGGAAAAATGCGTTTAATAGCAATTATAAATGTACATTTGCAGAGCAAAACCAACAAATATCCTATACCCCATGACACAACAGAAACACCGTTATTCGGGACTTTCATCGGCACAGGTCGAAGAGAGTCGCAGGCAACATGGGAGCAATGTGCTCACTCCGCCTGAAAAGGATCCGCTTTGGAAGCAATTCCTTGAGAAGTTTACGGATCCACTCATTATTATTCTGCTCATTGCGGGAGCATTGAGCATAGGCATCTCGCTCTACGAAAGATTCGGACTGGGAGAGGGGGCTGAAGTGTTCTTCGAACCTGTGGGAATCTTCGTAGCCATACTCTTGGCGACAGGACTGGCCTTCTATTTCGAACTGCAGGCTGATAAGGAATTTAGTATCCTCAACCAAGTGAATGACGATGAAGCCGTAGAGGTGGTGCGCGAGGGTAATATTACGCAGATCCCGCGCAAGAATGTGGTCGTGGGCGACGTAGTAATCCTTTCCACAGGACAGGAAGTTCCTGCCGATGCCGTGCTACTTGAAGCTACCCACCTAAGCGTGGATGAATCTTCGCTCACGGGTGAACCTATTTGCCATAAAACCACCATTGAGGCCGACTTCGACTCGGAAGCCACTTATGCCTCTAACCGCGTGATGAAAGGCACAAAGGTAATGGAAGGTCACGGCATCTGCCGCGTGACGGCCGTGGGCGACCATACGGAACAAGGAAAAGTGTTCGAAGCTGCTCAGATTGATTCCTCGGTGAAGACACCGCTCAACGAGCAACTCGACGGGCTCGGCGACTTGATCACAAAGGCGAGCTACGTGATTGCGGCGCTCATCGTTGTGGGACGCCTCATCATGTGCTTCGTCAGCGGATTGGAAATGAATGGTCAGACCATAGCTGGCACAGAACTTTTTGCCACGGGCGCGGGCATTGCAGCCTTTATTGCTTATGTGTTGCAGACGCTCATGATTGCCGTTACACTCATTGTGGTAGCTGTGCCCGAAGGTTTGCCTATGGCTGTCACGCTGAGCCTTGCCTACAGTATGCGCCGCATGCTTCGCACCAACAACCTCGTGCGTAAGATGCATGCTTGCGAGACAATGGGTGCTACCACTGTGATCTGCACCGACAAGACGGGTACGCTCACACAGAATCAAATGCGTGTGGATCAGACCTTCTTCTACGCTCTGCCCTCGCAGCAGCTCGGTCAAGGCGAGGAGAGCGCGCTCATCAAGGAGGGGATTGCCGTGAACTCTACCGCTGCCCTTGACCTCTCCGATGCTCAGCATCCCTCCGTCCTGGGCAATCCCACTGAGGGTGCGCTCTTGCTCTGGCTCAACGCGCAGGGTGAGGACTTCGTAGCGCTGCGCGAGGCTGCCGAGGTGAAAGAGGAACTTCCCTTCACTACGGAGCGCAAGTATATGGCCACCATCGTGCGCTCGGCTCAACTTCCGGGCAAGTTGGTGATTTATGTGAAAGGTGCACCCGAAATTGTGCTCTCGCTCTGTAAGGACGTGCAAAGCGGTGTGAGCCATGAAGAAATTCAGCGTCAGCTCACCGACTGTCAGAACCGTGCCATGCGTACACTTGGCTTTGCCTATCAGATTCTCTCGGAAGCTGAAGCTGCTACCGCTATCACCGAGAGTAAGGTCACGGCTCAGGGGCTCCACTTCATGGGTATCGCTGCCATTGCCGACCCTGTGCGCCAGGACGTTCCAGCGGCGGTCAAGGAATGTCTCAACGCAGGCATTAGCGTGAAGATTGTCACGGGCGATACTCCGGGCACTGCCAAGGAGATTGGTCGACAGATTGGCTTATGGCAGGAAACCGATGCAGATAGCGCTATTATCACAGGCCCTGAGTTTGCGGCTCTTTCCGACCTGGAACTCGAGGATCGCATACTCAGTATCAAAATCATTGCCCGCGCCCGCCCCATGGACAAGAAGCGCTTGGTAGAAACACTCCAGCGCAAGGGACAGGTAGTAGCTGTCACGGGCGACGGAACCAACGATGCCCCGGCTCTGAAGGCTGCCCACGTGGGATTGTCTATGGGTGATGGCACAAGTGTGGCCAAAGAAGCCTCCGACATTACCATCGTCGACAACTCCTTCTCGAGCATCGGCAAGGCTGTCATGTGGGGCCGCTCGCTCTATCAGAACATTCAGCGCTTTCTATTGTTCCAACTCACGGTGAACGTCACCGCTTGTCTGCTCGTACTGGTGGGTGCTTTCATGGGCACGGAATCGCCACTTACGGTCACTCAGATGCTTTGGATCAACCTCATCATGGATACTTTCGCTGCCATGGCTTTGGCTTCGCTTCCTCCTTCTGAAAGCGTGATGCGCGACAAACCACGCCGTCGCACCGACTTTATTCTCAACGGCGAGATGCTACGCGAAATTATCGGTGTAGGCATATTCTTCTTCCTGCTCTTGGTGGGCATGCTCTACGTATTTCAACACGCTGATGTGAAGAGCCTCACGGACCTTATTCACCTACAGCTTGGTGCGAAGGGTCATGTAAGTGATTACGAGCTGACGCTGCTTTTCACCACGTTTGTCATGACGCACTTCTTCTATCTGTTCAATGCTCGTGCATTTAAGACGGGGCGCAGTGCACTCCACTTCAAGGGTTGCCGGGGCTTAATCACCATCGTGCTGATCATCCTCATTGGCCAGGTGCTCATGGTGGAAATGCCGGGCATCCAGCAGTTCTTCAACGTGGTAGGTCTCAGCCTCACGGATTGGATCATTATCATTCTGGGCTCATCACTCGTGCTTTGGGTACGCGAACTATGGCACCTTATCTCTAAGTAAAATGATATTCAAGTATTAATATTACATACTTGGTAATTTATCCTCAGGCTGGCGGCGCTTCGGCGGTGTCAGCCTGAGTTTTTTACATCCGGTTTGCACGAACTTTCACTTCGGCAAGTTAGGCGGTGGATCAGAAGTAGCCACGGCTCTTTCATTTAAGTTCAGAGTAGATACATAGTATCCCCTACCCATTTCGTGATGAATAATAGGTAAATCTACAATAGTTGTGTTTCAAGTTTTTTATATTGTTCTCATCATTTGATTATTTGCATTTTTGAAGCAAATAATGCAGGAGTTTGGTAAAACTTAATGACAGAGGACTCATCTGTTCGGCCATGTCCATTTTGGGATTGGGGTTCTATCCATTCACAAACGGGGTTTAACTCTCTTTATATCGCCCATATAGTCTGTGTCCTTCGGTCGGGGGACACAAACATAAACGCTCTTTTGGAAAAAATATAATGGGCATCCGACAACATGTAAGTCACACTTCGCTGACGATAGAGAGCGTTGTTGGTATGAGTCATCTATAGCTATTCCTGACTTCACTTTTCTGCGTCATTACATAGCGCGTATTGAAAATCAATAAGTTACGTCAAAATTATGGGTAGCTTTAGGTGGCGCAAGCAAAAAAAATGAAAAGAACAAGCATTTTTAAATGAAAGTCCACCATGGGAAGTAGCAAGAAAAAATGTGTTTTTCCTTGCTACTTCTCTCGCCTTGCACTAACTTTGTCCCCACAAAAGCAAGCAATGGACGCTCTCGTAATCATTAATAAGTATTATGCAGACAATGAAGAGCTCAAACAACTGCTTCTTCACCACAGTCTGCAAGTGGCAAACCGCGCGCTCGACATCGCACGCCAACACCCCGAGATGGGCATTGACACGGACTTTGTGGCACAGGCCGCTATGCTCCACGACATTGGCATTTTCCTTACCGACGCGCCCGGTATCCACTGCCACGGCACTCACCATTACCTCATGCATGGCTACTTGGGTGGCCAGCTCATGCGCGAGCTAGGCATGCCGCGCGTGGCCCGCGTATGCGAGCGCCATACAGGCACTGGACTCACGCCCGAGACCATTGCCGAACGAGGTCTTCCCCTTCCTCTGGGCAACTATCGTCCCGAGACGCTTGAGGAGGAACTCATCTGCTATGCCGACAAGTTTTACTCAAAAAGTCATCCCGACCGCGTGCGTAGTGTGCACGACACTGCCCTAAGCCTTGAAAAGTTCGGACACGAAGGTGTTGTGATTTTCAAGCAGTGGGTCAAGAAATTCGAGCCCCAATACGCCGACGGACTCTGATAATTGCAAATGCGATTTCTCTCCATCGTAATACTTTCTGTGCTGACCACGATGTACATCATGGCCAGCCATGTGTGTTTGTCGCCCACTCCCAGCGGGGAAAGGACGGCCTCAGCTGCGTTGCCCCCCGACACAGTCACTCCCAACACCACCTCCGACACCGCTCGCAGTCTAAAGCGTACGGCACGCGTGCCAGCCACGGCAGTTGATACGGCGAAGGCCGATACTGCGAAAGCGGATACCGTCAAGGTAGATACGCTCAAGCGCAAGGCGGGCATTGACTCACCCGTGGAATATACGGCCGAGGACTCTATGATTTACGATGCCCACTCAGGCTTAGCCTTTCTCTATGGTCGTGCACAGGTGAACTATCTCAACATGCAACTCACGGCAGCTAAGATAGCAATGAACATGGACTCTAGCCTTGTTCACGCCGAAGCACGCCCAGACTCCACTGCTGAGGGAGGATTGGCTGAACGACCTATCTATCGTCAAGGCAATGATGAGTACGACAGCGAACGCATGTCGTTCAACTTCAAGACAAAGAAAGGCTTTATACACAATGTCAAGACACAGCAAGGAGATGGTTACATGGTCAGCGAGAAGTCAAAACGCACCGCCGACGGTACGCTCTATCTCGAACATGCACGCTACACCACCTGCGATGCCAAGCACCCTCACTTCTATCTAGCCCTCTCGCGTGCCAAAGTGCGCCCAGGAAAGGAGACCGTATTCGGTCCAGCCCACCTCGTGGTGGAAGACGTTCCCCTTCCCCTAGCCATCCCCTACGGTTTCTTCCCATTTAATAAGAAATACTCCTCGGGCTTCATCATGCCCTCCTATGGCGACGAGACTAGCCGCGGATTCTATTTACGCGATGGTGGCTACTACCTTGCGCTGAGCGACTACATGGATCTCAAACTCCTCGGCGAAATATACACCAAAGGTTCTTGGGGCGTCAGCGCCGAGACCAACTACAACAAACGCTATCGCTATCGCGGCAATGTATACTTCAGCTACCTACGTACCGTGGAAGGCGAGAAGAATATGCCCGACTATGCCGTGACAAAGAGCCTAAAGATTCAATGGACGCACACGAAAGATGCAAAGTCGAGTCCCAACACCACCTTCTCAGCGCGCGTCAACTTCGCCTCCGAGAACTATGAGCGCAAGAACCTCGAAAGCATGTACAATCCGCTCTCGTACACGCAGAGCACACGTGCCAGCTCCGTAAGTTTCAGCCACACCTTCACGGACATTGGTCTCTCCATCTCCGCTTCGGCCAACCTTACGCAAAACATGCGCGACTCCTCCATAGCAGTTACCTTGCCCGACCTGAGCATCTCACTCAGCCGCTTCTATCCATTCCGCCGCAAGCACCAAGTAGGCAAGGAGCGCTGGTATGAGAAAATCTCCATGTCGTACACTGGTCAAGTGTCCAACTCTATCACCACCAAGGAGAACCTGCTCTTCAAGTCCAACCTCATCAAGGACTGGCGCAATGGCTTCCAACACCGCATCCCCATCGATGCCACTTTCCAACTCTTCAAGTACATCAACATCTCACCCTCGTTCTCCTTCCGTGACATCATGTATGCTTCGCGTATTAATCGCTCATGGGACAGAGAAGCACAACGCGAGCTAGCCGACACCACCTACGGATTCTACAATCTCTACGATTGGAACGTAGGCATCTCGGCCAATACCACCCTCTACGGATTCTATAAACCGCTCAAGTTCCTCGGCACGAAGATACAGGCCATTCGTCACGTGTTCAAACCCTCTGTCACATTTAGCTATGCTCCCGACTTCACCACCTCGCGCTACGGCTACCGCAAGCAGTACGAGCGTGTCGATGCTGCGGGCAACTCCTCATGGGTGAGCTACTCTCCCTATTCGGGCGGCATCTATGGATACCCTTCGGGCACCAAGCAAGGACTCATTTCAATGTCCGTCTCTAACAATTTGGAGATGAAGGTGCGCTCCGACCGCGACACCACGGGCTTCCGCAAAATATCCCTTATAGATGAGCTCTCGGCCTCGCTCTCTTACAATCTGGCCGCCAAGAAGCAGCCTTGGAGCAACCTCTCCACACGTCTCCGTCTCAAATTGGGAAAGAACAAGACTTTCTCTATGGCTGCCGTATGGGCCACCTACGCTTACAAGTTCAATGAACAAGGCCAAGTGGTCACCTCCGACCGCACAGAATGGAGCTACGGCCGATTCGGTCGATTCCAAGGCATGTCGCAGAATCTCTCCTACACCTTCAATAACCAAACCTGGAAAAAACTCATGGACAAGCTACATGGCCGTGGCAAATCTTCCACCTCGGCCGATGCAGCCTCCACCGATGCCTCCACCACGAATGCCGAAGATGCCAACGTTGACCCCGACCTGCGCACAGGCCGTGATGGAGGAAAAGGCAAGAAGAAGGAGAAAGCCAAGGTCGATGCTGATGGCTACTTGACATTCTCCATTCCCTGGTCGCTTACACTCTCTTACGGCATCACCATGGCCGAAGACCGCACTAAGCAAATCAACGTACGACGCATGCGCTATCCTTTCTCGTTCACGCAAACGCTCAACGCCTCGGGCTACGTGCGCATTTCCGATGGATGGAACATCTCCTTCAACTCGGGCTACGATTTCGAGATGCACCGCATCTCCATGACCACGATGTCGCTCTCGCGCGACCTCCACTGCTTCGAAATGTCGGCCTCCATCGTTTTGAAGCCCTACTCTTCATTCAACTTCACCTTCCGCGCCCGCGCCTCTGAGCTTGCCGACGCACTGAAATGGGACAAGCGTAGCTCATATTCCACCAACGTGGAGTGGTACTAAACAAATATCTATTCTACATATCTAATATTCTTTGATTATGAAACTGAAAACTCTTCTTGCAGCTTCATGCTCAGCCATTGCCCTCACAGTCTCATTGGCTTCGTGCGGCGACTCTACCGACGAAAACTACACTTTCGGCTTCGCCAAGGGTAGCACAACCATGCTCACCACCTATGCCGACCAAACAACTGACTCCACCTTTATCCGCTCCACCAACAATTGGACGCTCAATAAGCCCCAAAGCGAATGGCTTTCTGCTTCCTATAACGGGCAACCTGCCCCCCAATCGGTGAGCCATAAAAGCTTCTACGGACAAGACTTCCGTATCAACTATCTATTCTCCGCCAACACCACGGGTGAGGAGCGTACCGCCACCATCACCTTCACGTGCAATGCAGGCAAGCTCGACGGCACCACTCTAGGCACCATTGTAGTGCAAAAGCCCTACCTAAACATCCTGCAACCCGCGGCCGAGACCGACCAACAGACCAAGAAAGTTAGCTTCACCCTCAACGTGCCGAGCAAGGGACAGACAACTTCGGGAACGAAGCCCCAGGTGATGTTCCTCGTCTATGCCGACGGCGCCACCCTTACCTCGTCTGATGAGAGCTGGCTCAAGGTGGAAAGTGGCAACCAGACTACGGCTGGCGTCTATGCCAAGAATGCGCAGCAGACTGTCAACCTTGCCATCAGCGAGAATACCTTGCCCGAGCCTCGCGAAGCTACCCTCACCCTCACCTCTAATGGTGTGAGCACCCCCATCACCATCCACCAGGATGCCCACAGCGAGAAGGGGAATTAACCTCCTCACAAAAGGACATTCCCATCCCCTCTAGCATATCTAGAAATGCTACAATTCGCCCCTGAAACTCAAAAATCTCTCTATATGAAAAATTCCAAGCAACAGAAGCGCAGCGCTCTCCGCGCCCCTCTGGCCATGGCTCTGCCACTGGCCATTGCCGGCCTCACGGTTAGCCCTGCAGGGCTACACGCCCTTCCGCTCGCTTCGGGACTCGTAGACAATGCTGCCTACTTCGCAGCCTCAGCTGCCGCAAGCACCACGTCCGCGCAGAACCCCATCAAGAGCGCAGCCAAGATCAATCCTACCACCGTGGAACTAACCTATGCCGATGGAAAGCAACTCACCATCGACTTCTACGGCGACAACATATTCCGTCTCTTCCGCGACGACAATGGCGGCGTAGTGCGCGACCCTCAAGCCACGCCCGCAGCCAAAATTCTCGTTGACGATGCCCGCCGTGCCCCCATGGCTGTAGACCTTCGCCAAAATGACAAAGCTATCACCGTGGCCACACAACGCATATCTGTAAGCTTCGACAAACAGACGGGCCTCATGAACGTGATTAACACACAGAGCGGCGAGACCGTGGTCGAGAGCCTGCTGCCCGTTAGCTTCGACAAGACAAGCACTACGCTCACTTTCAAGGCTCGTACAGGCGAGTATTTCTATGGAGGCGGTGTACAAAATGGCCGCTTCAGCCACAAGGGGAAAAGCATCGCCATCGAAAACACCAACAACTGGGTAGACGGCGGTGTGGCCTCGCCCACCCCCTTCTTCTGGAGCACCAAGGGCTACGGTCTCCTTTGGGACACCTTTAAGCCCGGTCGCTATGACTTCGGTGCCACCGAAGAAGACAAGGTCATCCTTTCCCACCAAGAGGACTATCTCGATGCTTTCATCATGGTAGACCAACAGCCTGTTGACCTTCTCAACGACTTCTATCAGCTCACAGGCAACCCCGTGTTGTTGCCTAAGTTTGGCTTCTACGAAGGCCACCTCAACGCCTACAACCGCGACTACTGGACTCCTGCCGAAAACGGCTTCATGCTCTACGAAGACGGCAAGCGCTACAACGAGAGCCAGAAGGACAATGGTGGCGTGAAGGAAAGTCTCAATGGCGAGAAAAACAACTATCAATTCTCAGCCCGCGCTGCCATTGACCGATACATCAATAACGATATGCCCCTTGGATGGTTCCTGCCCAACGATGGCTACGGAGCCGGCTATGGCCAGACTTCCTCGCTCGATGGCAACATTCAAAATCTCAAGGAGTTTGGTGATTATGCCCGTTCTAAAGGCATAGAGATAGGTCTCTGGACACAGAGCGACCTTCATCCCAAAGAAGGTATAGAACCCCTGCTTCAGCGCGATATCGTCAAAGAAGTGCGTGATGCTGGTGTGCGTGTGCTCAAGACCGACGTGGCATGGGTAGGCTACGGCTACTCTTTCGGGCTCAATGGTGTGGCCGATGTAGCACAAGTCATGCCCTACTATGGTTCTAACGCCCGCCCATTTATCATCTCGCTCGATGGTTGGGCCGGCACGCAGCGCTACGCAGGAATTTGGAGCGGCGACCAAACGGGTGGCGACTGGGAATACATCCGCTTCCACATACCTACATTCATCGGCTCAGGTCTTTCAGGACAACCCAACATCACCTCCGACGTAGATGGTATCTTCGGCGGAAAGAACGTGCCCGTCAATGTACGCGAATTTCAGTGGAAGACCTTTACCCCCATGGAACTCAACATGGACGGATGGGGTGCTAATCCCAAATATCCCGAAGTGCTAGGCGAGCCTGCCACAAGCATCAACCGCTCTTACCTCAAGCTCAAGAGTGAATTGCTTCCCTACACCTATACCATTGCACGCCAAGCCGTCGACGGAAAGCCCATGATTCGCGCCATGTTCCTTGACTATCCCAACGACTATACCCTAGGCACCGCCACAGAGTATCAGTTTATGTATGGTCCCTCATTCCTTGTAGCCCCCATCTACAAAAACACCAAGGCCGACAAGGAAGGCAACGACATCCGCAATGGAATCTATCTGCCCGAAGGCCGATGGGTAGACTACTACAATGGCGATGTCTATGAGGGCGGCCGCATCATCAACAACTACGATGCTCCCCTGTGGAAACTCCCCGTATTTGTAAAGGCCGACGCCATCATCCCCATGGCCAATCCCAACAACAATCCCTCGCAAATCCGTGACGACTATCGCGCTTACGAGATCTACTCCACCGCTGACGGCACCAACGGCTTTAGCCAGTACGACGATGATGGTCAGACTCAAGCCTACCTCTCAGGTCAGTGCGCACGCACCGAGATCTCTACCTCTGCCAACGGCAAGGGTCGTCTTCTGGTGACAATCAACCCCACCTACGGAACCTACCAAGGTTTCCAACCACAGAAAGAAACAGAACTGCGCATCAACGTGAGCCAACAGCCCAAGGGAGTGAGCGCCAAGGTGGGCAAGAAGAGCGTGAAGCTCACCGCCGTAAGTTCGCTCGCCGACTTTGAGAAAGGCATCAACGTATACTTCTACAACGCTACACCCAACCTCAATCGTTTCTCTACTCCTGGTTCTGAAGCTGCAAAGAAAGTCATCTCGAAGAATCCTCAACTCCTCGTCAAGCTCAGCAAGACAGATATCAGCACCAACCTCGTAGAGGTGAAGGTCGATGGATTTGAGTTCTCACCCGCCGATCGTCTGCGCACTCATACTGGCGCTCTCGCTGCTCCCAAGGTTAGCTTCAGCAATGATGGTATCGGCGTGTTCAGCCTCACACCTTCATGGAAGAATGCCGAGAATGCCGACTTCTACGAGGTGGAATACAATGGTATGCTCTATAGCACCATCCGTCAGGGTGAGTTCACCATCGATGGCCTGCAGCCTGAAACCGACTACGCTTTTAAAGTGCGTGCTGTCAATAAGGACGGCTACTCCGACTGGACCCCCGTAAGCGCCACAACGAAGAGCAACCCCTTGGAATTTGCCATCCACGGAATCAAGGCTCAAAACTCTGCCGAAGACCAACCTGGACAGGGTGTCGACAAACTCTTTGACTTCGATGAGAAGAGTCCTTGGCACACCAAGTGGGGCAAGGGAGAAGGCGTGCCCGCCGACGTCACCATCGACCTCCGTTCGGTCAACAAGCTCGATCGCTTGGAATACATTCCCCGCGAAGATGCGGGCAATGGCACCCTACTCGAAGGTACATTCTCTGTCAGCACAGATCGTCAGACGTGGAGCCAACCCGTAAGCTTCCAGTGGGCACAGACAAAGGACCACAAGACCTTCCAGTTTGCAGGAAATCCCGAAGCACGCTATGTCAAGATGCACATTAGCAAGGCCGTGGGCAACTTCGCTTCAGGCTCACAGATGTACATCTTCAAGGTGGCTGGTTCTGAAAGCTTCTTCCAGGGTGATATCAACCACGATAAGCGCATTGATGAGAACGACTTGACCTCGTATATGAACTATACGGGCTTGCGCAAGGGCGATAGCGACTTTGACTACGTGAGCGCTGGCGATATCAACAAGAACGGACTCATCGACGCCTACGACATCTCATGCGTCACCACCGAACTCGATGGCGGCGTGCGCAACTCCAACGACAAGGTTTCGGGCTCACTCATGCTTACTCCCAACAAGAAGACCTTCGCTGCTGGCGACATGGTAGAGGTGACCGTGAGCGGAAAGGCCCTACACTACGTCAATGCTCTCAGTTTCGCTCTGCCCTACAACACCAGCGAACTGGAATATGTTGGCACCGAACTCTTGGGCATGAAGGACATGGTGAACCTCACTTACGACCGCTTGCACACGAATGGTCAAAAGGAGCTCTTCCCCACCTTCGTCAACCGCGGCAACAACTTCTTGCTCGATGAGGGCGACCACAACCTCTTCGTCATCAAGTTCCGCGCCAAGAAGGCTGGCAAGTTCACCCTCAAGGCCAAAGACGGTATGCTCGTAGATCGCAATCTCGGCACCGTCAACTTCTAAACGCGCTCTCACTGAGAACCTCGCCATTTAGGCGTAGACATTAAAATATCCCTCCTCCCAGAAAAAGACTGGAAGGGGGGATATTTGGTAAAAAAGTAAAAGCTTCTGTGAGAGAAGAAAGACTTTCGTCTAGAGAAGCGAAATCTGCATTATTTCCTAACAGATCTTCTCCAAGAACATAGTACTTTATTATCTTCCATTCAAAGAGCCATACGCCCCACACCTAAACTCCACGCTAGGCGCTTCCGCATCTTGCACTGCGCCATCGCTCCGATACATTGTGCCGCGGAGAATGGGATAGCCCGTCAAACTGTCGGAATTTGTCTCTAGAGAAAGGGGCGAGTGCGTAGTCACATAGCAGCCACGAGCCTCAACACTCGGGATGAAATAGACCAATGGTCCCCACTGAAAAGCAGCCTCCTCGGCCGCAATGGGAGCACCGCGCAATGCATCACGATGGGTCGCGAGAAGCGCGCGTTGAAGGCGTAAAGGAAAGTCGACATACACCTCGTCAAGACTCTTCCACTCCCGCTCTATCACCACATAGCCCTTTTCATCTACGCACAGAGGCTCCACCTCATGCCCATTAACAAAGATGGAGGGTACTATACAGGAAGAGTCGGAAGCCACATAGACATAATTTCCCGTGGAACGTACGCCCGTCCAATCGGGCACACGCAGATGGAGAGAAAATCGATGGTTGCCCTTCAACTGTGTAAAACGAATTTTTACCGCGCCCGATATGGGCATATCTGTCACCTGGTCTAGCGTAACATGCCCCACCGAGGGAAGCTGAAAGGCGGCCGTAGAGTTGGTATAAAGATTCACGTAGAGATCGGCCTCTGACGATGTGGCATACATCATGCCAGGGGCAGAGAGCAGCAGACAAGCAGCTTGAAACTTATCTATCGTGCCACGCCGCAGCGTGGTATCGGTGGCCGTATGAAGCGCCGCATTATAAAGCACTCGCTCGAAAAAGTCGGCATAACAGGCATCGCCTTGCATCAAGAAAAGCTGAGCTGCTCGCACCGTCCATTTAGCAGCCGATAATCCCTGAGGGTCGTGCAAGGGATGCCCCTCTCCACCAGCTAAGTTGAGCTCGGGCTGCGCAGCCTTCCATGCAGTGTAACTGCGCTTGCGCGCATCGAAGTCGGGACGTGTCAATGGAATACGTTCACCGCGTGCTGTGGAATCGGCTTGAAGAGCCAACCGCCGAAAGTCGCGCCCATCATAGCCCCACGTCACTACGCTATCAGGCTCTATAAAGCGCAATGGACGTTTCAGCCACGGACCGCCGGCCCATGCAGAGAGAGAGGGGCATATGAAGAGAAGGGTCAAAATAATTCTGTTCATATAAATAAGGTGTGTGTGAGCACTTGAGAAATAGTGAACACAAAAGTATAAATTAAATTCAGCTTTGCCATATTTAAGAGCTTTTTTGTGCACGCTTTGCCTTTTTCTATCTACATTTGCACATGACAAGCCTTGGTCCCATCACAACGTTTCGACTAGTGGGGCTAGTACTTGAGAAGAGGCAGACGAAAGAGAAAGACCTTTCCTCCGGAAAAGCCTTTCGCGAAGATATTTTTCCGTCAACTCATTCGCCCATCCCCCTATTCCCCAAAAACATTTCAAGAATGAAACATCTATTTCTATTCATAGCCCTATACATGGCTTCGCTCCCTGCCTTGGGGCAAACAGAGAAAGAATGCCAGCGCCGCATGTGGGACGATGCGTTCATGCAACTTCAAGGCGATAGTATTTCCCCTGATTCGTTATCACTTGCTGGGCAAAAAGCTAACACGCTTTCGCTCCCATGGAATCAGCCCTCGACCACCAACTTAGGCTCCTTCGGGCTCGGAGGCTACTATGATGGCTACGGATGGCGACTGCACGAGGGATTTAACGCACAGTTTGGCATGAGCCTCACGGCAGGACTAGGCAAACATGCGCCTCGCGGAGTAGGTTTCGGACAGACGGCCGCTTTTGCCTATGTGGCACCCATCACGCCAAAGCTCTCAGTGGCCATAGGGCTAACAGCCGAAAATTTCGATTGGGGAGCCTGGCGACAGACCTCCGTAGGCATTGGAGGCGTAGTGGCCTATCAGGTCAACGACAACATTAGCCTCTATGCGTATGGTCAAAAGTCGTTCCTTCCACGTCAGAGTCTATACTCGCAATGGCGCAGAGGGGAATTTCCACTATGGTATGATATACCCCGCGATCGTTTCGGTGCAGCTGCCGAATTTAAGATTGGACGCAATGCCATGATTGGCGTTAGCGTGGAGCACAGAAGCTACTGAGTCGCTTCGCTCTAGTTTGAAGGTTTGAGGTTATATGGTTATAAAGTTACTTCACGACATCATAGGCTCAAACAGCAAAAGGAAACTTTATAACCTCATAACCTTAAAACTCCAAACTAAAACCCATAACCTTAAAACTCCAAACTAAACTCATAACCTTAAAACTCCAAACTAACCTTCAAACTCCTAACGACGTGCCCTCCCTTACCAAGCAAACCGAACTACTAAAGAAGGAATATGACTATGAGCGCGAAGCTTTCCGCCGCGACACTGAGATGATGGGCGTAGACCGTAAGGTGAAACGCGGCGACTGCTGGTATCCCATCTCCGTGGAACGAGGCTATTACAATTCACTCGACCGCTTCGTCGTGGAAATTCAGCGCACAGCCGATACCGACATAGAACACAACTTTGAATACGGCCGCCAAGTATGCTTTTTCACGCAAGACCTTAGCCACCAACTTCATTACCTTTCACTACGCGCCACAGTGAGCTATGTGGATGGTGACCGCATGGTAGTAGAACTTCCCTCAGAATCGGCCTTGGTTCAACTTCAGAACGCTGAGCGATGTGGCGTGCAACTTCACTTCGACGACTATTCCTACCGCATAATGTTCGATGCCCTACGCCGCGTACAGGAGGCCAAGAGCGACCGAATAGCCCATCTGCGCGACCTATTCCACACCGTTGCACCCGCTACATGGAGTGCCCCATCGACCATGCCCCTGCGATTGCCTTGGCTCAACCACTCGCAAGAAGAAGCCGTACGCGACATACTACGAGCTAAAGATGTGCTCATCGTGCATGGACCTCCTGGCACAGGCAAGACCACCACGCTAGTGGAAGCCATCTGCGAAGTGTTGCGCCGCGAGCCACAGGTAATGGTCTGTGCACAGAGCAACACGGCCGTAGATTGGATTTGCCAGCAACTCGCGGCTCGCGGCGTGAGTTTACTACGTATTGGCAATCCCTCGCGCGTCACGGAAAGCATGTTGGCTCATACTTACGAGAAACGCTTTGAATCACACCCCGACTATCCCGCGCTATGGCAACTGCGACGCACCATACGCCAACTTTATAGCCAACCACGCCGCCAACGTAGCGAAAATTTTCACCAAAAAATAGCCCGTTTGCGCGAACGCATTGACGAAATTGAAATGCGCATCCGACATGCACTGTTCGACCAGTCGCGCGTGATAGCCTCTACACTCATAGGAGCTGCCAATCCCTTGCTCGCAGGACAGCATTTTCACACACTCTTCATCGACGAAGCCGCACAAGCCCTAGAGGCTGCATGTTGGATTCCACTCCTAAGAGCCGACCGCACCATCCTTGCGGGCGACCATCAGCAACTACCGCCCACAATCAAAAGTCCGGAAGCTTTAAAGGGCGGACTAGGACGCACGCTCATGGAACAAGTGGCCGAGGCAAAACCCGACGTAGTAAGACTACTGCGCGTGCAGTATCGCATGAATGAAGAATTGATGCACTTCTCGTCAGAATGGTTCTATGGTGGACAACTAGAAGCGGCTCCCGAAGTGCGCCACAGATCCATGGTGGACGACCTAGGCCATCCGCTCGAATGGATTGACACAGACCTATTGCCACAGATGGACGAGATGTCCGCTCACGAGCAAATGGTGGGTGCGAACTACGGACGTATCAACAAGGCCGAGGCACTACTCACGCTGCAATCCTTACACAACTATGTGGAACGAATGGGGCGCCACCGCATCGTGGAAGAACGAGTAGACTTTGGCGTGATTTCGCCCTACCGAGCGCAGGTACAATACTTGCGAGGCCTCATTCGCCGCGATGAATTTCTACGTCCACTGCGCGGCCTAATCACGGTAAATACCGTCGATGCCTTTCAAGGCCAAGAGCGCGATGTCATCGTGGTGAGTATGGTGCGTGCCAACGAACAGGGACAAATAGGGTTTCTCAGTGACCTGCGACGCATGAACGTGGCCATCACTCGAGCACGTTATCAACTCATCATTCTCGGATCGCGCTCCACCCTCTGCCGCCACCGCTTTTATCGCAAACTCTACGAGAGTTGCTACCATGCTTCCATTGGCTTAGGAACCACAACAGAGACTCCCTCAGAGGGCTAATCAACCTCTTGCTGTGGCTCTGCGCAAAGCCATCAGACAGATATCTGATGCAATGGAATAGAGGAAAATCCCCAACCAAGAATAGATAAAGCGAAAGTCGTTCGTCAGTTCCTTTCCTTTTAACTACCTTTGCACCCAAATAAGCACACGAAAACAATGAAAATAGAACAACAACTCAACAACGCTGTCATAGAAGCCGTAAAAGCACTCTACGGACAAGACATCACTCCCGAGCAGGTGACCCTGCAAAAGACCAAGAAGGAGTTTGAAGGCCACCTCACCCTCGTGGTATTCCCCTTCCTGCGTATGTCGCGCAAAAAGCCCGAAGATACGGCTACCGAAATCGGACAGTGGATTCAGAACCATACAGAACTCATCGCCTCGTTCAACGTGGTAAAAGGTTTCCTCAACCTCGTGATTGCTCCTGCTCAGTGGGTAGCGCTATTGGATGACATCAATGCCAATTCCAATTATGGTATCACAAAGCCCAACGCTGATAGCCCACTGGTGATGATTGAATACTCCTCACCCAACACCAATAAGCCCCTCCATTTGGGTCACGTGCGCAACAACCTCTTGGGATGGGCGCTCGCCAACGTGGTGGAAGCTAACGGCAACCGCGTGGTGAAAACGAATATCGTAAACGATCGCGGCATCCACATCTGTAAGTCGATGCTAGCTTGGCTAAAATATGGCAATGGCGAAACTCCCGAGACTAGCGGCAAAAAGGGCGATCACCTTATTGGCGACTACTACGTGGCCTTTGACAAGCACTATCGTGCCGAAGTGAAGGAACTTCAGGCTCAGTATGAAGCCGAGGGTCTTGGCGCCGATGAAGCAAAAGAGAAAGCAGAGAAAGAGGCTCCCCTAATAAAGGAGGCTCATGCCATGCTAGTGAAGTGGGAAGCTGGCGACCCCGAGGTGCGTGCACTCTGGCGCAAGATGAACGAGTGGGTATATGCTGGATTTGACGAGACTTACAAGGCTCTCGGCGTAGGATTCGACAAAATCTACTACGAAAGCGACACCTACCTCGTAGGCAAGCAAGCCGTAGAGGAAGGCCTAAAGAAGGGACTCTTCTTCCGAAAAGAAGATGGATCGGTATGGGCCGACCTAACTAAAGACGGACTCGATGAGAAACTCCTCCTGCGCGCCGATGGCACAAGCGTATACATGACACAGGATATAGGTACAGCGAAACTCCGCTTTCAAGATTTCCCCATTGATAAGATGATATACGTGGTAGGCAACGAGCAAAACTACCATTTCCAGGTGCTCTCTATCCTGCTTGACCGATTGGGCTTCGAGTGGGGCAAGAGTCTCGTTCACTTCTCGTATGGTATGGTGGAACTTCCCAACGGCAAGATGAAGAGCCGCGAAGGCACGGTAGTAGATGCCGACGATCTCGTAGCAGGCATGATTTCCCAAGCTCGGCAGACTGTGGACGAAGCGGGTAAATTCGACGATATGACCGAAGAAGAAAAGGACGAGGTGGCACGCATCGTAGGTATGGGTGCACTGAAATATTTCCTCCTCAAGGTAGACGCTCGCAAGAATATGCTCTTCAATCCAGAGGAGAGCATCGACTTCAATGGCAACACAGGACCATTCATCCAATATACCTACGCCCGTATTCGCTCTATTCTGCGCAAAGCCGCTGACGCTGGTATAAAAGTGCCCGCCCAACTGCCCGCCGACGTGGAACTCTCTACAAAAGAAGAAGAAATCGTACAGCACATCGCTGACTTTGCGGCCGTAGTACGCCAAGCTGGCACAGAGTATCAACCCGCAGCTGTAGCTAACTATTGCTACGATTTGGTAAAGGAATACAACCAATTCTACCACGATTTCAGCATCCTACGCGAAGAGGATAAGAAGAAACAAACTTTCCGACTCACCCTCTCGGCCAACGTGGCAAAGGTTATCCGCCTAGGTATGGGACTTCTCGGCATCGAAATGCCCGAACGCATGTAATCGCCCCAAAATATTTCTGCCACGACGACATATCATCGGGGCAAAATAAGATTGTATATTTAAGCGCGTCAGCGTTTCCGCTCTATGGAAATTCTGACGCGCTATTTTCGTATCATCCAATGATATAAGATGCGTACATCCATGAGTAAACTTCGCATGGGCACCATCACCTCTTCACCAGTGAGTTTGGGTGAAGTCCATACCAACTTGTCAATCTGCGGAATGCCACATTGACCAAGCCCTTTCAGAGAAACGTTCCTTTTCTGAGAAACTTTTGGGGGACTTCGTATTTGCCGTCCACAGATACCCATCTTCCCGTCGTTCAACGCCCAGTTGTAGCTTTACCGCTGCCGTCCGGTAAAGCTACCACAGGCCTGTGGTAGCGCTACCGGACGGCAGCGGTAGAGCGTTCACCGCCCAGTGAACGACGGGAAAGTCTTCATCGAGAAACGGGATGACCTAGGTTTTAGCTTGATAATGATAAAGTTCGGAGCACTCCCTTCGCTGCTTACGCATTCCTTCGTTCGCAAGGGATATTTTTTGCTATGCAGAGAGGATAATTTAAGGTCTGAATTTAGAAGATTCCATCATAGGCAAATTACGTATAATATAAATAGATCTGCAATTTCCTATTTATTTGCTGCGTGTACGCTATGTATTTACCCGATTATCAACCCGCGAGCAAAAATAAAAGCCGCACCAAAGAAATCGCATATTTCACTGATATCCAAGACATTACATATCCATTCTAAAAAAAATCTCAAAAAAAGCACCAAAATATTTGCATGGTATAGTAGAATCTCGTACTTTTGCATCGTAATCATAATTGTAATCATTACAAAGTTAATATCGATGGAAGCAAACGAGACACTCGACTACCTGACACTACATGGTATAAAGCCTTCATTGCAACGCATGGCAGTAATGGAATATCTGCTCGATCATCGTACGCATCCCACTGCCGATGAAATTTATAGTGCCTTGCAGCCCACCATGCCCACCCTTTCGAAGACAACCGTGTACAACACGCTGAAGATTCTCACCGACAAAGGAGCCGCGCTGCAACTTACCATCGACGAAAGAAATTGCTGTTTTGATGCCGACACATCGCCCCACGCCCACTTCCTTTGCACGGAATGCGGCCGTGTGTTCGACCTCAAACTACTCAATAAACGACTTGAGAAGTGCGCCATGCTGCCAAAAGACTTCAGTATAGACCAAGCACAACTATACTTCCGAGGTATCTGCAGCGAATGCCAAAACAAATAACACGCTACTCATATCAGATTTTACTTATAACTCAAAACATAACAACTCTATCAAAACTCAACTCATTATGAAAAAGAAATTTATCTGCACCGTATGTGGTTACGTTTATGAAGGTGAACACGCTCCCGAGAAATGCCCCATGTGTGGCGTTCCCGCTTCCAAATTTAAAGAAGTAAAGGAGGACTCAAACCTCTCGTTCGTTGCAGAGCACGAAATAGGTGTGGCTAAAGGCACCGACGAAGAGATGATTAAGGACCTCAATGCTCACTTCAACGGCGAATGCACAGAAGTGGGTATGTATCTCGCCATGAGCCGCCAAGCCGATCGCGAAGGCTATCCCGAAATAGCCGAAGCCTTCAAGCGCTACGCATGGGAAGAGGCAGAACACGCTTCTAAGTTTGCCGAACTCCTTGGTGACCTCGTATGGGATACCAAGACCAACCTAGAAAAGCGTATGAACGCCGAAGCCGGTGCTTGCGAAGACAAGGCTCGCATCGCTAAGCGCGCAAAGGAACTCAACCTCGACGCTATCCACGACACCGTACACGAAATGGCACGCGACGAAGCTCGCCACGGACGCGGATTCGAAGGTCTCTATAAGCGCTTCTTCGGCAACAAGTAAGTATCCGCTACTTTACAAAGATTGCCTGATAACAAGAGTATGGCTCAAAGCAACCAGCATAAGCACCACTTACGCTCCACGCTGAGAGCTATACCCTTTCTTCCATTAACCTGTCATAAACTGCTACAACATGAAAGACTTGAAAGGAACCAAAACAGAGAAAAATCTCGCCGCAGCATTTGCTGGAGAATCTCAGGCTCATACAAAATACCAATATTACGCATCGAAGGCAAAAAAAGATGGCTACGTACAGATGGCCAATATCTTTGAAGAGACCTCGCGCAATGAAAAGGAACATGCCAAACTATGGTTTAAATATCTCCATGGCGGTGATGTGCCTAGCACGGAAGACAATCTGACCGATGCCGCTAACGGCGAAAACTACGAATGGACCGATATGTATGCCACCTTCGCTCGGGAGGCACGCGAGGAAGGATTCAATGAGATTGCTGCCAAGTTTGAAATGGTGGGAGCTATCGAACGGGCTCATGAAGAGCGCTATCGCCGCTTACTCAAAAACATAGAAGACGCTATCGTCTTTTCTCGCGATGGCGACAGCGTATGGCAATGCTCTAACTGCGGCCATATCGTGGTGGGAAAGAAAGCACCCAAAGTATGCCCCGTATGCAACCATCCACAGAGTTACTTCGAACTCCGTGCTGAGAATTACTAATCTCTACTACGTTTCATTGACTTCTAAACAAAGTGGAAATGCAAGATGTTCCTCCCAAAGAACATCATCCGACATCGTAGAAAACAACAGTTTCCACCTATCCATATAATATTGACAAAAGCCAGCAGCAAATGCTTCACCAAGGGCATTGCAGCTGGCTTTTGAGCTTTTACAGTGAACTCATTTCGGCAGATAGATAAAACATTCTTGGGAAAACGCTTTGTACTTGTAACGTAACGCTGTAACTTTGCTACATCAAAAAAGAAACACTCCCTATGGCACAACGATTGGAACAAACTCAGGCGGCCGTACAGACACAGCAGCTTTCATCACTGCAAGTGGCTGTGGCCAAACTCGTGGAGCTTCCCGTGACAGAACTAGCCACACGAGTTCGCGACGAAATGGTGGATAACGCCGCACTAGAAGAAAAAGATCCCGACACTGTGGACACTGAGAGAGACCTTTACACAGAAAACAATACACCATCCGATACCGACGCTGAGGGTGATAGTGAAAGTCTAGGCACCGCTGACGACGACGCGTCCCCAGAGACAGACACTGATAATTCCTACGAAGAAGGTGAAGACTATGGTAGGGAAGCCGATGCTATGGGCGACTATTTTTCGTCAGACGACGTGCCAGATTACTTACAACAACGAGCAGAAGAAGAGCGCGACCGAAGCGAAGTACCCTTCTCGGCGCAAGGCTCTTTCTACGAAGATCTACAACGACAAATCAGCGAACAAAGCCTCAACGAACACGAGCAACAACTCATGGAATATCTCATTGGGTCGCTTGATGAAGACGGATTCTTGCGTAAAGATATCGATGCTTTAGTGGACGAACTAGCCATTTACCACAATATCACTACCACACGCTCTGAGTTGGAACATCTACTCAGCATTCTGCAACGTTTCGACCCACGCGGCATTGGCGCTCGCTCGCTCCAAGAGTGCCTACATCTCCAACTAACCGACCCCGATCGACAAGGTGCCTATACAAAGTTGGCCTTAGAGGTTGTAGACAAATGCTTTAAGGACTTCGTGGGACGCCGTTGGGATACAGTGAAGCGCCGCCTCAACATGGACGATGAGACATTCGACCACGTACGCCACTGCTTAACCCACCTCAATCCACGTCCTGGCAGTGCACTGAGCGAATCAACCTCGGCAGGAGCACCCACCATCGTGCCCGACTTCTATGTCAGAGTTTCACCCGATGGAGAGTCCCTGCAGGTGACACTCAACAATGGCGATGTGCCTGAACTCCGAGTGAGTCCCGCCTTTCGCGACAGCTTACAGCAGTATGGTGGTAACAAGACGAACCTTACGCGTGAACAACGCGACGCCTACACCTATGCCCGCCAGAAAGTAGACGCTGCGAAGTCATTTATCAATTTGCTCTCGCGCCGCAAGGAAACACTCCTCTCCGTGATGCGTTGCATTGCCGATAGACAGCGCGACTTTTTCATGTCCGACGATGAAGAGGAACAACTTCACCCTCTCGGTCTGAAAGAAGTGGCCGAACGAGTAGGAGTAGACATTAGCACAGTGTCGCGCGTCACAAGCAGTAAATACGTACAGACACTCTACGGCACTTATCCTCTAAAGTATTTCTTCTCTCAGCAATTCACCACCTCTGATGGTGACGAACTCTCTGCACGCAAGGTCAAAACGGCACTGCGCTCCCTCATTGAGGGCGAAGACAAGCGTCAGCCCCTCCCCGACGAAGAACTTGCCCAGCAACTCAAAGCACAAGGTTACAACGTGGCGCGTCGCACCGTGGCAAAATATCGCGACATGCTAGGCTTCCCCACAGCCCGACTAAGGAAAGAGTAAGCACCATACACATAAAACTGAAAAGGTTGAGATAACATAATATGCCGAAACTGTCTACGCTAATACATCTGCCATAGGGCGCTATTATTCCTACTCGCAGATTGACTGCCATATTTTAGCATCTAAGCACATCATCACCCATGCCCACCGAACCCACTCCTAAGAATAGTACCTCCAAGTTTTTGGTTATGACAGCACAGGCCGTATCGCTGCTCTACTCGCCACTCTACTTACCTGTAGTGGCTTTCATCGTGCTGTTTATGTTCAGCTATCTAAACCTCTTGCCACTACGCACCAAGGCACTATTCATCCTTATTGTCTACTTCTTCACGCTGCTCCTACCCCACCTCACCATCTACTCTTATCGTAAAATCAACGGATGGACACGTCATCAAATGGGACGTCGCGAGCGCCGCTTCGTGCCCTACGTGGTGAGCATCGTGAGCTACTCAGCATTACTCTATCTGCTCTATAGCATTCACATGCCTCGCTTCACGCTAGGTGTTATAGGCGGAGCACTCACCATCCAAATTGTGTGTGCCCTTGTCAACTCTCGCATTAAGATTAGCACGCATGCGGCTGCTTCAGGCGGAGTAATCGGAGCGCTGATGGCCTTCTCGTTCATCTTTGCTTTCAACCCCACATGGTGGCTCTGCTTGACCATACTCCTCTGTGGCATGGTATGCACAGCCCGCCTCATCCTTCGTCAGCACACGTATGCCGAGATCGGCTGGGGAGTGGCCGTAGGCCTAGTAAGCGGTTTCATCAGCGTATTGCTAATATAAATACGTAAGCGCCCACTACAGCCACTAGAGACACCATAAAAATAGAAACAGTACATTCGTGCGAAAACACAACATAATAACACTTATCATCATGACCCCCATCATCAGCATCATCATGGGCAGCACAAGTGATCTGCCCGTTATGGAAAAAGCAGCCAAGTTTCTTGAAGAAATGGAAGTTCCCTTCGAGATGAACGCCTTGTCAGCCCATCGCACACCGCAGGAAGTAGAAGACTTTGCCAAAGGTGCTAAGACGCGTGGATTGCGCGTCATCATTGCTGGAGCCGGCATGGCAGCCGCATTGCCTGGCGTAATTGCGGCCAGCACCACACTACCCGTTATCGGTGTGCCCATCAAGGGTATGCTTGATGGTCTCGATGCTATGCTCTCTATCATCCAGATGCCTCCTGGCATTCCCGTAGCCACAGTAGGCGTAAATGGTGCACAGAATGCAGCAATCCTCGCCGTAGAGATGCTCGCTCTTTCCGATGAGATCCTAGCTCAGCGTCTCGCGGCCTACAAGGAAGGCTTGAAGCAAAAAATCGTGAAGGCCAACACAGACTTAAAGGAAGTAAAGTATAAGTTTAAGACCAACTAAAGGCTGTGCCTAGCTCCTTGCAACTTGCGGCACCTCTCATCAGTGAGTCCCCGAAAAAGCGGAGCTAGGCTCTTGCCACGAAGAATTCCTTCAATCGACAGAGCTTTTTCGTATTTAAGTAAATAACTGACCTATCACGGGGCACCCACCCCTACCCTCAATGGACATATTCAATTACAACCCGCGCCACTCACACGAAGTAAACATCGGCAATCGCCCCTTAGGCGGCAACCACCCCCTACGCATCCAGAGTATGACCACTACTGCCACCACCGACACCGAAGGGTGTGTGAAGCAGTGTATTGCTATTTTCGATGCCGGAGCCGACTATGTGCGCCTCACCACTCAAGGAACCCGCGAGGCCGAAAACCTGCGCAACATTCGCAAAGAACTCCACCGCTTGGGCTACGACCGTCCGCTCGTGGCCGATGTCCACTTCAATCCCGCCGTGGCCGATGTGGCCGCCACTATTGTGGAGAAGGTGCGCATCAATCCTGGCAACTACATCGACCCCGCACGCCAATTTAAACACCTAGAATATACTGACGAGGAATATGCCGCTGAACTCCAGCGACTTGAGTCTCGCTTCACGCAGCTCCTCGACATCTGCCGCGACCACCACACGGCTCTACGCATTGGTGTGAACCATGGTTCTCTTTCCGACCGCATCATGTGTCGCTACGGCGATACACCCGCAGGAATCGTAGAGAGTTGCATGGAGTTTCTCCGTGTGTGCCAACGCCAAGCGTTCAACGACGTGGTCATCTCTATTAAAGCCTCCAACACACAAGTAATGGTACGCTCCGTGCGCTTGCTCTGTCAAGTGATGGAGAAAGAGGGCATGGACTATCCGCTCCATCTCGGAGTGACCGAAGCAGGCGAAGGTGAAGATGGACGCATCAAAAGTGCCGTGGGCATAGGTGCCCTGCTAGCCGACGGCATAGGCGACACTCTGCGTGTAAGTCTCAGCGAACCACCCCAAGCCGAAGTACCCGTAGCCTATAAACTGGCTTCCTACGTGGTGAAACGTGCTGGTCATGCCATGATTCCAGGCAAGAGTGCCCCAGCTTTTCATTATGCTAATCCGCAGCGCCGTCATACACAGCCCGTGCTCAATATAGGCGGTAGTCATGTCCCCGTAGTCATTTCGGCTCGCACTGATGGCGATTATTCGCTTCCGACCGATGCCGAGGATAAGGGAAATCCTCTGCCCGACTACCTCTACTGCGGACGCAATCTGCCTGGCGCCGACAAGCGACACAAGGGAGTGGGCTACCTCGTTGATGCAGATGCTTGGCATCCCAATGAGGAATACACCTATCCAGTCTTTACAAAGCAACATCTGCTATTCATACCTCGCTGCCAGGCAAAGGCAAAATTCCTATTCCTCACCTATCTTGATCTCGATGATGAGGTAAAGGCTCTACTGCGCACAGTGCCCAACATCGTAATAATCTGTCAGAGCAACCATCAGAATAGATTGGGAGAACAGCGTGCCTTGGTTCACGAACTATGGAATGAGGGTCTCCCCGTGCCCGTTATCATGTTTGAGCAATATCGCCATGGTGAAGCAGAGAAAGAAGACCTCCAACTAGAGGCTGCGGCCGACCTCGGTGCCTTGCTCTTCGATGGACTCACCGATGGAATTATGCTCTTCAATCAGAAGCCCGAGGGACAACGCACGTTGTCACATGCTGTGACAGACTCTACAGCATTTGCCATTCTGCAAGCGGCTCGCTTACGCACCACGCACACGGAGTATATCAGCTGCCCTGGATGCGGCCGCACACTCTACGACCTTCCGGGCACAATTGCTCGCATTAAGGCTGCTACTGCTCATCTGCGCGGACTGAAAATCGGCATCATGGGCTGCATTGTCAATGGCCCTGGCGAAATGGCCGATGCTGACTACGGCTACGTGGGTGCTGCCCGTGGAAAAGTAAGCCTTTATCGCGGCAAGGAGTGTGTGGAGAAGAACATCCCCACGGAAGAGGCTGTAGATAAACTTTTGCTATTGATTGAGCAAGATAGGAAAGCACAACAAGCCTAAACTATTCATTCGTTGAATCCTATGCCTCATCATGCCACCCATCGTCCCGTTTCCTCGCACAATCCATTTGCTCACAAAGCTCGCCTCACGGCGAAGAAGACTTCGGGCAAAAGAATAGGAAAATCGCGTCCAGAGAAGGCCAACAATCAGCGCAACAGACGCGTGAAGTAAGATATACGTTGCTCACCTATATTAAGTTGCCTTATTGATAGTTCAGTGGCCGATGCGAGATGCGTCGGCCACTGAACCATCGGCATAGCTGATCATCTCTACATACATGCACACTGCACCCACACCATTTCCTTCTATTTTAGGAGAGAGAATGGTGTGGGTGCAGATGTTTTTTATATCAAAGTAGGTTTAGGCCTTTTTCTTTCCGCAAAGATCGAAATAAAGAGCCGCAAAGAACCCAATAAGAATGATAGCCAAGGCTATATAAGCAATGGTATTGGTGGTGTTCACTGTGGCAGGACGGAACTCCATCACCACTTCATGCTTGCCAGCAGGCACCTTGAGTGCACGTAGCACGTAGTTCACACGACCAAGTTCGGCCGGCTTTCCATCAATGGTTACCGTCCAACCAGGATAATAGATTTCGGAGAATACAACCACACCGCCCTTGGCTGAGTTGATACTATACTTTAGGAGGTTGGGCTCATAAGAGGTGAGAGCCACACTACCCGAGTCGAGCGCCGATCCATCTATTTGGGTGCGGAAGCGCTCGTCGGCCACAGCACAATGCTTTGTGTCGAGCTTGTCGAGACCAGCCATTTCAGCGTCAGCTCCCTTGACGAAGCGCAATGAGCGAACATACCATCCATTGCCATTAGCATAGGGATTGTGCACAACCTGATTAGCTTGCTTGCCAAAGATGAGATACTTCGTATTGAGCATATTGAGCACAGGAGCAATGCTATCACCCGCCACGCGAGTCATATCGCCTTCGGCTCCACTAATGGCACCTGCATATTGTTGTATTTCGTCAAGCAGATGACGGTCTATAAGGTCTTGATAGCGGTGAAGCTTTGCCGCGTGGTAGCCACCGATGCTGTGATGGTAGTAAGAAGTGGCGTTCGACGTTTCATTAAACGGATTTCCACCCGTGCTAAGGTTCACCACGCGATAGAAAGTTTTATCCTTGAGTATCTCCTTGTCGGCAGCCGAGGGAGCGAAGCTATCCTGTTGCTCCATCTCATCGGTGAAACTATCATTGTTGAGATAGCGACGATCTATCTGCCAAAGATCTATAAGGCAGATAGCGGCCAAGAGCACGCAAGCCATCCAAGCCTTTAGCTTACCCGAAGCATAAGCCCATAGCACGAGTATACCGAGAATAATTATCAAAGCCGAGCGCAAAGCGTCGGCCGATAGTATGGCATGGTGCATTGAAGAGAGAGCACTCATATAGGTGCTCACGAGCTCGGTGGGGAAGCCTGCCTGACGCATCAAGCTAAACGTCTGCATATCGGCACTTGATATGCAATGACCCGCTGCGCTCGGTGCTACCCACATCAATAGACACAAGCCAAGAGTTAATACGGCGGCCACGGGAAGACCTATCTTCTTGCGCAGTGGAACTTCCTTCCAGGACAGAAGTTGGAAGAGTTCCTTACGACATGAAATCTCGTAGAGGCAAAGTACGGCCAGTAGCGGCATGGTAAACTCGGCAATAACGAGAGCCGAACTAACTGTACGGAACTTACTGTACATCGGCATGTGATCTATAAAGAAATTGGTCAGTTCGGGCACATTTTTACCCCAAGCGAAGAGAAAACTCAGTACCGTGGCTGCCAAAAGACCCCATTTTACAGGTCCACGCACATAGAACAAGCCCAAGACGAAGAGGAAACAAACCAATGCTCCCACATAAACTGGACCTACGGTGAAGGGCTGGTCGCCCCAATAGAGTTGAATGCCAGGAGGATAGGCTTGGATGCCACTTTGCTGGAAAGCAGCCTGCGTCTGTCCAGCCGATTGATAGAAGTCGTCGTAGCCAGGCAGTTCTTCTGCATCTTCACGGTCGAGAATAGAGGAAGAGCCTCCCCCCTTATAGTCGGGGATGAGCAGCGTGAGCGTCTCGTCGAGGCCGTAGCTCCACATCGTAATGTAGTCGCGGTCAAGGCCATCGGTAGCCTTTTGCGCTTGTTCTCCTTGAGCATTGTGCTTCTGAGAGAGTTCGGCCTTACCGCGCATTGACTCCTTGGCATACTCATACGTATGGTAGATATTAGGCAGATTAGCAGCTACGCCTAACAAACCGGCCACGATGAGTACTCCCGTGGCTTTGAGCCAACTAACAAACTTGTGACGCACGATGGCATCGACTAAGTAGGCCACCACGAGGAAGAGCATCACGAAGAGGAAGTAATAGGTCATCTGCATGTGGTTGCTTACCACTTGAAAAGCCGTGAAGAGTGCCGTTACTGCACCGCCCCAAAGATACTTTCCACGATAGCACAACACCAATCCGCCGATGGTGGGAGGAATGAAGGCTAACGTCATCACCTTCCATATATGGCCAGCAGCAATGATGATTAAGAAATACGAGGAGAATGCCCACAGAATACTACCTAGCGCTGCCAAATAGGGCTTAAAGTTAAATGCTCGCAATAGCACGTAGAACCCCAAAAGATAGAGGAATAGGTAACTAATAGCGGGAAACCACTTGCCAGTGCCTAGCGCGTAGATGTCGGCAAAGGCCGACACCGTATCGGTGGCGCTATATGTAGGCGCCGTCTGATACGTAGGCATACCGCTGAAGATAGCGTTAGACCATCGGGTAGTCTCGCCGCCATGGCTCTCGCGATATTCTTTTTGTTCTTGCCCCAAGCCTACAGCGGCCACACTATCATGGCCTCCGAGAACGAGTCCTTCACTCATAGGGGTGAAGAAGTAAGCTGTGCTCAAGATGAGAAATACTAGCACCGCTAGAATGTCGGGCACAGCTTTCTTGAATAGAGAGTTATTGATCATTATTGAAAGTAATTAATTTCAAGGAGAGGAGGAGAGGGCGCACCTTTCATCTTCAAAATATCCAGAGTATCTATGAGCGAGAGGGAAAAGCACATCCCATCACCATAGCATCACGATGAGCTGGGCAATAATCACTCTGAGAAACATACCCAAAGGATACACGGTGGCATAAGCCACGGCAGCCTTGTCGTTGTCGGGCATGGAGTCGTTGACATATTCTAGAGCAATAGGGTTGGCCATGGCACCACAGAGCATACCCGCCGTGGTAGCATAACTACGCTTGTAGCATACCACACTGACAATGCTCATGACGATCACAGGTACGAGCGTAATGACGAGCGCGATACCTATCCACCACAGAGCTTGTGGCTGCATCACAGTAGCCACGAAATCCTTTCCTGCATCTAGCCCCAAACAGGCCAAATAGGTAGACAAACCTAGCGAACGAAGCATAAGGTTGGCACTCGTAGTGGTGTAGGCCACCATGTGTAAGCGCGGACCGAAAGCGCCGATGAGAATACCCATCACGATGGGACCGCCAGCAAGCCCCAATCTCACGGGGTAGCTCATACCCGGCACAAACAAGGGGATACTACCCAATAACAAGCCGAGCACGATGCCGATGAAGATGGTCACCATATTAGGCTCGTCGAGGCGCTTCACCACATTGCCAAGTTCCGTGGCCACGCGCTTAATGCTTTCGGCTTCGCCCACCACTGTAACGCGATCGCCCATACGGAGGGTTAGGTTAGGAGTGGCCACGAGCTGAATGCCCGAACGCTGTACGCGGCTCACGTTCACGCCATAGCGATTACGCAGTTGGAGGTCGCCCAAGTGCCGCCCATTGATATTCGCACGTGTAATAAGGATGCGCTGCGAAATAAGCTTCGAGTCAAGCGCATTCCAATCCACATCGTTGCGATTCCAATTCGTTTCATCGCGCTGACCAAAGTAGATAGTCAGTTGTGCCACCTGTCGTTGTTGCGTAATCACAAGTATGCGGTCGTTTTGTTGCAGCCGCGTCTGCGCATTGGGCAAAATTACCTTGCCATCGCGCCAGAGGCGGGAAACTACAAATTTACTCTCGTCCATACCACTGATTTCGCCTAGCGTATGTCCGTACACTGCAGGATTACATACGAGAAAGGAGGCGATGAATGCCTCATCATCGTGATCAGAATCTTGGCATTTTTCGTGGCGTGTGAGCCATCCTTTCACCATCATGAGTGCCACGATGACCCCCACCATGCCAAAAGCATAGGTCACGGCACACCCCAAGGCTGCTCCCGAAGCGGGCAAGCCTATCTGCTTGAGCGTTTGCTGGGCAGCACCGAGAGCCGGTGTATTCGTAGTAGCTCCGCAGAGGACGCCGAGCATATCGGGCAGCGGAAGCAGCCCTATCCACCCCATTATGAGGGCAATCAATGTACCGAGCACTACCACGCTGAGTGAAAGAAGATTGAGCGTGGTACCCCCTTTACGGAAAGTACTCATAAATCCCGGCCCCACTTGTAAGCCCAGGGTATAGACAAAGAGTATGAGGCCGAAACTCTCGGCATAACCTAGCATCTGCGCATCGACATGCAGTCCTACGGCTCCAGCCAAAATACCAAAGAAAAACACGTATGTAACGCCAAGACTGATACCACGAAAGCGCAGTTTGGCGAGCGAGAGCCCCAGCGCGCATATCAGCGCAATGACAATAACGGCTTGTACTGCCGTAGGTTTGAGAAGTGTATCGTATATCCAATCCATATAGGTGGTGATATGTTGTTTAGGTTGATTCGAGGGACAAAGGTAGTGCAAACCGAGCGCAAAGCAAAATGAAAGTTTGCTTTTATTGACTTTGGCTGAAAATACTTTACACCAAAAGTTTATCTTTTACTAAAAATCTTTACTGCGTAAGAAGTGTTTTACTGAAAAGGCTTACAAGCTTTCCCTTTGTTGCAAATAGACTTTTTTTTGTCTCGTTAATAATGTCTATTCTGAACACCTCCTATACACCCCCTCCTTGCAACGCAAGAACGCCACTTTATACTCTCTAGTAGTAAGAGGAAGAAAACTAAAAACCCATTCCCTCCTATACGCTCGGGAGAGAGTGGCCATTAATCTTTCGATAAAGGTCTAGCGCATATACATCGGTCATACCCGACAGATAGTCGAGCACAGCCATCAACCTATCTCCCTCGCGCTCTGCCTTCACCTCATACTGCGAAGGAATCTGCTGCAACAATAGCTGCGAGTAGGCTCTCTGCGGAGCCATCACAGCATCCGTGATAAGCTCCAAAAGAGTATAAATAATGTGATAACCTGCCAAGTCTACATCGGTCACCTCCCGACACAAGTAGATGCGCGTGGCAGCCACTTGCTCACAGCGATGGTAAGCTTCTCGCAAGCGATGAGGCAAATGCTCTATGAGTGAGCCCTCGAACGTACCCTCTAATATTTCCTGCTCATGCTCTACAAAGATACACACGCAAGCACGCTCCAAGGCATTGATTACACAGGAACGATAGTAAACTATTTGATCGTCGACATCCGTGTCAGAACTATAGCGGCGGCGCAACGCTTCTCGCTCCTCAGGCTCGAAAAAGGCGAGGAAGAGTTCCATTGTCTGCTCGTCGGAGAGCAAGCGAAGTTTATGCGCATCTTCTATGTCCATTATTTCGTAACAAATATCATCTGCCGCCTCAACCAAGTAAACTAGTGGGTGACGAGCATAGCGCAATGCACCTCCAGGGAAATCGGACAGGCGTTTCAGCCCTAGCGTTTCGGCAATGTGTAAATAAGTACCACGCTCTGCCTCAAAGAATCCAAACTTAGGTTTTCTCACGGCTCCGTCAGAGCCATAAGGGTATTTCACAATAGAGGCCAACGTGGCATAGGTCATCACGAATCCTCCCGGACGGCGGCCGTTGAAATGATGGGTGAGCAGACGGAAGGTATTCGCATTTCCGTCAAATCGCGTCATATCCATCCATTCCGCTTCCGAGAGCGCTCGACCATCGTCCGTGATAAGGCTTTGCAGCTCCTGACCACGCCCCTCACTGAAGTAGGTGCGGATGGCACGCTCTCCCGAGTGGCCGAAAGGCGGATTGCCCATATCGTGAGCCAAACAGGCCGCACTCACGATGGATCCCATCCCCGTCAACTCCGTCTCAGCTAGTTCTGGGTGGCGCATCATCAACTCGCGACTCACGTCTGCTCCCAACGATCGGCCCACGCTCGACACTTCTAAGCTATGCGTCAAGCGATTGTGTACGAAAACACTCCCCGGAAGCGGGAATACCTGTGTCTTATTCTGCATCCGTCGGAATGCTGCCGAGAAGATTAATCGGTCGTAGTCGCGCTGAAACTCCGTGCGCCGCTCCTCCAGCGGCTTCGGACGATCTTCTTTGCCTAATCGCATGCACGATAAAAGCATTTGCCAATTCATCTGAGACATAAGGGGTAGGATAAAATGATTACAATACACAAGACTATTTTATACAAACAGCCTCAAAGCCACGACAAACTTACACAAAAAGCCGTTAACAAGGGGCATAATTGTGCCGAATTGTGTACTTTTGCATTATATATATCCCATAAACACGTGCTTTACACGTAAGCAAAGAAAGAACGACGAAGGCCATTACTCGGTCTTCCACGCTATTTACAGAAAATCCATGAAGATTCAAGTAATCAACGAATCGCACCATCCGCTTCCACAATATGCCACGGTGCAGAGTGCTGGGCTCGACCTTCGCGCCAATCTCGACACATCTATCACACTCCTTCCCATGGAGCGTCGCCTTATACCAACGGGACTCCGCATTGCCTTGCCCCAAGGCTACGAAGCACAAGTGCGCCCCCGCTCTGGCCTTGCTCTCAAGCATGGTATCACATTGCTCAATACGCCAGGCACCATCGATGCCGACTATCGTGGCGAGATTGGAATAATTCTTGTCAACCTCTCTACCGAACCTTTCACCATTGCCGATGGTGACCGCATTGCCCAGCTAGTCATTGCTCGCTACGAACAAGCCGAGTGGACAGAAGTAAGCTCTCTCGACGTCACTGAACGCGGAGAAGGCGGATTCGGCCATTCTGGCAAACAATAAAAAAGGGGCAGAGACTTAAAACTATCTATATAGCAACTCTCTGATGGACTATCTATCATATAGGCCCATTGCAACATAGCTGACAAAACTTAAATAACGCTCCATATCTTGCGTCATTTCATCCTCTACATATTCAGTTCATTCGTGCTACTCCTGTGCATTGCGTGTCATGGGAGCCGACAGACCATACCCCCCGTACAGCAACCATCGGCACCAGCTCCGACAGCTCGCCCAGCAACGGTCACACCCGTTGTACCACGCCCTGTGAGCTACGAGGATAAGCGACGGTTTGACAAACTCTTCCTCGAAGCCATTAGGCAGAAAGAGGCGGAACACATAGATGCTGAATACGAACTCCTAGCCGAGGCACTAAAGATTCGACCACTCGCTCCAGAAGCTCTCTACGAAATGGGCATACTGAGACTCTCCTACTCCGCTTACTCCGACACACTGGCACGAGCACAAGGCGACTCTCTGCTGCGCAAGGCCGTAGAGCTAGATCCTTCTAATTGCTACTTCAAAGAGACACTCGCCACCTATCTGGCAAATGCAGCACAATATCGCGAAGCGATAGAACTATACGAAGAAATAGCCGACGAAAAACTCTCGGAAGAGACGCTCGCCACTCTTATATGGCTATATAAGACAAGTGGCGACTACGCTGGAGCCATCCGCACAATAGAACGACTTGAACACTTAGAGGGGAAAAGCGAGCAGCTTAGCATGGAAAAATTTCAGACGTACCTAGCCATGAAGGACGACGAACATGCATATCAAGCTATCGAAGACCTCTGTGCGGAGTATCCCCTCGACCTGCGTTATCGCGTCCTATTAGGAGATCTCTACGATCAGCATGGCTACCACGAACAGGCTCTCGACATCTATCGCGATGTACTAACCGCTGAACCCGACAATAGCTATGCACAAATTTCGCTCCTTGCCTACTATAAGGCAGCCGAAGCGGATTCTCTTTATCTCGACCTCCTGCGCCGTGTAGTGCTCAATCCACACACGCAGACTGGAGCGCGCATCGAAGCCATGCGAGGCTATGCAGCCGATAATCTGCAAAGAAAAGCCGACTCTATTCCCGTACTGAAACTCTTTCACGAAGTGTTGGCACAGCCGCAAGAGAGCCGAGACATGGCAGAACTTTATGCCTCGTATGTGGCTGAGCGCAATATGCCCACCGATTCGCTACTAGCTGCGCTCTATACCATTTTGCGCATCGAACCAGACTATTCCATGGCTCGCCTACAGGTTCTTAAGATTATGATAGACCGAGACGACATGACTCGAGTGGCCTCAACTTGCAGAGAAGGGGAACTTTACGACCCTACGGAGATTACGTTCTACTACTACGAAGGACTAGCTCTCTTCCGCCTAGGACGCAATCGCGAAGCAATGGAGCAGGTACAGAAAGGAGTGGAACGCATCGACGATGAAACTGACCTAGAACTCGCCTCGGACGTCTATGCCCTGCTAGGCGATATTCTCTACGATATGCGCCTAAAGGACGAGGCTTACACAGCCTACGACCATGCACTAGAATACAATGCACAAAACTTGCTTTGCCTCAACAACTACGCTTACTTTCTCTCCATAGATGGCCGACAACTCGACAAGGCTGAGCGCATGAGCCGTCTTACAATAGAGGCTGAAGGAGACAATGGCACATACCTTGACACGTATGCCTGGATTCTCTACCTCAAACACGAATACGCACAAGCTCGCATCTACATAGAGGAAGCCTTGCGCTATACACCCGAGGATGCAGAAAGTGCCACCACTTTCGACCACGCTGGCGACATTTACTTCCGCCTCAATATTCGCTCGCAAGCCATTGCTTTTTGGAAAAAGGCTATCTCGCTCACCAAAGATAGAGCACTGAAGCAGAAAGTGCAACGCAAGGTGTGGCGCAAGCGCCTATAAGCTGAATATTTTTTCTTTAGAAGAACAATATATCCATTCATCGCAATGAAACACCTATTATATAGTATATGCATCATCATGGCAGGAATATTTCTTAGTTCATGCCGCTCATCAAAATCAGCCTCGAAGGAAAAAATTTCCATCGGCCAAGGAAGCACATCCACCACTCCTATCCATTCAAACAAGGACGGAGCATCAAGCACCACCGCATCGAAGGCTGAAACAGCGGCCTTCGTCAAGAAAATTTCGCCACAACGCACAGACAAGCAGTGCCTCACAGCCTCAGCGAAAGTGCGCATCACAGGAGTAGGCGCGAAAGATCTTTCCGTAAATGGGCAACTTCGTATGCGTCGGAATGATGTGGTGAGACTTTCACTTCGATTCCTCGGAATGGAAGTGGGGCTGCTAGAATTTACACCGAAAGATGTGCTAGTGGTAGATCGCGTTAACAAGCAATACGTGAGAGCTTCATACTCAGAAGTGAGTTTCCTGCGCCAGGCTGCACTCGATTTCTACTCCTTGCAATCACTCTTTTGGAATGAAATCTTCGTTCCTGGAAGTAGCGAGGGAAGAATGGTAAATGCCTCGGATATAGAAATGACACAAGAACATAACCTCTGCGTGCTCACACCGAAAGACACTCCCAAACTTACCTATCATTTCTATGCCGACCCAGCACAGCAAACGCTCAATCGCTTGCAAGTGGTATCTTCCAACAAAGCTGACAAGGGGCAGTTCGCATGGAATTACGATTCCTTTGAGCGTTTTCAAGGACGCCCTTTCCCCACTTCAATGCAAATGTGCGTAAGCGGTACTACAAAGGATGTGACGCTCTCGCTCAACCTCTCAGGTCTCAAAACTGACGCTAATTGGAACTACCGCACCACCATCTCTAGCAAATATACGCGTCGATCCGTGCAAGAAGTGCTCGGCAAACTATTTTAGCAACTTTCTTGGAAAGCCCTATCTTCTCTAAAGCCACTAGGAATATTCTAGAAGGACTCTTGACTACCCACTCCATCTAAAAACCTTCAGAAATTCTACATAGTAGCACCCTTGGGAGTCTTTCTCTTCTAAAAAATCCTTTTCCCTCTTAATATATTTCTCTCCTATGCTCCGCATACTCTATACTCTCTGTCTCTTTTTTGCCTTGGGCGCGGCACTTCCTGCGCAGACGAACAAGAAGATTCAGTCGCTGCAACGACAACAAAAGACGCTAAAGAAGAAAATCGCCTCTCAGGAACAGATGCTCAAGACAACCAAGAAGGATGTCAACTCTCAATTGGCCAATCTGCAAGTAATCAACGTGCAGATAGAAGGGCAGCAGAAGTATGTCAACGGCATCCACTCCGAGCTGACAGAACTGGCCACCAATATCAGCGGCCTTGAGCAGCAACTGCGTATGCTAGAACTTGACCTTGCCGACTGCAAAAGACGCTACCAGCGAAGTGTATCCTATATGTTTCGCAACAGAATGCAGCTTTCAAAGTGGCAATTTATCCTGTCGGCCAAAAACTTCCGTCAGATGTACCGACGCATGCGCTACATGACTGAGTTTAGTCGCTATCAGCGCATACAAGCCGAGACCATCCGCCGCAAGGAAGCTCAAGTGCAGGCTAAGCGCAATGAATTGATGGGAGTAAAGACAGAAAAGAACCGTCTGCTTGAAGAGGGTAAGGCCGAAACACGCAAACTGCAGACGCAGCAGCAGGAGCGTCAACAGGTGGTGAACGATCTCAACAAGCGCCAAAGCGAATTGCAAGCTTCGATAGCCCAACAGCGCAAGAAGGCTGCTGCATTAGATGCCCGTATCGACCAACTCATTCAACAAGAAATTATTGCCGCCGAACGCCGACGCAAAGCTGAAGCAGAGCGCCGACGCAAAGCAGAACTTGCCCGCCAAGCTAAAATAAAAGCGGCAAGAGAGAAAGCCGCACGAGAGAAGGCGGCACGAGAGAAAGCAGCTGCCGAACGCAGAGCTACGGCTGCCGTAAAGAAGAAGAACGACGAAGGAAAGTCCATCGCATCAAACAAACGCTCCACTACATCAACGCGCCGCAATGCCGCCACGTCTTCTTCAAGGCGCCGAACGGCTCCCTCTAAGGCTGAAAATCCACGCGAAGAGAAAACTCCGAGCTTCAACGAGGCCGACAATGCCGACCGCGTAATCAACGGCAGTTTTGCCGCCAATCGCGGCCGTCTGCCCATGCCTATCACGGGAGGATATGCCATTACGCGTCATTACGGATCTTACAACGTTTCGGGGCTCAATGGTGTGCAGCTTGATAGTAAGGGTATCAATATCACAGGACATGCAGGTGCTCATGCTCGCTCCGTTTTTGAGGGCGAGGTAACAGCCATCTTTACCTATGGTGGAATGTACAATATCATTGTGCGCCACGGATCGTATATGTCAGTCTATTGCAACCTCAGTTCCACCTCAGTGCGTCGCGGCCAGCACGTGCAGCGCGGTCAGTCGTTAGGAGCCGTGGCCACGGATGCTTCGGGCAACTGCACGCTCCACTTCCAGCTACGCAAGGAGACGGCCAAGCTCAATCCAGAGGCTTGGCTAGGAAGGTAAATGGTTGACGGGATAACGAGTTAACAGGTTGACGGGGTTAACAGGGTTAACAGGTAAATAACTTTCCGCCAATTCTTTACAAATTTTCTCTACCGAACATTCCTACAGATGTCAAGCAACAAGCAGAAATATTACGTGGTGTGGCGTGGCCACGAGCCAGGCATTTACACTTCATGGCCCGAATGCCAAGCACAGGTGATGGGCTATGGCGGTGCGCTCTATAAATCGTTCCGTACGGAGCAGGAGGCTCGCGAGGCTTTTGCCACACCACCCACACCGTCCGTGCACGCTGCGCGAAAAGCAAAGGCCGCTTCGGCATCTGCGAAGGATGATGCTCCGATGGTTCCCCATTTGCCCAAAGCGAGCAAGGAGCCTGCAGGCTGTCCGCCTCCCCCACCCGATTGGCGCAACGATACGGTGCTGCCCTTGCCGCTAGAGGTAAAGGCAGATGCGCTTGCTGTAGACGCAGCTTGTTCGGGCAATCCGGGGCCGATGGAGTATCGCGGTGTATATCTTGCCACGGGGGAGGAGATATTCCACTATGGCCCTGTGCATGGCACCAACAATATTGGCGAGTTCCTAGCCATTGTACACGCCTTAGCACTACTAAAGCAGCGGGGACGCACCATGACGGTCTACTCTGATAGCCGCAACGCATTGCTATGGGTAAAGGCCAAGAAGTGTCGCACTAAGTTGGCTCGCACAGCACGCACCGAGAAACTCTTTCAGCTCATCGAACGGGCTGAACAGTGGCTGCGCACGCACGAATATTCCGACATTCCTTTGCTGAAGTGGGAAACGAGGCGCTGGGGCGAGGTGCCGGCTGACTTTGGGAGAAAATAAGATGGCGCTTCGTACGAAGCGCCAAAGTATTAAGTATTACATTCCCTCTGGGAAAAGTATTAAGTATAAAGTATTAAGTATTACATTCTTGCTCATAGCTAGGAGATCTCTTCGTGAGCTCTGAGATGGCTTTTTGAGAAATATGGGAAAGGCTCCCTACACACACTGTATAAGTGGCGCAGGGAGCCTAATCGTTATTTCAAAATGAAGGGGAAATGCTTCTAGCTAGATATGAATCCATTCTAGCTAGAAGGGGGAATGTCCTCGATTAGAAGCGGTAGCCAATACCGAGGGTGAGGTTTTGAGCCTTTGAGCCATCGGCAAAGGAGCCGAGGAAACCACGACGCACGCTGAAGTCGATGTTGAAATGATTGAACCATACACCAATACCAAACTTCAGGCTGACATCCCAACCTTCCATGTCATCTTCATAATAATCTTCGACCGGACGGAAACTGTCGTAGCCGCAATCGTCGGTGTAGATATTGTTGAGATAGTCGTAGCTCACGGGGAAACCGAGGTGAGCCTCCACAGCTAGTTTGGGCGAGAAGCGAAGCATGTAGCCAAAGTTGATGGGCGAAAGATATACGCCATGGCTCATACCTTCGGCAAGGCTTAGGTCATGGTAATAGTCTGACTCATGAGGCTTCATAGAGAAGCTACGCGAGGCGAAGCCCAATTCCGGACCATAATATACGCCCGTGCGGCCGATGGGCTTGATCAGTCCCACGGTGAAGTCGTAACCAGTCTGATAGCCAAAGTCTACGCGATCGGAGACGAAGTCGGGGGTATTCTTCACGGTGCTGAAGTTGGCAGCGCCACGGATGAAGAGGTGAGCCTTCTCTTTCTTGCGCTGCGTGCCATAGAGTGCTTCGTCATTGTCCTGACGGAATTGGCCCGTCTTTACGGCACTGACAAAGGTGCTCTTATTCTTGCGCGAGGTGCGCTCCGGGGCAGCAAGATGGGCAGAATCGCCCACCACTACCACTGTGGGAGCTTCGCTCACGCCATTGGCCACACGGATGGCCTTGAGGTCGGAGTCGGAGGGAGTACGGAAATTCTTGTAAGTGGCAGGATAGCCCGAGATGGTGAGGGTGCGCTCTCCGAAGAGTTTCTTGGTGAATCGCACCTGGGGCTCCACTAGCACATCGGCTTTCTGCTGCTCCACGATGTCGTATACGAGGTTTTTCTTTCGCTGTGCGAGCGAGGGTTCTCCTATGCTGAAGAACTTCCATTTCCAGGTCTGCGTGGCCGAAACGCGTTCCGTCTTCACATTGAGATCGGCCACGGTGGGCACTTGCATTACCTTGGCATCGATCTTCACAGTGTCAGCGCTTTGCTGCACCGTTTCGCACGATGTGAGGGCTGTTGCGGCACAGATGCATGCCGCCAAAGTAAGCTTATTCATTGTGTTGAGAAGTATTGCTGTGAGAAAATGTTGGGGAAGAAAGGGCGAGTAAGCTCTAGGCTTAGCCCACCAGCGGAGCACGGATGCTCCTTATTTCTTGCAGCAAGGCTTCTGTGCAGCAGGATGGAAATTCTTGTACGTACCTACATGGCCTGTCACCACTACTTTAGTGACTGTCTTGCGGAGGGGACGCGACTTCATGGTAATCTGGAAGTTGGGGTGCACCAATACGTCGCCCGAACCATTGGCCTTGAGGGCTTCGGCTATGGCTGCATTGCGCACATTCTTGAGGCCACCGCTCTGTACTTCCTTAGAGGGGATGTAAGTGTAGGTAATCGTTTGATCGGACACCACGAGATCGGCTTCATTGATGCTTTGCACATGAGTGGGCACGTCGATGGTGGTGGCGGTAGAAGTAGTTGAGGTGGATGAGCAAGAAGCGAGGCCCATGGCTACTACTGAGAGAAGGGGAAGAAGGATCTTTTTCATAATGGTAAGAAAAAATGTGTGTGAGTCCCCGAGATTAGTTTTTCGCGAGAGTAAGGTACATTTCAAATCATTAGAAACATTGGAAGACATTCTCGGAGTCGGGGACATGGCTCGGAAGAAGGACTTTTTGTTATGCTTCTGTATGCAAAGTTACAGATTATTAAGATATCGGGGGGGGTAATTTAACTGTGCTTGTCATGGATTGCAATAGATGGACTATGAGCGGTAAAAAAAAGTGGATATGCGGTCAAAAAAAATGGACAAGGAGGGAGGTACTTCTGTGTGACTGAGAATCGATGGCGGACAAGGGGGGGCATTACCCCTTCCTCGCGCGCGCGTGTCAGAGAGTTTTGCTCTGTTTTACCTACACTCCTACACTAATAAAATCGTTATCTATTGATTATCAACTTGTTACACTAGGTATACAAGGAACTTTTACTGTCACTTTTCCTACACTTTACTGTCACTTTCTTCTCACTCTTTCTGCCGCAGCGAAGGGGATGATTGGGGGATGAATTGCCCTAGGGAAGCGCAAATTTGCTTCGGAGGGAAAAGTGTTTTTCTTGGGAGGGAAAAGAGATTCTAGTCGGAGGGAAAAGGAAGTGTGGGAGAAGTGAAGGTGAAGTGTAGGAAAAGTGTAGGGAAAATATCATTCTAAAGCATTGATTTTCAGAACAGTATACGCCTTAGAAAGCGAAGAGTGTAGGTTAGAGGGAAAGAAATCGACGGAATGTGCGCACGTATGTATGCGCGAGGTGGGAAAGAGATGGAAGAAAGAAAAAAGTGTACAACTTGTACACTCTATTTGCTAGGATGAAAATTTGTGGGGAAATTTGCAGTGTTATTTCACACGGATGAGGGTAAGGCCGTCGCGCTCGGGGAGGATGAGTTGCTCGCATCGGGGGTCACTGGCCACGTGGTCATTGAAGCGACGAATGGCTTGGGTCTGGGCATCGTGGTCGTAGGCAGGGTCGACTACATGGCCATCCCACAGGGTGTTGTCGGCCAGGAGGAGCGATCCGCTATGGCAGAAAGGGAGGAGGAGTTCGTAGTATTCGGTATACTCGCGCTTATTGGCATCGATAAAGGCGGCATCGATGCTCAGATTCATCGGCGGGAGGAGGCTAAATACATCGCCCACGTACATCTCCACACGAGCTTCGTAAGGAGCGCCCTCAAGCCACGGACGGGTGAAAGCTTCCTGTTCGTCGTTGATTTCAAAGGTAATCACGCGACTTCCGCTAGTCATGCCCGAGGCCATAGCTAGAGCAGAATAACCAGAGTAGGTTCCTATCTCTACCACTGTCTGAGGACGAAGCATCTGCATTATCATGCGCAAAAGTTGCCCTTGTAGGTGACCAGAGGCCATGCGTGGACGAAGTAGATGGAGATGGGTGGCTCGATAGAGGCGACGCAAGTAGTCGTCGGGGGCAGTGGTATGGTCGAGAATGTATTGGTCGAGGTGCATAAAGAGAGTTAGAAGGTTTGAGGTTACAAAGTAAATTTGGAGTTTTAAGATTATCAACTCATAACCTTAAAACTCCAATACTATACTTAGTTGGGAATAGCCTCTTCTCCTTCATTTTGGAAGAGATTTTTCACGATGTTCATCTCCATGAACGAGGTGCTCTGTTCCTTGCGCTGCGAACCGAGGTAACAGATGCGATCTTCGGGCTTGAGCATATTGTCGGAAAGGAGCTTTCTCAGGGCGGCAAGTAGGAACTCGTGGCCGTAGCTTTTCATAGGCATGTAAATGGCATATACGCCATACTGCAGGGCTAGGTGGCGCACAGTCTTGGCCTTATAGCAAATGGCTAGAATGGTGCTCTCACCACGGAATGAGCTGACGTAGCGGGCGGTGCGACCGGTGTAGGAGTCCATGATAATGGCACGGAGCTTCATGCGCTTGGTGGCCATCACTGCTTCTTTGGAGAAGAACTCAGTCACGTCGGGATTTTCGGAGAGAGGAATATCTACGTCGCCATATTCCTTGAATGTGTCGCGCTCGGCTTGCCATGCCACGGTAGCCATGGTCTTTACGGCCTCTACGGGATAGTCGCCATAAGCGGTCTCGCCCGAGAGCATTAGGGCATCGGTACGTGAGTAGACTGCGTTGGCAATATCGGTCACCTCAGTGCGGGTGGGGCGTGGATTGTGAATCATGCTTTGTAGCATCTGGGTAGCCACGATTACGGGCTTATGGGCGCGAATGGCCTTATCGACTAAGCGACGCTGTATGCCAGGAATAAACTCTTGGGGCACTTCGATACCAAGGTCGCCACGTGCCACCATAATACCGTCGGCAGCTTCAAGAATTTCATCGATATTGTCTACACCTTCTTGGTTTTCAATCTTGGCAATGATGCGGATGTCGCTATCGTGAGCATCGAGAATACGACGGATTTCGTAGACGTCTTCCTTAGAGCGCACAAAGCTATGGGCGATGAAGGCAACATCGTAGTTGATAGCAAACTCGATGTTGCGCTTATCCTTCTCTGTCAGCGCAGGAAGGTTGATGCGTACACCGGGCACGTTTACGCTCTTACGTGAGCCGAGAGTGGCATCGTTTTCTACGTGGCAGATGAGTTCGCCAGCTTCTTTATGGTCTACTCGAATGCCTAGGTCGCCATCATCGATGAGGATTTGTGCGCCTTCGCTAAGATCGTTTACAAAATCGGGATAGGAAACCGAGATAACCTCGCGCGTGGTCTTCTGCTGTGGGCAGCCTACGATGCGTACGATGTCGCCCTTGTGAAATTCAATGGGTTGGTCGGTCACGGTGGTGCGCACTTCTGGACCCTTTGTATCTACAAGGATAGCTAGGTGGCTAGATACTTCGCGTACATTGTCGATAACTCGCTTCATGCCTGTGGCGTCCTGGTGGGCGGTGTTGAGGCGTACTACATTCATTCCTGCATCGTAGAGGCGCTGGATGAGCCCTACATCGCAACGCACGTCGGAGATGGTTGCTACAATCTTGGTTTTCTTATACATCGTTGTGGTTTAGTTTTCGTGTGGAGATGTGTGATGTGTGGGAGGGGGGGGAGGAAAAGCAATCGAGTGGAAAGCTGCTTATAGACACTGGAACAACTTGTGTCAGATTTGCTCGCTATGAATAAGCGCCTCAAGTGCTAATCGATAAGAATCGAGACCGAAACCGCAGATTACACCACGGCAGGCGGCCGATATCATGGAGCGATGGCGAAACTCCTCGCGCTGGTGTACATTAGAGATGTGTACTTCGACAACGGGGATGTGAAGTGAGCGAATGCAGTCGTGCAGGGCAATGCTTGTATGAGTATAGGCACCGGCGTTGAGCACGATACCTTGGGTTCCATCTGCATTGGCTTGCTGTAGGCGGTCGATGAGGAAGCCTTCCACGTTGCTCTGATAATATGCTATCTCGTGTTCTGCATAGAGCTTGTGCAATTGCTCCAAACAGACTTCCATGGAATCTGTACCATAGATGCCTGGTTCGCGCTGTCCCAAGAGATTGAGATTGGGACCATTGACAATTAAAAGCTTCATGATTTTTCTGTAAAGGGGGAAAAATGTACCTTTGCTAGGCTTTGCTGCGCGCCCCTCTAAGGCACGTCGCTAGCTTCGTGCTGCAAAATTACGAAATTCCAAGCATAAAAAGGCTTTGTTTTCTAATATTTTACGCATACGCTAATGATAGATAAATACCATTCATATCTACTCCTTGAGAAGGGACTTAGTGAGAACACGCGTTTGGCCTACGTGGCCGACGTATCAAAGCTTCTCCTTTTCCTCTCTGAAGAGGGGATTGATCCACTCCACGCTCAACTCGACGACCTTCACAGATTTGCGGCTTCGCTCTATGACGTGGGAATCTCGCCCACATCGATTTCACGCATTCTAAGCGGGGTACGCTCGTTCTATGCTTTTCTGCTCGAAGATGGCTACATAGAGGCCGACCCCACAGAACTCATGGAGATGCCCAAGCGACCAGAGCATTTGCCCACTGTGCTTACCGTGGAGGAGGTGGATGCACTCGAAGCGGCCGTAGACCTAAGTCAGGAGGAGGGGCAACGCGATAGAGCCATTGTGGAGGTGCTCTACAGCTGTGGCTTGCGCGTATCAGAGTTGTGTGGACTTACCATGTCGTGTCTCTACCTCGAAGAGGGCTTTCTCAGTGTAACGGGAAAGGGAAGCAAACAGCGCTATGTGCCAGTGTCACCCCGAGCAATAAAAGAGCTACAACTATGGTTTGCCGATCGCTGTCACATTGACCCAAAGCCGGGCGAAGAGGACTATGTGTTTATCAGTCATCGGCGACGTCAACATCTCTCGCGCATCACGGTGTTTCATATTCTTCAAGTGTTGGCTACAACGGCAGGGATTACCAAGACTATCTCACCCCACACCTTGCGCCACACCTTTGCTACACACTTGCTCGAAGGAGGTGCCAACTTACGAGCTATTCAGGCCATGTTGGGGCATGAATGCATCGGCACTACGCAGCTCTATACACATCTCGACCGATCGTTTTTGCGACAACAGGTGATTGAGCATTTACCTAGAAATCAGATGATGTCGAGAAAGCATAAGGAATAAGTAACGACAAGAAAGATAACCATATCATTATGGAGAAGGGGGTGATACACCACCGCATCGGCAGTAAGCAGACAGTAAGCAGCAAGCAAACATCCTAAAAAAAGTAGGTTCTAGTAACGAAATCTCACAAAAAAGTGATAAGTTTGCCACCATAAACCAACGCTACGCCCCCTACCAAGGGTGCAGTCAGCCTAAATATATGCATTTACACACATGATAAGACACACTCTTCTGCTCATTTTCATGATGCTATCAAGCCTATCGACAGCACAAGCTCAGACCACTATAAAATATGGCATGGTCAACACTGATTCCTTGCTTTGCACCCTGCCCGACTATACACAAGCCGAAGAGCAAATGGCGCGACTGCGTAAGCAGTATGAAGCCGAGGCCGACTACAACGACCGAGCCTTCCGCCGACAATATGCCGAATTTCTGGAAGGACAGCAGACTTTTACACCCAACATCCTGCAAAAGCGACAAGCTGACCTACAACAGGCACTCGAACGCGGCATGTCTTTCCGCCACGAAGCTGATTCGCTATTACAAGCCACTCACATACAACTCTTGCGCCCTGTAAAAGCTCGCCTCGCTGCAGCCATCAAGGCCGTGGGACTTGAGCGTGGCTACGAGTATATTATTGATACCTCGAAAGGAACTATTCCTTTTATCCACCCCACCGTGGTCGAAGACGTCACACCTTTTATTAAAGAAAAACTTAACCCTAAGAACTAACTCTTCTTGGCAATAGCCTACTATGACTGCTATATCTCACCCCGATGACCATCTAATAGGCGTGTTCGATTCGGGCTACGGCGGACTGACCATTTTGCGTCAAATACGCCAGCTCCTACCCCAATACGACTATCTTTACTTAGGCGATAACGCTCGCGCTCCCTATGGGTCGCACTCGTTCGACATCATCTACCGATATACGTTACAAGCTGTAGAAGAATTATTCCGACGCGGCTGTCGATTGGTGATTTTGGCGTGCAACACGGCCTCGGCAAAAGCACTTCGCTCTATTCAGCAAAACGACCTCCCCACTCTGGGCGACCATCGACGCGTACTCGGAGTAATCCGCCCCACGGTGGAAGCCATCAGTCCACTCACAGAGACACGTCACGTAGGTCTTCTCGCCACAGCAGGCACTGTCAACTCTGGCTCTTATGCCATGGAACTACATAAGCTCTCGCCCGACATCGAACTAACATCACAGGCTTGCCCCATGTGGGTACCATTGGTGGAGAATTATGAGTTCGACTCCCCAGGAGCCGATTATTTCGTGCGCAAACGTATCGAAGGGATTCTTCGCCTCGACCCGCAGATTGACACGCTCATACTAGGATGTACACACTATCCACTCCTAATGAACAAAATCATCAAATACACCCCTCCAGGTGTACGCATCGTGCCCCAAGGAGAGTATGTGGCCGCCTCGCTACGCAACTACTTGAAGCGTCATCCAGAAATGGAGCAAGCCCTCTCACGCCAAGGCACCTGCCACTATCTCACCACCGAAAGCGCTGAAAAATTCAATCAGAGCGCTGCCCTCTTTATGCATGAAAATGTAAAAGCCGATGTGGTGGAACTAGAAAAGAATTAAAACACAAAAAACGTCACTTACGATCCTCTAGTTTAAACACATATACCCGCACACGAGATGCACTGCAAAGAAAAAGTTTGTCTTTCTTTTGCAGTGCATCTCGTATACACAAACTTCCACTCCACCTAAGTTGGGCTGCCGCTCGGAGTATCAGAGCAAAAAACGAGTTTTTTTCTTTGCTCTTCTCTCACCTTACACTAACTTTCTACGCAACTTAGGCAGCGGCTCGGAAGAACCAATGCAAAAAACAAGTTTTTTTCCTTGTTTCTTCTCTCACCTTGCACTAACTTTGCACCCGAAAACATATAGGTATTAGTAATTTATTGTATGCAAGACATTCGTAACATTGCCATCATTGCCCACGTAGACCACGGAAAGACTACTCTCGTGGACAAGATGTTACTCGCCGGACACCTGTTCCGCAAAAATCAGAACGCTGGCGAACTTATTCTGGACAACAACGACCTTGAACGCGAACGCGGTATAACCATCCTCTCAAAGAATGTGTCCATCCGTTACAAGGACACAAAGATTAATATCATTGACACTCCGGGCCACTCCGACTTCGGTGGTGAGGTAGAACGCGTGCTCAATATGGCCGATGGTTGCATCCTCCTCGTCGATGCATTCGAAGGACCAATGCCACAGACACGCTTTGTCTTGCAGAAGGCTCTCCAAATCGGACTCAAGCCCATCGTAGTGGTAAATAAGGTGGACAAGCCCAACTGTCGCCCCGAAGAGGTGTACGAAATGGTGTTCGACCTCATGTGCGACCTCAACGCAACGGAAGATCAGCTCGACTTCCCAGTAGTATATGGTTCTGCTAAGAATGGCTGGATGAGCGAAGACTACAACAAGCCTACCGACAACATCAACTATCTGCTCGACAAAATTATCGAAGTTATCCCCGCTCCGCAGCAACTCGAAGGCACCCCCCAGATGCTCATCACCTCGCTCGACTACTCTAACTACACAGGCCGTATCGCTGTGGGACGCGTTCACCGTGGCACCATCAGCGAAGGCATGAAGTGCACTATCGCCCATCGCGATGGCACCATGGAGAAGACACAGATCAAAGAGGTACACACCTTCGAAGGCATGGGCCGACAGAAGACTGATGCCGTAAGCTCTGGTGATATATGCGCTGTGGTAGGTCTCGAAAACTTCGAGATTGGTGACACCATCTGCGACTTCGAAAACCCTGAACCTCTGCCCACCATCGCAATCGATGAGCCTACCATGTCTATGCTCTTCGCTATCAACGATTCTCCTTTCTTCGGTAAGGAAGGTAAGTTCTGCACATCACGCCATATCAACGATCGACTAGAGAAGGAACTCGAAAAAGACCTTGCCCTCCGCGTAAAACGCAACGAGACAGGCGACTCTTGGATTGTGAGCGGACGCGGTGTGCTCCATCTCTCCATTCTCATCGAAACAATGCGTCGCGAAGGCTACGAACTCCAAGTGGGTCAACCCCAAGTAATCTATAAGGAAATTGATGGACAGAAGTGCGAGCCTATCGAGGAACTCACCATCAACGTACCTGAAGAATTTGCTTCGAAGATGATCGATATGGTAACGCGCCGTAAGGGCGAGATGACTTCAATGATGAACATGGGCGACCGCGTTGATATTGAATTCGACATCCCCTCACGTGGTATCATCGGTCTGCGCACCAACGTGCTCACAGCATCACAGGGTGAAGCCATCATGGCACACCGCTTCAAAGAATATCAACCTTACAAGGGCGAAATTCAACGCCGTCTCAACGGCTCGATGATTTCGCTTGAAAGCGGTACCGCCTTTGCCTATGCCATCGACCATTTGCAAGATCGCGGACGATTCTTCATCAACCCACAAGACGAAGTATACGCAGGACAGGTTGTGGGAGAACACGTACATGAAAACGACCTCGTGGTGAACGTGACAAAAGCAAAACAGCTCACCAATATGCGTGCCTCGGGCGCCGACGACAAAGCACGCATCGTGCCCCCCATCATTTTCTCACTAGAAGAGGCACTCGAATACATCAAGGAAGACGAATACGTAGAAGTGACGCCGAAGTCAATGCGTATGCGCAAAATCATCCTTGACCACTTGGCACGTAAGCGCGCCGGACGCGATTAATACAGAAAATCAGCACTTAATGCAAAAAAACGGTTGCAAAGGTTGGCTCTCACAGAAGAAGTTTGTACCTTTGCAACCGCTATGCCGCTCAAAGGATTCGCTCCCCAAGGCAGTTAGCAACAAACTATTCCAAATTATTAATTCATACACAATGTACTTAGATTCTGAAAAGAAGAAAGAGATCTTTGGCAAGTACGGACAGTCTAATTCGGATACCGGTTCAGTAGAAAGCCAGGTAGCCTTGTTTTCTTACCGTATTGCCCACTTGACGGAGCACATGAAGCAGAACCGTAAAGATCATACGACTGAACGCTCACTCGTTAAGATGGTAGGTAAGCGCCGCGCGCTGCTCAACTACCTCAAGCGCAAGGACATTGAGCGTTATCGTGCCATCGTGAAGAACCTCGGCTTGCGTAAGTAATACTTCCGCCAAGGGCTCTTCCCGACAGAAAGCCTAATCCCGCCTAACCTAATCGTTGGAGCGGGATTTTTTCTTTCGAACATCCCCCTACAAACAAAGTACGCTCAGAATCTATTTCATCTATCCACATCACACTCCCCTACCCATGAAACATCTCTTCATAGAAACATATGGCTGCCAAATGAACGTGGCCGACAGCGAAGTAGTGGCATCCGTTATGAAAATGGCTGGCTACGAACCTTGCGAGACAATCGACGAAGCTGATGCCATATTCCTCAATACTTGCTCCGTACGCGACAACGCCGAACAGAAAATCATCCACCGACTCGAAGCCCTCAACGCGATGCGTCGCAAAGGGCGTAAACTCATCGTCGGCGTGCTCGGATGCATGGCCGAACGCGTAAAAGACGATCTGCTCAACGAGCATGGGGCTGACCTCGTAGCAGGTCCTGACGCCTACCTCTCACTGCCCGACCTCATCGCACAAGCCGAAGCTGGCCATAAGGCCATAGACATTGAGCTTAGCACCACAGAAACCTACCGCGACATCGTGCCCGAACGCTACTGCGGTAGCCGCATCTCAGGATTCGTGAGCATCATGCGTGGCTGCAACAACTTCTGTCACTATTGCATCGTACCCTACACACGAGGACGTGAACGTTCACGCGACATAGAAAGCATTCTCACCGAAGTAAAGGATCTCGAAGCACGCAATTATAAGGAAGTGACCCTCCTTGGTCAGAACGTCAACTCTTATTGCTGGAAGAAAGCCGACGGATCGGAGATTCGCTTCCCCGAACTGCTACGCACCGTAGCACGCGCCGTACCTAGCATGCGCATTCGCTTCTCTACAAGTCATCCCAAAGATATGAGCGACGAGACCCTCCACGTTATCGCCGAAGAGCCCAACGTGTGCCGTCACATCCATCTGCCCGTACAAAGCGGATCCAATCGCATTCTCAAACTCATGAATCGCAAGTATACACGCGAATGGTATCTCGACCGCGTAGCTGCCATTCGCCGTATCATCCCCGACTGCGGACTTTCGACTGATATCTTCGCCGGTTATTGCTCCGAAACTGAAGAAGATCATCAACTCTCACTCTCGCTCATGAAAGAGTGTGGCTACGATTCCTCATTTATGTTCAAATATAGTGAGCGCCCTGGCACTTACGCCTCACGCCACCTTCCCGACGATGTGCCCGAGGAAACAAAGATTCATCGTCTCGAAGAACTCATCGCCTTGCAAAACGAACTCAGCGCCGAGAGCAACCAACGCTGCATCGGTAAAGAGTACGAAATCCTCGTAGAGGGAGTAAGCAAGCGCTCTCGTGACCAACTCTTCGGCCGCACCGAGCAGAATAAAGTAGTCGTATTCGATCGTGGCACACACCATCCCGGTGATTACGTCCGCGTTAAAATAACCGATTCCTCATCCGCTACCCTCAAAGGCATAGAAGTGAAATAAGGCTAGATCCTGAGATGTACATGAGTTTTTGAAATCCTGCACACACAACATCTTCAAGTACAGTTGGCTCTTATCCATGGATCCAACAAACACTTGTTTTCCAAAAAGGCTCTACAAGAATAAGGAGAAATCCTCCAACAAATTCCTGTAGAGCCTTTTTGCTATCATTCCGTGTTAATAAATTATGCTATCCAATCAGCCATAACCACACATTATGGCCACTTTCTTTCATCCCAAATTCTTTTGCTTGTAAGCTGCTCTGCATCGTCCTCCTTCACTATATCATATTTCGAGGGCGTAGGACCACTTAAGGCTAAGACTCCTGAAGTTTGCAATAAGATAATCTTGCACAAGGGTGCACTATAAATCAATTTCATAGATTGACGGATATATTCTTTTCAGATAGGTTTCTGTGTGACGAATGTTTATTATAGGTCGGAGACTTGGAAGCTTTGAAAGCATTGGTAGCATTCAGCCCAATATCTATTTTACCATTATCTTCTTTCCTTTGATGATGTACACTCCCTTAGGCAATTGCCTCGAGTCCGTGGCTGTAAGCCGTTGCCCAGTAATGCTGTAGATTGTACAAGGAGCATGGTCGTGTATGGTTTCAGTAAGAGATTGGTCGATGCCCGTAGTACCTAGATTATGGCTCAAGCTGTACAAACTGCTTACTGAACTCATCGATCGTGGAATTGCTAGATAAGCTTTATTTGCTCCATTGATGAAAGTGCCGCCATCTTCACTGGCATAAAAGAAACCGATAGTGCGCACATTTTCTACTAAGCCATACGTAAGTTGATAGAACCTATATGAACTAGCATCCTCAGGCACCTGAATCTTTTCTATAGTTCCACGTAAATAATTTGTTTCTTGTGCTGCACTTCCTGCTACCTCATTATTGGTTTGCCCTATTCCATTAGCAGCATTACCAGAAAGATCGCTGCTACCATTGCTGCCCCCATTATCTGAAGAACCTGCTTCATAACATTGATAGCTACCCTTCTGACTTGCATACACAAGGAGACCCGTATTTGCAGGAACAGTAGTTCCTGCTGGATATTTCCAGTTTATCTGCAATTTACCATCATCACTAATGTCGCTTACAATAGCACCATCAACACCCTTAGGCATTATAAAACTCTTGTCCGTATAATAAGTGCCATAGCCCTCGGGAGCGACTATGCTTATTGTGCCAACAGGGGATTTTTCAACCTTAATATCATCTAAGAAGAATCGACTAGAAGCCCTGTCAATATTCTTAAAACGTATAGGTGAGTTTTCTTTTAGAATAGTGATTTTGGTAGAGAAAGTTTTAAAAGTAGCCTTTTCAAGCTTAAAAGAATTCGTCTCGAATTTGATGTTACCATCGCTACTTGTGCCCAACTTTAGAGTAGCCTTCTCGTTTGCAGTATTCCAAGCTCCAGCTCTGAAAGTCAACAAATAAGTACCAACCTCCTTTATTGGAGAAGTCTGTATATATGCTAAGTCTGTAGAAGATTTAGAAGTGGTAGTTGCACCAACGCACACACACTCTTTCGCTTTACGCACTGATGGAACGGATTTTGACACAGCCTTAGATATTGTCCATCCACTTGGTAAATCAGCTGTCGTAACTTCTTGCAGTTTAAGCGCGCTCCAAGAATTAGTATCGCCATTTATAGGACCACTACCATCAAAATTATCAAAAGTCTCCTCTAAGACAACGTTTTGCGCATTTGTTGTCACCGAACTTAAGACATTTAACAACAATATGGCAAAAGCCTTAATCAAAGATGGTTTGCTATGTAATAGTGCTTTCATAATTGGAAATGTAAGGATAATTATTTATCATACAGATCATTGCTTAAATAGCTCTGATAATCAGCGCAAAGATAACCATAGAAATCCAAAAAACAACTATTTCCTTAAAAAAGTTTTTAAATCCTTACTTATTCTCACCTATTTGGCAGACTAATAATCAAAAAAGCCTCTCTCAGAGATACGTCTGAAAGAGGCTTGTAAAGAAATTGGC
>ERZ1034984.213-NODE-213-length-65316-cov-55.334564_pt1 | contig 65316 bp, 65 predicted proteins | sample MGYA00520589_ERZ1034984 | MGnify/ENA primary metagenome ERZ1034984 (study PRJEB33766, sample SAMN09781790) | gut metagenome | biome: gut microbiome | host: Homo sapiens | place: Madagascar | study: EMG produced TPA metagenomics assembly of the PRJNA485056 data...
GAAAATGATGTATAACTAAAAACAATAAGAGATATGAAAACACAAATTGAAAACAGAATCGAGAACGCAACGTTAGAAGGAATGAAAGCATTGGTTAGCTTGTTGAATGATATTCAGGATTGCGGGGATAAAAAAGAATTAATAAAGAAATTCTCTTCCGAGAATGAGGATGCGACTTGGTACGCCGGTTTTTTCAGAATAGGATTCGGTTCCAACCACATGTGGGTGAAAGAGATCGTGAACGGAGCGATCTCCATGAAGAGATTGATATTCGTTGGATTTTGAAAATTTTCCATGTAATATAAATTTTGAAAGGGATTATATATTATATATATAATTCCTTTCACCCAAAAAGAAAAAGTTATGGATAACGAGAAAAAGGTAGGTGAGAGGTTCCTGTACGGCAGGGAAAGATTGCATCTGGTGGTTCTGGAAAAGGAAGGGTGCAAGGAATGTTTCATGAAGGAAAGGCCATATTCGGATTGTCGCAAGTTCATGAAAAGGGTCGGTCCGTGCGAGAAGTCCTCAAGAGAAGACAACAAAGATGTTATATTTAAATTGATAGAAGAATGAACGAGAGCGTATCTTTAAGCGAGAGGAACGAGCTCCTCTATCTAAGGGAAAGGGTGAGAGAGCTGGAAGCGGACAATTCCATGCTCCAGGAGAAGGTAAGGGAAATGACCCGTCAAATAGCGTTTCTAACGGGCGATAACGTGACTTTTGATAATTTATCCATGGAAGACATTGATAAAGCCCCTAGAGAGATATTTCACACGTTAAACAGGGATTTTGACGGGGAGAAGCTCCTGGCGATAGAGAGGGAGGACGGTTCGGTGGTGATCCCGGAAACCGGGGAAACTTTCTGTGGGATATCCTTCCTGAATCATCACGGTTACGAGGTTCTATCGTGATAATCGAAAAATTTTTCGAGGAAAGTTTGGAAGATAAATAAACAAAGTGTATCTTTGTGGTGTTGAAAACAAAGAATTAATTAAAAAACAAGAGATTATGAAAACGAAAATATTCATGGCGATCGCTTCATTCTTCACCTCCGCTCAATGCGTGAGGCCGATGTTCTACGAGGAACCCAATTATGACATGTGGTGGATGGCGGTAGTGTTCTTCTTGCTTGGTGTGGGGTTATGGGTGAACCGGAAAACTAGATTATAACATATCATGGAAAAGAGAAACAATATCATGTTCATCCAGGTGGGAGGGTTGAGAGTTAGAGTATCCTCGATCCTCTCCTACGAGATGGTGGAATGGAAACATATAAGTGATCCCGCTTTGAGGTTCGCCATAAAAGTGGTAACTTCACGGTCCTCTTTCACGGTGAAGGTCGGGAGCGAGGACGAGGGGTTGAGAATCCTGGAAGAGTTGGATAACGTTTTAGTGTTAAACAGATAAAAATTAGGAACGATGAAATTGAAAGAATTCGTGGATAAGGGAGGGGTTGTAACCCTCAACAGCGTGGGAGAATTACAGGAGGTGGTACGGTACGCGGAGAAGGTGGGGTACCCGGTCGCCAAACAGTATACCTGTAGCGGTAATTACCCGTTTTTCTTCCGGGTACAGGACGGGGTGGTACTGACGAGAGAAGGGGTGAAGGATAACGGGCTGATCATATCAACCAGGGAGTTCTCCTCCAACGTGGAGATGATTCTCCAGGAGGTGAAGGAGAATAAAGGGGAGACGGTGTACATTAAATGTAAGAGCGAAGAGGAGATGAAATCCTGTTCCGCTTATTTCGCTAAAGTGACGGGGTCGGTGTCACCCAAACAGGCTTATACAGGAGCGATGCCTTACTTCAACCTTCAGAACGGGTACATCTACCCATCTTACTGTATTGAAAAAGGATCCAAGGTGATATCGTTCGAGGAGTTCAAGAGCAGTCTCATGAAGACAGCTCCCGCTAACAAGAAGAACTTCGTGGGGGTACTGGATAAAATTGACAGCATCATGAAAGGACTGTACGAGTTGAAGAAAATGATCGAGGATGAATCTCGATAGATGAACATAAACCAAAATTTAAATTTTAAAACATGAAAAGAGAAGAGCTAGAGCAACTGAAAGCTCACATTGAAGGTAACGCCAACTTCATTAATTTAGGGTACGAGTTCGCCAAGAACATGATCATCGATCAGGTACTGGAAGAGAAGAGAAACCAGATGTTGAACCAGTACGATTTCTCTCGCTTCAAGGACGTGATCGTTAACAGCGTGCTACAACAGGAACTGGAACGTAACCCGCTTGAGGAAGAAACCAAGGAAGGTCCATCCATCAAACCGGATAAGGATGTTAAGGAAGGCACGTCGAAGTAAGGAAAAGGAGGGTGAATCATGTATTACGAAGTTAAGATCAAGTACCCGGAAGTGAACGAGGTTGGTGAGGTGAAGGACGTTAACCGGTCCTTCCTCATCGACGCCATGAGCTTCACGGAAGCGGAAACGAGGATGGTGGAACTGGCCAGGGAGAGGGATTTCAAGGATCTCACCATCAAAGCCATCACTTATTCCCGGATCAACAAGGTGATAAACGAGGTACAAGGAGATGACGATAAGTTCTTCAACGTCACCGTCACTTACGTGGAGGAAACGGATGAGGGCAAGAAGAAGAATTACCATCTCTATTACCTGGTGAGAGCGAGTGTCCCGGAAGAAACAATTCCTTTCATCGAACAGGATTGGGCGGGTTCAACCATCGAGTGGAAGGTAACGCAGATCAAGGAATCACCTATCGTGGAGGTGGTGAACCACGAGTAAGGAGAGAAACCACTATTCTTTTTTGATTCATAATTACATTTGGTAGAGGGTTGGGGTGATCCCTCCCTCTATTTTTTATTCGTTGATATTTTATAAATCCATGAATAAAGTGTATATTTACACCGACAATGTTTGGTATTCATAAAATGTGTTAGATTTGTGACCCGTCGAGATGATGGCTAGCGAGAAAGGGAGGAGAAATCCTCCTTTTTATTTTGATAATAAACAATATATCAGTATATTTACATCGTGTAAAGAACAATTAACTCAGTCCGGGCGTGGCGGGTTCCGGTCCTTTTTTATTTTTCACGCTAATAACACATCTCCGCGCATTTTTAATTCTTCACCCGCCACGCCATTCTTTTCACCTTCATTTTGATAATCGATCTTTTTTCATTATCTTTCCATCGAAAATGTAAAAAGAAACACCATGGAATCTAACGAATTAAGAAACTTGATCGAGGATGTGCTGGGTGAACTCGCCACCCTTCCATCTTACCCCACCATCAACAGGAAGGAGGCGGTGGAGTTGTTGATGGGTACGTGCGCCCAGGAAAGCCATCTCGGCAAATATCGTAGGCAGATAGGGGGCGGACCGGCTCTCGGTATTTACCAGATGGAACCGGCCACTTTCGGTGATATAGTGAAGAATTACCTCTCTTCCAAACCGGTTCTGAGGGAGAAGATTATGGAAGTGAGCGGGGTGAAGGAATTTAACTCGAAAGACCTCGTTGACAACGATCGCCTCTCCACCTGCATGGCACGGGTTCACTATTTAAGGGTGAGGGAAGGTATACCCGCTAGCCTCGAAGGTCAGGCTCGATACTGGAAGAAATACTACAACACACCGCTCGGGGCGGGTACCGAACAGGAATACATGTCTAATTACAAAAAACTAGTTATATGAAATATTTAATCGATTTTCTGAAAAGTGAAGGTTTTCTTTGCCTTTTGATCACCTTCCTCGTTTGCGCCTTTCTGGGTGCTTGGACCGGCCTTGTCGCCACCCTTATCATGTGGATCTGTAACATGGGGTACACCGCCCGTTTCTCCCTCTATAACGCCATAGGGTTCGGTTGCGGGTACGCTTTATCCTTGTTTCAAAAATTAATCTAAAAATTAACAATCATGAAAAGATACGATAGATCAACCCCGCGTTCGGGAAACGTTTCAGGGATAGGAGGAATTCATTCCTTCGCCGTCTCTTTCTTGGTGAAGAAGAGCGGCACCGTCAAGGCGAGCGATCTCGGTTTACCCTTCTTCTACGTGGCACCTTTGCAGGAAGGAGAGGTGACGATAACGCCTCTAAACAACAATGAGAAAGTGACGCTACCTTCCGGTTTCATGAAGAACAACGTCGGCTGCTTCCTACCCATCCAGGTGAAAGAGATAACATCGGTTAACGATATAATTATAGGGTTATGATATCGATAGGCTTGGGGTTCGGTATAGGTCTTCAAGGTAGAGGGGTGGTTGGCGGGAAGGAACCGGACCAACAGGTTCTCCTGCTGGAGGATTCCTCGGATTTCCTCCTTGAAGACGATGAAGTTATATTACTTGAAATTCAAAACGAGTAGAAAAGATGGCAGGAAAGAAAATATCAGAGCTACAGGCTCTAACCGAGATAACGGGTCAGGAGATGATCCCGGTGGCGAGGGACGGCCAGAATTACTCCGTTCTCACCTCGCTCCTACAAGGTGGTGACGCCACCAAGTTGAACGATTACATGTACGACGTGTCGGAACTGATGGGAAAGATGGCAGTGAGGGGAACGAAAGGGGAAGATATAAATATACCCCCAAACGGAACGGGATATTATAAAATTGACGGGACTTTTGTTGAATTAGGGGGTGCTTCCACTTATCAAACGTATATAGTTAAACACGGTAAAATTCACCATTTTGATATCGGGTATTACGATTACAAGTCACTCGTTGACGCCGCTTTTCTCGTTCTGTTCGACGAGAACGGTAAAGTTCTAACGGCAGTTCCGTGGGCCGAGGGCGGTTTTCTTAATAAATATCTTGTATTCACCTCGGAGGTCAAGAAATACGGTATAACCGCCATGGTATCACCGATCGTAAAGCCATTCCCACCCATTTACGGTGAAACTTACGAGATCCAGGACATCAACGACGTTCTATCCAGCATGAACACCGAGATCGAGGCGAACACCGCTTCTATCAATAGTTATAAAGCGGAGATAAGCGAGGTACTTGTGAGATCAACGATAAGAGACGGTAAATCCAAGAATTTGAAGAACTTAATTTCGGGTTCTGTTTTTGATATGAGTGGAGAATTAATTTCAAAAACAGGGGGATATTACCAAAGCATTGACATCGACCTCTCGAAAGTTTATTATTTAAAAGTGGGGGCTGCGAAAGGGGATAACTCCTCGCTGTGTCTTTTTGATCATAACGATAAATTAATTATTTCCACGGGTGAAGCGGTGGAGGGATCCTTTATTTTTGCGGGTGTTGCGAAAATGGGGATTTCGTGTAACACTCAATCTGACGCGGATAGCATGGTGATTAACTCTTTTGATACGCAGGATCTCACCACCGTTCTTAACACCCAGCAAGGAAACCGTGCCTTGTACGTTGCGGCAGGAGCCGTGTACAACGAGCAAACGGGGTTCTACGAGCTGAACGGGTTGACGGATATAACGGAAGAGCAGATGAGGACTATTTATGTGGATTGTTGTTCGAACGTGCGAGTCGCTTCCTTACAAGAAAGATACTCTTATTCACGAATGCGAACGAACTTCCGGTTCTCTGATAATTACGGGGCTTGGGTCAGTGGTTTCAGCGTTCAAAACATGTGCTATGGTTGTACCTTGTTGGAGGTGTTCGCTGTTTCTTCGGATCCCAATTTTCTACACATAGCTAACTGTTCGAGAATGTTTCTAAATTGTTCGAAATTGAAAACGATCAGGGGCGGTATTAAATTCAATAGCACGATCACGAATTATTCGTCAATGTTCTCGGGTTGCGCTTTGCTGGAATCTGTTAAATGTAACGGCATTGTGGCGAGCATCTCCTTTTCCGATTCCCCGCTTCTAAGCCTCGAATCCTTGCAATACTTGATCACTAACGCCACCAACACCACAGCCATCACGGTTACGGTTCACGCTGACGTTTACGCCAAGATTCAAGATGAATCTCAGGCTGACTGGCACGCCTTAATCGCAACAGCTCAAGAGAAACAGATAACATTCGCGACCGCTTAAAATTTAGAAATTATGATACAGATACAGAACAACGAAGTTTTTTCGGATCAGAACAAGTACGTTCACCGTTTAGGAACGGAATCTTATTTCAAGAGATCAACATTGCTACCGGGTGACACGGTGGATAAATTCGAGGAGGTCGACGCCATCCCAGATCAATCCATCGATTACAACGAGGAAGTGAATAACATGATCCGACAAAGATATTCGCTATCGGAAGAACTGGCAATCTTGCGTCAAAGGGATACTAAACCGGAAGAGTTCGCCGCTTACAACGAGTACGCGGAGGAATGTAAGTCGAAGGTGAAAGCGATGATGAATGTTCAGTCCTAAAATGAAGAATCATGAAAATATATTATAATTCCAGGCTGGCCAAGATACTGACCTTCCTCCCCCATTTCTCCACCATGATGTTTTTCGGGTGCGTGCTAACGGAAGGTAAATGGTTGAGCAAGAAAACGATAGCTCACGAGGGATGTCACGCGCTTCAGTACCGCGATGTGACGAAAGTGGGTGTACCCTTATCGGTTATCCTCTTTTTCGTTACCGTATCGTACATCGATATCGCCTGGTGGATGCTACTGTACATCTTGATAGGACCCCTTCTCTATTACATCATTTACGTCCTTGAATGGCTCGTCCTTCTATTCATTATGGGACCTCACGGTGCTTACCGGAACATAAGTTTCGAGAGGCAGGCTAGATGGGTGGCTTCAACTTGGAACAAGCCGGAAGGGGAGAGAAACAGGTACAAGTTCCTCGGTTGGTGGGGAAGGATGAGATAAAACGGTTGCTTTTCGTTTCATTGTTTTAGTTGTTTGTTTTACCGGGATTTGACGGGTTCATCTCCCGGTTTTTCATCTTCAGGTGCCAGGATAGAAGGTCGTTATCGTTTATCCAGATGTTGAAGGTGGAGGTTCTCACCATCTCCCCTCTCTCGTTCAGCACTATAATGAAGAGGGAACCGGTGAAGGAAACGGTTTCAACTCCAACGAATTTGACGCGTTTTAGGGCTCGATTGCTCGAGGTCACGTGGAAGGATGGACAAACCTGTTCGATTTCCTTTATTCTCTCGTTTAAACAAGTCTTTAACGCCTCTTTCACCTCTTCCGAGGGTCTGAAAAGAGTGCCTCTCCTGGTGAAACGACATTGACGTGCTATCTCACTCATTTTCTCTTGAAATTCTTTATCGTTCATATCCATTAAATTCGCGCGGGTTCATCTTTCAGTTCAACGTTCAAAAGTTCATGTAGGAGCTTCCTTCCCTTTTCCGTCCATACCGTTATGGTCTTGCTCCAGGTACCACCGCTATTATTCTCGCCGGTAGAGGTACGGGTCCTGGCGGTGGATTATACACGGGCCCATCTGATAATCCATATGTTAGCAATTGGCCGCCTCCACACATTTTGATTAAAGAACTACGGAAAAGAAATCTGAATGATATTGTTGAATATCTAATAAGTATGGGATTTATTGATTATATGTAATAGTTAAAGAGCGACCTTCTACAGATTGGGCCGCTCTTTAAAATTGTTTAGATACTTTGTTCGATGATTCTTCTTTCTGCGGATGATAAGTTGTAACTAGAATATATGGTATCATTTAACAACTTATTTAAGTTAATAGAATATCCAGAATCTAAAATTTTATCAACTATTGAAATGACTTTTTCTTTAAACCCTGTTAACGAAGAGACTGGAAAATTATTTATCATATCTTTTGAAAAAGTTATACCGCCACAATAACTACTAGAGGCATATTTAGATTTTATATAGAAGATTGCCAACTTCGAATTTAACAAACCACATAAAAACTTCAAGTTATTGATGTCGTCTGAACAAATAACCAATGTGGATTTGCCTGGGATATAATTTCCACTTAAATCAATAAAACCATCAAGTAGATTTAGACCTTTGAAAATAAGCTTCTTGGACAATGTTTTGCGAATATATGCCTTACCAAAATTAGATACAAATGTTTTTTTATCTACAACAGGACATAAATATTTAGCTCCAAGGTATGTTATATCTTTAACTCCCCATCTATTAGAAAATTTATCAATAGTACCTGTATTAACAAGTTTTGATTGTGCTGCAGAATTATATTTTGATGTGAGATTATAGACATACGAAGATAATTCATATGCATCGTGTGTCGCGCAAGCATTCTCACATTCTGCTATGGTGCTAAGCATAACACTTTTATCCTCCATTTTTCTGATTAAATAATTGTTCTCACTAAATAAAGAATCAATATAATATGGTTTTGGAATTGAATTAGATGGAACGGAATTCATAAATATTATATTTTTATTTCCATCAAATTTATATGCACTTATCTTGTCTGAACTACGAACAAAAAGAGTTATTATGGCATCCACCATTGCATTTTCAAAAGTTTTATTCCCTGTATGTAGAATTGTTTTCATACGGGGAATCATACATTGTTCTCTGAACTTACTTCCAAATGGTTTAGATAGCCATTTATCAGGAGTGATATAGCACAAGCATCCATTAGATAGAGTTAATCCCCATTCAAGAAAAGCCATGTATATATCCCAATTCCCTTTTATGAATTTATAATGTTTGGCAATATGTTCACGTAGGTCTGTTTGACCTAATAAAGTCATGGTCTCAGAATCGATATATGGAGGATTGCCAATAACAATATCAAAACCATTTTTATCATCACCACGATTAAACACATCGCTGAACCAAGTGTGCCAAAGGAAGAATTTGTTATTCTCGGCAAGATTGATATCTTTAAGTTGGGCAAGAACAGCTGGGTTATATGCTTGTGACTCCAACTGTTTGTTGATGGTATCGGAAATCTCTTGCTGTATTTTCACTTTTCTGTCGTGGTCGCTACAAGAGTAGTATGACGATAGCAAGTGTGATACGGTTTTCTGCAAACGATTCTTCTCATCATCGAAAAGAGAAATTTCGCCCTTATCTTTCTTATATTCCTTTTCGTAAGTGAGTTTGCTCAAATCTACGCCCATAAAACTTTCGATAAGCGAATTGCCCTGCATAATCTTATAGTCAAGGTTAGGCAATGGCGATGGAGTCTCTTCATCTACCACGATTGAAAGCCAAAAACGCAAACGGGCAATATCAACCGCACCTTTCTCAATATCCACACCATAGATGTTGTTTTGGATAATGCTCTTCTTAATCTCGGCACGATCGTAATGCTCACCACTCAACACCTCGCGACAATGCAAAAGTTCATTGAGCAAGCCCATAGGGAATGCTCCCGAACCGATAGCAGGGTCGCAAATCTTAACTTCTTCAAGTGCAGCGAGCAATTTAGGTTTCTTGTTCTCTGGAATATCCGCAACGCCCTCTTCAGGAGAAAGCACGAACTGGCGAATCTTATCCTTTGCAACGCTTGTGTTAGTTTCGAGGTAAGCAATAAGCGATTCCTGACACATATAGCGTACTATCTCTTTGGGAGTGTAGAACGCACCTTTGTCCTTGTTATCTTCGAGTAGGTTCTCAAAGATCTTACCCAACATTTCGGGATCGACACCCACTTCGGCATCGTTGGGGTCATTCTCGTCAATGGTAAAATTATATTCACTGAAGAATTGGAATAGGCGTTTGAAGTAGTCGGCAGGGAAACGACTTTCGGGTTCGTCTTCCTCATCACGTTCAAACAGACCACCATTAAGGTACGGAATATCTTTCCACTCATTAAGCAGTGATTTATCCCAGTCGTAATCAGTAAACAACGCTTCACGCTCGGCAGGTTTAGTATTCAAGATACCGAAGAATAGCGGTTCAAGAACAGAATCAAGATAATCGTTCTTGTATGCTGACTTCTCAAACATATTCTGCATATAGTTGAGGTCGCCGCACATCCAGCCTTTGCGTTGCAAAAAGTGTAGGAATGTGATTCGTCCCATCATCTTTTTAACATAGTCACGAATTTTCTTTTCGTTGTAGTCAAATGCTTGCATCAATGCAGCGTTAGGCTCACCAAGAACTTTTTCTTCCCACTTGCTGCCAACCTTAACGAAACGCTTGCCTGTAATATATTGGATAAAGTCGGCATATTGCTCACGGTACTTATCGAAGAACTCATCGGAGAGGGCTTCAACGGAGAAGGCTGTCTTCAAGTTCTCAAACGATACACCTTTCTTTTTCAAGAAGTTGAAACGCTCGATAGGTGTTCTGTATAGCAAATCATCACTACCGAACACATAGGTGTATCGCTTGGGCGATGTTGCTTCACCCTTAATATCACAAATGAATGACAAACGCCAATGGTCGCCACTATCGAACACCACCAATGCTGCATCAAACTCACCCCAAGTAGGATTAATAAATGACTTTACGAGATTACGAAGTCCGACACGCTTGTTAGCAACAGAGCCTTGACGGATATTGTAACGAAACAAACCGATACGGTAACTATCTGTAGTATCAATGTTACCCAAATAGTAACCATCATCAGAAGTGTTCTCAATGATTCTTTCGGGAGTACTTTTCAACTCCGTAGCATTGAAGAAATGCTGCAAGAAATTGTACCACCGTGCCAAGTTGAATGATGATTGGAACAGGTTTCTCAAATTATCGGGTGTATATACGGTTGCCATAGTAATGTTTACTTAAAGGATTCTGAAATAATGATTTGAGGATTGGAAATATCTTGGGCATAGTGGCGTTGATCCTTGTTCATAGTCTGATATTCGCCCAATAATTCCGAGATTTTGTTTTGCAGACTATACTCGTCCTGCTTCATTCTCGCTTCTCTTTCCTCTTTTAATTTCTTCGCTAAACCTATAACGAGATCAGGGTTCAATATGATCTCTTCCAGCTTCTCGGGAGTGGCGGTCATGCCGTGTCGCATCAACTCGTCTATTCTCTCGGTACACCAGAGTTTAAGATCGATGTCTAACCACTGGCAGAAATCTATGACTATTAACCTGTGCATCCAAGTTCCAGGAGTAAAACCACCTTGAACTACCTTAACTAGTTGATTATCAGCAATAACATATTTTCTGGTAATGGCCTTAATCAATTGATTAGTAGACGGTAACGATAAATAATCGTTAGGTCTTTTATTGAACATCTTCGCGAGTTGCGTCGCGTTTACCATCACCCCGCTTTCATCACTCACGAAAGTGATATCGGTTCCGTTGTAATTAAAAACTTTGTTCTCCATGTTTATAGCTGCTATAATCGATTTATTTTTCTTTCTTGAGCAAGTATATTGAGGTATAGTTTTCTCTCGGTCCACCCCCTTCCATCGTTTTTAAAATCTTTCATTTTAAAGGGTTCGTTATTTTATTCTTTTATTTTTCTTTAACCCGTAAATGGCAACGTATTTTTCATCCTTTTCCGTTTTGGCGTTTATTCTCAACCATCTCGTTAAGGATAGGACGCCTTTCTTATCCTCTATTATCACGCTCCCGTTTCTAAGTATCTCGTAATAGCAAGTGTCAGTTTGAGTCACCCACGTTTTAGGGTTCATGAACTCGCCTATGAAATGACCTTTCCCGTCAAGAATACCCGATTCAAGATAGGTGAGACCGAAAACGGCCAGCTCGGTTGTTAAAGCCGCTCTTTGGGTCCCGTCAGGTAAGTTGTTCACTCTTAAGTACCCGGTCCAAACCCCTTCATCGAAAATAAAGGAATTATCGCTATCCCCTGGCAGGCATTTACCTACCAAGGTGATATCGTACCTACCTTCAGATAGTTTTGAATTGTTACAAGCGGTGAACGAAGCCACCGCTAAAAATACCAGTAAAATGTTGATCGTTTTCATAATTCTCTTGTTTTTAAATGTTGACAATACTGTCGTTAATATTCGATTAAAATTATACCGAGGCAGTCGTTTTCCTCGTTGGTGCAAACTAATACCGGGATCCCTGGATTCTTGAACGTGAACTTCAATTTTCCATCGTTGCACAGGGTGCCCTCTAGCAGCGAAACGATGCGTGTTAAAACGCTAAAATCGCTAATGTTGACGGACGGGGCTTCAATTTTCTCCTTCACGAACTCCTCCATCTTGTTGAACGTCGGGTAATGGTTGTCTTCAAGATGGAATGTAGCGGCTGGGATGCCGTCTTTATCGCACGTGATACCGTCTTCCGATACCTTGATAACATCGTGCTTGAGGATCTTCCTGTAGGCGATCTTGTGAAGTAACTTGCCATCCAGGAGAGGGAACTTGTCAACCGGTATAGAGGAACAACTAACCAGGTCGTTCTTGACGAGTATCTTCCCGTTCGTGGCGTAGGCGAACCCGTTCTTGAAGTAAATGTATTCCATGAAATCACAGTCACCGCACGCCAAGTGCATATTTAAAGACTTGTTAAAATTGATTCTCTTGTTTGAATTGTTGTTTTTCATATCATTCTTGTTTTTAGTTTTGTTATTCATTTTCAATGTCACAAAGATACACTTTATGTATCTATTGTGCAAGTTTTGATAAAAAAATCTTTATAGATTTTATCTATCGTCTTTTTCACCGAGGAACTTGTTCACGAAATAGATTTGGCCTTTACCCGTTATTTTAGGGGTCACCTTGACGATGATATCGCCGTTGGGTTTGGTAATGGTTACTTTCTTAAGCTCGAACAACTCCAGCTCCATCGCTTTCTGGGTCGGCTGGTTATACCTTTCACCGTACCTGCATAGATAGCCGTTATCCCTCATCCACGCGAATAATCTCTTTTCTCCCGTGTCAACCCCGTTCTGGCGGAGTATCTTCGCCAGCTCGCCTATAAGACACGATTTCTCGGACGTTTCGACCGCCTTGGCGAATAGAACCTTGGGTTCCTGATCCTTCAGCAAGCGTTCCTGTTCCTCTATCTTCTCCTGCTGTTCGGCAGCTAGTAGGAGGGCCTCACGGAAGGTGGCCGGTACCTTGAACGGGTTCTCTCTCATCGATTCCCTGTACCTCTTCTCCACTTCTATGAAATACTGACGGGCTATCTTGCCCTTCTCGTTACGCTGTATCATGGAGATCTCCTTGGCGCAATCGATGGTCAGGGCGTAGTCATCTACTGGTTTTTCGGCACCGTTGCCAACAACCGTGAAACTTTTTACACTTGTAAAATCTTGGTTCTCAACGAACCCGTATTGTAACTGTCTTTCAAACCAGTTGCTGAAACGCTCGGTGGCTTCCAAGAACTTGTACAACTCTCTAGCCGAAACCGCCTGTTTACCGTTCTCTTCCTTGATCTTGATTAACTCTTCCATCTCGTTTTAGTTTTAAGTTTATAGATATTATCTATTAAAAATTAATTGTTATAGATAAAACCGGAAAATATCTTTTACGTTGGTTATCAATGTTTTATATATCAAAGATTCTCACGTTTTTGTGATAAATTATAATGATCAATATATTAGGTTTCTTTATTCTCGACTTTTTCTCTTTTTCTTTTTAGAGCATAGTATGTCTTGTATCTCGTCTATTTCCTTCTTGATTTTCTTGGCTTGAAGTGCCATGGTTTCCGTTTGACTACATAATTCTGTAAGTTTTTTTCTTACCTCGTTGTACGCTTTCCTTAATTGAATCGTTTCCGGGTCTTCGTTTAGCGCTATATATTCCAGTCCCATCTCGTGTACAGTTTCCATTAATCGATCATACTGCTTGATTTTCTTACCCAGTCTTTCCTGTAATTTCAATTTTTCATCGTTTTCTAAAGTGCTCATAATCTAAAAGTTTATCTGTTACGTATAATATATTAGCTCTATTTGTGGGTGTAACCTCGATCAAACCTATCTTTTTCAACTTATTAACATTATCGCTTATCGACTTTCTACTTTTCATCCCTAGTTTGTGAGCTATCGTTTCATTCGCCCATTCGAAATGTTTCCTCTTGTAAAAACAAGACACCGCTAATGATAGAATGTACAATTGAGTGAAATTAAATTTGCGACTCCTGTTCAGGATAAATAACCACCCGGGAACTGACAAGTATATCTCTTTGCTATCAATTATAAGTTCTTTTCTCAGGATCCATTTATCGTGATCCATCCTGAACTGGTTCAGCCTTTTATCCCATGAAATGAGGTGCTCGTATTTCTTTACCAAAATCTTTAATTGACAAAATGAATAGAATAAATTCTGGGAGTATTGTATCAGGAAATCTCTCTTGCTTTTAGCTTTTATCTCCGTTTGAAAAGTGAAGATTGACGATATGAAGAATTCGCCTTCCAATGTAAACCCTAATCTAGAATAATCGTAATTGTATACAAGTATGTTTTTAACCTTTTTCATACGTTTAATAATTAATTCTAATTGTATTAGGAAACGATACTTTCTAGCAATTAGAAGGATACTAAACAAAACCTGTAAACTAGAAACCATCGCTTCCAACCACAAAAGTACAAACAATATTTGAAGGAACAAAATAATACACTAAATTTATTTTTAAACGTAGAAAAACAAAATTTCCTGTTTTTCAATTCCTGTTTTCCCTTAAAAGTTGAAGTGAAAAACAGGAAATTTTGGTAAAAATGACAGAAAAAGTGATGCAAAAACCGCCCACCAGAAGCATATAAAAAGTGATGCAAAAATTCCCGAACAGATAGTAATAAAAATGGGCTAAAAAACACCCAGCAAGAAGTAGTAAAAGTGATGCAAAAATGACCGCGCAGGAATAACAAAAACTAGGTAAAAATACGAGTGGGCTAAAAAACACCCACCAGAAATACCCAGCTAAAAAGTGGGCTAAAAAACACTCGGCAGATATCTAAAAAGTGGGCTAAAAAACACTCGGCAAGTGGGCTAAAAAACACCCACAATAAAGATAAAAAGGAATTGTAAAGATAATCGTCATCTATCTAATACTAAATATTAGATAGATTCCTATTTTAAAAATGAAATAAAGATATGCGATTTTTTCCGGGGTAAATCCCCCTTGTGACTACGTCACGTGCGGGGACTTTCCCCCTCCTCTAAAGGGGTGGGCTGTCACCCTGACGGGATGACGACGCCTCACCCCTTTCCCGTCGTTTTCACTCTCTCATTAGGAGGTAAAATTTGAAGGTGAAAAACGGGGTCAAAAATCTCCTAAAAATGGAGGGTGAAAAAGGAGGTAAAAACAGGGTAAAAAAAACGAGGGGTGAAAATGGAAAATTTCCATACCAGAACCTCTAGTTTTCATTAGAACTCGAAAGAGGCAATTTAAGAGCCTGAAATGATCTCGTTAGATAAAATAATCGATTCGATGGAGAAAATGGCTAGAAACGGCTATTAAGCGTCAAAAATCGAGGATAACGATTCGTCACTGAATACACGATCGAAAAAGTAAAAGAGGAACCCTCTAGTCATGAAAGAACCCTATCAAGTGTTTCACTATTCAAGAACGAGAAAAGAGGGGGTGGGTCGCCACGTTTGTTAAAATTTGTAAAAACATTCAGGGGTGAAACCACGAAACACGGGGATGAAAACTCACATAATCGTGATAGATTTTGAGTTATGAAAAATAATCCGTATCTTTATCACGTTATATCACCCGCTAGTTGAAGGTGGGTGTCGGTTAGAACAAAAAGAAATGAGCATGATACTTTATAAATTTTTGAACGCCGATAAAACGGCCACCGCCAAGTACGTGACGGATTCCTTCTACGACGTGAACGAGAGGAGATCGTTGAAACAATTCTACGTTACGGAACTGAGAGAGGTATCTTCCGATATCGTTAAAGCAGGTATCAACATCGAGGTGGGCATGTACCACGAGGCGCAACTAATCGCCATGGCTAAAAAAGCGGGACTGAAGCTGGAGAAATGGTCGGACAACACGTTCGTTGAAACGCTGGTTGTCATCCCCACACAGAAGAACATGACCTTCACCTCACCTACCGGTAACATCAAGCAGGGAGCGGCCTTGAACTTCGCCTGGACTGCCGTTGCTAACGCCAAGTTCTACGAGGTGTTCGTTTACACAGACGGTTCGACCTACGACGTTTTGAACCCGACTTTCACGGTGAAGGAAGGACCTATCGCCTCGACCAACACGTACCCTCTAGGGAAGATCAATTACGTTGTACTGGTTCACCTGGAGAACGGGAACGTGGAGAAGAGTCAAATTGCCTCGTTCACTTCAACGGCAGCCTAACAAAATATCGGACCCGGATTGATTCCGGGTTCATCTTTCATTAAACAATAAAACGAGATGAGTAGAAAGGTAAGAAATAACAATTCAGCGAGGGAACAATCCACGGATTACGACAAGGTGATAAAGAGTATCGCCTCCATGTCATTCTCGGAGCTCAACTCGCTAGGCGAGGCTATCCCTACCATCTTGAACTCGAAATTACAGGCTTCCCTCGCATCGGATGATGTTGAGAAAGCGATAGAGGCCGGGTTGTACGTGGAGAAACAGCGGATCAGATCGACCGAGCAGAACAAGTCCATATTTTTCTTGCCAGATAGTATCGCCTATTCAGGGAGGGGGTACAAGGAAACGCTGAGCAGGATATCGTTCCAGACCCTTCAGAGAATGGGCAACCTCTATTGCGTGAAGAACGTGATATCAACCCGGATCGAGCAGGTAACCCGTTTCCTGAAATTCTCTAACGACGAGCAGAAGGAGGGGTTCACCATTCGAAAGAAGAAATCGCTGTTCGATTCGGGTGAGGACCAGTCGAAGATGACCAAGGGGGAGAGAAAGCGGGTGGAGAGGATCGTGAACTTCCTGGAGAACGGCGGTGAAATGGACAAGTGGGAGATGCCGGATTCCTTCGTCACTTTCGTGAGGAAGATCATGCAGGATTCCCTTTCCATCGACCAGCTAGCCTTCGAGATAACGAGAACGAGGGGACAGGAACTTCACCAGTTCAAGGCTATCGACGGGAGCATGATACGGTTCCTTGACACGGTCGATCCCAATTACGCGTCCCAGTTTGAGAGGTACAGGTACAAGGGTTACCTTCCTAAATATTGTCAAGTTTTCGACCAGCAAATCGTTTTCAACAAGCAACTCGGAACTTACGTGATGTATTACCCGTGGGAGCTGGGGTTCGGCGTGCGAAACGTCGGGACCGATATATGGCAGAACGGGTACGGGAGAAGCGAGCTCGAATCCTTGATAGAGATAATAACCTACATCCTCAACGGGGTGCAGTACAACGGTAACTTCTTCAAGAACGGGTCCAACCCGAAAGGGTTCATAAAGATGAACGGACCCAACACGAATCAAACCCAGCTAAACGATTTCAAGCAAAAGTGGCGGCAGATGCTTACGGGCGTTGATAATGCCCATAAGATCCCTATTTTCGCGGGTATTGATATGGAATGGGTGGATCTTCAAAAAGGTAATCGTGACATGGAGTTCGATAACTGGACCAAGTTCTTGATCGTGCTTCTATGTTCTGTTTACCGGATAGACCCGAGCGAGCTTGGATTTCAATTCAGGGAAGCGGCTAACGTGTTCGGACAGGACGGTCAGAAAGCGAGGTTGGATCATAGCCGACAGAAAGGTTTGTACCCTCTATTGATATTCCTTCAAGATATCATAAACAAGTACCTGATCTCGGAGCTGGACGAGGAAATGGAGTTCACGTTTACCGGGATAGAGGTGGAGGACGAGGAGAAACAGGTCAAGCTCGACGCCGATAAACTTTCAGCCGGTATGGTATCCATGCAAGACATGTTCCGGAAATATTCAGGGAGGGAGTTCGACGAGAACAAGGATATAATCCTCAACCAGGTGTATCAAACCCAGAAGCAGATGTCGATGTACGGTGGAGAGGGGATGAACCAGATGGTTGACGAGCAAACGGGAGAACCGGGCGCGGGTGTTCCGAATCCTTTCGAGGAGGTGGAGAGAAGCATGGCGTCTAACCCGATTTTCGAGAAGGCTTGCGAGTTCATAGATAAAAGTTTCAACGATGACAACGAGGGATAGAAATTACAAGGGGTTGATCATCGTGCTGGCGTTCTTGCTAGCGGCGTTGTTCATATACGTTAACCGACCGGCCGTGATCGATGACAAGAAGGAGAAAGATGAGAGAGACAAGAAAGTTATCGATTCGCTAGGTAAGGTTAACGAGGAATTATTGAAACTTATCGAGGAACAGAGGAAGAGGGAGGCGGATACCCACGAGAGGTTCAGGAAGGAAACCGAGAAAATGAAGGAAGAATATGACAAGAAAATTCGCGATCTTAACGATCTTAGTCCTGACGAGCACGTTCGCTTTCTCGCAAGAGAACTATCCGAGGAAGATTAAGCTCTTGGCGGATACTTGCGTCGTGATATCGATACCGCAATTGAAGGTGATAAACTCACGGTTACTGGAGAGGAGGTACTTGAAGGTGGCGATCGATAGCTTGAACGTTTACACCTCTAAACTTAACGATTTCATCGAGGCGAAGAACTGGCAGATTGATAGCGTGGCGAGATTAGCCTCGAATTACCGCGTTAGACTGAAAAACGAGATGATGTTGAACTCGAAGTACAGGGAGGATAAATTGAAGCTCGAAACTAGCTTGAAACGCAAGAAAAGGAATTTCTGGGTGGCGATAGGCTTAGGATTGGTTACCGGATTTTTCCTGGCCAGATAGTTGTATTTAAAAGATAAAGTTTGTATATTTGTAGTTAGAAAATAAATAGAAAATTTATGGGATTCATAGAGGAACAAATAGAGAAAAGCATCGCCAACCGGGTGGCCATCGAGAAGGCGATGGGCAAGGAGTTCACCGAGAGCGATTGCCTTGACTTGTTGGAAAAGGCGGGTAAACCGGCTCAAATGGGCGAGGTCCGAGTGTGGAACGGTAAAGAGTATATCAAGACACCTGACGGATGGAAGTTGAAACCGAAGGGCTACAAGGATGGTGAAAAGAAAACAGGTGACGAGAAGAACGAGGGAGAGAAGAAAGAACCTTCTAAAGACACGATGCAGCACCGGTTGATGGAGAAATTCATCATGACCGAGTTCGCCTCAGGGAGAATGAACTCCAGGGAGAAAGTCGGGGAGATGATGTCGTTGTTGCAGAAAAAACTAGGTATCTCGTCAAGAGAGGCTGGTGACATGATTCGCTCGGCTATCGGTTTAAAATAACACGATATTTCATGGATAAGAAAATATCCGGTATAGATATCAAGACGGTTAGACCGATCGTGAAAAGGGAAAAGGGCGGGGTTAAGGACCCCGTTCGGTTCCCTGACGTCATAAACGGGTACGAGAACGAGAGCAAGAGGATGTTTAACGAGGAGCTGAACCTCCTGTTCGCGGACGTCGTGAAAAAGATGATTGGAATGATTAAAAACAAGGATAAGTAAGATCATGTTATTTAACAACGAGCAGATACAGGATATACTTGAACTGGTTGATTTCAGGTTCGCCGACTTGGTTTGGAAGATATTCGGGCCATCTCATCTAACCTCTCAGGACAAGGAGAAGTTAAGGAAGTTCGGCGTGAATCCTTCTTCCCTCGTTAAAAATATACCGCCTTACTGGGCTAACTGGATGTTCGGTCTCTTATCAGGAAAACTCAGCGATTATCAAGCGAAACAAATAACGTACAAGGATCTTCTCGATTACCTCGCGAGGCGCCAGTACGAAACACCCTCTAAGAGGGAGGTAGAATCTTACGAGGTGGCTTGTAATCGTACCTACGGTTACTTGAAAGGGTTGGGAGATAAGATGAAGAAGGACATATCGAGTTACATCTCCGACGCCGAACTTCAAACGAGGATGGAACAGGAGCGGGTTATAAAAGAGGGGATCAAGAGGGGTATCCTCGAAAGGGAAACCACGAAACTCATAGCCTCCAAGATAAGCAACCAGTTAGATGACTGGTCGAGGGACTGGAACAGGATAGTGGAAACCGAGTACCAGGGCGTGTTCAACATGGGGAGGGTTCAATCCTACATGAGAGAAGGAGAAGGGGAGGATACACTGGTCTATTTCGACGTGTTCCCAGGGGCGTGCAGGTTCTGTATAAACCTTTACTTGACTGGCGGGATAGGGAGCGAGCCGAAAATCTTCAAGGTGAAAGAGTTGATGGCGAACGGGACTAACATAGGCAGGAAAACGAGGGATTGGAAACCAACGCTGCTACTCCCGGTTCACCCGAATTGCCGCTGTTTGGCTCGACGCTACATGAAAGGAGATATTTGGGACAAGGAAACGAGAGCATTCAAACAACCTGAAAATTACGAGAGAAAGGTAGCCTCTAAAGCGAGGGTCAAAATACAGGTCGGTGATAAAGTTTTTAATGTTTAAAATTGTTTAAACCGAAATAAAGACTTATTTTTATCCGAAATTAGTCATAAACAGAAAGATAATGGAAGAAACAAGCATTCTCGTGAAGTTGATAGTTGATAACGGTATAACGGTCGTGTTAAGTGCTGTTACGATAACCATATTCTTGAACGTTTTCCGGAAAGCTACGAGGAACTGGGAGAGGATGGAGAGAAAGAATGATCATCTCATTGACTTGATAGTGGCGAAAGGAACAGCGGGTGATTACATGGAGAAACAGATCGAGATAAACAATAACATGCTTTCTATCTTGAAGGAAATAAGGGAGGGGGCGACGAAAGAGTGCACGATAGAACAGGTCAAGACGACGACCAACGCCTTTTTCGATCTCGCTAAGTTCACTATGTTCGAGGAGGTGAAACGGATAAAAAGGGAGAATCATCTAAATAACAGGGCTGCTGTTGACACGAAAGTGAAAACGATCGTTCATCAAAGAATAAATGACAGGAAAAGTAAACTGTACAATTATAACTGGAAAGGTAAACCTTTGAGCGAGTTTAATTCCGTGTCGAAGGCTGGTATAGCCGATATAATGATGGGGGAACTCTATTCGCCCGATGATTTCTCGGAAGAGAGGGTGAAAAGGAATATAGAACTTTTCTATGACAACATGAAACTTGATTTATTCAATGAAATTGTGGCGTATAATAATTTATAGTATGAACTGGTTGAGAAAGATACTTGGAAGGAAGGCGGGTAATAAAGAGGAGAAGATTTCCCGCTACATGGAATTACTTAAAAGCATGGATGTCATCGAATCAGAAGCTGACGAGCTGGCCGATTCTTTCCGTTTAAACAAATCGATGGTTGATAACGTGAAAGGGTGTGACGTGGACGAGATGGATAAGAGGTTAGAAAGGTTTGATGAGTTCATGATGTGTCATAAACAGGATGTTCACGAGCTCCTGAAAGCGAAGATGGAAGTGGAGGATGAGATGAAGAAATTGAAGGAAGATCCATCTATCGCGAAGGATATTGAGTGCATTGATGCGTATTTCAAGGCGAAGAAGATGTATAAATCACGGAAATCAACGCTTGCCGAGTTCAATGAATCTATCAAGAAAGCGAAAGAAGGTCCTGTCAAATACTCCGACGTGCTCGTTTTCGACGGTTCGGGTAAGTTACTGATACTTCATAGAATACAGGACGGCAAACATTGCGAGGGAGGCGAGTGGTGCATCCCCGGCGGTCACGTTGATCCGGGTGAGGAACACCGTGAAGCCGCGGAAAGGGAGTTGAAGGAAGAAACCGGGTTAAAGTTAACGATGGCACCCGATCCGGCTGGGTTCTACAATGACGATGAAGCTGATATTCATTATTATCGTGCCTTCACGGAAGAGATGGAACCCTCCATACTGGTTGACAGCACGGAGCATGACGGGGTGGAATGGATAGATTTGAAAGATATTGACAAGTACGATTTCATATTCGATATGAAAGATAACCTTAAAAAATTACTCGGCATGGAAGAGAAAGAAACCAAAGGCCCGGACACGATAGAGATACTCGCTAAAGCGTTAAAATCCGGTCAGATAACGCCTGCCGTTTTCAGAGAAGCGGTAGAGAAAGCCAAGAACAAAACCTATTTCTCGGAGAAAGAACGTGGTAAACTCGCTAAAGAAGGTGAGGCGATGCCTAACGGGAAATACCCGATAAGAAACTCTCAAGATTTGAAAGACGCGATCAAGCTAGTTGGGGCATCGTCGATGCCGGAAAGCGAGGTCAAGGCGTGGATCAAGAAAAGAGCGAGAGAGCTGAATCTTGAAAACGAATTGCCGGAAGATTGGAGAGATGTTGAGAAAGCGGTCGGAACGGAACAAGTTGAAACGATCGCGAGAGAATCGCTGGACGGTGAAACGAAGGATGACAGGGTTGAGAAATCATCATTCTCTATTCGCGTTGATTTTGATGACTTGGAGAAGGCCGATCTTTTCAAATCGATGGTTGAACAGTACAAGTCGGAAGGTGATCTCGGCATAACCGGGGTTGATGTCATCGATGATGAAGGGGCGGATAAAGAGATTTTCCGGGATTATCTGAATTTTATCGAGGGTGCTAAAACGAGGATCAAAAACTTGCACTGGACGGAAGAAGATAACGCGAAACACGTTTACCTCGACGAGTTGTCGGAAGAGGTGTCCAAGTTCGAGGACAAGATAGCGGAAGCGGGTCAAGCGAATTTCGGTAGGTTCAACGATGGTGAGATAGTTGGAATGGATATTCAAACGAGCGACCCCATTATGATCGTTGACCTCCTATTTGATATGACGAACGCTTTCCGGTCCAAGTTAAACGAAAGACTGGTTTATAACGGTGAGATTTCGTGGGTCGATGACTTCCTCGCCACGCTGAAACAAAGCAAGTATCGTTTACAATTACATTAAGAAATAACGGGTCTTAGCGGACCCGCTTTATATTTTCACAACCATGCTAAACGAATTATTCAACGATATAAATAAAGCCAAGAACGTCGCTTCTATCGGTGAGAAACGGAAGTGGGGGAATAGGTGGTACATGAAGACCCCTCGAGGGTGGGTACTTACCAACGAGGAAGTGAATAAGATAACTGACGAGGATTTTCGGGAGAGAGAGGAAGAACTTGAAAGACGGATAAACGAGGATCCGGAATTTCGGGCTCGCTATCAAAAAGATTACGGTGAGGGGTACACGCCTTTCGTTCATTTAAAAGGGAACATCTCAACGAAAGAAGTCGCGGGTATCCGTTTAAGGAATAGCGGTGTCTACGCGAAGGCGAAAAATTTGATGGCACTTTTCTCATCGAGTGAAAGACAATGGGTTATACCGATGCTAGAAAAGAACATCCCTTTAACCGATAAGATGCGGGAAGTGATCAGGGAGAGGGGAGCGTGCGAGTTGTATTTAAGGAAGACGAAAAATTCAGCACCGGTCAGGGTGATGGTCGAGATGGATGATCGCGGTCATTTCAAATTCACGGAAGCGACGAAAAGGGAAGGAAAAGTTGATGAATGGAAACCGGTGGTTGGTTCGGCTCTTGATTTCGGTTTATCCGGTCCTCGTTTTTACAGCATCGACCTTGTAGTGCCGTTCAAGGATGATATAGAGAAGGCGAAAAGAGCGGCTATCGGGGAAGAAAGAGAATGGGGTGGAAAGATTTACGTTAAAACGGTTAACGGTTGGAGGCTGAAAGGGAAGGGAAAGAAGGGTTCAAAGGATGATGATGATAAAACGCAGCAACCTTCTAAAAACGAAGTTCAAGGAGAGGATAGAAAAGCGATCCTTGAAGGGTACGCCTCTCAAGCGACCGACAAGCAACTTGAATCCGTTATCGATAAACCCGGTCAAACGGAGGAAGTGAAGAATATCGCCAGGCAGGAACTTGAAAACAGAGGGGCTGGATCGAAGAAAGACTGGGACGAGATATTTGACGCCATGAGCCGTTTATTGCAAGTAGACGGAAAGGATGAAGATTTGAAAAGATGGATCGATGAGAAATATGAATCATTGCATTCGAGCGATAAGAAAGAATCCACCACATATAGCGAAGAATCTTCGTCGTTAAAAGAAGAATCCCTACCTAAATCAAGAGAGGTAAACGATGCTATTTCTAGTTTAAAAAAAGCCATAGAGCAAAATGGTATTGACAAGACTTTCATCTATCAAACCATTTTAAAATCTCCTGATAGATCCCTTCTAGCCCCTGTTAGCATGGACAGTCAATTACAAGTAAACTCGGCTCTAGTTGATGCCGGGTTTAGGCCTGTAATGGAACCTTTCATGTTCACGGAATATAACGGTGAAAGATACGAGTGTTACGATAATTATTTCATGGAAGATTTCGAGGCTGCAGGGGAATACAAGAAAAAATACATGCCGAAAGAAGACGAGCTATCAGCGTATGAGCGTAAAGCCATGGAAGATTATTCTTATGGTAATGATAAGGCCATAAGACGGTTAAATACTTTAAAATCTGAAGGAAACAGTAAGGAGATAGAGGATATTTACTCTAAAGACTATATTGAAGAAATAGAAAAGATATCAAGTAATCTCCAATCTTATCTAGATAAGAACAGGTTGAAGAATAACTTGATTCTTAGCAGAAGAATGAAGTTTGACGGTAAAGAAAACCCGTTTGAAAAATTACAACCTGGTGACACTTTTATCGATCCTTCATTCTCTTCTTTTTCTATGCAGCAACTTGAAGAATTTGGCACTGATTTTCAGATAACATTGCTGGCTAGAAAAGGGCAACCCGTAAATGCTATACGATCCACCATACCGGAGGAAATGGAGTTTTTGGTACAGAAAGGTTCAACATTCAAAGTGATAGAAGTTGGAACTGGATCCATAGCGGTAGAGATAATTGATTAAGTTGTAAAATATTTATACCTTTATGATATGAAACAAGGTCACGATAAAAAAGATAAAATAACGAGAATATCAAATAGGATAAATAATATTACCGGGATAAAATTCAATTATAACGGTAATAAATCGAATAACGATAATTCAGTCCTCGTTAACGCTATTAATAAGATCGGTGAAGGGATAGAAGAATTAGAACGGGATAGAACCGGTAAAGAAAGTTAGAATATAACTATTTTTACATGCAAATTTTCACTTACAAGAAAAGGGATTTTGATAATTTAAACATACACGCCACCCGGATAGATAACCAGGGGTTATTCTTCTTGAGCGATATTCAAAGTAGAACCATGCAGCACTGGGTGTTGATGGGGTTTTACTGGACGCTCGGTTACAGGACGTACCCCGAGATGATCGATCTGGCGAGAAAATTGAAGGCGATTCTGTGTATATTCGAGAACGGGAAATTGCTTGAATGTTTCGATTTCGAGGAGGATCTCGTCCTCACCTACGCTCAAGAGATAGCGGTTAACGATCCTCTTGAAAACGCCCCAGTTTGGAACGAGGGAGCTGGCTGGATTATCGAGGCACCGGAAGACGTGGTGATAGACGAGGAAATCATGTTGCGATTCACCCCTCTACCCGGATTTATTTTCATGGGCTGGTATGACGAGAACGGTAAATTGATATCAAACGAGCAGGACCACAAGTTCACTGTAACGAAATCCGAAACGATAACGGCTAGATCTCAAAAGAGATGGTACAACGTTTCTTGCGAGTTCGATAACGATATGGGTCTCGTGAACGGTCTCGGTAGGTACGTTTACGGGACTGAGGTAACCTTGACCGCTATAGGGAAGATGGGTTACAAGTTCAAGGTTTGGTCCGACGGTTACACGGAAGCGGTAAGAAAAGTAACGGTAATCGAGAATGTTAATCTCGAAGTCGAGTTCGAGGTGAATGACGTGATCGTTAACGCTAAGGTTTACCCGGTTGGAGCCGGCTCAATCACGAACGTGAATAACATAACACAAGAAGGTCAGCTAGTCGATTTTCTCGCGACACCGACTGCCGATTACATTTTTGACGAGTTTACCTACGCCACCGAGGAAGATCCAACGGGAGAGGAAACGCTATCATCGAAAACGAATCCCATCAAGATAAAACTTTTTGCCGGGAGAAACATAACCGCTAGATTTAAATTACCGGTCGTTGACGTGAACATGGTTGCTAAAACTGGTTACAACGACGCTGACCCGCAAGTGGCGACGACTTTCTCCGAAGGTACGGCAGGTGGAACGATATCGAATCAAGGTGGTTTACTGACACCCGGAACATCTTTCCAAAGTACCGCCACGCCGGCGGAAGGGTACGAGTTCGTGGGATGGTACAACCTTCTATCGGGAGGTACGCTTCTATCCGCTAACGTGACTTACACCAACAGCGTCGGTAATTCTGATACGACGATATACGCTCGTTTCCAGAAGAAGTGGTACACGGTAACCGCCACGAAAGGTGATTACATAGAATCGGTCGAGGTTGGTCCGAGCTTACCACCAACGCAGGAAGGAAACGGAACCATGAGAATAGCGCACGGGGAAGGGGTTATCTTGTCCTGTACCCTGTTACCCGATTCAGCCGATTACACTTATGATTTCGACGGGTGGTATGATAATAACGTGAAAGTACCGAACGAAGGCACGACGGCGGCGATAGACCCTGTAACCAAGAACATAAATTGGACCGCTAAGGGAAAAAGAACGGCAACGCCTGATTACTCGCTAACGGCAAAAGCGGTGTTCAAGGCGATAGGTTCCGATACTTACGTTGAATCAACGGAAGGTGGAACCGTCACGCCAACATCCGGCTCGTATAAAAACGGGGTGAAAGTGACACTAACATCCGAGGTCGCGGCTGACACTGAAACGGCGGAGTACTTGTTTGACGGTTATTTCACGGGGATGAATGACGGGAACAATTTATCGTACAGTAAAACTTACGGTATAACGATAAACGGTAACACGACCGTTTACGCTAGATTTAGCGCGTCCGAGAAGAGCGGTAGTTAGATGAAAATGAAATGAAAATGATAGAGAATAAATTTAATTTCTGGGTCCCGATTGATATAGAGAAGGCGAGATCCGACAAGGAAAAAGAAGATGATTCCCGCTATGACAACATGGTGTTCGAGGGAGTGGCGAGTGATGATAGCGAGGATGACGAGGGAGAATCGATGAACCCAAGCGGGTTCGTGCTGGATAGGTTCCTGAAAAGCGGTTTACTGAACCTTGATCACCTAACTTCAAGGGCGAAGGAAAACAAGTCCCGGTTCTGGATAGGCGAGCCTATCGACGCCTACGTTAAGGACAATAAATTCTTCGTGAAAGGGAAGCTGTGGAAGAAATCACCAGAAGCGAGGGCGTTCTGGGATAAGTGTATCCAAATGTCAGAATCAGGTTCGTCTCGCAAGCCGGGTATGTCGATAGAAGGGAAGGTGATAGAGAGGGACAAGACGAACCCGAGAAAGGTGAACAAGGCGTTAATAACGAACGTCGCCCTAACTTTCCAACCTGTCAACACCAATTCGTTTTTCGATATCGTGAAAGGTCGTCAATCGAAGGATTTCATCGATTACGAGTTCGAAAGTGACAAGGATTTCGATGAGAATGACAAGGTGATACTTGAATGGGAAGACGAGAGGGGCAACCTCCTGATGCTTGATTCAAAATTCAAGATCAAGGTGAAGAAAAAACCGTCATACAAGGTTGAAACAATCGAGAAAATGAAGGAAAGCCTTGAGAAAGGATCTATTTCTAAACAACTTTATTCCGATTTTGTTAAAAAAATAGAGAAAAATTTTCGAGTGTCATATTAATTGATTAATTTTATCTCGGATTGTAAAGTTTAGAAACTAAATACTTTAAGAAATGAAACCTATTACGAGTGAAATAGTGCAGGAATTGCAAAAAAGGGGGATTTCTTTGGATCAATACTGTGGCGACGAGGTCGTGAAAGCGTTGTTGGACGCTGAGTTCGATCACGATTATATCTTGAAGAGCATTGATAACGGGGACATTACCACTTTCGCTAAATCAAAGTACACCGAGAAAGAGGAAATCGAGTACGATGAGAAGAAAGCGGGAGAACATGAAAGACGTGATTTCGAGGAAGGAAAAGAAGAAGGTGAAAAAGAAGAGAAAGAAGAAATCGAAAAAAAGAAAAAGGATAAAAAAGACGTTGAAAAATGTGAAGACGTTAAAGGCGAGGAGACGAAGAAATCCATCGAGAATGACCTCTACAAATCTCAACGCGAATTTTTCGATGAAGTTAACGCTTCCCTGAGCGAGATGAAGGATTTGATGAAATCCATGGGCGAGGAAATTGAAACCCTGAGAAATCAACCGATGCCTTTCCGTTCCGTCGATAAAGGGGCCGTTTTAGAGAAATCTTTCGGTGTTAAAACCACGGATGAAGGGAAGAAAGTTTTATCCAAATCAGCTCATCGCGAACCTTTGAAACGCGTTATGACCGAGTGTTTCGAGAAAGAAGAGGATAGCGAGATGAAGAAATCGTTAGCTAACGATATCGTTTCTTACTCCACCGGTAACATGTCACTTTCACAAGCGACCATCGATTACCTGGGCAAGAAAGGAATTGAAGTAGTTGAATAGTTTAATTGAATCAGAATAAAATTATAGCAAATATGGTTGGAGAACAATTTGATTTAAATGGAGTGACTCCGGGAATCGACCGGGGAGAGTTCTTATCCGCCGATATTCTGAAGGCCATGGAAGCCGGGTTACAAACCGGTATGCAATACGCTAACACCTTGAATAACGGTGGCGGCTTGAAAGTGGAGTCTTTAGATGGCGTCATCAAGGTGTTGGAATACACCGAGAAACAATTGGTATTGTGGAAAAACATCGGTAAAAAGAAAATTTACAACACCGTTCATCAATACAACCAGTTAGTGAAATACGGTAATAATATCGGGATTGCTAACTTGGAAGGTGAAACACCTCAATTCACCGATTCTCAATACAGACGGAAACCGATCATCACCAAGTTCCTGGGGGTTAGCGGTCAGGTAACCCACCCGGCAACCTTGGTTCGTATCGCCGCTGAAGGGGATTCCATGTATGAATTAGAGGTTCGTAACAAGACTTTGTTGTTGTTACAAAACTTGAACGTTGCCCTGTCTAACTTCGATAGTAGCTGCATCGACGAGGAGTTCTCAGGTATCTGGCAGCAGCACGTTGAGGGTATCCTCGATATTTACGGGGGTATGTCAGGAAAAACTTCTGAAGCTATCCTTGATACTTACTACGCTGATCCGGCTGTCGTTAACGCCGATGGAAATATCTTAAGTGACTTCGATTTACAAGAAGCAACGAACACTATCGTTAACTTGCGTTACGGTTTCGCTGACAAGATCATCGCTAACCCGATCGTGTTCACTGACTACGTTAACGCTCACACCGCTAACAAAGTGTTGAACGTGAACGGTGTATCCGGTAGCATGATGAACGCGAGAGCAGGTTTGCAGGTTACCAGTGTTGCAACCCAGTTCGGTGATATTGACTTCATGGCTGACCCGTTCTTCGATAGCAAACCGGCTCGTTTGGCCACTTCACCGGCAACAAATGATAAAGCCCCGGCCGCCCCGGTTAAGGATGGTGCCGCCGCTGTAGCGATTGTTGCAAATGACACCAAGACCAAGTTCACGAATCACAAGGGTGCTTACTTGTACGCTGTCGCAGCTAAGAACCGTTACGGAGAGAGTGCTTTAACGAAGTTGAACGATGCGGGTCAAGCCGTGCTCGAAACTGATTCTGTTGATTTGAAATTCACTGCCGCTGTTGATTCAGTTTACCCGACTCAAGCGTTTGTGATCTATCGTTCGGAAGATGTTACCGATAAAAATGCCGCAACCGCTAATTACTACCCGATTTTCCAAATTCCGGTAGCACAATTAGCTTCAGGTTATGACGGTGCTGATGCTGGAAAGGTTCGTGATAGAAACCGTTCCATCGCGGGAACTCACTCTGCATTGGTGTTCAAGATGGATGATTCCTTGATCCAGTACTTGCAACTGGCTGACACGATGAAGATGGAGTACGCGATCACTTCTCCGAGTAGACGCTTCTCTATCTTGAATTACGGTACGCCGGTATTGTACGCTCCAGGTAAGTTCGTGAGAATTTGCAACATCGGACGTAAAGCGGAATAATCTCGTGTTTTAATATATTGATGATTTATCCGTGAAAGGGAACCTTCAAAAAGTTCCCTTTCATTTTATCATCTTGGTGATAAGAAAAATTTTCACTATCTTTATATCAAAACTTTAAAACTTGAAACATGAAAATAGAATCACAGGCTTACAAGGGCCAATCAATTAGAATCTTCGACGAGGTGATCACGTTCGGTCTTGATGGAATCGTTGAAGTAAACGATGAACTGGGTGAAAGAATTGTCAATTCGGGTCTTCGTATTTACAGGGAAGGGGAAGTTCCGTCCAAGAAATCGAAAGCCGAGATGGAACTTGAAAAGGAATTGGAAAGACGTGTTCAAGCGTACAAGGTGGAGAACGATTCTTTACGGATTCAAATAAACGGTTTGAACGCTAAAATTCAGCGATTGAACGATGAATTGAAATTATGGAAAGACTCTTGCGAATCGTTGAAGAAGGATCCAACTTCCGAACTTCCTGAAGAAAAAATCACGGGGGATAACACTAAAAAAACGAGTGAAGACAAGGAGAACGATCCTGTAAAGGCAGACGATGAAATCAGGAAACAATTAGAATCTAAAGACAAGGATGAACTGGTTGAACTGGCACGTCAGCTTGGATTCACTAATGACGATCTCGTGGTAAGAGGTCAAGTTCGAAGAAAAGAACATATAATAGATTTGCTTTTATCCGTGAAATAAAATGAAACTGACACTATCCATAAAGTACAAGAAGAACACGGGGTTACTATTCTCGCCAGCCGAGATCAACACCCTTTATCTTTACGGGATCTCGATAAACTCTACTAACGGGACCAAGTTCTCGGACGAGGCTTACGAGTATTACGTGAGAGAAGCGCAAAAAACGGTCGAGAACTGGTTCTCGGTGAAAATCGTGAAGCAGCTGGTAATGGAATCCTCTTCTTATTACTGGGATAGTTACAGCCAGCAATTCCCGATAATAAACACGAAATACATCGTTCAGAAACCTCTAGCCTTGATTGGTTTACTGAAAACGGTGGAGCAGGTTAGATACCCGGTCGAGTGGTTATCCTACGCCAAGGACCCTGACCAGATAGGTGGAAGGAGGATTAGCATAGTCCCCACCGGTTCAGGCGCCATGGCTAACGAGGACGTGATTTTAACCGGTATAGTGACGCAACTGGGTATACAGAGATTGAGAAACATACCCGATTACTGGAATTACCAGTACATCTCGGGGTTCGATCTCGATAACTTACCGTGGGATTTGATAGGCGTTATCGGCAAGCTGGCCACTTTCGGTCCCCTTAACATAGCGGGTGATATGATTCTCGGATCGGCGGGTGTGGCAAGTCAGTCTCTATCGATAGACGGTTTAAGTCAATCCGTATCAACGACCGCTTCGGCAACTTCGGCAGGTTATTCCGCTAGATTGCTCAATTACGGGAAGGAGATACAGGAAACAGTGAAGAGAATCAATGGTATTTACAGGGGGTTACAATTCGAGGTACTATGAGCAAGAACTACGTTTTACAGCAATCACCGAACACGATCGGTTATCCCTCGCCAGAATTTGATAAAGGTGCTTTCGATGCCGTCATCACACAAAAGGGGTACAAGATCTACCAGGAGAGGGCGATAGCGTGTCCCTGTGGCGATGATGCCGGTCACCCTGACCCCGCTTGCCCCTATTGCGGTGGAACGGGGTACTATTACATCGATCCAACCGAGGTGATATGCCTGATAACCGGGGTTAACGTGAACACTAAGTACCGGGAATGGACGATGGATAACGCAGGGACCATAGCAGTCACCACCTATGACGAGGGGCTAAATTTCAGTTTCTTCGACAAGTTAACGTTCAAGGAGAAGTTCGGTATATTCTCCGAAAATCGTGTCGTGCGCTCGTTTAACGGCAAGTTTTTCGCCTGGTTGACCTTCCAACCCTTCGAGATATTTCAGATCGCTATAATCGATTTAAACGGGGATTTGAAGGTGCTATCGAAGGGTGATTACTTCCAGGACAAGGAGAATAACGAGTACGCGCTATTCTTCAACGCTGGATCTGGCGTGATGGATGGAACGGTTGTTTCCGTTTATTACAAGCATTACGTCCAGTACAATGTTATAGACCTTCCTCACGAGATACGAGCCAGTAACGTCACCGATAAGAACGGGAATCTTCAGAAGATAGATCTACCCGTTCAAGCGATAGCGAGAAGGGCGAATTTCGTGGTTAACGAGGGTAATCAAACCGTTAAAGAGTGATGAAAGATGGAACCCCTACCGATATACGTTGATCTGAGTGGTGTGGCGGAAGAACTGTCACTTTCGGCCGAGAGAATGGACGCTTTATCGTCGTTCGTCCTGGACCGACTAGTCCAGCGTTACTCGGAGGAATGGACGAACCTCGTTAACAGGGAGCTGAGATCAACGAGAAGGGATTACCTTCAAGCGATGTCTTTCGACAGGGTGTCGTCAACCGAGGCGGTTTTCACGCTAAATTATTCTAAGGGTAACCCGGTTCCGATAATGCTGGAGGTTGGTCACGAGCCTTTCGACGAGAAGGTGGGCTTCAGCCAGTCACCCAAGCGGAAGATGAAGAAGGGGGGCGGCTGGTACGTTACCGTTCCTTTTCGATTCGCTACCAGCGAGGCTCTTGCCGAGTCAGGTGCTTTCTCGGGGATATTACCCAAGATAATACAAGATATGACGAAAAAATCGGGTTCTCCGTTGCGTCAATCCGATTTACCGTCACCTTACGCTTCAACCGGGCAACGCACTGTCATCGACCGCATGAACAGGAAGGTGGACGAGTACAAGCACAAGGTATCCATCTACGCGGGGTTGGTTAGAAAGGATATATCCTCGACCAATCAAGAGAAACGGGGTGGTTACTTCACGTTCAGAAGGGTGAGCGATAAAAGTGACCCTCTATCTTGGTGGAACAAGGGGTTCGAGAAACACGATTTCATGGGGAGGGCGATAACCAGTATGAACATTCAAGCGACCGTCAATATGGCGATCGATAACTTTTTTGAATCATGATAAGTCCGATTTATAACTTAAAAGGAATAGTAGAATCGCTCCTTCAATGGGTGAAGGATGATTTCGCCTCTTTCGATGACGAGAAGGATACGTGGTTGTACCAGATGGTGCATCTAGGTGAGAGGGAGGGTGACGTTGACGAGTACTACGAGATAGCGAAGGAAATCTTTCTGAGAAAGAAAACATCGAGAAAGATGCTATCCGTCGAGCTGGAGTTTCCGAAAGATACATCGTTGCTTCCTGTTATAGTTCTACGAGAACCGTCGAGGGTGGATGGCGACACGAACGTGATAGGGGCGACCGATAGCCAAATCATATCATACGGTGACGGAACACAGATGCAGGTTTTCCGGGATTCAAAAAGATTTTCCTACGATTTGATGTGCGTGGGGCTGAATTACAAGGAGACCTTGACAATCTCTGACGTTATGTACGGTTTGGTAGTGGGCGCGTATAACACGTTCGCGAGGGATTACGAGAAGGTCGGGTTCAATTTGAGGGAATTGATGGTGAACTCGGAGCTGAACCCTTACCCGACGTTCATCCGGTCGGTTGGTATAGATCTTCAAAGGTCCAATTTCATACCGTCGATAGAGAGGAGAACTTTCATCGATAGCATGAAATTCCAAGTTAAGATAGAAACGAAAATACCTTCTAAAAATGAAGGAAATTGATAATAAGGGCGGGGGAGAGACGGAATTTTCACTAAAACAGAATTTTAATTTTCATCATTGACGAAAATTCCTTATCTTTATAACGCATAAGATTAGATTTTTAAAACGATATACAATGGCAATATCTGTATATTTTAACAATAGAAAGATCACCTTACCGGGAGCTTACGCGACCGTGGCTGCCGGTGAGCAGAACGATCCACGCGCGTTGGATTACGGTAAGTGCTTGATTATAGATACCGGTAATTTCGGAAAAGGTTGGTGCGGTGGATCTGGGATACAAAGTGCTGACGGCGGTAAGACCGTAAATAACGGAACAAACGCCGTTTATCGATTTGATAACATTGACGATTTCCGCTCTTTTGTGAAAGGTGGGATGTACTGGCAGCTCGCTAACGCCTTGTTTTTCCCGGATGCGTCTAACGCGGCCGCTGTTGGTGTTTCAGAGATCATGTTCGTGAGAGCCGCTAAAACAACCCCGGCGAAAATGACTTTCGAGCCAACTGGTGGAGCTGGAGCCGGCAACGGTGGAACTATTGATATCATTCCGCTTGATGAGGGATATATCGCTAACGGAACGCAAGGTGATGGAGGGAATGATCCTAGTACGGCAACAGCGGCAGCTAATTTAGGAAATTTGAAAAAGGGATACGGGTTTAGAACTCGTATTGGTGATGTTGATAACACAGCTCTAATTCTTGAAATCTATCGCGGGACATTTACAGGGTTATACACGGATGGTGTGTCCTATAATGAAGTTTCATTAAATGACTCAAACCCGGAACTTGTTATAGCATCTCCCGAATTTAAGAACATCGAGGACCTTAACGAATGGATGATAAATAGCTCGGCTTTCAATAGATTGTTTAAAATAGCTAATTATACGAAAAACGGAACGGGAGCCGTTGCGGTAAGCGATGCTTCGGCAACAGGTCAAACGTTAGCTGATCAGGTTATTACTCCGGCTACTGGTGGTAAGGACGAGTATGGCGATCAGCTTGACACTGTTTTAAGTGCTATCACGAATCTCGATAATAGCTTTGTTTTTCTTGATGATAACACGGAGGCAAAGAATGATACCGTTCTGAAGCACATAACTCAAACCGCTAAATTCAAAAAATTGTTATTCGTGGCAGGTGATGATGAAGTGTTTTCTACTTCATTGATTTTGGCAAATCATTTTAATTCACCTTACGCTTGCGTCGTTCATGGAGGAGTTGCGATGGCAACAAACGCTAACGGTATAGGGTATCGCTGGTGGGGTCCGTATTATAATATGTGTGCGGTTCTTGGTAGAACGGCAGGAAAAGCACCTCAAATACCTGTAACGAACAAAACAATTGGTGTGTTAAAAGTAAAACATCAATTAACTGATTCCGAGAAAAAACAAGCGTTGGATGGCGGCTTGCTCGTTACCATTTACAACGAGAGCCTTCAAAAATTCGTTGTTTTGCAAGGTATCAACACGATGCAAGGTTTGAACAACCAGGTTCTGTTCACCAATAACGGGGAATCGTTCTCGATCCAGTTCATGCGAGTTGTCATGCAAATTAACAAGGAGCTGGTTGTTAACAGCGAGATTGATCTGTTATCGGCAGAGAACGGGGTTAATTCAAACACCTTGAGTGCCGGTATCCTGAAGAACTGGACCGAGAATTACCTGTTAACGAGAACCGCCACGGCGACATCGGATAACCTCTTGCTTTCTTACCGTAACGTGACGGTAACCAAGAAAGACGATTATTACCTCGTTACTTACGGTATCGTGATCAACAACGAGATTAACAAGATTTTCTTCACCGGGTTCGTTTTTAAAAACTAATAAGAGATGGATAAGATAAAATCTTTTGGCGCGCCAATGGCGGCCGTTTACATAGATAACGAGCTTGTTGGACAGATGCAACAGGTTCAGTTCACCGAGCAGACCACCCTAACACCGGTTAGGGGTCTGGGTGACTTGCTAGTAGGGGAATTCGTTCCCACGGCTATCGATTGCAGTTTCAGTTCTAATTACTTCTTCATCGGCTTCGACACGCCGTGGTTCAAGAAGATGTTGAACCGTTTCGGATCGGTGGAAGAGGTGGTGAACACCATTTCCTTGATGCAGCTATCCTTCTCGCTGGTGGTTTACCGGAAAGACGTTACCGGGGTTGACGAGACCAACCGCCTTGTAACGGATACTAACACCACCGGTCAAACCATCATGAAGGCGAGAGATTGCGTGATGGAAACGATGTCTTGGAATATCACGATAGGTGGTATCGCTTCCACCGACGTTTCCGGTCGTTACAAAACTCCCATGGTGATGGGCTAAAAACTAAAACATGAGATATGATGGAGAAAATTCTATTCAAAGTTAAGACTTCAACGGTTCAGAACGAGTACGAGGTCAGTTTTCCAACGGTTGGTCAATACCGTGACATGGAGGTTTACAAGCAGATGCTCTCTAACGGGATGTATTCAAGCTTGATTACCTCCGCGACTAACGGTGCCATGAACGCCCTTGATATCATCGATATCGAGGCAACTTTACGGGTTCTTTGCCCTAAATTCATGGAGGATTTGAAATGCGAGATCCGGGATTTAAGCATCAAGGACTTCGCTGTTATCAAGGAATCGTATAACCGTGACATGAAACCGCTCGTGGATGAGGTAGAGAAGTTGATGAAAATTTAACGCGCCATGTCGAACGAGTACAGGGAGTTCATGGTTAAATGGAACCTCAAGTTCCCGATCGATCGATGGTACAGAGAAAAGCACAAGATTCCCTTCATGTCTAAACAACACAGGGAATCTTCTTTTTTAAACATGAGATTGGAATGGGAGGAGGATCGCCTCTTCAGCGAGATAGACGAGGAAGTTTACGAGCCGGGTAAGGGTGATTTCCTGAAGGGCAGGAAAAGGGATTTGACGATGGATGATCGTGCCGCTCAAGCACGAGATTTCTTACAAAAGATGCAGGAGGTAAACGATGGACAATAACGCTAGAGTAAGGATACAGGTCGATGATTCGAAGATACGCGCCCTCAAGCAGAGCGCGGCCGAGTTGTACACGAAGTTATCCGATCAAGCTAAAGCTCAAGCAAGGGATTTACGTGACGCCAACCGCTATATCGAGGAACAGATCCGGTTGATCGAGAGAAGGAACGAGGCCGCGACGCGTTCCAGGCGTGCGGAGATAGAGTACGATAAGAGAACTGGCAGGCTGACCGGTCGTTCGTACGAGTCGGCTGTTAGGGGGATAGATCAGAGATCCTTCGCGGATCAGGAGAGAGTTCGGGCCCTTCGAGGGTTGATGGATATAGAGTTCGGGCCCGGGGCGAGAGCGATGGAGCAATTCGGCGATATATCCCGGGCCGCCGCTCTCGGTGGAGGGAGCGTTTCCGGTGGTATAGAGGAGGGGCTCAGGAGAAGGGAGATGGCGAGCCGGAGGGCGTTCGCCATGCAAGAAAACCAGCTCCGTTCCCGCTACGAGCAGGGTTTTCTGAGTCGCGATCAATACGGGCGTGGATTACGTGATTTAAGGACCGAACAGCGACAGGATGCACTTCTAGTCAAGTTACTTCGAGAAATCGCGGATAACACGAAGAATGACGCCAGAAAATCGGCGGAAGAACTAGTCAAACGTTTAGGTGTTCGATCGAGAGAGGATGCCGCTAGATGGATCGTCGATCTTGAAGGAAAGAGGACCGGAACCGCTGCCGATATAATGAGAAGGCAGGAGGCCGCTTCCATATTGAGGCAAACTTTCAATATAGGTGGGGGAGCTGGCGGTCGTGGAATTAATCTCGGTGGCGTTTTAACTTCTGGCGCTGGCATGCTTGCCAGTCGAGGTGGGGCTTTAGGTGGTATATTGACGAAGCTCGGTCCCGCTGGTTTGGCTATCGGTGCCATAGTTGGAGGCGGTATGTGGGGGTTCGATCGATACAGCACTCAAGCGGCTCAGGCGAGAGATCTAGCAGTCTACCACGGAATGTCATTGATGCAAGCGCGGGGTATGGTGTCGGGATGGGATAAAACCGCGGCGGGGCTCGGCTTGAGCACGGAACAGCTATCAGCTAGAATGGCGGGTTTTGAGCGAGCTGCCAATAGATGGTACACGCCCAATCAAGCGATGAACATGATAGCTCAACAAAAGTCTCTCGGTTTGAGCGATGACCAGTACACGCAAATGTTACGGCTCGGGAGGCAAACCAGGGGTGGTTCCATACCCGGATTGATAGACGTGTTCGCCAATCAGGTAAAAAGACAGTACGGTGGTTTAACGAGATTGCCAGATGCCCTTGAATATTTCACGTCAGCCGCTCAAAACGTGCTAAATGTTAAAGGTGACGTGAATCAAAATGCTTTGGCGGGTATAATTTCATCGTTGATGGCCGGTGGTATTCAAGGATCGCAAATGAATCGAGTTCTAGGTGGTATTCAAAATATAGGTACGAACCAGAATCCTCTAGCTCAAGGTTTGGCCTACCGGGCGATATCGATGGTTAACCCAAATGCCAGCACTTGGGATTTAACACGACTGCTTGAAAGCCCGCTAGAAAACACCGCGTTTCTACGTGCTTATTTCAAGCAAGCTAGGGATATAAGTGGTGGCGATGTGACGCAAGAGAAATTCTTGCTAAAGGGAGTAACGGGGTTGTCAGCTAATGATGTTGAAAAGTTGTATTCAACATTGCTAACAGGTAGCGATAAGGATATCGATAGAAAGATACGAGCTATAAAAACTGGTTATAGTGGTGGTGAAGGTAACTTACCAAGAGCGATGGATCTTACCACTTTGATGGAACAACTAACGGCCTCTCTTGATAAATTAAAGGACGAGTTAGTTGATAAATTAATCAAGATAGCCGATAATTCGTTCGCTAGCGATAAGGCTCAGGCAGCGTACAGGAAGATGATGGACCCTAACGCTCCATGGGTGGAAAGAATAGTTGCTAGTATTTTATGGGCGGCCGGTTCCATTCCACTTTCCCCTGCTGGGTACGGGGCGAATTGGATATCAGGTCAATTATATAACAATAATCAAGCAAATGAATCAAAATGAGAGAGATAATTGTTTCGATAGACAAACAGGTAGCGGTCGCTGATTTCGTATCGAAATTTAACGATGATAACGCCCTGACCGGTGGAGCCCCTTTAACCGTGAAAGATTTTCTTGACTATAAAGGTGACACGCTGGTAACAAACAAGGAAATAATTTTATCGTCATACACGCCGAAAGAGAAGAAATCGTGGGTTTCCGGTGGTAACCCGACTACCATGAAAGTAGGGATAACGGTAAGGGTTCCTCTAAACAAATCGATGGTCGAGAAACAGATGCTCTACGGTAAGAACCAGTTCGTCCAGCAAACGGGCTTTAACGCTTATTTCAACGAGTACCAGCGAATACTTCAATCAAGTGATAACTATTACAAGGCGGAAACGATGGTTTCGAGGTTCGAGAGAGTGGCGATAGATTCGCAAATCATAAACTTGAACGTGAGAGTGTGGGTGTATAGCAAGGTTCTCGACGAATTAATTGACGTATCCCCGCTGGTATCATCGTGCGCCACTTCGAAGAACATGAGCGTGGGTTCTTTCTCGCTAGTTTTGAACCCAACAAGGGCTTTAACGTTTGACGTTGAATATTTAACCGGGGTGAACCAGAAGGGGGTCGTGAATTATTTCAACCTTCTCGATAACGACAACAAACCGGTTCAGGATTATTTCGAGAAGTACATACAGTACAATGACCTCGTTTTCATAAGGTTCGAGAGGCTGGAAACGGAGAAGGACGAGATAGGGTACGAGAGCGGTCAAGTTTTGAAACTTAGCTCGCTCGCCAACCCAACGAAGGAACCCGAAAAGAACCCGGCGTGGTACAGAGTGTGGGATATGATAGGGTTGGTAGATTCGATAAACTCGAACACGAGCTTTATGTCAGGCGATAAATCCGTGTTCGTGAACGGGAGAGATTTCACCAAGCTCCTAACCGAGGATGGATCATATTTCTACTTTTACAAGTTCATTTCAGGTGGTGACAATAAATTTCAATGGATGGGGGATGAGAACTCGGACGTGTTCAAAAGAAATATATTGACCGGTGCTTTCGATCAGTATATATTCAATTTCTCGCTCAAGAGCATGAAGGAGTATATAGGGTTCGTGGTGAACCGTTTGTCTAATATAGGCATAATACCGAATAGCGTTTTCAGTAGCTACGGCGAGAGATTGAGCAAGCTCGATAAGATAGAGGGTTTGAAGGAAGAGGATCGGGTTCGAAACGGTGTTTGGTCAATCATAAAGTTCTTCTTTGACGAGAGCCTTGATGACAGGCTTCTATCAGGGGCTCTCGGAAACGCGGATGGAACGATTCTCGATCTATTCAACCGGGTTTGCCAGCAGCCGTTCGTTGAAGTGATAGGTGATACTTGGATAGATACGTTCAATTTCACGGTTCGACAGCCACCGTTCACGAAGAAGGCGATACAGAGCGTTATAGATAACGATAACAATTACATAACGATAGAGACGAAAGACCTTCTATCGATATCATTGAGTTACGATACCACCGCTTACGCTTGGTATCAAGTAACACCGGCTGATGGCATGGTTGGGGAAGATGGTAAGGTAACGGCGGCCCGGATACCGGTCATATTCTTACCTCAAATGGCTAACGTTTTCGGTAACAAGAGGCTGCAGGTATCTGATATTTACCTGTACACGGGCGCGTTAAAAGGAACGGCTCAAACGGGTAATCTCGGTATAGTGGCGAGCAACACGCTGAACGACCTCCTCTACCTGATAGAATCATTCGTTTACCTTCCCTTCACTAGAAGGGGTACGATAGTGATGAACGGGGATAGAAGGATAAAAGTGGGTACCTTCGTTAGGTTGGATGCCACGGACGAGCTCTATTACGTGACCGGCGTTAATAACAACCTTATTTTATCATCCTCGATAGATAGAACGACGACCATCGAGGTGATGAGAGGTATGAGGTGGGATTTGATAAAAGAGGTGAATGACGAGCGATTGAACACGGCTCGCAAGCCCTATTCCAATAAAGTGGATCTTGGATTGGATCTTCCTAAAACGGAAACACCGAAACAAAGGGTTGTATCGTCCGGTCGTTATTCTTATTTCAATATAGTGGATATGGAAGGGCTGAGAAACTCGATAGTGAAAAGCTTCAGGGAAGGGGTTACCCTTGATTTTAACAAGATGGTGAAGACGGATTTTACCGTGAATGATGATGTTTTCGAATACATGATTAAAAGGAGGTATTTGTAATGTTCGTTAATGGAGTGACAGGAATACCCGTGCCAAACGGGGAATACTCGGTGGATATAGGGTACGTTATCCTTCCAGCGGGAGTTGACAGGGATAATTTCGTGAGCGATTGTGGGAAGAATCAAAAGGTTTCTGTTATACTGGATAGAAACGGGTCCGTGATACATGAATGTCTCGTTTCAGAGCAGGTTTACCAGGATATTTCCATTCCTTTAACGGATGGAGAGGTCGGAACCCCGGTGGTCCTCGTTAAAACTAGGTTTAACGAGAAACCTATCGTTATATCAACTATACCCGCGGTAAATTCAAGCGACGAATACGAGGAGGGTGTTTACAAGAAACTTTTCATGGATGATGCCGGGTTGTTTCTCGTTCAGGCGTCACTGAATGACGGGTCTCTTTTAGTTAACGTGAACGGTTTAGGCGAGAGAAAACTGAATATCGTCGTTAACGGGGAAGAGGGTTCCGGGATCGAGGTAAGCACGAACGGGGATATAGTAGAGATCGCTAACGGGAAAGTATCGGTAAAATCGTTCAATCAAGTTGAAGCGACCGTTATCGACGCGGATAACGACACTTCATCAACGGTTATCATTGACAAGGAGAATATCACGCTTGACCCGTCCAAGAAGATGAACGTGAAAGGAGGGAAGGAACCGATCCCTCTAGGTGACACGTTGAAGGAGATACTTCAATCCATCAACGATAATATCGACACGCTGAAACAGGCATGGAGCGAGGGTAACAACGCCGTCTCTCCAGCTTCACAAGGTAGCCCGGCAGGTGGGGGTGGTACGGCTTTCGCGGCGGCGGTCACTGCCGTATCGGGGATCTCTTCTCCCGACCTGAGCAAATTAAACTCGGAGATATCCTTTACCGATTGAAATATTTTGTGTAATTTTATCAATAAATAGAGAGAAATCATGTCGCTAGATTCAGTAAACAGAAGGTACGTGAACCTCGTTCAATCGATGGGTCAAGCCGCCCTGGCGGGCTTGTCACCTCATGATTTCGAGTATTACATGATAGCGTTGGAGCTAACGGACGGTTCGGGTAGGACGATAGATTACTTTTCTTTCCCGGTACTGCCTTCATCGATACAGAAAACGGAGCCTAAAAGGACGAACATCAAGCAATCGAGTACCGGTATAACGGTTCTCAGCAGCACGGCGTTCGTCCCGCAGGAAATAACCATAAAAGGAAATTTCGGTAAGTTCTTCAAGTTGATACTTTCAACGAAGACCCCCATCGGGAGTGCCGTCGCTTATTCCACCTCGCGAGGTGTTTATGACCTATACCAAGCCAAGTCGAAGAGCTTGATAGTGGATTTCCCGAATTTCGATGTGGGGGTGAAAAGCGGGTACGGCGCCATGAACCTTTTGAGGGCGATAATCGCCAAATCAAACGGGGTGGATGATCAGGGTTTACCGTTTCGGCTCTATTTTTATAACATGGCTCTCGGGGAGAGCTATCTAGTTACCGTGCCTTCCGGTGGTTTGACCTTGAACACGGATAACGAGGGTTCGAACATGATGTGGAATTACAACCTGACTTTAACGGCGCTGGCCCCTCTAAGTTTGGTTCTCGATCAAGCGTCAAGTAAGGGTTCGTTGAAACGATCGCTCAAGACCAGCGTTATACAGAAAGGGGTTAATCTCATGTTAAACCAGCTTTCCAACTTGGAGCAAAAATGGGCGACTGATATCATACCGTGATGGAAATAACGAGTGCAGAGAAATTTTACAACGCGACGAAAATCGATATAGCGGGTTTCTTCCATGACGTTATCGATTTTCTGAGCGATGATTACCCCTCGATTCTCTCTTATTACGAGGGAGGGGATTTACCGGCATCAAGTTTCAATACGTTGGATGACCTTCTATCAAGATCTGAAAGGATTGACGCCGCTTTCTATAACTTCTCCGATTCCATGAACACGACTGATATGTGGGATTTACTGGATACTTTCGAGGATACCTGGGGTCAACTTCTAACTGTGAACAACACGAGCAAGTGGATGAGAAGTTCGAGGGTGGGTAGGTACGACGGTAAATTTTATTTGGAGAGAGTTCTCGGTGATTTCGATAACTTCGAGAAAGTGTCGGAGAGCGTCGGTAGTAACGATCCCCAGAATGACTGGGAAGATATAGCGGTAAGCAATTTCATAGAGGAGGAACAATACTCGCCCAGAAACGGTGGACCGATATTCAAGATCAGCTTGAGCTCGACCGCCAATTTCGGTATCGATACCGTCGTGGATAGCCTGGTGGGTGAGAGGATACTGGGAAAGGACGTCGATAAGAGATTTCACTTCGAGGGCAATGACGTGGCGGTGGTGGAGTACAAGGACGCGATAAACCAGGCGATAGATACCATCATGAACACGTTGAAGGGAGATATCCCGGAGTTCCCGGAAGACGGGGTTTCGAACGAGTTCGTTGGAACGAACGTTTCTGCCATCCAGTACCCGACGCTATTCCGCAACCTGTCAACGATGTTCGCGAAGGACGACCGGTTCATAGAGGTGAACCTTCTATCCTTGACGAGGCAAGATGATTACATCGTCATGAAAATAAACGTGAAAACGGTGAATAACGATAACTTTATAACGAATATAAACGTATGATAATAGGAGTGAAACACACGATTTCCTTGTTGAAGAGCTTGTTCATAGAGATATTCCTGAACAAGACGGACAAGGTGTCCGATATCAGCGATAACTCGGTGGTCAACGCGACCGCTTTCGGGGTCGCCAAGGTCGGGCAGAAATGTTTGAAAGATATATCGATAGTGGCGGCTCGAATCTTTCCCGACACCGCATCGGGAACGGACCTTGACGTTTCAGCACAGCTATTCGGGGTAAGCCCGAGAAAGGGGGCTCTCGGTTCTTCCACCTACGTTAAGGTCGTGGCGGATCAGGGAACGGTTTATGAAGCTTCAAAATCTTCCTTCGTGAGCCAGAATGGCATCCGGTTCATGATAGAGAAGGATGTCACGGTGGGAATTGACGGTTACGATTACGTGAAGGTGAGAAGCGTTGGAACGGGTTCTCAAACCAACGTTCAACCCAACACGATAAACAGCATAACTGGGGCGCCAGCCGGTCACAAGTCCTGTACCAACGAGTATTACGCTATAGGTGGAAGGGACGCGGAGGATGACGAGACTTTCAGGGTGAGGATACAGAATAACTTGAACATTCTCTCTATCGGAACGAGAGAGTATTTCACTCAAATTTTTCAATCGATAGATGACAGGGTGTTGATGTTTTTCAATTTCGGGGTGAACGAGGAAGGGAAGTTACAACTCGCCTTATCCACCCAGAACGGGGTTGAGTTCACGGACGAGGAATTGTCGAACATGCTGGAACAAGCTGCACCTTACTTCCCTCTAAGTGACAGGAACAAGCTCGGGGACACGGTTGGGATAGAGCTCTCGAACGTGGACTGGTACATCGTCGGTGGTAAGAGAGGCGTTGATTTCATGGTTGACATAGCTTCTAATTACGATCCAAGTGACGTGCGGTTGAAGATCCAAATCGCCATGACCAAGTACCTCGATTTCAGAACGTGGCAGCCCGGTCAGAAGGTGGAGTGGGATGATCTCCTATCGATAGTGAAGAACACGGAAGGCGTTAAGTACGTTCAAGACACGACTTTCTACCCGAGAGTGGACGAGGTGGTCCCGGTTAACTCCTTACCTAGAATAAAGAGATTTTGCATGAGAGATTTGAAGGGAAAGATTATCTTTGATACCGGGATGGATGATTTCATCCCGCTTTCACCCGTTTATTACCCTAGCGATTATGCCGGAGATTAAAAAAATAAGAACAACGACGGTTTTTAATATATCGAAACCGTATATCGAAATCCTCACCTATTATGATAGAGGTGGTGAAGATGATTTTCTCTCTTTCTTCATTTCCAATTTCGAGAGGGTGGTGGAAGGTGTTAACGTTGGAATCGGTGATTTGATCATGCGATCTTTTGGTAACGTGATTGATAATTTTTACGTTGACGAGAACGGGAATTTGATCGTGGATTCTGATAATCCCGATCAATATTATATAAATGAATCAGACGGAACTTTAATAAGAGATATATGATTAAAAATTTAGGTCAAGTAGCGGCGATATACGTGGGAAAGACGGCTCCCCGTAACGTCAACATGATATGGCTCGATAACACGGTTATACCGTACGTTTTCAAGTCCTATAACGGGGAAGAATGGACCGAGATACCAACAGGTGCGTGGGTAGAGACTTACGTGAACGGGTGGTTGGTGTCATTGCAGCAAGGAACGGTAACGACTGACGATGATTACCTGCTGATAAACTCGGGTGGTGTGAACTACAAGATGACGGTGAGGGATTTCGTCAAGAGCTCGGTCGGTAACCCGCTGGATTTCAAGGGAGTTATAAGAACAGATTCAGATTTCCCCAACCCTTCAACGCTCGAGAGCGGGGATATGTACATTATCATAACCGAATCGGCAGGCGGCACGGTGATGGATCCCTACAGCGGTAAAACTTTTTCCGATTCCGAGAAGATAGTTTGGGATTCTGTAATCAACAGCTGGGCGTCACTCGGCAAGATAGACGTGAAAGTTGATTTATCGACCACTTACTCCGCAACCGAGGTAACGATTCACTCCTCGGCGGGAAAGGAAACCACGGTGGTTGGCGTGACGGATGATAACGCCGGCGTGATGGTGCCTGTACAGAAAAAGTGGTTGGACGCGCTTTCTGACGGTTCAACCTTAACACCTCAAGGACCTTCAACGGCACCTTACCATAAACACCGCTATTCTGATATCGTGGATCGAATCATCAGCCAGCAAGTAACCGGTGATTCAGCGATAAACCCCATGTCACAGAAAGCAACCACTGAAGCTCTCAACCTGAAACTGGATAAATCGGCCGTGTTGCAGGTATCCGGGGTTTCAACAACGGATGTTATGTCCCAGAAAGCGGTGACGGACGCCATTCAAACGCTAAAATCAAATGTTGATGATAAGCTTTCGCGTTATCTCCCCCTCTCCGGAGGAACGATGACTGGAACACTTAAATTAAGTAACAATATACCTTTAGCATCCTTTTTAACTGATAACACTTCAATAAACTTGGCTAGAGTATCAGAAAATAATATTGTTGTGTTATCAACAGCAGAGACAACAACAAGAATTTATTCCAACGCATCAGATTTAACTCACTTTAGAGGAGCAACAGGTTATCCAATACATGACACCTATAACCTCCCAGATCCAGCCAAATTAAGTGCTGATCAAACATTCACAGGAGATAACACTTTCACGGTAGGTAAGTTTAATGTGGTAGGAGATAAATCTAAATTCTCTGTGAATGATGTTGGTGGTTTGAGAATGTACTATGATTACACTGATGAAGATGCAGGCATTTCAAGGTATTTGGATTTCTACACTAAAACATCTTCTGATACTGATTATACAAGGAGAGGGATATTCGGGTTATACGCTAGTAAATCAACACCTAACAGTGATTATATTTATATAGGAGCTAGTGATGTTGGTTCAGCAGATGCTCAATATAGGTTCTATCCTAGTATCATGCAAGTTCCAGATATTTGGTCTATGCGTTTAAATTGTGGCAGTGCCTTACTTCAATCAGATGCTACTAACATCTATCTAGCAGATAGTAACAAGAATACAAGAATAAGAAGTAATGATTCTGACTTGTATCATAGAAAGACTACTACAGGTTCAACAAAAAACTATAAAATCTGGGACGAAAGTAATTTACCTTCACCTGCTTCTACAACAGATCTATCTAAATACGCTCTACTCGCTGGTGATAATACTTTTAGTGGGAGAAATACTTTTAATAAGGCTGTAAGTATTGTTGGTAATGGTACTATATCATTAAATCCAAATATTGGAATAAATTTCAACCTTGTTTCAACATCAGCAGCTAGAGGATACTCAATAACTCTTGGAACTGCTGATGATCCACACACAACTACATTTGGTAGTGTGCTTACAGATAGTGAATATGCTTATATTGCTATTCCTGGAACAGATTATAGTAGCACTCCTTATAGATTTTTAGTTGATCAGATGACTGTTCCTAATGTTTTTAGACTTTTGACAAAAGAAGGCGTACTTCTATTAAGAAAAGATTCTAATGGGGTTCAATTGGGCAGTGGTAGTTCAAACACTTTTGTAAATTCATCCAACTCAGATCTAACCCATAGAAAATACACGGCTTCCTCAACTTACACGGATTACAAGATATGGGATGCATCTAACCTCCCCAATCCTGTTCAAACTAGTGACTTGGCTGATTATGTGGTTAAGAGTGATTTGGATGCTTACGCTACGAAAGCTGAACTAGGTGATTACGCAACAAAACAATGGGTAACAGATAATTTTTCTGGAGGAGGTAGTGGTTCTGATCTGTTACCTGCTAATAACACTTGGACTGGTACTAATACCTATACTGAAAATATTGTCTTAGCAAACAATATCAAATTAATATCTAGTAAATTTGATGGTACTTCAGTAAATCTAATTCAAGAAGATTCTTCCAATAATTTAGTTATCGGCAATGGATCTCCTGTTAGAATTTATGGAGAAGGTAATTTAGTACATTATATAGGCAGTTCAGCTTACACTGTTTATGACACTTTTAACTTACCCAACCCAGTACAAACTTCAGATCTTGATAGTTATTTAACTAAAACAGAGGCCTCCACCACTTATTATCCAATAGGAGGCAGGGGATTCTTATCTTTTGATGCTAGTGGTAGGCCTATTATGAATAATAATCAAGGATATTCTGTTAGAGATAAAGATTCTACTGCTAGGGAAGTGTTATGGATGGATGCTATTAATAATTTAAGTCTAGGAAATACTTCTTCATGGACTTTACCTTCTATAACTTTTAGAGCAACAAATGTTTATTGGGGCAATAGTCTTTTAGCCACACAATCTTGGGTTACAGGTAAAAATTATCTAACATCTTCTTCACTGGATGGGTATGCTAAAACGACTGATCTAGCTTCGTACTTACCGTTAGCAGGTGGTACTATGACAGGGGCTATTGCATTTAACAATAATATCGGCATTAAATGGAAAAAGGCTGATGGTACAGATAGCACCCAATTATATCTTGGATCAAATAATGTTCTGTCATTAGGAAATTCTGACACTACATCTGTATATTTAGCTAATGGTAACGCGGACATTCAACATGTTAGAAGTGGCAATCAGTATAAAGTATGGGACGCTTTCAATTGCCCAAGCCCATTGCATCATATGAATGGAACTGCTGGTAGTGTGGTTAATGTTTATACTAGAAACTTGAATTTAAATGGAACCAATTATTCATTTATAGGAACAGGTACTTCTGTTGTAACATTATTCGCTCCTACCACTGCTGGTACTTCAGGCCAGGTACTCCAATCACAAGGAGCTGGTAAAGCACCTATTTGGGTAGATGGAGGTGCAGGTGGAGGGGTTCAATTAAGTGATACCAATGTTTGGACTGGGTTAAACACTTTCCAAGGTGGATTGAAAACTTCTGATGGTACTAATAGTTATGATGTTTGGGATAATAATAGTTTAAAATATCCTGTTAAATACGCCATTAACTCTACAGGAACAGGTTATGCTTTAAGTTTTTATTCCAAGACAGCAGGTTGGAAAGAGATAGATACCCTCACTACAAAATATTTAACATCTGCCACTGTTAAATCTATGAGTGCTGGTGGTGATGGATATATTGGTATTGAAACCAATGCTTACGCTTCAGCATCCATATCTGAAATCAATACCAACAGTATCTATTTTAGAGGACTTAACAGCACAGTTTTATCTACAAATGATGATGGTGAGTTAGAGTATGGATCTAGTTCCAATTACGCTAGATTTAATAGTGGTAATATAAGAATCGCTTATCCATTTGTTTCTTCTTCTGGAGGAGGGGGAGGAGGTGGTGGTACTACTGATCCCTCTGAAGGCGGCTTGACCATAAGTTATTATCCTGTTAATCAAAAAAACAAAGTAACAGAAAGAGCCAAGATTTATTGTACAACCGCTAACCTTTACTTGAAAGATCTTGCTAAGAATACGCAACTTGATTTTGATACTGATGGTCTTTATGTAACCACAGGTTCAACTTCTAAGGTTAGATTAGCGACACTTAATGATGTAAGTGGTGGTGGAAGCAGTGTTTCTCTTGATGGGAACAATACTTGGACAGGCGTAAACATTTTTTCTGGAACTGGCTTAGTTACTAATCAATATGATTCTGGAAACACAGAAATTCCTGCTACCGCTAATTATTCTATTAGGCTCGCATGTAGTGGTTCTTATGACAATTATGGTTTTGGTGCGGTTAAATCAGATGAAATACGAAATAAAAAATCATATGCCTTTGTGCAAACACCTTCAGCGTTTTTTACCTTTGATAATTCTGGTTCTCTTTATACAACTATTGGTAATACTAAGTATGAATTTTGGAATAAACAGAATTTAGCAAAACCTATTATTTATAATACTAATTCTGATGGAGATGGTATTTTATATAAAGGAGATAGCACCTCAAACAGACTTAATAGTCTTGAATTAGTGGGGATCTTGCCGCCAACGAATAATGCTGTGTCATTATCAAATGGGGGAACTGGTGGCTTTGGTAATATTAATAATGCTTACGCGGAAGCGTATATAGGTGCTGTTCATGCTAATAATGTAACAACAACAACTATCGTTGTACCAGGCTCAGAGAATTATTTCGAATTTAAGGAAGATGGGTTGCATTTTTATGATATGGTAAATCAAGAAGAATATAAAATAAATATGACTAAAGTATAAAATGGAATCCTTCTTACGATAACTTCACGGGGAAATAATCTTTTGAGATAATTGATTATTTCCCTATCTTTACAAAAGAATAAAACTAGATCAAAAACATGATTATAGAAAATAAAACGACTGAAAACGGTGACGTGCTTCGAATAAGCATCGATGTTCCAGTTCTCGGGCTCGTTCTCCTATCCGGGTTCATGGATGACACGGATGGTGAAACGGGTGATGTTTATTTCAAGAAGAAATTTCGATATTCGAAAGATATCGGGGTAACGTGGAGCGAGTGGAAAGACCTTAACCAAGGTAATATACAGTCCGTTCCAATCAGCGAGAAAGAATCATTTCTTTTCGAGTACGCTTACCAGCAAGAAGGGGAAAACGGTGAACTTTACTTTAACTGGGTTCAACTCGAAGGGGAGGTGAAACAGGGCGATGATGTTATTTACTCCAAGACAGATTTCAAGAAATTCTTCGACGTGAACGATATAAACGTTCTCCGTTGGGCGTTTAACGTGCTGGAGAAATTGTACGAGAGAGGGATCCTCCCTAAATACGTTCAAAGAGATTACACGGAAAATAGCAAGGACTTCATCGATTACTGGTTATCCATAACTCATTTCTTCGCCATCATCGTTTACATGGCACGTCAATTTCAAGATATACCGAAGAATAAGATTCTTTTCGACCTTTTCCTGGAGAGCAAGGGTCTTGCCCTGTCGGGTGAGGAGTCCCTGGTTCAAAGGGAGTACCTGTTCGCGAACTATATAGACGAGTTCCGGAAAAGGGGAACGAAAAACATAACCTCGACCGATGGAACGGTGAACGGAGAGTTCATGCGACTGATAAACTACAAGGACACGGATGAGTTCATGTTCTTTAACCTCGTTTTCCAAGATCTGGGATGGTGTTGCGATCTTTCATCGCCCATGTGGACGAGAACGGAGCAGATCGTGAACGCCATGAAAGCGTACGAGTACGGGGAGGACATGAAAGATAAATCACTTTACCCTCTAACGGGTGATACCGGTAATATCAATATCGTGGAAGAAGACGGGAAAAGTTATTTTTCATTACCGTCAACTGCCGGTTTTAACGGGATAGAAGCTCCAAGTGAGAAAGAAAAACTGTTGAAAATATCACCATCACTTTCCTACGAGATTTATTTCAAGGTGAAAGCGTCCGGAAACGCTCTATCTCCCGATCACGTTGTTTTCGGGGTGAACGGGTACAACGAAAACCTTGAACCGGTAGATTTCTATAACGGTCAAACGGGAGAGGCGTTAAATTCCTTCTTTGACAAGGACACCCCTCTATCGTTGAAGAAAACTGGGACGGAATACTGGTTTAGAGGCGTTATAACGCGTGCTGACACGGTGACCAAGCCAAACGTTCACCTTAACTTCGAAAATGGCGTCCCGCTAATATCTGACAGGTCTATCAAGTATTTCACGCCCGTTATCGGACAAAGATATTCCACCGGTGATAAAACGATCCTGATAAGGGACATCAAGGTGAAGCCTCTCGACCTTCCCATCGAGAGAGGGTACCTTGGCTCGATATTACCGATTGTCGCCTATTTCTATAATAACTCCGGGAAAGAGCAAGATTACATCAAGAATTTCACGGAACAGTACCTTCTAGGATACAAGAACAATATCATATTACCCACTTACCTGACGGGAATCGATCTGACACGATATACCTTGACCGTTGAATGGATTCCAACGATCGGTGGTATCGTTACCGGCGCCGGAACTTACAGGGAGGGTGATATAGCGACGGTTAGAATAACCCCGTCAGTCGGTTATCAAATCGATTCAGTGACGATAGACGGGGAGCAGAGAACCGTGTCGAACCAGTACCTTCTATCCATGGACGGGAACAGGAAGGTGAGTGTCGTGTTCACTCAATCACTTATGAATTTCATTTCATCCGCGAGAAAAGTTTCGTTTGGGGGAACCGATTACGAGGGCGACCTCGTTATCGATTGGGGTGACGGGGTTGAAACCAAAAACCAGCTTACTTACAATTACTCCGATAACCTTCCAACGCACGTTATAACGATAAATTCAGGTAACATAAAAACCCTTAAAGGAAATAATAACGGGATATCGGCGGTTAACATTTTTAACATGCCGGGTATAACGAGCATGAACCTTGATGACAACGATTTAACCACGATTGATCTTTCAACGTTGACCGGTTTAACAACCTTGTCAATAGCGAGAAACAAGCTGGCGACGATCTCGCTAACGTCATCTCCCCTGATATCCACGTTAAATTTGGAAGACAACAACCTCGTCTCGTTATCGGTATCAAATCTTCTATCTCTCGAAACGTTAAAGGCTGACAAGAACAGGTTAACCTCTCTCGACGTGTCAGCTAACGTGAACCTAGTTTCGCTGGTTGCCGGCGAGAATAATATATCGAGCTTATCTCTCGGAACGGCCCATAAACTGGCGTATGTTGATGTTAACACGAACAATCTAACGGATTTCACCATACCTTCTGTTAACGTTCTATCATTCCTGAACGTTAGTTCGAACAGCATGATCAACCCTGTTTTCGATGGAAGTAATTACCCGGAATTGACAACGTTGTATATAGACTCGATGCCGGTGATGAAAACTTTAGAGGTAACGAACACCCCCAACTTGCTGGCGTTCCACGCTAACGAGAACCCGGTTGTAACGGATGCCACGATAACGCGTAACTCGTTCATCATGGCGATCAACATGCAGGATTGCCCGAACCTCGTTAACGCGGATTATAGCGATAACCAGAGGGCATCGTCAGTGAACGTGAAAAACGACGTTTCATTGAAAACGTTAAAAACGGACAACACGCCTCTATCCAGGATAGATTTGACGACGAACTCCTCGTTAACCGTTCTATCCATGAACAATAACAAGTTCACTGATTTCTCCGCCCCTTATTGCACGAGGTTGGAAAAACTGAGCATGACAGGTAACGAGTTGGAAACGTTAACATTAACGAACAACACCCTGTTAACCGATATAACGGTGAACGATAATAAACTAATCGTGCTCGATTTATCGGTTCAAAAATCGTTGAGAAATTTGAATTGCTCGTCTAACTTGTTAACGAACGTTTCCGGTTCAACTTTCACCTCGAGCGATTACATAACAACGATCCTCGCTAGCAACAATAAGTTCACCGAGTTCACGGTTACGGGCAAGAATTTATTGAAAACGGTTGATCTATCCGATTGCAATGTCTTGAAAACGGTTACGGTAACGGGTAACGCTGTTTTTGAAAACCTTGATCTTTCAAACGATGTCGCCCTCATCACGTTGGACGGGTACGATAACGCCTTGAAAACGGTTGATATATCCTCAAGTTCTAAATTGATGTACGTTCGTCTTCAGAATAACCAGATCTCATCCATCAACTATGATAACTGCGAGGCGATAGTGAACATGAACTTATCGAAGAACCTCCTAACGACTTTCAACCCCAACACCATAGGTGGGTCGCTGAAAGATCTTTATATAAGTGAAAACCAGCTAACCACGCTTGATTTCACCTCGACAACTAGCCTTCAGATCCTGGATTGTGACAATAACGCTTTAACATCCTTGACGTTTAACCCTTCTACCGACACATCAACTAGCATAGAGGAAGTGGTGAACCGGTTGAGCGCCGCTCCTCAACTCGCCTACGCCTTGAACGGTAACACGACGAAGATGTCAAGATCCGCTCTAACGTTCGATACCTTCGTGGCTGTGGATAATTACGAGAACGGGTTCATAAAAGGAACTAAAGCGTTAAAGATGACTAATTCTTACGCCACGTTCCCTTCGGAGATGGTGGGAGATGGTGTAACGGCCGTTTCGGGTAGTTTCATGATATACCCGCTTGACAACACCTCTTATAACGGTCTTTGCGGTGGTGTCATATTCGGTTCCAATACCGGTCAATTCGGTTGGGCTCTCGGTTGGGGAGGTAACTCCTTCGGGAATAAATTGAACATGGATATTTACACGGCTGGTGGCCGGTTAGCGTTCCAGGCAAAACAGCTGGCAGTGAATAAGTGGCAGCACGTTATGTTCAGGTTACATTATGTCAGCGACGCATCATGGCACGTGGAGCTGTATGTTGACGGGGTTAAATACGAGACAACAGGTACACCTATCGGGGTTACGGGAGATCAAACGCAATTATCTTTCTCCGGGTTAAGCAAAGCCCCTCATAACGGTAATTTCCATTTCGGTAGGGCTTATCAAAAGGGTTGGAGACAGTTTAACGGATACGTCCAAGACGTGGTGATAACGAACAGTTACTTCTCTGATGGCGACGTGAACCTGTTCGACACCTTCTACAAAAATGCTGGTGTTAGCCGGTTCAGCGAGTTAAAGACGGTTGATTGCTCCTACAACCAGTTGACGACCCTCGACGTGTCGAAAGCCGATTACATCACCGATCTAAATTGTTCTCACAACAATATAGGGGTAAACTCGCAATACGATCAATCATCGTTGATATTCGGTTCAACCCTGGAGAGCAACAAGATAACGGATCTTGACGCCAGCTTTAATAGCTTGAAATACCTTGATTTCACGAGAAACACGAACCTGGTTAACGTTACCATCAACGATAACACCTCGTTGAACAAGATAGAATCGATAACGGTGACTTCCGGTATGAGCTCGGTGAAAAACATGATAGCGTTTAACACGGGGTTGATAAAACTGAAGATATCGACTTACAGCGGTTTGAAAAAACTTGACCTTCATGATTGCCCCGCTTTCACCTCGTTCGTTTCGTTTACCTACACGAACACGCTCGAGTACCTTGATCTATCAAATTGCGTTTCTTTCTCTTCTTCCTCGGAGTTCATTGATTTGAATAATAACGTTATTGATAACGCCAAAGAGTTATATTTAAAGGGGTTAACCCGGTTAAACGTCGCTCTTAACGTTAGCAAGATGATAAGACTTCAAAGACTTGACACTTCCGGCTCGGCTTTCAATTCAATAAAAACGAGGGATACCGACCTGGGAGTGGCGGCAACGAACATCGAGTGGTGGTCATCGGAGAATTGCGCTAACTTGAAATCGGCGCAACTTATAGACGTGGATAAGCTGAAATACATGAATTTCGCTAGCTCGGGTATCACCTCGATCGGTGTTGCATCGAGTGAATCGAAAGTATACGAGGAAATTCACGTGGAGCATACTCCAATTATTAAAAATTCACTCAGTATCACGTACGTCACTTTCTTCGGTTTGTTAAACCAAACCACGTCCGGTAAATATTACACCTCTAACGATGATTATTTCCTGAAGCAGGACACGTACAAGAATCAAGTAGAGAGAAAGGGCTGGACCGTTATTTTCGTTGATTAAAAATTTAAAAAGATATGAGCAAGATAAATTATAACAGGAAAACGTTCCTCTCGAAGGAAGAATTACAGAGAAGCCAAAACTTTCTATCGGATCTGGCTTTCTCCAAGACCCTTTTGATGGGTATAACGAAAAACTGGGGTATAGTGTCCGGCAAAAGGGATGCCGCCTCGCAAGAGTTAAGGGTGACGACGGATACTAACCCCGGGTCCATAAAGATAGCACCCGGTTACCTCGTGGATAGCAACCACAACCTCATCACCGTTCCCGGCATAAACCAGTTACCAGTACCAGAAACCGGGGAGGCGTATTACGTCATCCTCTCTCACGACACGGTGAACTGGGAGGTGGGAACTGTATCGGTGGATGCTAGCGGAAACTTGAACGGCGTGAATACCGAGTTTTTAGCTGTTTTAAGAGGTCAAGGCACGCAAGCCCCTGTAAACATACGATTCGTTAAAGAAGATGGCTCAGAAACGCTAAATAACGGAGTTTACGAGGTGGTCGAAGTTATCAACGACACCTCCGCCGTGATTAATTCTTACAATAGCGTCGCCGCCGAGCAGAACTTGAAAATGATCGTGGTAGGTACGCTCCCGATAGGGGTCAATTTCACTGCCGATCAATTAAGGGGGCTGTACACGTATGATAGTTATGATAGAACGAAATTGTTAACCGTTTCAGTCAACGGTGGTTTACCCGCCTACACGGAGGATATCGATTTTCCCATCGCCAAGGTGGTGAACAATAACGGGGTTGTATCGGTAAGCGATCAAGACACGTTAAGAAAATACTGGACTATTTAATCTAATATTGGAATGAAACTTTGTTACACGACGAGTTTAAATTCAGGTCAAGGACCTGACAAGCCTAGTGAATCGTTAGGCGGTTATATCTCGAACATGACAGTGAAAAACGACGAGTTCGACAACCTTTTCGGGGAGATATCGATTTACGGGGCCTCGAAAGGTAGAACGGAATACAGGGCGCTGGTTCTCGTTAACGATTCGATGAACGACGCAAGTGATGTTTCCCTTTACATGTCATCTACCGGTGAATCAAATCAAGGAGAGATCCTGATAGCTCCCGTCGCTATGGGTACCGACAAGGAAGGTAGACCGGTGATGGAAAGAGTGGGTGATATTTATTCGAAGCCTTTCGTCGGAGATTTTCAGGTAACCACCGAGGACGATAAACTTGATATAGGAACGATACCGGCCGGAGGTTCAATAGGGGTGTGGGTGTGCAGGAAGATAAACAAGGATATGATCGATAAGGATTACAGGGATGTTGCACGACCAATCCCTAATAAAATATACTGGTTCGAACCCGTTCCTAAAGAAAAAGAGGAAACGTGGGAGTTAAACGTTGAATGGAACTAGAAGATAACGGGGTTCATTTTCTTGATGGACCCCATCTATCTATACACTCGAATAATCTGTCAAAGAAAAAATCGGGTATGAACACGGTGTCTTTCCATTCGAAATCTTTCACCATGTAACCTGTTTGGTGATCCGGGTACTCGTTAGAGGTGACATTTTTTCTTTCCTTGTACTCCCAGAACTGAAGTTTCAAGGCTTCAACTTCCACCTGATCCTCTTCAGTCACGTACGCTTTCCATCCGTTTATTTTCTCTTCTCTCATCGTTATAATTCAATTTTTAATACAACAAATATATTAAAAATTGTTCGATTTCTTGTTATAATCATTAATTAAATGTATCTTTGCGTGATTCTTTGACATTTTGAAGGGTGTACTCGACCCCACACATCCAGGATTGATGATCCGAAACAACTTGGGGAGACGGTAAGATGACGTGGACTTAAAACAAAGACCTGCTCTGACCGACCTAGTGTCAACAGGCAACGCATGCTCATTTTATGGGACGAGACCAGTCCATTGCCTTGCGGAGGGGATTGCATCTATATCGCCAGAATCGTGTATTGTATTCATCATCACGATGTAATCAGTATGGAGAATATTCTCTATATAATATAATACATTGATTATCTACATGTTAGTTGATCTTGGAACTCAACCCCATACATGCGGAGAAATCTAGGTATGCTTATAGGGGAAGTGATTGAAAAATTATCTTGTTTAGACTTGCATAATAGATATATAAAGTGTATCTTTGTTCCGTTATTCATTTCAATGATTATTTTTTTATAACGTTTTTGACGATTAAAAGAAAGGAGGGTAAAGATAGATGATTCCAATTTACAAGATAATACAAGTTTACGAGTACATGTACCAGAGAACGTACATGCAGCCATGTTATTCGGTGGCTAGAACGAGTAGGAACCTTAAACTCCTATCCAGGTTTCAGAAGATGATACCAGTTGACGCGGGTAACGATTTTATCTGGAATTACACGGTTCACGCTTTCTGGTGTTACGATGGGAAACTTCTGAGAAGGAACATCGAATTAAACTGGATTTACTGTCAAAGAATGGTGGATCGGTATCGAAATCGAACGGAAGATCAAATATATCGATTACAGCAATACAAGGAATCTAAAACGATAAAAAACCCATTGAAAGAAGGGTACGAGTTGAGGTTATCTGACGCGTACAAGGACAAGCAAAGGAAAAAGTACTGGAACACGCCACGAGGTTACCTGAACTGTCTTGATTTCGGTGGGTTCCTTTATGATAAGAAAAACGTTTACTGTAAAAATTGTAGGTATAAAAAACATTGCGATGTTAAAAGCGAGTAAGGGATTCTGTCAGAAATGCGGAAATTATCGGTTTATAGCGAATAAAAAACACGGGCTATGTAATTCATGTAACAACGAGAGAAAAGGTCTTAAAAAGACTGTAAATGGCCTTAAAAATAGTTTTAACTTGTCAAGAAAAAGAAAACCAACTGGAGAACGTGAATTATTCCTTGAAATATGGGGCGAGAGACTACACTATTGCGAGCATTGCGGGTCATACCTAGGAGATGAACCTAGAGCTCATTTCTTCGCTCACGAGAAAGGAAAAGGTGCTCACCCGGAAGAGAGGTTGAACAAGAATAACATTCATCTCTGGTGCTTGGAATGTCATAACGCTCATGATTTTAAATCGAGGGAAGAATTTTTGAAAAGAAAATTGAAATAAACTTTGTGTATTGATAAATTAAATGTATCTTTGTGGCATGAACGAGAAAGCGATTAATGATATGGTGAGGCTTCACGAGGAAGCGTTTGGGGATAGGTTAATACAACCTATCTCTAGCGAGGATGTGAAATTGATATCTTCGCTTTTGCTGTTTCTAGATAAATATGGTTTAACTGGCGTGTCAAGGATAATGGATAAATACAAGACTATAGCTGATAAAGATATTAACTTGCAAGTATCGAAAATATTATTGAATATTAATAACAACGTAAAACAAGGTAGTAAGAAATGTAAAAAAGTAATTGAATTTAATGATATATCTTTTACCAGAATATTATCTAGAGATATATACTCGTGGAGTAAAACGATAGACGAGTACGGTAACGCGTCGCTATTGTTAAACGAGGGTGATTTAGACGTCACGAGAACGCCGGTCATTTATAATAGATTATTATCTTATGACGATGATGTTAAACGTGATGATGATTTCGAGATGATAACAATTATTAAAAATGGGTAGTAAATTTTTATTGGAGGGTGTTACACTTTCCACTTTAAGAGATTGGTTAAACGAGAATAACAAGAAGAAAAAGAATGAAACGATCAAGGAGTTCACGATAAATGACGTGAAAGCTTATTGTAGAAGGGGGCATTTACCGAAACACATTGGAGGGAACAAGATAGTAAGGTTCTATCATAGTGATCCTCGAATCAAAGTTTATAATTTATTAAAAGAAGATGGCGAAGAGTAGTGTTAAGTACGTTATCGTACAAGATTACGAAACTGGGGGTTTACCCAGTAAAGAGAAAAGACCGTTTCTCGACATAGCGTTATGCGAGGTCGCGTGCGTTGTCGTGGACATGGAGAAGTTAGAGATTATCGACGAGTACCAGTCGTTGTTTAAACCCGGTTACAAGGAAGACCTGATTTACGCCCATGAAGCGTTGGCGGTGAACGGGTTGACGATGGAGATGATGGAGGAACAGGGAAAGGACGCTAAAACCGTGTACAAGGACTTGAAAGACCTCTACACCAAGTACAAGAACCCGCGTCAGGGAGCGATCGTTTGCGGTCATAACTTCACGGGGTTCGACCACCCCTTCACGATCGAGTTGTTCAAGTACTACGGTGACGACGTGTGGAAGTACGTGAAATGGGTGGAGGACACTCAGAAGCTCGCCTATTACGCCAACATGGAGCAACCGGATTACAAGCTGGCCACGTGTTGCTCGTTGAATGATATTTCTCTAGTGGGGGCTCACAGGGCGATTCATGACACGAGATCGAACGCCCAGCTTTTCATCTCGTACATAAATAGGTTGAGGGGGGAGGGTGCTTCGTCGTCAGCCAGGGAAGAGAATAGATTCCGTGAACGCTTTAAATTCCAGATACCGTCATGAACCTAACGACCTTGCAAGAGAACCAGGTGGATAATTACGTGAAGGAGATCCTGTCCAGCTTGCCCCCTAAGGCGATACAAGAGCTTATGTCCGGATACGGGGATGATCTTGACAAGTTGTTGCTAGAGATGAAAACTCAGTCCTGTCTTGTGACCCACATGGACAGGACCCTCGACACGGAGAAACTGGAGTACCTTTCCAACGTTGAGAGGAGCATGGACATGGCCTTGAAGAAGCAGAGTTACAACTATTTCAAGACCACGTGCTTGCCAACCTTCAGGCAGGGGTGGAGGAACCTGGAGTGGGGTAACATCATCCAGTTGTACCCCTATAACGGTATACTTGCGTCTCGATCTAGTGGAAAATCCTACGAGGGGTGTTTCGCGTTCATCCTGTGGAGGTTGTATTCTTACGATAGACCGTCAATGTTCTTGCGTGATAGCGTGGATAACAGGAACCGGAAGGAAACCTGCATGATCACGAACAACGAAACGTTGGGGAAGAAGCACATAGCGATGATCATATCCGAGATAAGGCAGAACGATATCTTGCGTGCCAAGCTGGACCCGGAGGGGAGGGCCAAGCTGGCGGCCACGTCGATCACGACGGAAACGGACTCTATCCTTCACTTGAGATCGAAGGACTCCATGATCCGTGGTCTTCACGTGGGGGCAGTCGTTTGCGACGACTTGCCGGATGAAGCCTCTCTTTACTCGCAAGAACAGAGGGAGAAACTGCACGAGGTTTTTTACGGTTCAATCACCCCTATCGTGGAACCTTTTGGGTACTTGTGCGCTTTTGGGTGTGTGACCCCTGACACGTACGTTCAAACTGGAGATGGACTCGTCGAGATAGGTGAGTTATCACCCGTTGATATCGAGAAGAACAAGGGGTTTTTCACAGTTAGCGTCAGGGTTCACGATGGTAAAAGTCTTGTTCTCGCTACCGATTACTACGTGAACGGGAAGATGAGAACGAAGGTGATCACCCTTTTTAATGGGTTAAGGCTCGAAACGAGTTGCATACACCCGTTGTTGAGGTGTAATCCATTGACAGGCTTATTCGAGTGGGTTAAGGCTGAGGATTTACGAGAGGGTGATTCTGTGGCGTTCAAATGCGGGGCGAATACCTGGGGCAAGAGTATTGGTGTCGATGGGAAAGAGCTCTACGAGATGGGTTTGTGCATAGCTGATGGAACGCTGGATTTGTACGGATCAAGTAACAGGGTCGTTATAACGAAGAAAAACCCGGGGATACGTGATTTCTTGATAAACGAGAGGGGGTACCACCCGGACAATAATCACATAAGGATGCGTTTTAACAACAAGTGGAAGGTAAATCTATGGTTAAGCTTGGGTTATCGAAAAGGGATGCATTCTCACACGAAAACGATACCTTCCAAGGTTATGAGCGCGTCGGAGAGTGATGTTTCGTGGTTTCTTCGTGGTTGCTTTGATGGTGATGGGTGTTGTTATTATTCGGGTAAAAACGCCGTTTCGGTTAGTTATTTTTCGACAAGTTATCGGTTGATACAGCAAATCCAATTACTTCTTCTCAATATGGGTATTGTATCGAGAATCGAGGTGAAAAAGCGTCAGTCAACAGAATTGGTAAAAACGGGTAAAACAGGGTATAATCTTGTTATATCAAGATATAAAAATGTTAAATTATTCATGGAAAAAGTGGGTTTCACGTATTCCGGAAAGGGAAAACGTATTTATGATAGACTTCATGAACCGGATCCAACGAATAATGGCATCCCCTTTCAGTCTGTTTTATTGAGAAAAATTCGATCGAAATATCACGTTGGAAGCGAGAAGATGAAATTCTTCGGAATGAGACCGGGTGATTTTTATTCAACGGTTCATTCAATGGAAAGATTATCGGGTCCGATAAAAAATTGGTTAATGACATTACCGCAGGACGATCCTGATGTTCAAATGGCTTTATTTAATATCGAACTTGATTATATGTTCTGTAAAATAAGATCGGTCAATGAAGGTGAGTCATACACGGTCGATTTCAAAATACCCACATCACATCGGTTTATATCGAATGGAATTGTGTCACATAATACCCCGTACGTGTCAGCAGATCTTTACGGTGATTTAAAGAACGACGCTCGTTTTAAGGTATTCGAGTACCCGGCTATATTTCCGGATGGTCAACTTTTGGCACCTGACCGTTTGACTTTTTCTAGGTTAACGGAGGAAAGACAATCGCTTGGCACCTTGGTGTTCAACCGAGAGTACCTGGTTGTTCCCGTTGCTGACACGTCGACCATCTTTCCTTATGAGTTCTTGAAGAGATCGATTCATGGCATGGAGCACATCAGCTTCACTAACGATATAGAGAGCTACCCTATAAAGTTAGTGAGGGTGGTCGTCGGATGTGACTTCGCTATATCTGGAAATGTAGGTGCTGACTACACCGTTTACACGGTTTGGGGTATCGATTCGAATAACCTGATATATCTTATAAACCTGTACAGGGAGCAGGGCGCGAGTCATGATCTTCAGGTTAACCGGTTGATAGAGTTCAACGCCCGGTACAAGCCCAACAAGCTGGTGTGTGAATCGAACGGTTTTCAGAGAATACTGGCCGGGATGGCCAGGGAGAGGGGCTTGGTTAACATAGAGGAATTTATAACCACTGAAGGAAATAAAAAAGATTTGAAACTAGGTTTACCGTCGTTATCCGCTTTGTTCGAGAGCGGGCGGTTGAGGGTTCCTTACGGGGATGAGAACACGCGGAAGTTGGTTGATATCATGTTTGGCGAGTTTAACTCGATAGCGTTCAATTCGAAGAAGGGAACGTTGGAATCCGTTTGCGGGCATGACGATACCTGCATGTCATCATTCATGGCGATACAGGATCTGAGGGAGAACAAGATGGTTGCGACGATAGATTACATAGACATGGATTAGAATGGAAAAGATAAACGCGAATTTTTTAGGTGAACTTTTTCGTAAGATGTTCTTGAGCAAGGATATGATGTCAATCGTTGACAGGTACCTTGATTTTAAATTTATACCGAAAGAAGAGGTTGGGTATAAATTCGTGCTGAAAGAAGCGAAAGATCAGTTTCACAAGTACGATAAAGTACCTTCTCTCGGTGTGATAGCTCAGAAGTACGCGAGTAACGAGGCGGTTCAATTCGTTATACAAAAGGTTAAAGAATCTCAAGTGGTTGACGATGAGGTTCTTTTAAACCAGTTAGAGAGTTATATAAAGGATAGCGAGTTTCTTCTCTTGAATAAGGAAATCGTGGATCTTTACGGTGAGGGAAAGAAAGAAGAGGCGATAAGGTTAAGCAGGGAGGAGAGCACGCGAATAACTGAATTTTCATTGAGAGTACAATCTGGAATGTTTCTAGGTGTTTTCTATGATTTCGATAATTGCCGGTCTACATGGGCTAGCAAGAGAGAAGAAACACCACCAGTGGAATTTGGTATAGATGCTCTTGATGATTCTTACGGTGGGATAGATGTTGGTGACACGGAATTGTGGATGGCTCGATCTGGAGTGGGGAAATCTACCGTTTTAAGATGGAGGGGGATGTCAGCCGCTTTGGCAGGTCACGATGTTCTTCACATTCAGTGCGAAGAGGCGAAGGAGAAGATACATATGAAATACGCTCAAATGTGGACTTACAAGACTTACTCGGAGTTGAAAGATGGGGTTTTCACTGACAAGGAGCTGGATAAATTTCACGAGGTGATGGATCAGGTTAAACAGTTTGCCGCTGATATAAAGGTGTACAGTTTCAAGAAATTCGGTGATGCCACTATAAGCGATGTTAGATCTATATGCATGGAATACAAGAAGCTAGTTGGTAAATTTCCTCGATTGCTTATAATCGATTCATTTAACTTGATAAGAACGGGTATACCGAGTTTCGACAATGATCCGAAACCGAAATACAGGTTTCAGGAATGCGGGAAGAGGTTGAAAAACATATGTGAAGAGTTCGGTATGTCATGCGTCACCGCTATTCAAACGGGTGATGTTCCTTTCGAGGTTTGGAACGACGAGGAGAAGGTGATAGATAGAAGTTACGCTGAAGGTGATAGAACGATTGTCCAACCTTTTAGTTGGGTATTTTCTATCAATCAAACACTGGAAGAGGTGAAGAATAAAACTTGTCGGATTTTCAAGGATAAAGTCAGGGATTACGAGAATGCAGACCCGGTTTTCAAGATAGCGACAAATTATAGTATGGGAAGGTTCTACGATAGACCAAGAACGATGAAGGAGTTTTTTAACTTGAAGATAACTAACGTTCAGGGTGGTGTAAGGAAAAAGAAATCTAAAGAACAGAAAGGTAAAGTGTTATGAGGGTGATTGATAAAGACGAGCTGATAGCAGAGCTGAACCTTCGTCCTTTCGGTCAGAAAGGTTGGATGACCTCTAAGGAGGCGTGTCCTTATTGTGGTAAGGGTGGTAAAAACGCTTTGATCTTCACTGAAGACGGTCATTCCGCGATCTATCATTGTTTTAAGTGCGGGACCGTGAAATGGGTTCGGGATTATCTTGTCAAAATTGACAGGAAAGATTTGATCACCAAGGAGTACCGAATGTCAAAAAAAAGCGTTAACTTAACGTCCTTGATCAAGGAGGAAGAATCAGATGGTGACGATGAACTTAAAGAAGCCCGTCTACCTATCGGTTTGAAACCCTTGGTCGATGATCCGTACCTGGATGGCAGGCATTTTTTGAGAGAACATTACGAGGAATTTGAACCGTCATACACGAAATCGATTTTGGAAGAGAAATTATCAAAACATAATTACATCGTCTTCAAGATAAAAGAGGGGGATAAGGTTGTGGCATGGCTCGCCAGATCGAGGTATGAAAAGAAATGGCACGATGAGAATCGTGAAATGTACAAGGAAGGGAAACGCGATCTCGTTCTCCGTTATATGAACAGCCAGGATGGATTCTCTCATATTCTCGGCGGGTATAATTTTATAGGTGATAAAACGGAAACGGTAATCTTGGTGGAGGGGCTATTTGACAAGGTGAACGTGGATTATCTCATGAACCTGACTTTTAATGACGAGGTGGCTTGCTGTTTTACTTTCGGCAAGAAGATAAGTCCCGGCCAGTTAAAGCAATTGAGGGGTACTTCCGTTAAAACGATTATTTTGATGTATGACGAGGATGCTTTAAGGGAAAGCAAGGAAAATTCAATTCGGTTAAGCAAATTTTTTAACGTCAAGGTTTGCAGGATAAAAGACAAGGAAGTCGATCCCGGAAACATGACATTTGATTACCTTGAAAGGACGCTGTCCGAGATGGAGGATCCCCTTAATTTTTACTTGAATAATTTAGAAAAAACGATTGCATAATGGTAGCTCAAAAAGAAAAGTTAACGGTGAGAGAGTATTTCGAGCAACTGGAACTCGAATATTTCTCTTATTTGTTCAGGGCATTGGTCTACGAGGAACCTTACTTCATCAAGATGTGTTCTGATATTTGCGAGAAAAAGAAAGTGAAGATATTGAAGGTGGCGCATCAATATCAATTGGTAAGTATTTTCAAGGATAGCGGGGAGTATCAAAGAATGTTGAAGGATGTCTTCCTCCAACCTTACGGCATGCCAGCCATGAAATATGATCCCTCTAAAAGAAGTCCTGTTGTTCATGATAGGCATTACGCCTTCAAGAAAGGTCGTCAAGTTAGGTATAAGGGAGAGGTGTGCGTTGTGAAGGAGAATAACCCTAACTGGGAGAGAATAATAGTGAAAACTCCATCTGGTGAAGAAATACCTCTAAGGTATATAGATGTTGAATTACTAGTGGAGAACTTGTTTATAAAATAAATTTTATAT